>JADMIO011113520.1_pt1 | contig 50573 bp, 40 predicted proteins | sample 8958161 | NCBI WGS metagenome assembly JADMIO01 (sample SAMN16585339, study PRJNA669376) | soil metagenome | isolation source: Crop rotation soil | place: USA: Cullars Rotation, Alabama | collected 2011 | reverse complement strand
TGCACGTAGTCCGCGTCGTTGTCGAGCATGCGCTGAAGACGAGCGATATGCCCGACCGAACGGATCGTTACACCGCCGACCTTGCGCACGCGCTCAGCAACGTCATCGGTTGCGGTGAATATCTGCTCAGCCTGCTCGTCGAAAAGCAGGTGATAGTCGCGAAAATGCGGCCCGCTGACGTGCCAGTGGAAATTTTTTGTCTTGAAGAACAGCGCAAACATATCCGCAACAAGTGCATTTAGTGCCCCGGCGATATCTCTCCGGGCGTTGGCCCCCAGGTCGGTCGGAGTTCGGAGCTTCATCTCGCGGAAGCTGGACGAGCCTTTCATCTTTGTCGCTCCTTCGTGGCTAATCAATAATCAGATGGAGGTTAGGGGACGAGCCCCGCAACTCCGGCTTGAGCGACTTGTGCGTCGCGATCCGGAGTGTCGAAGCTCGCTCCAATGCCGCCGATCACCTGTCCATCCACAACGATCGGTAGTCCACCCTTCATTTGGGCGAAATCGCCTGCCGTAACAGCCGCAAAACGACCCTGATTGATCGCGTTCTCGAGCGCTTCGCTGGGCTTCTTAAATAGTGCCGCCGTCCGTGCTTTCGCCGGCGCGAGTTCGACACTCGCCACGTAGGCCGCGTTGTCCATACGCATCAGAAGGATCAGCCAACCACCATCATCGACAACGGCAATGACGCCGGCCGATCGAAGTCGCTCAGCCTCCGCTCTCGCGGCTAGTGCGATCTGCTGCGCGGCTGCAAGCGTTAGAACCTTCTTCTCACTCAACTGAGCCGCAGAAGCCTGCGGTTGAACAAGAAACAAGGCGACGACGATGGTGGCGATCAACCTGATCATGAACAACCTCCTCATTTCAACGTGTGCAAGAATGCGATAAGATCCATCCGCTGCTGCGGGTCCGAAATTCCTGCGAACGGCATTACAGTGCCCGGCAGAGCCTTCTGCGGCGCGGCAAGGAAGGCATCGAGAGCTTTGTCATCCCAAACCATGTTTGCCGTCTTCATGGCACGGCTGTAGTGGAAGCCCTGGATTGAACCCGCTTGCCTTCCCGAAATCCCGGCCAGACCCGGTCCTGACCGATTTGCGTTGTCCTTGGCGTGACATGCGGCGCATCTCGCGAAGACCCGCTGACCTTTCGCCGCATCTCCGTCAGCGATTGCTTCGTCGGCGTGTGTAGCAATAGTAACGAGCCCGCAGGTGACCATAAGCAATCCGGCAGCGGCACGCATGATCTACTCCTGGTGTCTCTCTGGTTGGCTTGAGAGCTCGGCGCACTAGAGCATCTGCGGCCGCTGAACGTAGCGAACGAGGTCGTCTCCAAGCCTCAACGCCAGTGCGCCCAACGGTCCAGTCGGGTTGTAGCCCGCATTGAATGGGTAGACGGACGCACCTACGACAAAGAGATTCGACGCATCCCAGTGCTGAAGGTGGGGTGACACAACACTCGTCCCGGGGTCACCGCCCATGATAGTTCCGCCGGTGATGTGCGTCGTTTGATAGGCGCGCGAATCGTACGGTCCCTTCCTTGGTGAAGGTATGCCAACGATCGTGGCGCCGCTCGCGCGCGCGACATCTAGCGCCTTGCTCGTGAGATACTCCGACATGCGCAGCTCGTTCTCTCGAATGTCGAAGGTCATTCGCAACAGCGGTTGGCCGTACGCATCCCGGTAAGTCGGATCAAGGTCGAGATAATTCTCGCGATGCGGATACCAGCTCCCATGAACGTAGATATTGAAGCTATGCGCGTACCAATCCGCGTTTGCCTGCTTCCATTTACTTCCCCATTGCGGGGTCCCTGGCGGCACAAGACGCTTGGTTATTGGGCGGCCGCTTGTCACGTTCGAATAGATGTACCCTCCTCCGAAGAAGCCGAGTCCGCCATGATCGAAGTTGTCCTCGTTGAAATCGTCGATGCAGGTCTGTGAAGAGCCGGCCGCGAGGAAGGGATTGATCCATTTATCTTTGAAATGGACGTTCACGCCGGACATTGTCTGGTGACAGAAATTCTTTCCGACGACGCCGTGGCCAGTCTTCGAATCGTAGGGCCGACCAATACCCGACACGAGCAAGAGCTTCGTATTGGTCATGGTGAATGAGGCGACAATGACAACGTCTGCTGGCTGCAAGAACTCTTCACCGCTGAACAGGTCAATGTAGCGGACGCCACGGGCTCGCTTCGCTTTCCGGTCATATTCGATCCGGGTTACGTGAGAGTGAAGCTTAAGCTCGAAGCCGGGCCGCTTTAACAGCAGGGGATAGAGAAGGACTTCCGGGCTGGCTTTGGCGTTCGCCTCGCAGATAAACCGCTCGCAGTGACCGCAATACTGGCATTGGCCAAGCTGCATGCCGTCCGGGTTTGTGTAGGGATTCGGCGAGTTTCCGGCAGCCATTGGAAATGGCTTGTATCCGAGGCTCTCGGCCGCTTTCGAGAAGATAATGCCGGCTTCGGTGGGCGGCAGAGCGGGTTGCGGATACTCCTCCTCACGCGGCGCCTCGAATGGATTGCCACCTGGCTGGATGTGGCCGCGGATATTGCCGGCTTTGCCCGAGATGCCGAACAGCTTCTCCCAAAGCGAATGATACGGCTCGAGTTCGGCGTAAGTCACACCCCAGTCCTGCAATGTCATCTCCGCCGGGATGGCTTTGCGGCCATACCGCATTTCGAGTCGCGAGCGCAGGACCGGGTCGTACTCTGCCCACCGCCAGGTTTGGCCGTTCCAGTGGTTGGCTGCACCACCCATGCCCTCGCCGGGGAGAAATGCTTCCAGGCGCCGGATAGGCAGCGCATGCTCGCTGCTCGCATGACGGAGCGAGTACGTCTCGATGGACCAGTCCTGAACTAAGCCGGTGCGCACGTCCCATCGCAGTTCGTCGCGCTGATTGGGAAGTTTCGCTTCCGGACCATTCGTGTGGTTGCCGCCCCGCTCGAGAACGAGAACGTCTATCCCCTTTGCGGTCAGCTGTCTTGCGATCAACGCCGCGGTGAATCCTCCACCGCAGATGACAACCGTTCTTCGCTTCAGTGTCTTGACCATGCACCTGTCCTCAGCTGAAGTCCGCTATCGATTTGGGATCCTGCGCCGGATACGCCTTGCCTCGGTATTCCACCATGTCTTCGGCATGCGTCGCTGGCAGGCCCGGATAACCAATCATCCGCCAGAACACCTTGTCGACGTTGCCGCCATAAATCGGATCAGCGAAGCACGCCTGTACGAACAGCGGATAGACGAGTTCGTTGAACCAGGCGCCGAGCGGCAGCAGCTCATCTCGTACCGTGCCCGCAGCGAGATCATGCAGAAACGAGTCCGCTTGATCCGGCCGCAGGTCCGCAAAGCCACGGCCAAACTTCTTCTGCGCCGCTGCATTGACAGCGGCGAGGCCCGCTTTGAAGAAGCTCTCAGGCGTAAGCGGCAACTGATAGCCGTGTTGAGGCTTCCCCGCCTTCCAGGGGCCCTGCATGTAGAGGTCCTCACCGTGGCCAAAGCCGCCAGCAAGCTGTCGGTCGATGTAGATTGCCAATCCGCAGTCGACGCCGCTCGGCGTGAGATGGTCGGCGGGACACATGACATTCACCAATGCCTCGACAAAGCTCGCTTCCTCCGGGCCAAGAGATTGGTAGCCAGCTTGCGGTACGATCGGCTGTCGCAATTCTGGCGCGGGCTGAGAGCGCCCCTCTTGCGACGTTGCTGACGAAGCAGACGCACCATTGGTTCCGGCCACCGACGATGACGATGACAGCGACACAGCGCTCGAGGCCGCCGCCATTCCTTGCAAGAACCTGCGGCGCCCCAACTTGTGATCAGATTGATCGCTCATCCACTTCTCCAAGGTACGACCGGCCAAACGCAAGATCGATTCCACATCGATCAAGTGTCGTCTGGTGCTGCGCCCTGGTATGTAATGGTTACGATCGTGTGCGGAAGTGAAACGATTTCAGTCGGCGAATGAGCCCGCTGCATTCGCGACGCGCCACGACTGCCGCGACACGAGCTTGCGAGAACAATCAGCCAACGTGCCGATTTCGTGCAGAGAAGAAAAGAGCCCGTCGCGCAAACGCACGACGGGCTTCAAGTCTAGGGAGGAAACGCCCAGGGAGGGCGTCACGAACATCAGCACCCGATCGGGATCGACACAAGTGCAAGCTTTGCATCAGGACGATGACGAGAATCGAATGTGATGATGGACCCCCAGTCGCGAGCCGCTCAATTGCGCAATCATGAACAAACGCAATCTCACACATTCTAACGTGACGCCTTCGGCTTCCTCGACGTAGTTGAGATGACATTCCATCAGTCAGGACCCTATTATGCCCAAACTCGCCACCCGCATTACAATCATCGTGCTCACCGCCAACGCTTTGCTTTTTGTCGAACCAGCCGCCGCCATCGACTATCCCTATTGCGCAACCGGAATGTCTGAAAGCGGCTCTCAAGGTTGCAGTTACGAAACGCTTGAGCAGTGCCGCGAGTTTGTAAGCGGTGCCGGCGGGTACTGCGCGACCAATCCCAAACTCGTAACCTGTGTGCGCGGATTCTGCACGCTCGATCCTCGTCTTACGAGTCATGCGGATACCCGACGGCCTCACGGAGGTCCACCACGCTGAGAGAAGGTCTCGCACACCGACCGGCGTGCCAGAACACGATGCCCGGCAATCGGAAGTCCGGATCGAGCAACTCGGCGTCGCACGTCTTCTCCAGGGGGAACGGTGAGGCGATGCGCCTGCGGCTCGCCGACCTCATGCGATTCGCGACGCGCCAAATCGGGCAATTCTTGATCGCCAGGGATCGCCTCACCGGGGACCAGTAACTGCTGCGAGCTCACTGGTCGTTGGAACATCGCCCTTCACGGACCAGGTTCGTCTCCTTCAACCGGAAGACAGACGCTTACGGCAGGGACTCGACTAGCTATTAGCTATCCGTCTACGCCTCGAACGCGTTAGCGCTTCGCTAATCGAGCCTATCGTGTCTATCCACCTTTGGCGGCTCGTCATACCCGGCGCGGTGGCTATGAAACACGAGAGCCATCAGTCCAAAACCAACGATCAGCGAGAAGAAGATACCCAGCGCCATGGCGATGTAGCCGTGCCTAGAAACCGGCGCATCCTCGCCATCGTCGATTGTCCATGCTGCATATCCAAACCATATCGTCGCCCCAAGCAGGCCCAGCAGGAATACAACGAGCATCCAGTCCGCGAACCTCTTTCTCATTCCAGCACTCTCAGGAAACACCTCAACTTTGATCGAGGCGCGGTTGATCTGCCAAGTACGGATTAGCCATCGTCCCTCACCCGAAGGACGGTCTTTCCCTTTGTTACTGGCCTTCTGCCGTCAAGACCGAAGTGCGCCTCTCGCGCCTCAGAGAGTGGGAGCACTTCGCCGACGTGTGGTCGCAGCTCGCCACGATCTATCAGTTCTGCTATCTGCCGAAGCCCTGCGCCCGTCACGTCAACCAGGAAGAACTTTGCCACGATGCCAAACATTCTTGCGCGATTCTGGTCAGGCAACGAGACCGTGGAAATGAGCTTTCCGCCTGAACGGAGCACCCGGTAAGACCGCAATTGGGTTGCGCCCCCGACGAGATCTATCACCGCATCCGCACTTCTTACTTCATCTTCGAAGCGCTGATGGCGATAGTCTATCACTTCGTCTACACCTAAGCTTCGCAAGTAGTCGCTGTCGTTAATCTGGGCGGTCGCTACACAGCGCAGACGCGCGCGATGTGCCAGTTGAACCGCATATGAGCCCACATTCCCGGCAGCTCCATGAATGAGTACTGTTTGCCCAGCATGGAGTCTGGCCTGATCGAACAATGCTTGCCACGCCGTCACCGCGACCACAGGAACCGAAGCGGCTGCAACATAGCTGAGAGAGGCTGGTTTCATCGCTAGCATCCCGGCACTAGCGACCGCATACTCAGCGTATCCTCCGACAAATTGATTGTTGGTCACGCCGTAAACCTCGTGTCCAACCGACAATCCAGAAGTACCGCTTCCTACAGCGACGACCTTGCCGGAGATATCGGAGCCCAACGTAAGAGGAAGAGGTTGCGGCAAGGCGCTCATGCCGCCCCTAATGCGCGCATCCCAGGGACCAACTCCCGCGGCGTGCACCTCTACCAACAGTTCGCCAGGGCCAGGATCCGGTCGAGGCACGGTTTCGAGGATCATTGCCTCTGCGGGGCCAAACTGGTGAACTCGCCAAGCCTTCATTGACGGCGGCAAAGCAACGCTGTCGGTCGACGGGTTGCGGGTCAGATGCGGCGCGATACTCGAGTTGCTTGCCACTTCTCCACCTCATTCGTTTGGGGGCTGACGCTCGGGGAAGTGACATGCCACCGGCGAGCACAGGACGCCTCCTCGACGGGACAACGCCGCGAAGCAGCAGATCAACGATACTTTGTCAGGTCGGACAACTGAATCTACTGCAACCTCGCGATCGATCTAGTTCATACGAAAATTCGATCGCAGCGCGAGCACTCAATTGACGAGCAATACGCGAGCTCGCGTCATTTCAGGCCAGAAACCGACGACCCGTAGAATCCACTGCGATTGCGCAGAGAACTGCGCAGCGTTCAGTTCCACAATGCATCGACTTCATCTCCAGCCGGCCTTTCGATCGCGAAACGCCGGGTTATCTGGACGGCATGGACGCGTGGCTGCAGCTCACCGTCCATTGCTTTCGCCAGAGTACGATGGAGCACGATATGCGCGTCGAGATTTCCGGCTCCACTATTGCCGATAGCGAACTTGCACGTGAGTTCCGACACCCGGAGGTTTGCGCGCGTATCCACAATGCTGTCCGGCGTAGCTGCGCAATTTCATCCCTGATCCGGCTTAACTGAGCATGCCGCGTCGCCCGGACGTTGTGGCAAGTCCGGAACAGGGCTGACCACCGTCCCGTCAACTAGCACGACGTCGAAGTACGAAGGAAAACAAATGGCTTTTACGATCAAGATCAACGGCACCGACCGCACCGTTGATGTCGATGGCGACACTCCCCTGCTCTGGGCTCTGCGCGATGTGCTCGGCCTAACTGGAACGAAATTCGGATGCGGCATGGCGCTGTGCGGCGCCTGTACAGTGCACATCGATGGCGTCGCCACCCGATCGTGCATCACGCCGATCGACAGCATCGGGACCTCACAGGTTACGACGATTGAAGTCGTCGGCACCACGCCGGCGGGCGCGAAGATACAGAAGGCGTGGCTCGATCATGAGGTCGTTCAGTGCGGCTACTGCCAATCCGGGCAGATCATGTCTGCTGCGGCGCTGCTGGCGAGCAACCCGCATCCGACCGATGCGGACATCGACGATGCGATGAGCGGAAATATCTGCCGCTGCGGAACCTACGTGCGTATTCGCGAAGCGATCAAGCTCGCGGCGAACGACAAGTGAGGCCGCCGATGATTTACGATCGCAACTCATCCCACGCACCTCACACCGGCGTGTCGCGGCGGAACTTCCTGGCGGCGAGTAGCGCCGCGGGCGGCGGCCTGTTGCTGAGCCTGATCGTGCCATTCGGCCGAAGCGACGCTGCAGACGCCAACGGCTTCAATCCGAATGCGTTCGTTCGCATCGACCGTGACGGGCTGGTGGTGCTGACCATGCCCTACGTCGAGATGGGCCAAGGCACCTACACCTCCGTACCGATGCTGATCGCCGAAGAGCTCGAGGTGAACCTGAAGCAGGTGCGTCTGGAGCACGCCCCACCGAATGAGAAGCTCTACGCAAATCCGCTGCTAGGCGTACAGGCGACAGGCAACTCAAACGCCATGCGCGGTGCGTGGAGACCACTCCGCGAGGCGGGCGCAACCGCCCGGGTCCTGCTGGTTGCGGCGGCAGCCAAGCGCTGGGGTGCGGATCCGGCAACTTGCCGCGCACAGGACGGCGAGGTAACGCACACGCCGACCGGGCGACGCCTGAAATACGGCGAGCTCGTCGGCGATGCAGCGGGTATGCCCGTTCCCACCTCAGTCATGCTCAAGACGCCGGCCGCTTTCAAGCTGATAGGCACATCGGCCAAACGGCTCGATGCGCCCGGAAAGGTGAATGGCACAGCCGTTTACGGCATCGATGTGCGGCCGCAAGGAGTGAAGATCGCAACGCTGGCCCAATCGCCCACGTTTGGTGGCCGGGTAAGGCGCGTCGATGACACAGCGGCCAAAGCCGTCAATGGCGTGCGGCAAATCGTACGGCTTGACGATGCCGTTGCGGTCGTAGCGGACCACATGGGTGCCGCCAAAAAGGGGCTCGAAACGCTTAAGATCGAATGGGACGATGGCCCGCACGCACAACTTGCTACCGACGCGATCGCGCACGAACTCGAGCGGGCGACCCTCGGCGCCGGAGCCGTTGCGCAGAGTATCGGCGATGCAGACAAGGCGATCGCTACCGCTGCTACGAGGATCGAAGCGAACTACCAGCTTCCGTTCCTGGCCCACGCAACGATGGAACCGATGAACTGCACAGTTCATCTACGCGAGGACGCGTGCGAGATATGGATCGGCAGCCAGGCGGTGGGCTTCGTTCAGGCTGCCGCAGCGAGGACAGCCGGCCTGCCGCTCGACAAGGTCATCGTTCACAACCACCTGCTGGGTGGCGGATTTGGCCGCCGCCTGGAGGCCGATGGCGCGATCCGTGCAGTACAGATCGCCCGGCACGTGAATGGGCCCGTGAAGGTCATTTGGACCCGCGAGGAAGACATCCAACACGATATGTACCGCCCCTACTGGTGCGATCGGTTCATCGCAGGACTGGATGACAAGAACCGACCTGTCGGTTGGTGGCATCGATTTGCGGGCTCATCCGTCATCGCGCGGGGCCTGCCATCCAAGTTTCAGAATGGGCTCGACCCGGACACAACCGAAGGCGCAATCGATCTTGTCTACGACCTTCCAAACTTTCATGTTGAATATGTGAGAGTGGAGCCACCAGCCATCCCCACTGCGTTTTGGCGTAGCGTTGGCCCGTCTCACACCGTATTCGTCGTAGAGAGCTTCGTGGACGAACTGGCAGCCGCCGCGAACCAGGATGCCGCGGCCTATCGCAGAGCCCTCTTGACCAACTCTCCTCGAGCCAGGGCCGTCCTGGACCTTGCAGTCACGAACTCCAACTGGGGGCAGCCCTTGCCGAGCGGCCGCGGTCGCGGCGTCTCATTGCAATTCGTCTTCGGCAGCTATCTTGCGCAGGTCGCCGAGGTGGAAGTCGGCAAGGACGGGTCCGTCAGGGTGAGACGCGTCGTCTGCGCCATCGACTGTGGCACAGTCATCAATCCCGATACGGTCCAGGCACAGATCCAAAGTGGAATCATCTTCGGCATCACAGCCGCACTCTATGGCGAGATTACATTGAGGAACGGCCGCGTCGAACAGACCAACTTCGACACCTATCGGATGCTGCGCATGAACGAAGCGCCGATAATCGAGGTCCACATCGTCCCAAGCACGGAGCCGCCGGGTGGCATTGGGGAGACCGGCACATCGGCGATCGTCCCGGCGATAAGTAATGCGATCTTCGCCGCAACCGGAAAGCGTCTTCGAAGGATGCCTGTCGACAGCGGCCTGCTTAAGCAAGCGACGTAGTCGGTCGCTCCGCCACGGCTCGCGCCTCGATCTCTGAGTATACCTTTGCTCGTGCAGTGCAAAAAGACGCGGCGCAGCAGGGCGCCGCCCAAGTGCATAACCTATCACGGTGGATGCTCTGGCAGCTGAACTGATACTTGCGCGCAACCCTCAGCGCCTTGCCGGTTACGCGACCGCCATCATGCATTCGCTACAGCGCGCAGGCGAGAGCCGCCCGAGGCTTTGCGCATGCGACACGCACTTTCTATCGGCTGCGCGCGCAAGGGTTCGGCAGCACGCTGTAACATTCCGCGCAACCACTCCTGTGGCAAGCTTCTCGTGTTGCGCTCGTGCCACAGAACGCTAACGTCTACGGGGGCAACTGCGTAGGGCAGCTCATGCATAGACAACGGATGTATGCGAGTCAGCGACCGAGCAAGCGGGCGCGGCACGATTGCAGTTAGTTGCGTATCCTCGAGCAGCGCTGGCAGAGCAAGAAAGTGCGGCAGCGACACTGCAATGCGCGGGCTGCGTTCTCTGCCAGAAAATGCCCGTTCCAACGCCGAGCGATCGTACATCTCCGATCGGCGGGCCAATCCACGCTCGGAGATAAAGCCGTCGACAATCCCTTCATGCTCACCTCTCATGGAGACAGTGGCAATCGCAAGGTCGGCAAGTCCATCGACTGATAGCTCGCCAAGTGCCTGCGACGAGTTAGCGATCAGAACATCATCACACGCAAATAGCGAACTGCATCGGAAGGGCTTTGGCACGTTGGAGAAAATGCCGACCGCTGCGTCGATTTGTCCAAGTTCCATCTGCTCGATCAAGTCTATCCGGCTGTCCGGCCGGATCACTAAGTCGACCATCGGCGCCTCGCACCTCAGCAAAGCGAGAAGTTGAGGCACCACCACCACGGTCGTGAAGTCGCTTACCGCAATTGTGAACTGCCTGGTCGAGCTCTTCGGGTCAAACTTCGGCGCTCCGATTGCTGCCTCAAGGGATCTCCACGCCTCGCGGATAAATGGCGCCATCGCGAGCGCGCGAGCAGTTGGCTGCATACCCGAGGTTGTGCGAACAAACAGTTCGTCATCGAGCATTTGCCTCAAGCGGGAAAGAGCATGGCTTACGGCTGACTGGCTTAGATATACCCTTTGGCTGGCGCGCAGAATACTACGTTCCTCCATGATCGCGTCGAAGACGCGCAAGAGATTCAGATCCAGCCTGTTAAATGAAATGGCCATTTTCGATAACCGTGTTGATGAAGCCTCAGCTCCGCGAGCTGGCCAGCCCTCGAACTACGCCTCATGATTAAGATTAGGCGACAGAGTAGCCTTGCTCATCGTGACGAAATACGACGACGCTTCGCCCTTCTCGATTCCTCACCGCCCTCGCGTCTCGCACTAGCCCCTCGTACGATCGACGGAGGGTCGCTCGCTGGAAATGTCTCCCGCAGCGCCTCATCGAGGAGTGCATCAAGCAGCTGACGCGCTTCATCTCGCGATTTCCGATCTGCGTAGCACATCTCATTTTACCCCGGTCCGTAAGTGCGTGCAGTGCTTCACGTTCCCTCTTCTGACGGCGCCTGAACAGGAAATACCACAGTTGCCTCCAATCCCATCACGCAGGGTCGGATTTCAAAGATGCCATCGAGGCGAGCCGCAAGCTCGCGGACGATCTTCAACCCACCCTCCTTTGCTACAGGCGACACCCCCGATCCGCTGTCCGATACCCTGCACGCTACGTAATCGCCCATCCGATCGATCTCGGTGCGGATACGACCTCCCGATCCACGGAAGGCGTGCCGAGCCGCATTGTTGACGAGCTCGTATACGATCAAGCCCAACAGCCAGCATCGCTGCGCGTCCAGCATCACCGGCGAGCCAGCAAGCGTGAGTACGATATTCCTGCTTTCCAACCTGGAGCGGCTAATGGACCGGCAGAGCTCAAAAAGATAGTTCAGCACTTCAGCAGGTGCCTCGGGATCTGGCATACGTAGAGCCCGGTGCACGTGTGCATAGTCCTCCAGTCTTTCCATGATGTTGTTCAGAGCTGACCTTGCTGCTCTGTCGTCGGCGCGAGCGGCCGCAAGGGAGACCATGCCAGCAGCCGACGCGAACTCATTGTTGATGCGATGATTAAGCTCTCGGATAAGCAGACCGTCCTGCATAAACAGACCAGCCGTTGTTTCCATATCCATGGCTCATACTCCTCTTCGTGACTCGCATGTCGCTCTTTGAAATTGCCTGGTCTCCCACTGCTGAGAGGATTTACTGAGCACGCACTCTCTTGGCGAGTGAGACAAGATTTTCTTTCTGCATGGCATCCATCAACTGGGGCGCCAAGGCTGAGATCGTCCTAACTCTACGTCCGGCCACGGCCGACGCGAAGTTAGAGAGTGTGAAATTGCGTAAGTAATAAATTGCCCGGGTGCACGTCTCTCACCGTCGATGGTGATCAATCATTCTAATTTTCGTGCGTTCAGGTAGTTCTCATCCAAGCTTCACACGACGACGATCAAAGTCCGCCGCAAGCTACTGTGCTTTCGAACGCTGGCGAAGGATCACTCAGGTGGCTGCAAGACCATTTCCGCAGGAGAACAAGTCCCGACGATAAACGTGGTGGCACGTTCGCACGCCGATATCCAGTAACTGCGCATCTGAGGTCGGAATGATCGAACCGCACGTTATGTGAGCAGACGAATACCACTCGCGCCTGGCACGGATACTTCCGACCTGCGATCGCGAGAGATCGACGCAGCTTTTCCGAAGATGCCAGGAGATCGTTCAATGCCTTCATGGCGTCGGCTCAGATGGTACTCAGCTAATCGTCTCGCCACACGATCGCGTTCGCCGCTCTCGGCGAGTTTCAGCTGACAATACACGCGCGTCACGTTTGCCATCCGACAGAGACGCAGCTCGCCGCTACCAATCCCGATAAGCGATCTGTCGGCGAGATCCTCGATCGTCCGTTCAATGGCCCAACCACCGTCGCCAGGGTCGCTTGCAACGGCCCGTGCGGCCTGGATTGTGAAGGCTCCAGCAAAAATAGAGAGGCGCATCAAGACGCGTCGCTGGACATCGGAAAGCAATCGGAAGCTCCGGTCTAGCGTGGCCTCGATCGTTCGATGTCTCGGTTCGTGCCGCCGACCCGGCCAGTTCAGGATTACTGGGGTGTCGAGAACGTCTGTGAGTCCAGAAATGCCATAAGTGACAAGGCGACTACCCGACAACGCGAGTGCCAGCGGCACTCCGTCGAGGCGCCTGCAAATGCTCGCGACCGCGCCCGCATCTTGATCCCGAAGATCTTGCGTATAGCCGCCATCTCTCGCACGCTGCATAAACAGCTGCACAGCGGGTGCCAAAAGCGCCTCGGCAGCAGTAAGATCTGGCGCTTCGGCCGGCAATTCGAGAGGCTGTAAAAGATGGACCGCCTCGCCTTCTGCGCGAAGTGGCTCCCGACTTGTTGCCACAATATGAACCGTCGGCGCGCTCTGAAATAGTGCTGCGGCGACAGAGGCTACTTCGTCGATTACGTGCTCGCAGCAATCAAGAATCACTAGAACATTGCGGTCTACGACGGATGAAGCCAGACCGCGAACCAGGTCGTTCGATTGAGCCATGTACCCTAGCGCGGCCGCCACGCTTGGTAGCACCAGGTCCGGTGCCTCTATCAGGCCCAGGTCTACATACGAAACACCGCCGCTAAACTCAGCGGCCATTTGATGCGCAAGTTCGATCGCTACCATTGTCTTGCCCATACCGCCGGGGCCTATGATGCTCACAAAGCGATGTGTTTCAGCCAAGGTGCGAAGTGAGTGAATGGTTTGCGCGCGACCAACCAGCCCCTGAGGGCGAGCAGGTAAGCAAGAGCCACCCACGGAGCTCATGACCGGAGCAACCGAACTGGGCGGGAGCCCGATCTCAACCGGCGCGATAAAGATATATCCCTGCCCGCGAACGTTCCGGATGTAAGTATCCCCGCTAACATCGTTGAGCGCACGTCGAAGCTTCGATATCTGAAAGCGGAGATTTTCTTCCTCGACGGTGACATCCGGCCAAACCCTCTCAAAGATCTGACACTGCCTGATCAAATTGCCGCGTTCTTGGACGAGCAGCGTAAGGATATCGAATGCGCGTCCGCCGAGCTTGACGCTCTCTTCGTGGGCCATAAGAAGTCGCTCGGAAGGAATCAGACGAAAGGGTCCGAAGGAATACATTTGGCCTCTGTCCTCCTTGCCTTCCACCTTTCTCATCTCCCGTTGCGAGTGTGCGTGACTTGGCAACGAATGTCTGCACAGGCGACTTCCTGCACGACGCAATTCATGCAGGAATACTGTGGCAGCGCGAGCAAATCGATTAAACGATGGTGTTGGCAATACCTTCGTCTCGTCTCGGTGATAGCTCCCCTTCCCGGTGGCTGCTCGCCAAGCATCGATCGCGCTGCTACGTGCGCGCGCCACGGTCCCCATCGACGCACCCCTGCCGTGTACAAGCACGCGTCTTATCGACCCAAATCGGGTGACCTGCGGCGAGAACCAACACCAAAGTGTCATCGACTGCCATCCAGCAGTATGCAGACTAGGTCCTTACAGCGGCTTGAGGGAATTAATTGCTCCTAACGGGCTCGAGCCGCATCGGGAGCAAGAAACTGCTGGATTGGGGCGACACTGTCGGCAGGACCGTGGGGGAAATCCTTTCCGCAACTACTAGAGCAGTTCGCAGTGGGTTGTTCGCTCAGTTCGACACCGTATCGCAAGGTGGTCGATGATGCTCTTGATCCTTGATACTGCATCCGCGTGCAATTGCATCGATGTGGCGGTAGGATGCAGGCTGGCCTTTGGGAGCTGACCCAATGTTATCATCCGCGCTCAAGCCAAATCCTGTCGTTTTCGTCGTCGACGACGACGTTTCGGTGCGTCAAGCCCTTGAAGGTTTGATCCGGTTCCAAGGCTGGGAAACCGAGACTTTCGAATCTGCTGAAGCGTTCTTATCGCACCCGCGGGCTCTCGTTCCGAGCTGCCTCGTCCTCGATGTATCTCTCCCGGATTTGAACGGATTGGACCTGCAGCAGCGGCTGGCAGATCGCAATGACATCCCCATCATCTTCATCACTGGCTATGGTGATGTGCCAACGACGGTCCAGGCCATGAAGGCAGGTGCCGTCGAATTCCTGATGAAGCCCTTCGACGACGAAGCTCTGCTTAGAGCCATTCGACACGCCATCGATCGCAGCCGCGTCGCTCTCCAGCTTGAGGAAGACCTCGAAGCGTTGCGTCAGCGGCACGCCTCGCTCAGTCGGCGCGAAGGGGAGGTCATGGCGCTGGTTGTGAGCGGCCGGCCGAACAAGCTAATCGGGTTCGAGCTCGGCATCAGTGAGATCACTGTAAAGGCCCATCGCGGACGAGTAATGCGAAAGATGCAGGCATCTTCCCTCGCCGAGCTCATCAAAATGGCGACGAAGCTATCTTCCACCCCGGCGCCGGAGCGCTAGTCGGACATAGGCACATAGATGTCAGATAGCTCAACGTTACGCGAAGCAGCCGCGGGTGCCACCGAGAACCCCGGACAATCACTGTCAAACTACATTTCTCGACTGCAACTCGAACCGCTGAGAACGAGTGACACTTTTGCGCTGTATCGCGCGCATTCAATCGACAACCGCACATTGCTGGCCGTCGTCGCAAATGACGATCTCCCGTCGTCCCGTAGCGCCGAACGATTGAAGCGCGAGTACCGCCTTGCGAGCGAGCTCGATCCCGAATGGGCACTGCCGCCCATCGCCTATGGCCTGTATGATCAACGGCCGACACTTTTGCTCGACGATCAAGGGAGTGAGCCTCTCGATCAGGTAATGGCAACCCATTTCCGGCCGCCATCAGATGACCTGACCAGGGCATTGCGGCTGGCATGCGAGCTGACCCATGCGATTCGCCAGATGCATGATCGGGGGATCATACACAAGGACATTAGTCCGGCGAACGCGGTCGTAGACCGCAATGACCACGTGAGGTTGACTGGTTTCGGCTTCGCATCCCGATCGGCAAGCGAGAAGCTCGTACCAAGCTCCGTCGCCGGCACATTTGCCTATATGGCCCCCGAACAGACAGGTCGTATGAACCGGTCCGTGGACACGCGAAGCGACCTCTACGCAGCCGGCGTCACGCTTTATGAGCTATTCACAGGTACCTTGCCATTCATCGCTCACGACGCAACGGAGTGGGCCCACTGTCATATCGCCCGAAAGCCGCCGCCACCCAATGCTCGTGCGGAAGACCTCCCGTTGCCGGTCTGTTCAATTATTCTGAAATTGCTGGCGAAAGATCCGGACGACCGATACCAAACGGCGAGAGGTTTGGAGAACGACCTCCGGCGTTGCCTGATGGAGTGGCTTGCACAGGGACGCATCGAGGACTTCAGGTTAGGCCAGGACGATATCTCCGATCGCCTGCTTGTCCCCGAGAAGCTATACGGCCGCGACGCAGCCATAGACACACTCACTGCCGCGGCCAACGGGGTCATGAACGGTGGTCCCAGCGAATTTGTTCTGGTCTCAGGTTACGCGGGTACGGGCAAATCATCCCTGATCAATGAGCTACATCGGCGAATAGGGCCGCTGCGCGTATTCTTCGCGACCGGCAAGTTCGACCAGTACAAGCGCGATATTCCATACGCGACGTTCGTGCAGGCCTTCAGGGGACTGGTTCGCCAGCTACTCGCAAAAAATGATGATGAACTCGCCGCCTGGCGAGGAGAGCTGCTGTCTGCCCTGGAGCAGAACGGACAGCTGATGATCGGCTTGATACCCGAACTCGCGATGATCATTGGTGACCAGCCGCAGGCCCCGCCGGTCGATCTTCAATCGACCCAGGCACGCTTTCACATGGTGTTCCGATCTCTTTTGAGAGTGTTCGCCAAACCGAAGCATCCCTTGGTACTCTTTATTGACGACCTGCAATGGCTCGACGCCGCAACACTTGATCTTCTGGTGCGGCTGGTTACCGACGTGGAATTGCAGCACCTCCTTCTCATCGGCGCTTATCGTAACGACAAAGTCGACGAGACACATCCGCTCATCCGGACGCTGGACGCCATACGACTCGCTCGCCCCTCGATCACCGAAGTCGGCCTGGGCGCACTTAGCACCGGGGATCTCGCTGCCCTACTCGCAGATTCATTGGGAACGAACGCGCAAGACGTGACCTCGCTCGCCGCAATTGTCGGCGAAAAGACAGCGGGCAATCCCTTTTTTTCCGTCCAGTTTGTTCGCGAGCTCGCAGGCGAAGGCTTGTTGAGATTCGATCCACCGAGCTTGAGGTGGATTTGGGACATTCCCGGCATACTCAGGAAAGGCATGACGGACAATGTGGCTCATCTCATTGCCACCAGACTTGAACGGCTTTCGCACCAATCACGCCAGGCGCTCGGCAATCTGGCACTGCTCGGGAGCGCCGCGCACATACAAACGATTTCGCTTGTTGACGGAAGGTCAACCGATGACACCCAAGCGATCCTTCGATCCGCGGAAGAGGCCGGGCTGGTCCAATGCGCGCACGGGATCTTCTCCTTTGTCCACGACCACGTGCAAGAAGCCGCATATGCCATGGTACCAGTGGAGGAACGATCACAATCCCATCTTAGAGCAGGACGTCTCTTGCTGTCACAGACGTCAGAACGCGAACTCGACAGCAACATCTTTGAGATCGTAAGTCAGTATGACCGCGGCTTTTCATCGATCAGCTCGAACGACGATAAACGGCAGGCCGCGGAGCTCTATCTGGCTGCAGGGCAGCGCGCCAAGGCTGCCGGTGCTTTCGCATCCGCACGCTCGTACTTTTCGAGAGGCCGGCAATTGCTGGGCGAGGAAGACTGGACGTCGCAGCATCGCCTGGTTTTCGAGTTTGAGTTGAACCAGGCTGAATGCGAAATTGTAGCCGGTGAATTCGATGCTGCAGAAGCTCGACTAACCACGCTTGGCGCCAACATCGAAGCGCCGGCCGATCGGGCCGACGTCGCCTGCCTGGCGATACTTCTGTATTTTACGCTGGGTCGGAGCGAGCGTGCCGTCGAGGTCGGGCTGGATTTCCTGCTGAAGGAAGGCGCCGGATGGCCAGTACGCCCATATGACGCAGCGGTCCGTCGCGAGTACGACGACATGCGCCGAAGACTGGCAGAACAGCCGGTCGAGACTCTCATCGATCTGCCGGAAATGCGCGAGCCGACGATCATAGCAACAATGGCGGTCCTGACCGAATTATTCCCAGCAGCTTATGCGATCGACAGGCACCTTATGGAGCTTGTCCTTCTTCGAATGATCAATCTCAGCCTGGAGTACGGCAACTGTGCCAGTTCGAGCGTTGCCTACTCGGCTTTGAACATGGCCATCGGATCGAGCTTTGGCGACTACCAGACCGCATTCTCGCTGGGCGAGTTGGCTCTGCGGCTCGTCCATAGACGGAATTCTGACCGTTACAAAGCGCGCGTGTACTCCTGCTTTGCGGCATTTGCGATGCCCTGGATCACTCACATCTCATCGGCTCGACCGCTGACAACTCAGGCATTTCAAATCAGCAGCTCGATGGGAGACATGGCCTTTGCAGCCTATAACTTGAGGAATCACATCACCCATCTCTTGATGTCCGGAGCACCTCTCAGCCAAGTTCAGCAGGAAGCTGCGCGCGCCTCGACCTATGCGAGGAACGTCCAGCTCGGACTTCCGGTTGAGCGCTTCTTCGGGCAACTCCAACTCGTTCACAAGCTGCTCGCCGAAGTCAGCGACCTCACTGAGGACGATGGCAAATGGGCATTGGAGGGTATTGAAGGGCCACCCGGCCTGGCGATGATGGCTTGCTATCATTGGGTCTTCAAGCTTGAGCAGTATTACTTCGAGGGTGATCTTCCTGCCGCATTGCGAGCAGCGGAACATCTGAATGGCCGCCTGTGGGCCATGCGATCGTCGATCGAAGAGGCCGAATACGAATTTTTCGCGGGCCTCGCCAAGTCGGCGGCGGGCACCAGTGCTGCCTCGGAAGAACGGCAAGGATATACTGATGCGTTGGCTGTCCATCGTGAGCGGTTCGCCGTCTGGGCCGAGCACGCCCCGGAGAATTTTGGGTGCCGCAAAGCGCTACTCGACGCCGAGCTGGCTCGCTTACAGGGGCAAGAACGGCGCGCGCAGAATCTTTACGAGGAGGCCATCCGTCTCGCCCGAACTCACGGCTTTCTCCAGATCGAGGCCCTTGCGAACGAGCTGGCTTTCAATTTCTACAGTACTCTGAATCTGTCGACTGTTTCGAATACGTATTTGCGTCGGGCTCACGCCTGCTATGAGAAATGGGGCTGCCTGATCAAAATCAGGCAGCTGGAGTTGCGCTATCCCCACCTGCGCAGGCGCCGATCTCCGGAATTCTCCACGACGACGGCCGACGTCCCGATCGCCAACCTGGATGTGCAGGTGGTTGATAGAGCCTCCAGGACTCTCTCGAGCGAGATGGATCTCACGAATCTGATCGAGAAGCTCATGCGGCTTGCGATCGAGCACGCGGGTGCAGAGCGCGGCTCGTTGCTACTCTTGTCCGGCAGCGAACTCACAATAGAAGCAACGGCGACGACCGTTGAGGGCGCCGTCGATGTTCAGGTCCTTGCACGCAAGCCGGTGGAATCAGATCTGCCGCATGCGGCGGTTCAGTATGCCATTCGCACGCGGGCTCCCCTTGTCCTGGATAGCAACACTCCCACCGATCTCGATGGCCTCGACGAATACATGCGGGCAAATCGCCCCCGGTCGATTCTGTGCCTTCCTATTCTCAAGGCAGCCGACGTGGTCGGCCTGTTGTACCTCGAGAATAGAATGATTGCCCGAGCGTTTACCTCTGAAAGGGTCGCAGTACTGGATTTCCTTGCTTCCCAGGCGGCCATATGGCTCGAGAACGCACGGCTCTATTCCGATCTGCAGCGAAGTGAGGCGTGGTTACGCGAGGCTCAACGCCTGAGCCTGACAGGGAGCTTCTATTGGAACGTTCTCACCGACGATCTGGAATTCTCCGAGCAGCTCTACAGGATATGCCAGATTGATGCAGGCCAGCGAATGGCCATCAAGCATCTCGAAAGTATAGTACATCCCGGAGACGCTGAAGCGTTTCGTGACGTTATTGAACTGGCACGCAAGTCAGGGACAGACATTAATCACAAATTCAGGTTGCAGATCCCGACCTTATCGGTCCGGCATGTTCATCTCGTTGCCCACGGTGGCCGAACCCGCGACGGGCAGTTCAGATACATTGGCGCGGTCCAGGACGTTACCAGCCAGCATTTTGCACAAGAAGCCCTTGGCAGGGCACGCTCCGAGCTTGCACGCGTGGCACGCGCGACAACGCTCGGCGTACTGACGGCGTCGATCGCGCACGAGGTCAATCAACCGCTTCTCGGCATTGTCACGAATGCAACGACATGCCTCAGGATGCTTGCTGCTCAGCCTCCGAACATCGAGGGAGCTCGCAAGACCGCGCAGCGGTCGGTGCGCGATGGGCATCGGGCGGCCGATATGATCCGGCGTCTGAGACGCCTATTCGGGGAAGGCGGCACGGTCAACGAGCCGATTGACGCCAACGACGCAGCGCGCGAGGTGATTTCGCTGGTTATCGGCGAACTTCAGGGCAATCAGATTATTCTGGATACTCGCCTGGCGGAGGACCTTCCGAAGGTCAGCGCGGATCGTGTTCAGATCCAGCAAGTCATCATGAACCTCATCCTGAACGCTTCAGACGCGATGCGCGAAGTGTACGACCGGCCCCGCAAACTCGTCCTGAGCACGCAACTCGTTGGCCACTCGGTTCGTCTTCATGTGAAGGACTCCGGAACAGGATTTGACGCTCAAGCTGCAGGAGAACTCTTCGAGGCGTTCTACACGACGAAGACAGACGGCCTGGGAATGGGCCTTTCGATCAGCCGATCGATCGTTGAAAGTCACCGGGGGCACGTGTGGGCCACTTTGAACGATGACGGCCCAGGGGCGACATTCTCGTTTTCGCTTCCCGCCGATCCGATAGACTCGCTACGAAGCACCAATCCCGCACTCGCTGGAAGGAGCGACGAGATCTCGCTTCGCTCGATGGATTTGCAGCAATGAACGCTCAACCGCTCATCTCTGTCGTGGACGACGACGAGTCGGTGAGAGAGTCACTGCCGGACCTTCTTCGAGAGTTCGGCTTCGCCGTGCAGGCATTCGCTTCTGCCGAAGCATTTCTTGAATCGGAATGGATCGATGAAACGAAGTGCCTGATCCTGGATGTGGCAATGCCGGGTATGACGGGGCCTGAACTCTGCGAAGAACTCAGGAACCAGGGAATACAGATCCCGACGATATTCATCACGGCCTATGACATCGAAAAGATAAGGCCACGGATCCAGAATTTTGCACCGATCGACTGTCTTTTCAAACCTTTCAGCGACACTGTCCTCCTGGCGGCGATAGAAGCCGCCCTGCAAAAGGAATGAGCCCTTCCCTCAGTGCACCGTGCCCCTGGCTCTGTCGACAACGGCAACCGACGGACCATGCCTTATTGGAACTGATGCATGTTCAAATTCACTCAGTCTGGAATTCTTGCAGAGTCCGATCTTTCCGAGGTCTGGTGGGAAAACGAGGAAATTGTCTACTGCAAGATGCTGCGAACAGACGCCAGGCTCATTCAGGATGAGTACCTGCTCGCCGTTCCAGCCTCAGAGCGCCCCGACTCCGAGACAATAAGGCGGCTCACACACGAATTCGAGCTGAGGGAATACCTGGACGTTCCCTGGGCAGTACGGCCGCTCGAGCTCGTACAAATGCCCGGTCAAACCATACTTTTGCTGGAACGTCCGTCCGGCGAGCCGCTCCATCATCAGGTCGGTGCGCCCATGAGCATCGGGCGCTTTCTGGAGATCGCCCTCGCACTCACGAAAGTCGTACGTCAACTGCACTACAGCGGTCTGCTTCACAAGGATATCAAGCCATCTCACTTTCTGCTCGACAACGTGACGGGCAACATCAAGTTGACAGGTTTTGGCATCGCATCGCGGCCCTTACGAGGACTACCATCGCCCGATACCCTCAATATCATGTCGGGAACGCTACCCTACATGGCGCCCGAGCAGACGGGGCGGATAAGCGGATCAATCGACTCACGGACTGACCTCTATTCTCTCGGCGTTACATTCTACCAGATCTTGACGGGCAGGCTTCCCTTCGCCGCTTCAGAACCCATGGAATGGGTTCACTGCCACATAGCACGATTACCGACGCCGCCACACGAGGTCTACGACGCAGTCCCCCACGCTGTCTCGGCGATCATACTGAAGTTGCTCGCCAAGGCTCCCGAAGAGCGATATCAGACAGCGATTGGACTTGAAAACGACCTGTCGAAGTGCCTGATCGATTGGCAAAGGCATCGTCGGATCGAAGACTTCGAGATCGGCGAGAGCGACATTGGCGATCGGCTCGTCATCCCCGACAAATTATACGGGCGTGCATTGGAGAGCGCCAGTTTGCTCGCCGCTTTCGAGCGAGTTGCGAAAACCGGACGCTCGGAGCTCCTTCTGATCAGAGGACATGCAGGCATCGGAAAGTCCGCGCTCGTAAGAGAGATGCACAAGGGACTCGCACGTTCGGGATGTCTGTTCGCCGCAGGAAAGTTCGATCAGTACAAGCGTGACATTCCCTACTCGACGGTTGCACAGGCATTTCAGCATCTCGTTCGCCAGCTGCTCAACAAGCCTGAAGCCGAGCTCTCGCTCTGGCGCCGGGAATTGACCGAATCCCTCGGCTTGAACGGCCAGCTTATGGTCAACCTGGTTCCCCAGCTCGCGGTCGTGATCGGCGAGCAGCCGCCCGTCCCACGCGTTGACGCGAAAGACTCCCAGGCCCGGTTTCACCAGGTCTTTCGAAGCTTCCTCGGCGTGTTTGCCCGCAAGGAGCATCCGCTTGTTCTCTTCCTGGACGATCTACAGTGGATCGATGTTGCGACCCTCGACCTGATGAAAGATCTGGTCACGGACTCCAGGACGCAACATCTTTTGTTGATCGGCGCCTATCGCGACAACGAAGTCGGCAATGCTCATCCCCTGAACGACATGCTCAAAACTATCCGCGATGAGGGAGCGTCAACATCTGAACTCTTGCTTTCGCCGTTGCACGTTGACCAGGTGTCCCAGTTCGCCGCAGATGCTCTGCACACGGACACCGAGCGTGCGGGTCAACTGGCTGCACTCGTGTCGGAAAAGACAGGCGGAAATCCCTTCTTCGCCATCCAGTTCATCAGCGAACTCGCAGAAGAGCGGCTCCTTACATTCGACTTCAGTTCATCCGCCTGGCAATGGGATCTGAATCGCATTCAATCCAAGAATATCAGTGACAACATCGCGGACCTCATGGCGGCGAAGCTCAACAGGCTTCCGGATGATACGAGAGATGCATTAGGTCAGCTCGCTTGTCTCGGCAACGCCGCTGACCTGAGGACGTTGATGGCCATACGAGACGCCTCGGAAGAGCAACTCGGCGACTCTCTTCGAGGTGCCATCGATTCCGGTCTGATCACTCGGAACGGGGACTCATTCGCATTCATTCACGATCGAGTGCACGAGGCCGCCTATGCAATGATCCCGGGATCCGACCGCGCTTCTGTGCATCTGGACGTCGCCCGAGCGATCCTGTCCAAAACGAAGCCCGCCGAGCTCGAGGACAGGATATTCGAGATCGTCGACCAGTTTAACCGCGGGCGTATCGAGATCAGAACGCCCGCCGAGCGTCTCCAGGTTGCAGAGCTCAACCTCATCGCCGGAAGGCGCGCCAGGACGTCCAGCGCCTATTTATCCGCCCAACGCTACCTCGATTTTGGCATCGAGCTTCTGCCGACGGACAGTTGGCAATCCGCCTATCGGCTGACCTTTGATCTCGAGCGATATCGCGCGGAATGTGACTTCGTTGCGGGCGATTTGCGCGCGGCAGACGAACGTTTGGCCGCGCTGAAGAAGCGCACCACTACGATTGCCGACGAAACCGAGGTCGTCTGTCTGCAGCTCCTCGTGCATTTCACGGCAGGCAGGCAGAACCTTGCCATTGAACTAGGTCTTGCCTTTCTTGAGCATACCGGAAGCGTTCTGTCGCCAGATCCGCGCGACGAGGACGTGAGGTGCGAGTATGAGAAAGTGCTCTCGAACATTGAAAACGTTCGTATCGAGGAGCTGCTCCATCTCCCGAAGATGACGGATCCGAACCACCTGGCAACGATGCAGGTTCTGACCGAACTATATCCCGCCGCGAGCACGTCTGAAAACAGCTCCAAGGCACTCGCAGATCTCATCATCCTGCGGATGACAAACCTGAGCCTGGAGCAAGGCAACTGTGACGCCTCGAGCGTCGCCTATTCGGGGCTCAGTCTGTTTCTTGCTCCGCGATTCGATGACCACCTGACAGCATATCGCTTCGGCAAGCTGGCTTGCGACCTGGCCGACCGGGATGGCACTGATCGGTCGAAAGCACGCGCCTACGCGCAGAGCGGCTCCTTCGCGATGCCATGGTTCCGGGAATTCCGCGAGTGTCGCTCACTGCTGGCATTGGCTTTCGACGAGCTGAAATTGGCCGGAGACACCGTCTTCGCCGCTTATACTCTTCGAAACTCCGTAACCAATTCGCTGGTCTCAGGGGTGCCCCTCGACCAGGTCCAGCAGGAGGCTGAAGAGGCGTTTGATTTTGCATGCGCTGCCGGGATTGGCCCTGTCGCGGCGCCCCTGGTCGGGCAGCGGACGCTTGTCGCAGCCCTTCGTGGCATAGAGCTCGGAGACGAATCTCCTGGCGAAGACTGGGCTCGTCGAGAAGTCGGCGAGCAGCGCGGCTTTGGCAAGTTCGCAAGTTATTATTGGGTCTTCAAGCTCCAGGCGAAATATTTTGCAAGCGACTATTCAGCGGCGCTGGAAGCCGCCAGCTTCGTCGAACCGATCCGCTGGGCGATGATGGCCGGCCTGGAAGAGCTCGTATACGACTTCTACGCAGGCTTGTCGCACGCTGCGATCTGTCGAAACGTCGTCGCGCCCCGGCGCGAGGAACATTTGTGTGCGCTGCGTGTGCACGCCCGACGAATTGAAAAATGGTCGGATCAATGCCCCGAGAACTTTGCGAACTGCAAATCACTGCTTTTGGCGGAGATTGCCCGAGTCGAGGGCTTCTACACGGACGCCGAGCATCTTTACGAAGAGGCCATCGATCTGGCCGTCCGGCACGGCTTTTTGCAGAACGAAGGACTTGCTTCCGAGCTTGCAGCGCACTTTTATCGCGAACGGGGACTTGAAAGAATAGCAATCACCTACGCTCGCAATGCTCGCTCCTGCTATGTGCGCTGGGGAGCTGTCGTCAAGGTACGACAACTGGATCAATTGTATCCACATCTCGGCAATGAGAAACAAGGCTCTCACTCATCGAGCGCCATGTTGACTTCGGTCGAGCACCTTGACCTGGCGACAGTCATAAAGGTGTCACAGGCGGTCTCGAGCGAGATCGTCCTGGAGAATTTGATAACGACCTTGATGCGCCTGGCGGTCGAGTACGCAGGCGCTGAGCGCGGACTGCTCATTCTTCCTGACGATGACGCCTACCGGATCGAGGCGGAGGCCGCGACCCACAAGGACGGAGTAACTGTAAGTCTTCGGCAGACCAGTGTCTCCGCCAAAGAGCTGCCCGAGTCCGTATTCCAGTACGTTGTGCGGACGAAAGAGACCGTTCTGCTCCATGATGCATCGGCCGAGATTTCATTCGTCTCCGACGAATACATTCTTCTGAATCGAGGCCGCTCGATCCTGTGCATGCCGCTGCTCAAGCAAGGACGGCTGCTTGGGGTTCTCTATCTCGAAAACAATCTGGCCCATCAGGTCTTTACTCCGGATCGGATCTCGATCCTCAAGCTCCTGGCGTCGGCGGCAACGATTTCACTCGAGAATACACGCCTATACGCCGATCTACAGGAACGGGAAGCGAGGGTCCGGCGACTGGTGGACTCGAACATCATCGGCATCTTCATCTGGGACGCGGATGGGTGCATCATCGAAGCGAACGATGCCTTTCTGCGCATCGTAGGCCACAGCCGAAGCGACTTCACGTCAGGTCGAATTCGTTGGCGAGATTTGACGCCGGTCGAGTGGACGATTGCGGACGAACAGCGTTTGGCGAACATCGGCGACACCGGCGTCGCCGCACCCTACGAAAAGGAGTTCTTCCGAAAGGATGGCACCCGGGTTCCGGTTTTAATTGGCGGCGCCGTTTTCGATGGAGTACCGAGTCAGGGCGTTGCGTTCGTTCTCGATCTGACCGATCGCTACAACGCAGAGCACGCGGCGCGCGACAGCAAGCGTCGATATCACGAATTGGAATTGCAGCTCATTCGCGCAAACCGCGTTGCGACGATTGGTCAACTGTCAGCTTCGATTGCCCATGAGCTCAACCAACCCCTAACGGGCATCACGACGAATGCAAACACTTGCCTATCGATGCTTGCGGCCAGCGCTCCGAACATAGCTGGCGCGGCCGATACTGCGCGACGTACAATCCGTGATGCCAAGCGAGCAACTGACGTCATTGCTCGACTACGCTCGCTCTTTGCCAACGATGACTCGCGAAGCGAGCTGCTGGACCTAAGCGAAGTCACGCAAGAGGTCCTCGATCTGTGTTCCAGTGAATTCCGGAGAACGAATGTAAACATTGAACGTGCGTTGCCCGCCGATCTTCCTCGAATCAAGGGGGACCGCGTTCAATTGCAGCAGGTCATCCTGAACCTGCTCCAAAATGCGATCGACTCTGTGAACTCCGTGCCCGGAGGCCCAAGGCGGTTAGCGATAAGAATTGAGAGCGACGACCGCAATCTTGTTGTACTCGGCGTACGCGATACTGGAACGGGATTTGACGCGCGAAATGCGCACAAGCTTTTTGATGCGTTCTACACGACTAAAAATGAAGGTATGGGAATTGGTCTCTCTGTGAGTCGGTCGATTATCGATGGCCACTCCGGTCGTATTTGGGCAGCGAACAACGTCGGCCCGGGTGCAACAGTTTCATTTTCGCTCCAGGGATACGTGATGAATTGAGAGTTGGTGCCGCGAAGGGTCAGAAATCGCTATTCGCTGGAACGGCCCGCGCGAGCGTGAAACCGCGTCTAGTCTATACGGATTCCTCGACGGCAGGCTTACAAACTCTCCATATTACGAATGTGAACCGCGTCAGTGTCTATTGCCGGCCGAATGCAAGATTTTGCGGCCGGCGGCAGCAGTCGGGTCAGAAGCTGACAAGCTCCCGCCCTGTAGCGGCTTTCGGCCTGTAAGCAGACGAACTCAGTATGTTTTTGTACAAACCTACTGAGTTGGGCGAACTCGGGAGAAAATAGCAAAAAAGCTACTGAGTTACTCGCCTGATAAGCAAATTCGCTTTTTATTATCAGTCTCATTCGCCTTTCGAGCTAGAGTTTGCGCATGCAAACAGACTAGCCTCGCGGCAATGAGCGGGGGTTGACCGTCATAGGCCGGAAAACGTCAGGTGGTGCGGGACGGACCGAAGCTCCTACACGGTTGATTTTTTTGCGCGCTGAGCAATGCGAAGGGCTTCGCCTTGACCGCCTGGGCGGCGCGGCCCCCTTTCGAAATTCCCTAGAGTGGACGCAAGCAGGTCGTGCTAATCTTCGCAGCACCATTTCTGCCACGGAGTTGGCTTTTGGTCTGGCGAATTTCCGATGAAATCGCGTCCAACCCGCCGCACGAAGCGAGTCTTCTCTCGCAACTGATGCACATGGTTCAACCAGCCAAGACTTACAGTAAGCTCGTAGAGAGGGCGATGGGTCAATCGCAGCAGTTTGAGCAGCGCAAGGCGCTGCTACAAGCCGGCCATTTTGCTATGATGGACTTGCTATCGCTGCTCATTCATCTGGATGAGAGCCCGCGTCCCGGCGTGAGGATGCAAGTCGTCTCAGTCCTACTCAAGCGCCTCGTCGAATGGTCGCTCGTCACAGACAATGATTTCCAGCTCGCCAATCAGTTGGTCCGGTATCAATGGTCTATCGATCGCATCGGCTTGTTTGCCGCGCTGTCGCTGCTGGATAACGTGCTATTGGGCCGCGCCTACTTGGTGAAAAAATACGCCCCAAGCGTGCCCGCTATTCGGGTCGAGAAAGACAATGCTGAACGGATAGGGACTGGCTTTCTGTCACATGACCACGCTGGCGGCAAAGCGTTTCGCGGAACTGGTTATGTGATAACGGCAAAGCACAACATCGATCCCGCAGAAGGCATCCGTTTCTTGGGGTTTGAGAATAGTACAACTAAGTTTGAGCCGCGCGCGAGCGAATGGATTTGCCACCCAAGCTTGGATATCGCCGCGATCCCCGTGGTTGCCGACAGCACTGCCGTACCTATCTTCCCGTACGGCGTTCCAGCACTACTCTCAGGCACTGTTTCGTTGGGCTATCCGAGAATAGCCACAGCGGACGGCCCGTATTTGCTGGCGCACAACGGAGAACTGAACGCCGTTGTTACTTCATACCTCGACAAGCAAGAATACTTGATCGTCTCTAACAACGTCGCTCCAGGAAACAGCGGGGGACCTGTGCTGGACGACTCCGGCCTATGCATAGGCATGATCATCCGTTCACTAGAAGCCGAACATGACGGCGGGAGCAGCAAGGCCAATGCCGCGATTCCCGCAATTGAGGTTCAACGATTCGTGTCGCAGATCAAACAATGACCATGCAACGACTTGCCTATTGGCCATCAATGGTCCGCAAAGAGTCAGACGGTGCGGGAAAGAGCCCTTCGCCGCCGCTGCCGCTCTTGGTTGGCGAACGCAGCATGGGGCACCGCAGGTCCCCTCGTCGTTGGCGGCTAGCCGCCAGAGCATGTGCGAGACTCGGCGAGCGCCCTAAAAATGACAACACTGGGGCTCACGTCACGCCCCCTCCACGGAGTCGTGCGATGGGATTCCCTTCCACCAAGGCTGATATTGACGATCGCGACGCAGACAGCCGTCACATGGCCGGTCAATTTCGTAACGGCACTGCAGGTGCAGCGGGCGTGAGACGCACTGTGCGGCGCGGCATACCGAAGTTCGAAGTTCAGAAATGGAAGCAGGCATTTGAGCACTCACGCCGCCTGGCAGCACAGGCTCGGCGACGAGAGGCAGATGACCTCGCGTGGGCGGAGGAGACCAAGAACGTCGTTCACCTCAAAAAAAAAGCGTTCGCGCAACCAGCGCTCTATTTTGCCGCGTCATTTGAAGGTTTTCTGCGGTCGCGCAATTCCGCGCCTTCGAGGATAAGCGATGTCCGAAAGCCGAAGCCCGCCTGCAACAATTCACCTCCCACCGTTACCCGAGAAACAGACCACGGGCGGATGGACAACGGTCTCCACGCCAAACGGCGAGCGCCCTAGCGGGGCGTTTCAAGAGAACGGTACTGTCTTCGTGCCCGAGAACGGCAAGACGTACGGAACGCGCCGAACGGAAACTAGAGGTCAGCAAACCACTGGCGCGGTGGCTCCGGAATGGGCGCCGCGCCGATGGCTATCCGAGCGTGAGACGCGCCTACCGCAAGCGGGCTTAATCGGATTTGCCGTTGGTTAGCGGCTCACATTTGCCAGCTTCGATACCGTGAGCGCACCTCTGCCGTCCCAATTGTACTGGTAATGGTCGCCCTGCGTGACCGGCAGTCCAACGAGCGACGGCCGGAATATGCAGACATTCGTGCCGCCCGTTTGCCTCACACTATCGAACACGATTCCGTTCTCGCCGACGCCCGAATTTGGCCAACGTAGAGAAACGGCCCAAGGTCGGGATGCGGCGTAGTTTGATGCGTTATAGAGCTCCGGCCGCGCACTCTGTTGTCCACGGATGTCAACGAGCGGGCAATCGACGTCCGAAATAAGCTCGCGAACTTGGATCGCGCTTGGGAATGCACCCTCAGAAAGCATCAGCCTTCGCGTGTTGTGATACGTGGTCTCCGCGATAGCGGTTTCAACGTTAAAGGCCGCGTACCAAGCGCCCAAGCGTCCATCTGTGAAGCGCCCTCCTTGTTCGTCTGCGTGCAGGAATGCTGCCATCACCATGGTTGCGGTGGCGCCTTGTACGATTTCAGCGGCGAGCAATAATTGGAGCCTTCCTGAGACCGATGTGAGGCGGTCGTTGGTCAGTGACTCCAACTCAAAGGCCGCCGCCAGGTCTTCAGTGTTTAAATTCAGATCGTCGAAAACACCAATTGTCGGGTAGCGGCTCGCGATGAGTCGATGGGTCGTAGCGCGGACCTGCGCGCGAGTCTCACTCATTTCATTCCGCGCCACGCATCAAGGTAGCGACGAACGGTGTATAGATCGTCGACGCTGCCGCGCGAGGCACGATCAAGCGGCGAGAGTCCACCAAACGGCAAGTCGCGGTTTGGGCTCGTGAACCAGCGTTCGGCACTCGCCTCATCCGCGAATAGAGTTTTGAGACCCTTTTGAATGCCGAGCACGAGCGAGATACGCTCCAACTGGTCACGCGTCAGCGTCGCAATCTTTCCATTGCGCCAATTGTGGTAAGTCGGCTTCGAGATATCGCCAACCAACGCACGGCGTTGATCAACGGATAAACGCCAAAGCTCCGTGAGCGCGAGAAAGGACTTCACGGCAGCAGGTGATAGCCGTTCGCGAATCTTGGGATCACGCAGCGAGTCTGGCGCGAGTGTCCCGGCGGGCGGACGGGGAGTTTCTGGGGCGGAATTCGAAGCCATGAGATCTATCCTTAGTCTTCATATCTAAATATATACTTCTGGGTCTGATTGTTCAAGTTCTTAAAGTCATTGATTTTAAACGAGTATTTTCGGACAGCCAACTGCGACGTTAATTCCGTGAATCAGCGAAACATAAAGAGAACATATTATTCGATCTCGGGCGCGAACTGCTTATGCTTGCAGCATGTCCAAAACCGTCACCGATAGTCAGCTCCTCGGGGAGCTTGGCGAGACTGTTGTGAAGAAGATCGTTCTCGAAACGGGCTTCATTTACGAACAGCGCGGCCGCCTTGAGGCCGGTATCGATGGTCTTATCGAATTGCGTGATCCGAAGACGAAAGAACCGCTGGGGAAGTTCCTCGGCGTCCAGGTTAAAGCGACCGACAGCGGAAAGTACGTCCGGGAAACCGATAGCCATTTCGAGTACCTGCTGAAGCCAGATGATCTTGCTTACTGGCGACAGACCAGCATCCCTGTCATCGTTGTGCTGTGGCGCCAGTACGATAATTCCGCCTATTGGAAAGACGTCACCGACTGCAAGCGCGGGGAGGAACGTCGCCTTACATTCAATAAGCAGACGGATATCTTCGATCCAAGCTGCGCGGACGCCATCGGAAGCCTGACGATTGATCGTCGCACGCCCGGCGTATTCTTGCCGCCGCTCAATCAGGGCGAGGCCGCCATCATAAATATGATGCGGATCCGATTGCCGGATGAAATCTATCTTGCAAGTTCGCCGTTTGGCAGCCGCAGAGACGCGATACCTGAAGTTATCAAGTCAGAGAGTCCTCGCTACGATTGGACGATACGCAAGCGGCGTTATGCGTCCTTCTTCGATCCACGGCTGTACGGTACGAAAGGCATCGTTGATCTCGATCAAGTCGAGGCCATTGATACTGACCTGTTTGCGCTGAACGATGACCTTGACGACACAAACGACACGATCGATTTGCTTCGGCGAACCGTTGAACGCCAGCTTGCAAACGAACTGACGTATCTGCGTCATGACCGCTTGTTTCATTTCTCGGCGCATGCGCGAAACAAAACGCGCGTCTATCGTTACGAAGCCAGCGTTAAGGAGACGTCGGCCAAGGTTGTTAGCTACTATCCAAACAAAAAGAAAACGGATGCGCCGGGCTATGTAAGGCATCATGCCGCAGGCTTGCGCTTCGAGCGTCTTGCAGACGAATGGTTCGTCATCATTGATCCGACATTCTTCTTCACGCGCGACGGTTTTCAGACACACCGCTACCCGGAGGTGTTGCTGGCGGGTAAAAAACGCCTGGAACGAAACGCCGCGGTGCGCGGCCAGGTGATCATGTGGCAGCACTTGCTCGCCAAAAGCGCCGTTAAAGAGCAAAACCTGTTCGAGACTGCCAGCAACGATCCCGTTCTGTCGTTTGAGCATTTGCCGGTGCTTGAGCTTTCACGCGCTGTACCTGAGTCGTCCTGGCAGCGAACGGATCCGCGGGCAAAAGATATGGTCTCAGCCGATCTCTTCGAAGAAGGGGCACTCGGATGATTTTCAGAACGCATGTCTTCGGCGAGCCGCTCTTGGAGTTTGGCGACGGCGGCCAGCATTCCGATCCGCGCCAAGGCTTAAGAGAGTTCGGCCCGCTTCAACCACGGTCTGGCGACGTGGTTCGCGTTGGCGTTATCGGAACAGAGGAGACGATTGCGGGTTTTTCTCAATTCCTTGAAGAGACCGCCCACGGGATCGAAAGCCAGAATCCGCAACTGATAAACCTCAATCCTGATTTTCCCGGCCTCGGAAATCAGAATCCTTTTCGCTGCAAATTTGAGGTGCCTAGCGAGGCAACAGCGACAATTTCGCGCCGACAAATAAAGGACATCACGTCCATTGGCCGTCACGACGAGGCGGTGCGTCAAGCTGTCAGTCTTATGACCGAACAGATTTCGGTATTGATTGAAAGCAGCGCCAAACCAGATGTCATTGTTCTCGCCCTTCCCGTTCCGCTGATTGAGAAGCTAGTGAATGCGGTGAGCGGCGAGCCAACTGAGGAAGCGGAAGAAGATGAAGAGCGCGAGGAAAGTCTTAACTTTCGCGACTTGCTAAAGGCCAAAGCTCTCAATTTCGATGTCCCGACCCAAATAGCGTGGCCGGACACGTGGGATGATGCCGCGAAAATCCCGCGCAAAATTAAGCGCACCAGCAACCGCCAGACGCAGGCGAAGGCAACGCGCGCATGGAATCTTTTGAACGCGCTGTATTACAAGGCCGGAAAAGTACCTTGGCGACTCCTACCTAGTGAAGCAGAGTACCGCACAAGCTTCCTCGGTATTGGCTTTTACCGTGATCTCGATGGCCAGCAATTGTGGACGAGCACCGCGCAGATGTTCGACGAGCGCGGCCGCGGCCTCATCCTTCGGGGCGCGCGGGCGCAAACAGAAAAACGAGGGCTCCATCCCTATCTAACGGCACAGGATGCCGAGGACCTCGTATCGCGTTCGATCACTACATACAAAACACATCATCGGCACGTCCCGGCCAGGATCGTTGTCTTGAAGACCTCGAAATTCCGGGCTGAAGAGGCCGCAGGTATTGAGGCGGCCCTCAAACGCTTCGGTATTGAACTCTGCGATCTGCTGTGGGTGCAAGAGAGCTCGCCCATCGCAGTGCTGCGCGATGGCAACTATCCCGTTCTCCGCGGAACGTTTGTGGATCTACGTGGCAAGGGGCTACTCTACACAAGGGGCAGTGTGCCCTATTACGGCACGTATCCGGGGCTGCGCATCCCTCGCCCTCTTCTGCTTGTTCCCCATGAAGATACGGACAGCTCTCTCGCGCGGCTCGCCGAAGATGTTCTCGCACTGACAAAGGTCAATTGGAACACGACGCAATTCGATCAGAAGATGCCAGCACCTATCAAAGCGGCGCGAGACGTTGGTCGTATCCTAAAACACATCGAATATGGCGCTGAGATATCGCCTGATTTTCGAAAGTATGCGTGAGCCACGGCTACGCTTTTTAGCGCGCCAAGAGAAAGGCAGGAAGAACACTCACAGTGATAACTCAGGACTCAACATTTATTGAACTCAATCGCACTTTCCACGAACTGTCACAGCATGCGGGAAAGACCGATGACATAGATCTCTCACAGGTGTTTCACGTCAAGAACCACCTGACGTGGGATGACATCCTCAAGTACGCTCGCGTAGTCATCCTATCTGAAGCGGGCTCCGGAAAAACTCGGGAGATCAGGCAGACTGCATCGCGCCTTCGCGCCGAGGGCAAGGCGGCGTTTTTTCTGCGCCTCGAACTCTTGCCTGACGATTTCGAAATAGCATTTGAAGTCGGCACGGCGGCCGATTTCGATGCGTGGCTACGTTCGACAGACACAGGCTGGTTTTTGCTCGATTCAGTCGACGAAGCCAGACTTCGGAGCCCACAAGATTTTGAGAGAGCCATTCGAAAGTTTGGCAACCTCATAGAAACCGCAAAGGGCCGCGCTTATATCGTACTGACCGGCCGAACGCACGCTTGGAGACCCAAGACCGATTTTGACCTATGCGAGCGGTATATCAGCTCCCCCCCGCAACTCAGGTTCGTCCCGGAGGCGGAAATTATCGAATCAGCGGAGAACGAAACTGATAGCCTGCTCGAAATCGATAAAGAGGTCGAAACAGAGCAGCAAGCCGAGGATACCGACCCGCGCTTCCGAATGGTCGCACTGGACGATCTCGTCGCAGAACAAGTTAAGCTCTTCGCGACGGCAAGGGGAGTGAACGAACCTTCAAAGTTCATGAGCGAAATCGAGCGCGTTGACGCATGGGCATCGACGACTCGCCCCCAAGATCTTGAAGATGTTATCTCTCTCTGGAACGTGACCGGCAAGATTGGCGGCCGGCTTGAGATCATGAGGAATAGCGTCGATCGACGCCTGTCCGAACGGGATCAACAGCGCGCCGAAGCACATCCGTTGTCCGAGCATCGCGCTCGCGAAGGCGCCATGCTGTTAGCCGCGGCGACGACATTGGCGCAAACTCAAATCATTAGAGTCCCTGATGGCGCCGACAACGCAAAGGGGCTATCAGCTAAGTCAGTCTTGCCAGATTGGAACGATAGGGACATTTCCGCCCTTCTCTCGCGACCGATTTTTGACGACGCGATCTATGGGACAGTCAGATTCCACCACCGGTCCGTTCGGGAATATCTGACCGCAGAGTGGATCGCCAAACTTCTTGAAAAGCCGGCGTCACGCCGCGCTATCGAAGACCTATTTTTCCAGAAGCAGTATGGGCGGGATGTGATCGTCCCGACGATGCGACCAATCCTCCCGTGGCTAGCAATTATTGATACTCGAATACGGGAACGTGTCCGAGCGATTGCTCCTGAGGTCATTTTTGAAGGTGGCGACCCGAGCGCTTTGCCGTTGCCTACGCGAGAGGAAATTCTGGCGGAGGTTTGTGAGACGATCGCGCTTGGCTCTCGCGTGCAATCGGCGACGGAATATTCCGCTGTCCAGAGGTTCGCGCATTCCGACATCGCTGCAAATATTCGCGCCCTGCTCAAACAGCATGAAGCCAATGACGACGTCGTTGGTTTTCTCGTGCGAATGATTTGGCTGGGACGTCTCCACGCTCTAGTGCCAGAAGCAAAAACAATAGCCTTATCGCCATCGTCACAGAAATATACGAGAATATCCGCGTTCCGCGCGCTGCGTGAAATCGGAAGCGTAGCGGATCAGACAGATGTCCGCATCGCGTTCGTAAGCGAGTCAGCACAGCTCAACCGAGAGCTAATCGGTGAACTCGCCACCGATTTAGCCCCGTCTATGGACGCAATAGACTGGCTACTGAGCACGACAGAAAAGAGCGAGGATAAGGAGCGCTATTCGGTCGACCGCATGGCAGATGCGGTGTCGACATTTTGTGAGCTTATACCTCTATCCCTGCTACCGCGGTTTCTTTCTGGCTCGGTCAGACTTCTTCGCCAGCCTCCCTTTATCGAGCGTGGATACTGCGAGGTCTCGAAGAGATTTTCCTGGCTCATGAAAGCGGCAGCTCAAGCTGTCGAGCGCCTTATCAAGGCAAACGACCTGTGCGCTCTGCATGAGGACGCGTTAGACGTCCTAAACAAATTTCGCGCAATTCGCGAATGGGACGATGAGTTCCGCGACATCAAAGTTGAATACGCGAACTTGGTGCCAAGCTGGACCGAATTGAATGACGCTTCGTTCTGGCACGACATTGCCTGCACTAGAGCCATCGCCAGCCGCAAGAAGGATGGGCGGCTCACAGACTACTGGCAGGCGCAGATTTTCGGAGCGTTCTGGAAGTTCGAAGCTGATGACTTTGAGCGAGTTCTCAGTTGGATCGGATCACAGCCCGCGAAAGACGACAAGCTAGTCGCCTTGTCCTTGGCATTTGCCATCTACAAACAGAACGGTCGATCGAGAATCTGGCGTGAGCGGTTAAAGTCAGCCTGTAGCGGCGACACCGAGCTAGCCGATCGGGTTTCCTTGTTCCTGAACCCACTTCCTCAGGATAACAGCTACAGACGAACGGAACTAAGATGGAAGAGGCAAGCCGCAGCGCGTGCGAAGAAGGAAGCCGAGCGATTTGAGAAAGATCGAGAATACATAAAGACGCACGTTGACGAGATTCGCGATTCCAAGTTGCCGAACCCTGCAGATGTCTCGAACGTTCAATGGTATCTGCATCAGAAGATGCACGAGAAAAGGGGAGACCACACAAAGCTCACCGATGGTCGCTGGCGTGAGCTGGCTCCGATGTTTGGAGAAGACGTTGCCAAGGCATATAGAGATGGTGCGATGGCGTACTGGCGGCGCTACGATCCCAAGCTTCGCTCGGAGGGCGCCATAATAAATTCAATTCCAGCAGGTGTGATATTCGGCCTGTCGGGACTAGACATAGAATACCGAGAGAACGGCCTGGAACGCTTGAGTCCTGCTGACGCGGAGCGCGCGGTAAAATACGCGCTCAACGAGATGAACGGCTTTCCATCTTGGTTTCCCAACTTTTATACCGAACGTCGCGATATAGCCCGGAAAGTGATTCTCGGTGAAATTCAGTACGAGCTTGCCACGGGCACGAAGGAGCAGGATCATCACTATGTCCTAGCGGATATTGCATGGTCCGCGCAGTGGACTTGGGACGATCTCGCACCAGCGCTGTTGAGCATGCTGGATCAAGCCAAACCACAGAATGACTCCCACCTGCAGCAAGCGCTGAAAGTCATTCAAGCAAGTGCGATCGGCGATGATGAAATTGCTCGACTGGCGTCAACCAAGGTAGGCGCGGGCTCCACCTATCTCGCTCAGTGGTACGCGGTATGGGTGGGCGTTGATCCCGATAAGGCGATATCCGCACTTTCCGCTTATCTTCCGAGCATTGCCGATAGCGTCGCTCGCACAGATTTTGCCATGCAGTTTGTCATGGGCCTGTGGGGCGGAAGACACTCCGAGACGCATGGCGCGCGAAGCAAATTTCGCACGGCGGGACATTTGAAGGCCCTCTACACTCTAATGCACGAATACATCAGGGTTGAGGAGGACATCGAACGTACTGGCGGCAAGGTCTATTCGCCAACATTGAGGGATGATGCACAGAGCGCCCGCAATCGTATCCTCGAAGAGCTGAACAATATTCCTGGGAAAGAGGCCTTTCTTGCGCTTGAGGAGATAGCGCTAGCAAATCTGGGATCGCCGTCGTTCTCTTATCTTCAGACGTTATCGAGGAGGAAAGCCGAACAAGATGCGGACCTCGCACCATGGACGGCAACCAACGTGCGAGAATTTCACGACAGACAAGACAGAACGCCGAGAACCCACCGTGAGCTTGCCCAATTGGCTGTGCTTCGATTGCTGGATCTCAAGGGCGATTTGGAGGAAGGCGACGCGAGCGTCGCGAATATTGTCAAGGCTGTGAAAGAAGAGACCGTTCTGCGAAACTATATCGGCCGCGAACTTAGAGAGAAGGCTTTTGGCCGCTATTCAATTCCGCAAGAGGAAGAGATGGCGGACGCAAAGAAGCCGGACTTGCGTTTTCACGGCATCGGGATCGATGCACCGGTTCCGACCGAACTGAAAATCGCGGACAATTGGACGGGCCCGAAGCTATTCGAACGGCTGAAAAGCCAGCTCGCCGGAGACTACCTTCGTGACGTGCGCACGGGCCGCGGCATTCTTGTGCTGGTTTACCGCGGGGAAAAGTCGAGCTGGGAGCTACCCACGACCGGCCAACCGGTCGACTTTGATGGATTGATAATAGCTCTGCGCGAGTATTGGGCATCTATTGCCTCGAGCTACCCTGGTGTTGATGAGATCGCAATCATCGGAATCGACCTCACCAGGCGCGGGAAATAGACCGTCACTCAAACTCGGCTTGCGGTGCTCAGAGCACAGACGCTTTGGGTCGATGGCGGCAGGGAGACCAAATATTCCGGCGCGTGGTTCAACGGATCGACGATTTGACCATGGGGGTCTCGGGGTAGCTTGGAGGTTTCCTCTGAGCGCGATGGCATGGCGAACGTTACTCTATGGTTCGGCACCGGTGGAGCGGGAAGGCTCCAAGCCCGGCGAGTGATTGACCGACGATACGGTCTAGTGGCGCTACTCGAAGCCGAAGCGCGCCATCAACTGGGAGGGGATCCAACGGGCAGAGCGCAGCGGCATCTCCTTGGCGAGATGTGCAGATCTACCTCAGGGGTAGTACGAAGCACACATCTTGCAATCCATAGGTTTCTTAGGCGCTCTCAAGCGCGTCGCCAGCGAACAAACCCTTGCGCGATGGGAGTTGTCGAACTTCCGGCGACGGCTGTAGCGATCAAATTGTCTGCCGAGACACATCGCAATCTGCCAAACATTCGACAACGATACTCGCGACCTTTAGGCAACCTCATCAATTTGTGCAGACGCCCCCGGCAATCGAAGTCATCCCAACTGGGAAGGTTTTCAGACATTCCTTATCAGTTCACCAGACGCGTCCCCGAACTCAGTAGGTTTTATCTATTCCCTCCCGAGTTCGCCGACCTAGTATCTTTCTGTTCTTTTCTCCTGAGTTGCGCCGAAGTCATATCACTTTGCGCATTTGCTCTGGGTGCATGCTCAAACCTGCGCGATGGAGCGGACCGGCATGGGTTTGAAGCGCCCACACCCGTCCGTCCAATCTCGCACCTAGTTCAGTCGACGTTTCTCTTTCAGACCTTCACTCGGCTGTAATCTCAACTCGCCCCCGTGCTGGACATGCATCGTCACGTTCTTCCAAACGCCAAAGGACAACGAGGGCGCCGGCATCCAGATTGGTAGCATGTTTCCCCTACGAGCGAGTTTGCGAGACCTCTCGTCGAGCCACTCTGGGATATCGCTTTTTGGGTCGACCAGAACAATCAGGCTGAGCTCGCTTAGCAGTGGTATCGCCACCCTAGAGAATTCCATTGGCGAAAGCTTTGCTTCCGGTCTTTGCGCTTTCAGACTCTCCCAGCCGCTGACAAGAACTGCGCCAACGTACTCGTGTAGCCTGACACCGTCGCAAAACCGCCTGGCGTCCTTGAGCGGTTCGTACTTCCGTTTTCTTGATAGAGTTGAAGTCATGATTGCTCCATTGGTGGTTAGCCAATTTCTTTACAAGATCATGATTTGAACGATCGACGCCCTCAGTTCAGTTGAGGGTCATTCGCTAGCCTCGGCCCGAGGAAAAGCGATTTGCCAATAGCAACTGGTGAGAAAATTAGGCAAAGCTCACGAGTACTGGCCGTCGCCGACACGCTACACACTCACGGACTAACTAATTGTCATTTTGGTGCCCGGCCAGTGCCGGGCACCTTCAGTTACACGAAGCGCTCCGACAGCGAAGCTATCGAGTGCGTTTATCCCTTTTGCGAGTTCCGCATCTTCTCCTCGATCAAGTCCAATAATCCCTCAAGAATCTTGTTCAACCGCCGTTGCGTGCCAGACGGGTTGGCATCCATATCGGAATTTCCATGTGGCGCCTTGCCAGTTTTTGCTCCCGCTCCGGGAGCCAATCCGGAATGTGCTTCGATGGATAAAACGAGAACGACCGCACCGTCAGATTCAAGCAGTGGCAGAGCGGCCCGATTGAACTCTTCGTTCCGAAAGTGAGATCGTCGCAAGATTCTCGAATAGCGTACGCTCCATCGGGTAGTGAATGCCCGATTAGAGGGTGAAGCCGTGTTTCGCCGCACCAAAGTCTCGAGTCTTTTGCTTTAGTCTTCTTGCTGGATTTCCTTGTGTCTGTCGTCGGTCGCTTTCAATGCGACGCTTCCCTTTACGAGTGTGGATCGCACCAACGCTCGAGGCGACGCGGTTACGCGTGGAGATTTTTTTCCTTGCGCAGGCATCTCAAATCACTTATCGATCAGTGCGTTCAATCTGAGCTGCGACAATGGCAGGCAAGCAGGCAAAGATACTCGCGAACGAACACGTTCAAAGCCTCCTATTCTATGCCGGCAATTCTCGTTATCCCGCACGCAACCGGCTAATCGTCCTGCTGTCCGTCAAAGCAGGGCTGCGGGCCGCTGAAATAGCAAAGCTGACGTGGGAGATGGTTCTCGAGCCGTCGGGTCAAGTCGCCAAGATCATCGAGCTTCGCGACTGGGCCGCGAAGAAGAGAAGTGGCCGAATAATCCCAATCCACGCGGAGCTAGCCGATGCGCTCGAGGCCTGGCGCAAGCTGGAAAGCCCGCATGGTCCGGTGGTGCGCTCTGAGCGCGGCGAACAGATGACGCCCCAGAGCATCGTGAACTGGTTCGCGCGGGCCTACGAATTCCTTGGCCTCGAAGGCTGCTCGTCACACTCTGGACGCCGCACGTTCATCACCAAAGCTGCTCGCACAGTTCACCGAGCCGGTGGCTCATTGAGGGACGTACAGCTGCTTGCTGGCCATCGTTCGATCCAAACCACGCAACGATACATCGACGGCGACACGGACGCTCAGCGTCGGCTCGTCGACTTATTGTGATGGCAAGGTTTTCACCGGCGGACGCCGTCCCCGCAGTCGAAACTCCGTTGGACAGAACAACGGTGATCTTGAGCAGCGTCTGCGCCCTCGCCGGCTCGTCGACGTTTATCAGGGACATCGAAAGCGAGCTAAGGACAGAAGGGATCCAACAAGCGATCAGGCTCCGAGATACTCCGGCGATCTTTGACTGGATGACCAAGACTGTCAGCTACCAAGGAATCTCGGACAGCGTCGCTCGAGAGTACCTTCGCAAGCACGGCAGTATTCGCTGGTCGGATGTGAAAACTGCCCTCGCCTCGGAGCCCAGTTGCGCGAAGCTGGCGTCGTACTGGACTTTTGAGGGGTGCCGATACGACAAGGGCAGCTTTACTTGCGCTGAGCCAGAACACATCAACACCTGTCCCCTGCCCACCCACAATTGTCGCAATGGCAAGTTGAATCAGACCGCTTACAGTCTGTACCTATTTATCCGCGACACTGCGAAATCTGATTTGGTCGGCTGGATAGACGATCAGCTCAATAGTATCCCGGCCGAACTCAATAGAGACCACCGCGTCGTCGCGCACGAGGTATTGATTGGCCCACTTCGAAATGTCTTTGGCCTGTCCGACAAGATCCTGACAATGACCCTTTCAGGGCTCCTGATGGCGGACCGGACTTTGAAGCCCCGCTGGTTCGAGGCGGGATCAGGGCTGGTTGCCATCGACACTCTCGTTCATAACTTTCTACACCGGACCGGCATTTTGAGCCGACATGGCGCCGAACACGCTTACGGCCCCCGCTGCTACGCTCAGAACGGATGCGCAGCGATCATTCGGCAGGCGTCCCGCCAGATCGACGCCAGCCGCTTTAATTCGACGTTTCCCGCAGACTTTCCGCGGTTTGTGCAGCACGCCATGTGGCGCTATTGCGCCGGCGATGGCCTAAACATCTGCAATGGAAACATGATTGACGACGCAAGACCGTGCCAAAATCTCGCCTGTCAGCTAAGGCGGAAGTGTGAAAAAAAGCCTATAAAATAGTCAAAAACGTCAATCAAATCAGCTATTTAGCCTGTTTATAAGTATAGATTTTTATTGCTAACACATTGATTCTATTGTACATTGTTATTGCAAGAGTGCGTCAACTCTCTTGTTCTGTGAATACTTGGAGATACTACCTATGCCTAGGTATAGGCCGCCCGAAATTCGGGCTTTTGACATCGCTGTCGTTGAGAGATCGGGGGCCCCAAAAAGGCCCCCTTCTCTTTGGTCGGGAGGGCGCCGATGACGAAGCGCAGCGCCAAGCCTGAAACCTCAAGGACCGCTCTGCTGGTTTTCGGCCTCGACGAGAACGGCAAGCCGAAGGGAGCGAGGTTCGTAGCCAGTCAGTTCGACCCGGCCACCCAAGCGGCTAATACGATGAACCTTCAGATCTGTGAGGCTCTCTCGGAAGACCTCATTGAACTGGCCAAGAAACTTCCTTCCGGAAGAATCTACGCGCGAGGTCGCGCCTTCGTGCCGTTCATCAAGCGGGACCTCTACGACAAGCTACATGCCGCGTCCGGCGGTCTAGTCCGCGACGGACGATCAGAAGCCGATGGGGCCGCTGCTGCCGCTGCCGACGCATCATCGGCTCAAGGCACGGCGGAAGCTCAGCCAGTAGTCAGGGGACTGCCGAGGTACTGGGATCAAATCCAGGCGGGCCACCTGATCCTCAACTTTGAAGGACCTGGCGAAGGCTGGTGGGAAGCTGTCGTGGTGGCTCGCAACGATCAAATGCTGACGCTGCAGTACCGCGACTTTCCGAAGGTCCCCAAGTTTGACCGTCATCTCTCTACGGTCGCGCTGATCAATCCCGGTCCCGAGTAACAGATCGGGCTTGTGGTGGCTCGGGTCCTGTTGCCGGATCCGAGCCATTTTCTTCCTCCCGCTTGGCATCAGTCCGAGCTCACAGTCCTCAACACCTAAGGAGTCTACAATGACCGTCCCGACGGATCGCATTCGCACGCTTAACGATGAGCTACGTAAGACCTTGAGTGGCGGCAACGCCATCATGACGCCCGGCGTCGCCGCGCTTGGTCCTGATTTGGTGGATCGCGCAATAAAGACGCTTAGCGCCTTCGACGACTTTCATCACGCCAACGACCCGCATCAAGAACACGACTTTGGTGCGTACGACCTCGACGGGCACAAGTTGTTCTTCAAGATCGACTATTACGACAAATCGCTGACGTATCATTCGCCAGATCCTGCCGACCCGGCTGTGACAGCGCGTATCATTACTCTCATGCTTGCAAGCGAATACTAACTTTTAGCCTCTGAACCGCCATTCGCGACCTGTGCTTCGTCGCTATGGCAGCCTCGATATTCCACGGACCGAGCATTAGCCACGGCCGGCGTCTCAGAGAGCCGGACATGACTGAATGGAAAGCCGCTTCGATCCTGGAGGTGAGCCTTGTGCGAGCAGCTATGGGGGCATTGGCGCGCCTAAGGGGGCGTTTCGAATCCTGATGACCTGCGAAACTAGTGCAAGGGTCGGAAGCGGCAGCCTTAGTTGAAATCGGACTAGCGTCCCTTTCGCGGCCCCAAAGTCCGGGGAGCAAGGAGCTTGTCCGGCGAAATGTTGAGGGCTGCCGCTATCCTCGCCAAAACCACCACCGTGACGTTTCGGCGCCGGCGTTCGACCTGACTTACATAGGTCCGGTCCAAGCCAGCCTCGTGCGCTAGTTCCTCCTGAGAGAGGTCGGCAGCAAGGCGCAACGCTCGGACATTTTCCGCCACAACACCCACAATCGCAGAATCGTCCTTCCTCGGTTTCATGTCCGAAGGGAAGGTCACCGACGACTATTGATCCACGGACTATGAGTCTCATCGCTTACGACCTAAAATGAGGACTATCGTCGACATCCGCGACCAGTTTCGGAGGACCATATGAATCACCAAAAGCGCAAATTTCACCTTATTCTAGTTGCTCTCGCCGGCTTGCTACCGCGCTCGGCCCCCGCAGCACCATGGGACCCGCCCGAATCCACTAAGGTCATAATCAAGTGGGACGGTGACTAACCGTACAATCAAGCGGCCTCCTACGACCCCAAGAAGCCGCCATCAGCTGCAAGCAACATCCTGGCAGGCCACAGCACCAATTTTCAGAACGGTACACCGCAAGAACGTGGCGTAGTGACCAAGGGTGGCGACCTGGAGGGATTTTACTGGAAGCCCGAGGGCAAAGGCCCCTTCCCATTCGTGATCTTTCTGCACGGCTGCGGCGGCATGTACAATACGAACACGTGGACCCACGCAATGGCCAAGAAACTCAACGCTAGCGGCATCGGCCTACTAACGCTGGACAGTTTCAAGACTCGTGGCGTGAGTCAGATTTGCGGTCAAATCGGCGGACACTGGTGGTACCGCCGAGTCGATGACGCTTACTCTGCGCTCGATCACCTGGTCGAAAACAGGTTGGCGATCAAAGATCGAGTTATCGTTATGGGGCAAAGCAACGGAGGCGGCGCCGCCTTGCGGGCGATGGACAGCCGCTATTTGGTCCGTAAGAATCGCTTCGCTGCCGCCATTCCGCTAGAGCCAACCTGTGATCTGATGGAAGGCGTAAGGCTTTACGGACCGATCAAGGTAATTGTCGCCGAAAAGGACAACGCTACCCCAGCCGAGCCGTGTCATCGGCTAGCCAAGATGAAACATGCCCAACCAATTCAGCTGGTAGAGATCAAGGGCGCTTTGCATGGCTATCTGTTTCCGAACAACGCCGTAACAACCAACAAACTTGGTTGGCGGATCGGCTACGACGCTCGCGGAGCCGCTGTCGGCAACCAGGAAATTCTTTCATTCGCAAAGAATCCCAAGGCAGAAGCCAAGATCGAGTACAAGTGATCCGATCACCGCGCGCAACCAGTGAAACGATGTCGCTGGCGTATGACCGCCGACTTTCCCATCATCAGACACCCACTACCGCTGGCTTGGCACCGTATGTCTCAGCCAAATATTCGGCGTCTTCATCACGACCAATCATCAACCCATTTTCTCGAATATCGTTTGCAACCCGCTCCAACGCGGCCACCGCCTCGTTCGCGGTCATCTCGGGTCCAAATAAGATGACCAATTCGTGAGCAAGCTGGTCCTTTCGAAGCCTAGCTACCGGCCTGCCCTCTTTCTTTTGCGCCAAGCGGAATGCTCGGGTCTCCTCTAAGCGGGTCTCCTCCATCGTCTCGAGATGATAGTCACTTATACTCCACATGTGATCGTTGGCAGTCGCCGCATAAAGCGACGCCGTTCCACAAAAGCGACTACCGCCATGGATGCGATAGGTATCCTTAATCTTTGACATGGATTTTCTCTCTTCAAGATTTGCTGCACTCAAACTTTACAGGTTCGCAAACTTCCAACCGACCCGCGACAGCGGCTCTCGTGGTGCTGCGTCTGTTGGCCAGGTGAAACCTTGTCCCGGTGTGCCGCTTCCAGAGAACTGGTGAGGATTGTCGAATTTCCCCACCAGTTAGTTGGGCGTCGAATCAGGAGCTCCTTCGTGCCTTCGCCTTGATATGTTTCAGCAGCTTTCTCATGCGATCCGCAATCGTCCCCGCTTCTTCCTCCAAGAGGAAAAGGTCACTAGCGTCTATCGTGTTGGCCCGAAGCGAAAATTCGTGCCACTCTAGAAGTAAGCGCTCGACCCTTTTCAGTGCCGGATCATCGGTTGAACGGTTCTTGAGGAGTTTGATGACCTCAGAGGCATTCGTTTCGAACGACTGTTGGTGATACGAATTAGCCGGCGATGGGAAAACTTCACTCACTCCACTCACCACAGCTAGGTTGGCGCAATATTGTAGACGATCCACCGGCACCACCTGCGATTGAGAACGCGCAACTACACGCAATGCTTGCTCAGCAATCGCTTTAGCTCTCTGTACACGCGGTGATAAATTGACCAGAGCCCTACGTAGCCGAAAGCTACTTGAGTTCACCCTTTTGACTTCCTTGCTTAGTCGACGAAAAACGGCATCGTTTTCTGGAATGCTTCGAAAGCATTTGCTATCAATGCGCTCGTTTATGTCCTCAACCAGGGCATTCAGCGTTCTACGAGCTGTCATTAGATCGGCGAGTGTGTCGGCAACTCTAGCCAACGAATGGTCTTCATCATTCACAAACAGGGGCTCGATAAGCGGCGACCTACCGACCCTCTTCATATCACCATCGATCTGAACCTCATTCGAGCTTTTCATTGCTGTGATCTCCGAGGCGGAATGCCTCGTGTTGCTTTACAAGTATGATCGCTCCCGATTACGCGATGGCGTAGGCGCCTCAGCGCGACGCTTGCCAACGATGCGGCCGGGTCTTTAGCTCCTCACGGGTGCGCGGCAGCAGCAAGAGATCGTCAGTCGAGACCAGACCCGCTTTGAATGCTTTGAGTGCATAGTCGATCATCGTGCCCTCGGTCACAGCAGTGATGTGTATCCGCCGGAGCGCATCGCCATCGCGGCAATACGTGTCGCGATAAGCGTGCATGTATCCGTCGAACGGAACCGGCAGCCGCGCGTCCAGATTCACGGCCATCACGCCGTTGAAATGAATGCCGTCATTCACTCGGTGCATTTGCTCCGGCTCAGATTGGCGCTCGTTCTTGAAGACCGGAAAATCTGGACAACCGAGAAACACGGGCAAGTGCTTGCTCCCCCGCTCACCGCGAGGCTTACGCACGAACCGTGGCACAAGCATTCGATAAACACGCTGCACCTCCCCAGCCATGACGTTCTTTTTTGTCTCTTCTGAGCCGGGCAATTGCTTGTACATAAAGTTAAGAAAATAGAGCTGCCATTCATCATTAGGAAATTTGATAGTGAAATAGCGATCCCATTCCTGAATGATACGTACACGTTGCCTATACGGCAGATAGCCGATGTTCATTAGCGGTCTCTGTCTGATTGAGTGAGAGAGGCTGAATAACGCTGATTTCAGGCATGGCTCTGCCATATACAGCGCCGTTTCCAGATGTCCGCAGTGCCGTGCCGTGGCATTCCATCGGTCAGCGGCGAACTGCTTGCGTATTATTTACAAGTGAAAATTAGCGCGCCGACCACGACAGCGCTTCTCGTTAAGAGAAACTCCCCACCCAAGCTCGATCAACGGCTGGAGCCTTTTCAGCTGGCCTATTTTTCGCCAACCACCTCTGTCTCATCTGGAGTGCCGATATCCAGAAAATCAAAGGGCACAGAGATGATGAATAGGACGCGCAACCGATCCGCTTTGCAGAAATTAAAGCGGCTACGGACCAAGTATGCCGAATGCGCCGGCGGATTCAGAGACCAGGTGTACGGCTTGATGGCCCAAGGACTCCGGCAAATCCGCACCTTGGAAGTTGATCAATTCCTCCTCAGAAAATTTCTGAAGGAGGCTGGGCTGAAGAAAAGGAAATACGATACGCTCGCCCTCACACACGAAGCAATGGCCTACATCATGAATGCCACGTCGCACGGCAATCGACAGATCGCGTGGAAACGGGCGCGCGTCCTCGATTACCTAGCTCGCCACGACACACCAGCGGAAGGGATGGCTGCGGCCATCAAGAAAGGCGGCGGCATCGAGAAGCTCTTGAAGAAGATTTCAGAGGAGGAACCTCGAAGAGCAAAACCCAAGAGCGTTGCGCTGACCAAGATCAAAAACGCTACACCCAAAGCATCGACTCCAAGACGGCAGGTAATTGACGACGATTTGGATGAGACGGAAGAAGCGCAAGAAAACGCAGCGCCGAATGAAAACGACAAGTATCAGTTGAAGATGATGCAGATAAGATACTCTGCAGTCGAAACTCTAACAAACGCCCGCCGCGGCTCATCGATCAATCTAGTTGGAAGCTGGACCGGCCCGAACGGCGGCACAATTAAGATTGAGAAGGTCATTGTGTCGTCGTAAATCGCATCGAACGGGCGGGATCCAGCAGGATATCCCGCCCGCACTGCTCGCGTAAGGCATCAACTCGGCGTCCACAATTTGCGATTTGCCCTGCCCTGCAGGAACTCTTCCAGGATCCGGTTTACAAACTCCACGTCTCGGCCGGACTCCGCTGCCAACATTTGGGCCACACGGTCACGATCTTCGAAAACAGAAAACTCGTCCCTGCGAGCCAGTGCTTCTGCCACACGGTGGCGCAGATAGTCCGGCTTGAACTTGCTGTATCGATCTTTGAATACTTTCTTTGTTCGAAGAAGCCGCGCAATCTCGCTGTCACTGCCGGCCTCCGGATGCTCGCTTTTGATCTCCTGAACGTCACAGTACAGGTCGACGTATGCCTCGTCCGACCATTTCTTCTTCGCGCCGGCGGGTTTGAACCCAACTTCAACAAATGCGTCCACAAGAGCGCGCCAATGTGCCGGACGATTTGGGTCCAGGCCGCAGTTGCTGAAGATATCAAGCAATTTTCGATCTTGCTCTCTATCCTTTTTGAGAATGAAGGCGTGCTGCACCAGCGGATTGGCTGAGGCTTGGAAGGCTCGTTCGTAGACCTCGATCTCGTCCAGCAGACCTTCCGATGCAGAAAACTTTCGAACAAACTCCATGAGGTTGCACCTTCGGCCGATGGCCCTGCGGAATTCCTTCAAGAAATTGCTTTCGCTAGCCGGCATGGGGTGAACCTACTGCAGATAATTGCCCCCAGCTATTGTTCGCCAGATTGTTCCGCACAATCGCGCAATGCCTGCGAGCCATGACTGAAATCAATGACCACAATAGCTTACTTCTGCGTGCGGCCAAAATCGTGCTATTCTTCGTCTGCTTCGCGATGACTGAGCAGCAAGTCGATAGGCTGCGCGAGGTCCCCGCGAACCGTCCGCTGCGATTAGCTGTGGCAGCGGCGTTAGCTTTTCCAGATGGTTCAATGACTGCATCGGGTCTTCGAAAGGAGGCTCAGCGCGGCCGTTTGGTCATCGAGCGCATTGCCAACAAGGATTTCACCACACTGGCAGCCATCGAAAAAATGAGGGAATTATGCCGCGTCGAAGTAAAGGCACGCGACTCTGGCTTCGACCCGAGCGTCGCAATCGGTCAACAGGTCGGATCACCCATCCCGCCACCTGGGTCATCCTCGACCGCAGTCGGCATATCAGCACAGGATGCCTTGCGCACGAAACTACAGCAGCGCAGGCAAAATTCGCGGCCTACGTCGCCGAGAACCACAGGCCGCAGAACAGAGAACGAGACATCGAGCGAATAGACATCGCCGACGTTCTTTCGTTGTACGCGGACGCGCGAGCGGGCCAGGTGAGCCGCGATGACGAACTGTTCGCCCGGCTTGAGCGGCTGAATAACTTTTGGGGCAACCGAAAGCTCGCCGAAGTCAACGGCGACACCTGCCGCGCATACGTCGCCGCCCGCGAGAGCGTAAGCAGCGCAAGGCGCGACCTCGAGGACTTGCGGGCAGCAATCAATCTACACACACGAGAAGGCCGCCACCGAGGCAAGGTCCATGTTGTGCTCCCGGCGAAGCAAACCGCTCGCACTCGATGGCTGACCCGCAGCGAGGTCGCCTCCCTGGCCTGGGCAGCATGGCGGGCTCGCGAGACACAAACAGTCCACCGCGGCTCTCGTCTGAACGAGCTCGTCGCGACCGAGCGCCGACCGCTCCAGCACATTGCGCGGTTTGTTTTGATGGCCGTCTATACTGGCACGCGCTCGGGCGCGATCACGTCAGCTTCAATCTCGCGCGGCATCGGTCGCTCGTTTGTCGACCTCGAGCGCGGCATCTACTATCGGCTTGCTGAGGGTCAACGCGAGACTAAGAAACGACAGCCTCCCGTTCCTCTTCCTCCTCGCCTGCTGGCGCATTTGCGGCGCTGGGCAGCCAAAGGCATCATCCGCGACGCAGTGATTGAGTGGAACGGCGCGCCGGTCGGCTCGGTCAAGACAGGCTTCGCGAGTGCCGTACGGCTGGCTGGCCTCGGCGACGACGTTACGCCTCACACTCTCAGGCACACCGCCGCGACCTGGCTCATGCAGGCAGCAGTCGACAAATGGGAAGCGGCTGGGTTCCTGGGCATGAGCGTAGAGATGCTCGACCGCGTCTACGGTCATCACCATCCCGAACATCTGAAGACTGCGGCGCAGGCCATCGGATACAGACGGAGAACATCAATCGTTGGCAAATCATTGGCAGAGCCAAAATTGCCGAAGCTGAAATCCACGTAAGTGCTTGAAATGTCTGGTCGGAGTGGCAGGATTTGAACCTGCGACCCCCTCGTCCCGAACGAGGTGCTCTACCAGACTGAGCCACACTCCGATTTGCAGTGGGCGGCTTATAGCCTCCACTTCTCCCCTCCGCAAGGCATTCCCGGGACGGCGGAAAACGGGCTAGAAGCGGCCCAGGACCATGACCGTTCGCACCGAAACCCGCACGATTTTGGCTGGCGCCGAGGCCACCGCGGCAGCCGTTCGCGTGCTTGGCGGAGGCGGTCTCGTCGCGTTCCCGACCGAGACGGTCTACGGGCTGGGCGCAGACGCCACCAACGCCGAGGCGGTTGCGCGCATTTACCTCGCCAAGGGGCGGCCGTCGTTCAATCCGCTGATCTCGCATGTGGCGGATCTTGCCGCCGCGCGCAAAATCGCGGCGTTCAATGCCGATGCCGAAAAGCTCGCAAAGGCGTTCTGGCCCGGGCCGCTGACGCTCGTGCTGCCGCGCGGCATGGACTGTCCCGTGGCCGAGCTCGCGTGCGCCGGCCTTGAGACGATCGCCGTGCGCGTTCCGTCGCATCCGATAGCGCGCGACATCCTGCAGGCGTTCGGCAAGCCGGTGGTCGCGCCCTCCGCCAACATCTCCGGCCACGTCTCGCCCACCACGGCAGAGCACGTGGCGGGCGATCTCTCCGGCCGGATCGAGCTGATCGTCGACGGCGGAGCGGCGCAGGTCGGCGTTGAATCCACCGTGGTCGGCTGCTTCGAGCGGCCGCTGCTGCTGCGCCCGGGCGGGGTCTCGCGCGCCGACATCGAAGCCGTGCTCGGTGTGAGGCTCGCCGAGGCGCCGCAGCACGAGGAGGCCAGCCAGCCGCTCGCGCCGGGCATGCTGTCGTCGCACTACGCGCCGCGTTCGCCGGTGCGGCTGAACGCCACCACGCTCGAGCCCGGCGAGGCGCTGCTCGCGTTTGGCTCGTCTGCCGTGGCGGGTGTGGACAAGGCCGCCGCGGTGTTGAATCTCTCTCCCCGCGGCGACCTCGTCGAGGCCGCCGCGAACCTGTTCCGGCAGCTCCGCTCACTCGACGCCGTCGGCGCCGTGCAGATCGCGGTGATGCCGATCCCGAAC
>JADMIO010607029.1_pt1 | contig 50579 bp, 30 predicted proteins | sample 8958161 | NCBI WGS metagenome assembly JADMIO01 (sample SAMN16585339, study PRJNA669376) | soil metagenome | isolation source: Crop rotation soil | place: USA: Cullars Rotation, Alabama | collected 2011 | reverse complement strand
CTGATAATCATCAGGAAAGGCAAGACCAAGAAGTCCCTGTTCACCGCCATATTTGACCCGATCAGTTATGTTCAGAAACTTGCCGACATTCTTTACCCCACCCGCATCGCAGATTTGTATGGTACCTGTTTGTTCAACGATGAACATACGGTCATCTCCGCAATTTTTAATATCGACGGGGTTTGAATAATTGAGTGAAAATGGTGTGAGTGTTATCTGAGATATCGCGGGCAGCGAGCAAATAAATAACACATTCAGAAGGAGGTAAAGCTTTTTTCTCATGGTTTGGCAGTCGGGTTAGTACTGCCGGCAAAAGTAAATAAAAAAACCCGCCTTTTTGGGGCGGGTCGGTGTTGTGTAGTGGTGCAGTTTTCCTGTACCATTATAAGGTGGAGCAGTATACTTTACAGATTAGTGAGTGTTTTTTCAATGAATGATTAAAAAATAATCTTTGCGACAAATACCGATATTGCCGAAATAAGAATCGCATCAACAAACAACAACACATACAATGAATACGGAATCCGTTCTCTCCTCAACTGGATGGAATCGTCATCCTGCATGTGATTGTAGCTTACTACTGGTTCGTTTTTCATGATTTATTTTTTATTGATTTTACGACATATCAGCTGTGTTGAAACCGGGATGATGGCTAATGCCTCTCATATGTAATAAACAACCGGTATTAGATAAGATTATCGATGAACGGGTTCAGAATTCGATAAATCACGATAAATTTGCAGAAGCGATGCCTGTAAGTTTCAGGCAAATTTTTATCAAAATCGATTCAATCAACTTAATAAAACCGATCATTACCATATGTTTCTTTCAGATAGAATTCTGATGGTGGAGCCAAGAGGTTTCGCTTATAATTCGGAAACGAGTCCTGACAATTTCTTTCAGGCAAACGTCACCACCAAGGCTCCTGGCGAATCCGCCATGAAGGAATTTCACGATCTGAAGAATAAAATCATGCGAACGGGCGTGATGGTCACTGTAATTTCTCCGAATGATGGAGTCCATACGCCTGACGGAGTTTTTCCCAATAACTGGTTTTCAACCACGCCGGAGGGTCAGCTTATTCTTTATCCGATGATGGCTGCTAACCGGCGACAAGAGCGGAGGAAGGAGATCATCAGCAGGGTCACCAAAGAATATAAAACGCTGATCGACCTGAGTCCCCTCGAAGAAAAGAACATTTATCTGGAAGGTACCGGAAGCCTGGTCATAGACCACGAAAAAAAGGTCGCATACGCATCCCTTTCGAAACGCACTTCCAGAGAGGCCGTTGAAGAATGGAGCCGGAGAATGAATTATGAACTGGTTCTTTTCACCTCATTCGATCAGAATGATGAGATCATTTATCATACGAACGTCGTTCTGATGCTGGGTGATGGTTTCAGCATCGTTTGCCTGGAGGCAATAAAGAACGACGAGGAGAGGGCACTACTCGAAAAAAAACTTGAAGAAAGGGGGGAAATCCTGACCCTGACCCTTGCCCAGATGCATTCTTTCTGCGGAAACTGCCTTCAGCTTAGGAATACCAATGGCGAAAAATTCCTCATCATGTCGTCCAAAGCGTATAACAGCTTTACCGAACAGCAGAAATGCCGCCTCATCCGCTATACTAACATCATTTATTCGGGACTATCGACGATTGAAACCATTGGCGGAGGCAGTGCCAGGTGCATGATTGCGGAGTTGTTTTGAAAAAGATTGGCTACCTTCGGTGGAGTGTACTGTGAACAGAACGAGTGAACAGTGAGTGTACAGTGCACAGAGCGAGTGAGCAGAGAGTGAGCAGTGGACAGAGAGTGACGAAAGAACAAAGCGAGTGAACAGTGCGAGTGAACAGTGAACAGTGAGTGAACAGAAGACAGGACGCAATAAATAATACACACATGAAAAAAATTTTACTTACCGTAATTATTATTGGACTAAGATTCGGGTACGCACAGGACTGGTCGGCAAATGTTGCAGACATCATTTATAAAAACTGCAGCAACTGTCACAACTCGAACGGCATCGCTCCTTTTCAGCTTATGAGTTACCAGGATGCCGTCGACAATGCAAACGACATTAAAGATCAGGTGACTTCTCATAAGATGCCGCCCTGGCCTCCGGATGTTACTTACAGCAGGCTTGCACATGAACGAATCCTGACCGCGCAACAGATCAGCGACATTGTAGCCTGGGTCGATAACGGTACTGCAAGGGGCGATTCTTCTCTCGAACCAGCCGCGCCGGTATTCAATTCGGCGAATGAAATCGCTAGTCCAGATCTTGTACTGCAGGCCCCGGTTTATCCTGTAAATACAAATAATGATCTGTACAGGTGTTTCGTAGTTCCTACTAACCTGACGACTGGTAAATACATTACGGGAATTGAAGCCGTACCCGGAAACCGGAACGTCGTACATCATATTCTAATATACGCCGATACAACCAACATTCCGACCTTATTGGATAATGCCGATCCTGGTCCTGGTTATACAAATTTCGGCGGCTCCGGCTCACCATTTTCAAAACTTATCGGTGTTTGGGTTCCCGGACAAACCGCCTATTTCGCTCCGGCCGGAATGGGCATCAGGCTGCCCGCAAATTGCAAAGTCATTATGCAGATACACTATCCTGGAGGAATCACCAGCCAGACGGACAGTACAAAACTATTGCTTAAACTTTCCAGCACAACTCAGAGAGAAATAACCATCGAATCTCCTTTAAGCCACTGGAATCTTGACAATGGACCTCTGCACATCGATGCGAATACGACCAAAACATTTTATTCGCACTATGATATTACTGGTGATATGTCGACGCTTGGTGTGGGACCTCACATGCACCTGATAGGTAAAAAAATCAAGAGCTGGGGAGTTACTCCATCGAATGACACAATACCTTTCGTAAGCATCGACGACTGGGACTTTCACTGGCAGGGAATGTATTCGTTTCCACGGGTCATAAAGATACCGTCTGGAACTACCATCTATTCGTCAGCGTTTTACGACAACACATCTGCAAATGCTGATAACCCGAATGATCCGCCGCAGGATGTGGACTTTGGCGAAAGCACCACGGATGAAATGATGCTCGTATATTTTACCTCCACTCCTTACATGGCGGGTGATGAAAACATAATTATCGATTCTTCCTTCTATACCGGAATACAGCCTGTGCAGAATTCAATCGTTACTACACCGCAGCTTTACGACATCATACCGAACCCGTCTACGGAAAAAATCAGCTTTCAGTATTTTCTTCCTTCGCCTGGAGAAGTTACATTATCGATTACTGATCTGAATGGAAAGCTGGTAAAGGAAATATGCAGTGGAATTGTATCTGGTCTTTCGGGGACGCAGGTTGAAGTGGGAGAATTATCATCCGGAGTTTATTTTCTCACGCTCAGTGCAGGCACTGTAAACCGGACGAAAAAGTTCGTGAAGGAATGATCTGCTAATCGGATTTCGAAAACTTTTTTGTTACTGTATTTTCTTTGCCGGTAAACTGCAACAGGTAAATGCCATTGGGAAGTGTATTTAAATCAATAACATTTGATCCTGGAATAATATTTTTCTGGAAGACTTTTCTGCCATTCGTATCATAAATGGTTAGTCTGTCGAATTTATTTTGCGGAAAAATTTTAATCATGTTGTTAAAGATGCTAATGCCTTCACCGTTTTCAAATGAAGTTTTATTACTTGCAAAAACAATCACGAATGAATCCGAAACAGCCGTACAACCATTCGTGTCAATAACCATCACCGAATAATTTCCGCCGTTAATCGGAGTGTAATACTGGCTGTCAGCTCCAGGAAGCGGAGTTCCGTCAAGATACCACTGATAAATGCCGACGATGTTTGTAGCAAGCATCGATGAGTCGCCGTTAATCACCGGAACCGGATTCGGATAAACGGAGATACTAAACGTGGGACTGACGGCAGCAGTTCCCGAAACCGAATCTGATACAGTCACAAAAAAATTTCCTGTTGAGTCTATGGAGATAGAGGAAGTACTGTCCCCGTTCGACCATAAATACTGATAACCAGCTGCGGCTGTCAATGTCACGCTGTCGCCTTCGCAAAATCCGAGCTGACCTGATATGGAAATATCAACGGAAGGGAGTATTCTTCCCTGGTCGTCGGTCTTGATGATATAGTCGTGCGATTCGCCGTTGATAGAATCCGTCTGTCCGATTACAATGAATCCGCCGTCGCCGCAGATGCCAATTGATGCACCTGTGGAACGTCCGAGTCCGCCGAATTTTTTCATCCAGAGTGAGTCGCCGGCGGAATTAATCTTAAACAGGCTCAATGTATCATCGGAATTGAGAAGCATTACAAAACCGCTGTCATTCGTTGGAACAATGCCGGTTGTCTGGAGAGATATTCCCCAGATATAATCCTTTTGCCAGAGGATGTTCATCGCAGTGTCCAGGCGGCTCAAATAAATTCTCTCCGTAGTGTGAACGAACGGTACAACCTGGGTTGCAAAAATGTATCCTTCATCACCGAGAGAAACCGGAATGGCATTCTGAATAAGGCTTCCCCCAAGCACTGTATCTCCGACTACGAATTCATGAATCGTATCGCCAAAAACATCCAGAACTTTAAACCCGGCAACTTCCCTTGTGACCCTGTCGAAGTATCCAAAAAGGAAATTGCTGTCGGAACATTGAAGCATCCCCGGAATAATCTGTCCGCCATTTGCATCAACGTCCCAGATGATCTGACCGGTTGAGTCAATTCGCTGGAGAAAGGTTTCATCGAGGCTAAGGTTATTTTCTTCATAACCTATAACTCCGAAGCCATTTTTCAATCTTCGTATTGAGCCGGCGTACCCTGCAGAATCTCCGGGAGTAAGAAGCAGGTGACTTATATAATTTCCCGCAGAATCGAGAAATGCCACATAGCCAAGACTCCCGTAAATGCCCGACGTATCCTGTGTTTTACCGCATGACACAAATCGATTGCCGTCAGCAATGATCATGTTCATTGATTCGTTCGAATCAACAAAAAAAGTATTCTTTGTCCATTCATAATTTCCAAACCGATTCAATTTGAAAAAATAATTGGTTGTTCCCGAATCGGAGCAGGCGATAAAACCATGGTCGGGTGTTTCCTCTATGTATTTACCCGATCCTTCTCCGAGAATTTTTTCAAAAGTAATCTGTCCATCACAAAATGTGAATGAAAACAGAAGGAAGTAAAGAGAAACAACTATTCGCATAAAACTTATACTATTCTCTCGGTCGATGGAAATTGATCCATCAGTGATATAAGATAATGATGGCCCACCAGCGGCAGGCCACAGGTGTATTTACATATTCCTCCGGTATTGTCCGCCTACTTCAAATAATGCATTTGTGATTTGTCCGAGCGAACAATATTTGGTCACCTCCATAAGCTTCTCGAAAAGATTCCTGTTCTGCACAGCCGCAACCTGCAGTTCCTTCAGCAGCGAATCCTTTTTTGATGCATTCGTTTTCCAAAGCTCCTCCAGCATGCTGATCTGGTATTCCTTTTCTTCCTTCGTCGCCCTGATGACTTCCGAAGGGATTACGGTAGGAGATCCTTTAGATGACAAAAAAGTATTTACGCCGATGATCGGATACTCACCGTTGTGTTTGAGTGTTTCGTAATAAAGACTCTCTTCCTGAATCTTGCCCCTCTGGTACATCGTTTCCATCGCGCCGAGAACTCCTCCCCTTTCCGTGATCCGGTCGAATTCGGAAATAACAGCTTCTTCAACTAAATCCGTCAGCTCCTCGATGATGAAAGACCCCTGCAGCGGATTCTCATTCTTCGCAAGACCGAGTTCGCGGTTGATAATAAGCTGAATCGCCATCGCCCTGCGGACGCTCTCTTCGGTCGGAGTGGTGATGGCCTCATCATAAGCATTCGTATGAAGCGAGTTGCAGTTATCGTAGATCGCATACAGCGCCTGCAGCGTTGTGCGGATATCGTTGAAGTCGATCTCCTGCGCATGAAGCGACCTTCCCGAAGTCTGTATATGATACTTCAGCATCTGGGAACGTTCGTCAGCATTGTACTTCAGCTTCATCGCCTTCGCCCATATCCGCCTTGCGACTCTTCCTATCACCGCATATTCGGGATCGATGCCGTTGCTGAAGAAGAAGCTCAGGTTCGGCGCGAACTTGTTAATGTCCATTCCGCGCGACAGGTAATATTCCACATAAGTAAAACCATTGGACAATGTCAGCGCCAATTGAGTGATTGGATTTGCGCCGGCTTCTGCAATATGATATCCTGAGATTGAAACAGAATAAAAATTCCGGATCTTCTGGTCGATGAAATATTGCTGAACATCTCCCATCAGTCTCAGAGAAAATTCCGTAGAGAATATGCACGTATTCTGAGCCTGGTCTTCTTTCAGGATATCTGCCTGAACAGTTCCTCTCACAACATGTATCGTTTGTTCTCTGATCTTTTTATAAACGTCGGCAGGCAAAACCTGGTCGCCCGTAATTCCAAGCAGCATCAAACCCAGTCCGTCGTTACCTTCGGGCAATTCCCCCTGGTATCTGGGTCTTCTTGTGCCCCTTTCCCTGTAGATGTCTTCAATCTTTTTTTCGACTTCCGTTTCAAGTCCGTTTTGCCTGATGTATATCTCGCACTGCTGGTCGATCGCCGCATTCATGAAGAAACCTGTGATGATCGAGGCAGGTCCATTGATCGTCATCGAAACTGAAGTCTTATTATCTGCCAGGTTGAATCCGCTGTACAGTTTTTTGGCATCATCCAGACAACAAATAGAAACTCCGCTGTTGCCGATCTTTCCATAGATATCCGGACGGTAATCAGGGTCCTGCCCATATAACGTCACCGAATCGAATGCGGTTGACAGCCTCTTCGCCGGCATTCCCCTGCTCACATAATGAAAGCGCCGGTTGGTACGCTCCGGCCCTCCTTCTCCTGCAAACATCCTCGTCGGATCTTCTTCCATTCTCTTGAAGGGATAAACTCCCGCCGTGAATGGAAATTCGCCCGGAAAATTTTCCTGCAACAACCATCTAAGGATCTCTCCCCAGGATTCATACCGGGGCACGGCGACTCTCGGTATATGAGTGTGTGAAAGCGATTCGGAGAACGTCTTTACCTTGATCTCTTTGTCCCTGACTTTGTATGAATAATAATCGTCCCTGTATTTTTTAATTTTTTCCGGCCAGTCGTTTATGAGTTTCTGATTCTTTCCGTCAAAATTGATTTCAGATTCTTTATAGAGTTTTTCAAGAGCTTCGATAAGCTGGCTTTTATCTTTCAGCGCGGAAGTCTCAAGCGCCTTCATTGATCTCTTGATCCCGAAAAGATTCTGCGCGATCTCGCTTTGTTCTTCTGTGTATTTCGAAAAATTCCTGATCGTCTCTGTAATCTCGCTGAGGTATCTTGTTCTCGCGGGTGGAATAATGTAAATCTTTTCCGAAGTTTCTGCCGTTATTTCGAACGAAGACTTCAGGCTTGTCTTTAATTTTTCGTTCAGCTTATCGATCACCGAACGGTATAGGCTGTTCATTCCCGGATCGTTGAACTGCGAAGCGATCGTACCAAACACAGGAAGATCTTCGTCTTTCGCGTTAAACAGCTGGTGATTCCGTTTGTATTGCTTCTTCACATCGCGCAACGCATCCTGGGCTCCGCGTTTGTCAAATTTGTTTATCGCGATGATATCCGCGAAGTCGAGCATGTCTATCTTCTCCAACTGCGATGCCGCTCCGTACTCGGGCGTCATCACATACAGCGAAAGATCAGAGTGATCCGCTATTTCGGTGTCGCTCTGACCTATTCCGGATGTCTCCAGGATTATCAGATCGTAACGCGCTGCTTTGAGAACATCAACAGCGTCCTTCACATATTTCGATAATGCAAGGTTCGACTGCCGGGTTGCAAGCGAGCGCATGTAGACTCTAGGATTGAAAATAGAATTCATCCTGATACGGTCGCCAAGTAAAGCACCACCGGTTTTTCTCTTCGTCGGGTCTACAGAAATGATCGCGATATTTTTATCCCTGAAGTCGATCAGGAATCTTCTTACGAGTTCATCGACTAAAGATGATTTACCGGCCCCGCCTGTACCGGTAATTCCCAAAACAGGTGTTACGTTTTTTTGATTTTTTATTGCCGGCTCGATGAACTGATTTCTGATCGGCAGAAATTCTTTCTCGTTGTTTTCCGCACACGAAATAATTCTTGCAATGGCTTTCGGATTCTTTTTCGTGATGTCGTTTACTTCGCCGTTTAAATTAATTCCGATGGCAAAGTCGCACTGGCGTAACATGTCATTGATCATTCCCTGCAAACCCAGCGAACGGCCATCGTCGGGAGAATAGATCCTCGCAATGCCGTAGTCCATCAACTCTTTTATTTCATTGGGCAGAATTACTCCCCCGCCTCCGCCGAAAATCCGTATGTGCCCGCAACCTCTCTCCTTAAGCAAATCATACATATACCTGAAGTATTCCATGTGTCCGCCCTGGTAGCTCGTCATCGCGATCGCCTGAACGTCTTCCTGGATGGCGCAGTCGACCACTTCCTGGACGCTGCGATCGTGACCGAGATGGATCACCTCTGCTCCACTGGACTGGATGATGCGCCGCATGATATTGATAGCAGCATCATGTCCATCGAAAAGTGATGCGGCTGTTACTATGCGAATTTTATTTTTCGGCTTGTATATTTCAATTTTGCTCATTGTTTTTCAAAGGTAATTAGTACTTAGGATTTGCTTCCTAAAGAAAATTTGGTTAATTCATTGACCCTTCGACTCCGCTCAGGGACCGATGTTGTTTGGAACGATATCGTCAATCCGAATTCGGTTTTGGATATTATTAATTTTCGGAAAATATCCAAAACCGAATTCGGATTGACGATATCTCAACTTTGATCCCCGGTCCCTGAGCGAAGCCGAAGGGTGGTCCCTGAGCGTCGTCGAAGGGCAATATTCAGAATCAAAGCCAATACAATGTACAAAGTACAAAGAACAATAGTAAAATTCAATGGTATTCAATGATTTATATTGACAGTTTTATTTTTAAGTCCCTTTAGAATCTTCTTTCCGCATGCCCTGAAACCAGCAGTACCATATGGCATTTGTTCTTCGATGGACGACTTAAGCTCGTCCGACAGATCGGGATACTTATCTAGATACTTTTCCAGCAAATACATCGCATATACTTTTACAGCAACAGGTTCGTCTTTTTTATTCATCAAGTCGAAAGAAATTGTAATTATTTCGGGATCGAATTTTTTGGGAATCTCAACTTCGGGCAGCGACTTCAGGAAATTACGGCGGATGGCATTATGACGACCGGCTTTGAGTTCATGTATGACTTTTCCTAAATGTTTATTGAGAAGTGATGGATTCCGCAAGATGCAATAGCTAACAGACCAGGATGCTCGCTGTGCGAGTTTTTCATTATCGCCAAAACAAAGACTAATCAGCTCATCAAATTTTTTCTGATGGTTTCCGACCAGCCTGACAATCTTCATGGTCTGTTTTTTCGAATGTTCCGATTCGATGAGTTCCTTTATCATTATCCGGAATTACTTTTCCCTTAGCGAATCAATATATTTTTTAATGTTACCCGAAAACTTTGTAGTGAGCTCATTTTTCATCTCTAATTTTTGTGCATCGTAACGGACAAAGTTGAGAAAGTATGCATTGTTGGGAAGCGACTTCCTGAAAATACTTTTATATCCAGAACCGGGACTGAAACTTACCGTATCCATCGACTTTACAATTTCCCTGATCAGCCTGTCTTTAGCCGTTTTCTTTCTAATCGTCAGCGAATCTTTCATGACATCATACATTGTATCGAGCAGGGACGTGCCGCGGAGCATATGATCGCTGAACTTATCGTAATCTTCCTTCTTCTGAATATATTTTTTCAGTTCTTCCGAATCTTTTCCATAACGTGATTCAAGAAAGCGGATCGCTCCCTGCTCGCCGCAGACGGAAGCAAGGTTTTCATTCAGGTCAACATTGCTCTTCAGGTAAATGGTTGAATGAGTCATTTCGTGAATGATCAGTTCAGCAAGCTGCCCGGTACCCCTTCGTATCATGTTTGAAAGTATCGGATCTTTAAACCAGCCAAGCGTACTCCATGCTGATACATCGTCATAGTCCGTATCATATCCACGGGTGATCATCGAATATTCTTCCTTCTTTCCTTTGTCATAATCAAAAAAGCCCTTGTACGAAACGCTTCCCAGCAGGGGAAACTTCCAGTGATAAGCTGCTATCCTGTAAGGCTGGCTGGCAGTAAGCACCCATAACAGAGGCTTGTTGTGCTGATCGAAAAAAGTCGTATAATTTTTTGACTCTTTTAATCCCAGGCTGTCTATTGCAAACTTTTTAATCTCCTCGATCAGGTGGAGTTTACTCTTGACAGAATCCGGAACATTATTATCGTTCAACACTTCGTTGATAGGCCTGCTGTTCATCACGATATTCAGCTGGCCGCGCAGTTGGCCAAAGCCATAAACTATCAGTGAAATATTAAACACTGACCAAATACCAATGAGAATTAAAACCAGATAAAGTAATCGTTTTATGGTTCGTTTCAGTTTGCTCATCAATTGCGGGACGGAGTAAAAGTTGTTTCTTTGTTTAGTATTCAAAGTACCAAGTACCAAGTACCAAGTATCAAGTACCAAGTACCAAGTACCAAGTACCAAGTACGAAGTACAAAGTACAAAGATGGCGTTTCGTTTGAATTAAAAAATATTTGAAATTCTGAAAATAAAATAAGCAATTAGTTAAAATGTTTTTTGTATTATCTAAAATATTTTTGTTTCTGATTGCTCCAATCACCTGGATTGTGATCCTGCTTTTACTTGGAGTATTCACCAAAAACCATAGTAGGAAAAAAAGATTTTTCATTGCATCGCTTTTACTTATCCTGTTCTTTTCAAATACTTTCCTGTTCGACAGGTTTATGAACGCCTGGGAAGTTGCTGCGATTCCTGAACATTCACTCGGACATTTTGACGCCGTCATTTTACTTACGGGAATGGCGACATACGATCCACAAAACGAAAGGCTCGAATTCAACGACAGGACCGACAGACTGATGCAGGCCATTAATCTCATCAAAGACGGAAAAGCTGACAAGATAATTTTATGCGGTGGTCCGGCCACGGTTTCAGGATCTGACAGCCTGGAAACGGGATTAATAAAAAACTACCTCGAGAAACTTGGAATAGGCGACAGTAATATTTTCCTCGAAACAAAATCGAGGAATACGCATCAGAATGCAGAAATGCTTAAACCGATCCTTGAAAAAAAACTTCCGGCTGGAAAATTCCTCCTGGTGAGCTCAGCCTGGCATTTACGGAGAGCAACGGCTTGTTTTCATAAGTCGGGAATTAAAGTAGTGCCTTACAGTACCGATCGGTTCAGTGGTCCGGTCAAATACGATATTGACTATCTGCTATTCCCTTCATCAGCTACTCTTTTTAACTGGGAAAAACTTTTTCATGAATGGATTGGCTGCATAACATATTCTGTTCTCGGTTACATATAAAAAAGCAGGGAATTTTTAATTCCCTGCGCCCCACCGGGATAGTACGTCTCTGCGAAAAGCAATCTTATCCCTACAGAAAAGACCCGAAAAGAGTAATCGAAAATCTAACTTGTTTCTTAATATTCCCTGGCAACGATTCAGATCATTCAATTATTGGTTAAAGCTACAACTGCGATGCGGCGATGTAAAGCATGAAACAGTAACCGGCCTGTATGGACCGGAGACTGGCGGAAAATTGCGTGAAGATGGTTATGTAAAAAAGAAAGTAAGTCAGAAGAATATCAAAATCCGATAGCGTTCTTAATCTTCGAGATGACCCTACGTTATTTCAGGCTGTTCAGCTGTTCCTCGATTGCGCGGATTTTTGCCTCGGCATCCGATTGTTTCTGCTTTTCCTTTTCGATCACTTCTGGCTTTGCATTGGAAATGAAACGCTCGTTCATCAGCTTGGCCTGCACAGAATTCAGAAAGCCTCTGTTGTACTCAAGTTCCTTCTTCAATCTTTCGCGTTCTTCTCCTGAGTCGATCGACCCGGCAACCGAAACATAGAACTCAAACTGTTTGATCAGAATTGATATCGCGTTTTCCGGCTTGCCGTCGACAGGCTCGAATGTACCCAGGTTAGCGAGCTTGACTATAATATCATTAAAGGAGCTGTTAAACGACTTGTCTTTTTTGAAAAATACTTTCAGACTTTCTTTGGGAGAAATATTTTTCTGCTTCCTGATATTCCTCACCTGTTGGATGATCTCCGATGCAACTGCGAAACCTGAGAGTATCTTTTCATCCACCTTTGACTGCTTCGGCCATTCGGCTATTATGATGCAATCCTTCGCTGAACGGTCTTTAATCAGATGCCAGAGCTCTTCAGTAATGAATGGCATCCAAGGATGAACGACTCTAAGTATATCCTCGAAGAAACCGATAGTGGAATCATATGTTTTTTTGCTGACAGGCGACGGATTCCCCTCGATAAATTCCGGCTTGATCATCTCCAGGTACCAGGAACAGAAGTCGTCCCACACGAGCTTGTACATCGCCATCAGCGCATCACTCATCCTGTACTTCAAATAATGATCGTTGATAATTGCAAGCTGCTCAGCAAACCGCGACCTGAACCATTCTATTGCCACTACTTCCCCCGGACTCACACTCATACCCGTACTCGAATTCTCAACCGTCCATCCCTTGACAAGCCTGAAAGCATTCCAGATCTTGTTCGCAAAGTTCCTTCCCTGTTCACAGAGCGACTCGTCGAACAATAAATCATTACCGGCAGGGGAAGCCAGCAGCATCCCTACTCTCACTCCGTCCGCACTGTACTTCGCAATAAGGTCGAGCGGGTCGGGAGAATTACCGAGCGACTTCGACATCTTTCTTCCCAGCTTGTCGCGGACGATACCGGTGAGATACACGTTAGAGAATGGCTTCTCATGCATATATTCATATCCTGCGATGATCATTCTCGCCACCCAGAAGAATAAAATTTCCGGAGCGGTGATGAGGTCGTTCGTTGGGTAATAATATTTGATGTCTTTATTTCCCGGATCCTTGAATCCGTCGAACACGCTGATCGGCCACAGCCATGAGCTGAACCATGTATCCAGTACGTCCTCGTCCTGCTTCAGATCTTTTTCAGTGTATTCAAATCCGGCAATTTGTTTTTTGAATTCAGACAATGCCTCAGAAGAAGTCTTCCCAACCACATACCTGGCTTTCGGATCGTACCATGCTGGAATGCGTTGCCCCCACCACAGCTGGCGTGAGATGCACCAGTCGCGGACATTCTCCATCCAGTGCCTGTATGTGTTTATGAATTTTTCCGGTATCAGTTTTATGTTTTCGTTCAGTACATTTTCAAGCGCTGGTTTGCTTATGGTCTCCATCTTCAGGAACCACTGCATCGAAAGCTTGGGTTCAATAACAGCATCGGTCCTCTCAGAATATCCGACCTTGTTCCTGTAATCTTCAATCTTCGTAACATAGCCGCTCGCTTCGAGGTCCTTCGTGATCTTCTTCCGCACAACGAACCTGTCCTCGCCGATATAGAATCCAGCCTCCTTACTCATCGTCCCGTCGTCGTTGATCGTGTCGATTACCGGGAGCGAATGCTTCACGCCGATGTTATAGTCGTTGATGTCGTGGGCCGGAGTGACTTTCAATGCGCCCGTACCGAATTCCATGTCGATATAATCGTCGAAAATCACAGGAACGGGCCGGTTCACCATTGGAATCACGGCAAACATTCCCTTGAGTTTCTTGTATCGCGCGTCGTCAGGATGCACGCAGACGCCGGTATCACCTAAGATTGTCTCGGGGCGAACGGTTGCGATCGAAATAAAATTTTTACCAGAATATTTCTTTCCGGATACATCCACGCTCCAGCCATTCTCATCGAGCGTCCATTGCGACTTGTTATCTTTCAGAATTAATGCAAGCTCTTTTTCTACGAGTGGATAGCGGACATAGATGAGTCTGGAATTGACTTCCTTATGAATAACCTCCTCATCGCTGAGCGCCGTTTTTCCCTGTGGATCCCAGTTTACCATGCGTACACCGCGGTAGATGTATCCTTTCTTATATAGATCGATGAAGACGGAGATTACGGCATCGCTCAGGTCGTCTTCCATTGTAAAGCGAGTTCTTTCCCAGTCGCACGATGCGCCGAGTTTTTTTAGCTGCTCTAAGATGATTCCCCCGTATTTTTCCTTCCAGTCCCATGCATGTTTCAAAAAGTCTTCGCGCGAAAGATCTTTTTTATTGATGCCCTTTTCCTTTAACATGGCAACGACCTTCGCTTCCGTTGCTATGGATGCGTGATCGGTACCTGGAACCCAGCATGCATTTTTTCCGAGCATCCGGGCGCGCCGTATCAAAACGTCCTGGATTGTATTATTTAGCATGTGACCCATGTGCAGCACGCCGGTCACATTGGGGGGCGGAATTACGATTGTATAAGGCTCCCGGTTATCGGGAACGCTTCTGAAAAAACCCTCCTTCATCCAGTGGCTGTACCATTTGTCTTCAGTCTTGGCAGGGTCGTATGTTTTTGGGATGTCTGACATAGGTGGCGAAAGTACGAAAAACGTTCGTCGGGGTAACGTTTACCGCTACCCTTTTTTCTTTTCGCACATTGACCTTTTTTTATTTCGCAATTAGTTTGGAGAATAGAGTTTGAAAGATTTAAAAAAGCAGCCAGTTAATGTTTGTTGTTTTTTTACTTTTAAGTGCAAATTTATTTACCCCAATTATTCCAGATAGTTATCTTGTTTAGTTTTTGGGAATAATAAATAATGACCTAAAAGATACATTCAAATATTTATCTGCACTTGCCAAAAGTTATTGGATGAAACAAATGTAATTGATACTCATGTCCTACAACGAAAAACTAGCCGACCAATGCCGCGAAATAATTTCCCTCACACACAAAAAAGTGCAGGAGAAAAAAATGTTCGGCGGACTGTGTTTCATGGTAAACGATAAAATGTGCATCGGAGTGGAGAAAGAGCGGCTGATGTTAAGGATCGATCCCGAAAAATATGATGCCCTTGTAGAAAAAGATGGGTGCACACCGATGGACTTTACAGGCAAGGTCATGAAGGGTTTTGTTTTCGTGGATGCTGCTGTTCTAAACACAAAAAAGAAACTGGAAAATTGGGTTAAACTTGCTTTGGAATATAATAAAATCGCTAAACCCTCGCGGAAAAAGAAGGACGTCAATAAAAATAAAAAGAAAGCGGTTAGAAAGAAATGAGCATGACCATCTCACGCCAGAATCTAGATTTTCTGAAATCACTCTCAAAGAATAACAACAGGGAATGGTTCAATAAAAACAAGGACTCTTACGAAAAGGCGCTTGACAACACTGTAACATTTGCCGATGCTTTACTTTCCGAAATGCGAAAACACGATAACATTGAAACTAAATCGGGCAAGGCAAGCATCTTTCGCATTTACCGCGACGTTCGGTTTTCCAAAGATAAATCACCTTATAAAATATACTGGGGAGGAAGCTTTAAACGTGCAACAAAGAAACTTCGGGGAGGATACTATTTCCAGATATCACCCGGGAACTCTCTCGCGGCTGGTGGATTTTTCTCTCCGAATCCGGCTGACACACTTCGTATCAGAACCGACATGAATTTAAATTACCACGACTGGAAAAAACTACTTGCAAACAAGAAATTCAAAGAAACATTCGGAGACATGAAGGGTGAAAAAATTGCAACGGCGCCCAGAGGATTTTCAATAGTGGATCCCGCCATCGGATTAATCAGGCATAAGCAGTTTTATTTTGAACGGAAGTTTTCTGATAAGGAAGTCTTAAGCAAAGATTTTATGAAATTACTCAATGAAACTTTTAAAAATCTCCGTCCATATTTTAATTACATGAGCGAGTTGCTTACTACAGATGCGAATGGTATCTCCCTCTTAGATTAATTTCTTATCCTCCACTCTTTCGGAAAGTAATTGTTGGTTCTCGTACCGATATTCTTTATCCATCCTAAGCCGTAATCTTTATATACAGCGAGTATCCAGCCTTTTGATTGTTGTACGGAAAAGGAATTCCCGCGTAAAAACTGGATTGCCTCTTCCTTTGACAGTTCGACTTTCGGAATATCATTTCTAAGATGTACAGATAATGCGAGACCCTCAGAAGGAATAAAATCATTTCCTTTCACTTCACCCAAAGGAATTCCTGCGAGTCGCACATACATGTCCTTTCTGATTTTTTCAATGTCGATGATCTGACTTGTTCTAACCGCAAACTTCCTTGCCTCCTTATCTATAGATAGAAACATATTGGGATCATTCAGAAATTTTTCAAGCCTATCATTAAATTTTGATTCCGGAGTTTTCCTGATATTTGAAATGTGTTCACCACTTTTTCTCAGAAGCGAAATGTAAAACCCTTCTCCTGATATTTTATGCGGGTAGAATATCAGACCGCACTTAGTATTCGTAATACCAGGTACTTCATTTTTTAATTCGACAATTTCAATTTCTTTATTCAAACACAATCGTTCAACCTGCATATCGTTTTCCACATCCTCGAAGGTACAGGTAGAATATATCAGAAATCCGCCCGGCTTAAGACACGAAAATATATTCGAAAGAATCTCTTCCTGTCGTGATACGCAAAGCTTCACATTAGCAGCACTCCATTCTTTTATAGCTTCCTGATCTTTCCTGAACAAGCCCTCCCCGCTGCAGGGTGCATCAACAAGAATGGCATCAAAAAAATTCCTCAATGATGAAAAATCGGCTGCATCGTTTTGAGTGACTATCACATTGCTCTTTCCCCACTTCAGAATATTCTCTCTTAAAATATTATTCCTGTGATTTATTATTTCATTGCTCACTAATAAGTCATCATCATTCATTAACGATAGCAGATGCGTGCTCTTCCCTCCCGGCGCTGCACACAGGTCCAGTATTCTCAACGCACCTGTTAATTCAGCACGAATATGATTGAACGCCTGCTCAATGAATTGCGAGCTCGCATCCTGCACATAGTAACATCCGGAATGAAACAAGGGATCAAAGGTGAAAGAGGGACGTTCGTCAAGATACCTGCCTTCTTTCGACCACGGAACAGGTTGCGCATCTTGAAACGAATTAAATCGTTTATCCGGATTTAACCTGATGCTCACCGGAGGATCGGAACTCAGGCTGCGGATAAAGGCTTCATATTCCTTTCCAAATAAATTCTTCGCCCGTAAAATAAAGTCTTCAGGAAGTGCGATCATTTCTTCCGGCAAAATACAAAGAGGAAAATAAACAACAATTAAGCAGCGAATTTGACTGATGAAATATATTTATTCGGTGCCGATCAGATATCCGCATATATGCGGTTAGAATTATCAATTAGAATAATGTGATTTGTGTATTTATTCTTGCTGTCAGTGGTTGATGCAGTAAGACTCCGCTCACTAACCGTGGAGTCGAACCATGGCTGATAGCCGTACAAGGGGGAAAAGAAAGGGGTATCGTACGGCCTCAGCCAAATTTCAAAAAAATATTTTTTTATTGTCCAGATAAACGAGGGATTGTATTCCCCCCGGGGCCACACGTCTTTTTGTGTTTATGCCCCCGGGGTAAAATATGTATCCTTACGAATGATATAATTTTCAAGAATGAAAATAATCCTTTGACGGGTTAAGAAAAGTAATTTGTTAGGAAGCTCCGCAATGCCATACTTTCCTTCAATGCAAGAACTTTGCGCACCGTAACTTCAACATTCAATATTCGTTAATCGATATTCATTATTCAAGAAATTGCAAATAATATCGAACATCGATTAACGAATGTTGAATCCTGAATAACTTTGTACTTTGTACCCAAGTCATGATACTTGGTACTTGGTACTTGGTACTTGATACTTGATACTTAATGAAACTCTCCCTCACCACCCAGATCATCATCGGCCTCATAGCCGGCATCGCCCTCGGCGCCTGGTACCGAGAGATGTGGCCCGATCCCGACCAGATAACACCCTTCGCCAACAACATGCAGCTTTTCAGCGATATTTTTCTTCGCCTGATCAAGATGATCATTGCGCCGCTCGTGTTCTCACTGCTGCTGACCGGAATTGCAAAAGCCGGCGACTTTAAGACAGTCGGCAGGATCGGGCTAAAAACCCTTGTCTACTTCACTTCTGCCACCATCATTGCACTGTTTCTCGGACTCGTAATCGTCAACATCTTCGAGCCCGGCAAAGCCCTTCAGATGCATGTCGCCGACGCCGCGCCAATTCAGGCTAAAGAATTCAACGCAAAAGAATTCATCCAGCATATATTTCCCGAGAGCATCGCCGACTCTATGGCCAGGAACCAGATTCTCCCCATTATCATCTTTGTACTCTTCTTCGGAGTTGCCATTTCATCGCTGCACGAGAAGGGAAAGATAATCGTCGAGTTTTTCGACGCAGTCGGTCATGCCATGCTCAGAGTAACTTCTTATGTGATGAAACTTGCACCGCTGGCAGTATTCGGAGCCACTGCTTCCGTCATCGCATTGCGCGGACTCGGAGTGCTGCAGGGTTACATGCAGATCATACTCTGCTTCTTCGGCGGACTGTTGTTTTTTATTTTCGTCGTACTCATGCTCGTATGCATGATATTCAAAATAAATTTCAGATCGCTGCTCAACCATGTAAAGGAACCTATGCTCCTTGCATTCAGCACTGCGAGCAGCGAGGCCGCAATGCCCAAAACAATATTAGGACTCGAACGTTTCGGCTGTCCTCCCAAGATCATAAGTTTCGTTTTACCGCTCGGATATTCGTTTAACCTCGACGGCTCCATCATGTACATGACCTTCGCCACCATGTCCATCGCACAGGCTTACGGAAGAACACTTTCTATCGGCGAACAAATCACGATGATGCTCATTCTGCTCGTCACCAGCAAAGGAATGGCCGGTGTGCCGCGCGCATCGTTAGTAGTGATTGCAGGAATGCTTCACACCTTCGGCATCCCGCAGGAAGGACTCACACTTTTACTTGCGATCGACTGGCTGCTCGACATGGGACGCTCCGCTACGAATGTTATTGGAAATGCTGTTGCAACAGCAGTGGTGGCCGGCAGCGAAAAAGATTAGCGGATTAGTGAATTAGCGGATTAGCGCTTGGCAGTAATAGTAGCCTTAACGGCATCCGCTAATTCGCAAATTCACCAATCCGCTAATTTCTATCTGCGTTTCTTCATCATCGCATAAACATCAAACTTCTGTTTAATATAAATGCAGAAATCATACTGTGTCGCTGTCTTCAGGTAATATTCCGGGACGTTACAAAAATCTATGAAGTCGTCAAATTCGAAATCATCAAGGTTGATTATATCGTGTGCAACGTAATTTGCCAACAACTGGCGGAGTAATTCTTTTCTCTTATCGTTGTTGACTCTCTCGGCATTATGCCTCTTTAGTCGTTCCAATCGGTTAAACTCCTGGTACAAGAAAGTAATCGGGCTGTTTAACGCATCAACTCCACTCAGCTCAAAATCTCTCTTGTTATAACCCAGCTTCTTAATATCAGAATAGATCGATTCAAGATCGCGCGGAGAAAAAACATTTACTTCCTTCAGGTTTACATTTAGTTTTATCAGCGGAATATTGAGAACATACTCGCTCTTGTAAACAGAATCGCCAAAGCAAACCCGCTTATATTCGTAGCCCGTCGATGCGATAAGTATCGTATCACTCTTTGTGATATCAAGGCTGAAAGTCCCATCGGCTTTACCGAAAGTTCCCTGCGACGTCCGCAGGTTAATGATCATCAGATCATCGAGCCGCTTCGATGGATCCTTCGAATTATATGCAACACCACTCACTTTGACTCTCGTTGAATCCTGAACGGCAAACAACCTTGATGTTGCACTCAAACAAAACAACAAGGTCAATAAAGCAATGCGATGCATAGGCGGTAAAGATAGGGGTTTTGGAAAATCAAGATTGGTACAAAGTAATAAGTACAAAGTACAAAGACATGTGTCCTATCACCTATTGTAAGCATTCAGGTTATGTTCAAGTTATCTCTCAAAATAATGGTAAGCCAAAGTCTTTGTACTTTGTACTTAATACTTTGTACCAACCAAATCCCTTGCTTCTCTCCCCTCATTTCCCTATGTTTGCGCCCTCAAAAATCAAATAATTTTATTATGGCAGATACAGGAGACATCAGGGTTGGGACGGTATTGCGCTTTAACGGCGAATTATGCCAGATTACCGAATATATCCACCGTACACCCGGAAACCTCAGGGCTTTTTACCAGGCTAAAATGAAAAACCTTAAGACCGGAAAGATCGTGGAAAATCGTTTCCGTGCCGGCGAGGAAGTCGAAATCGCCCGCGTCGAATACAAGGAAATGCAGTACATCTATCCTGAAGGTGAACACATCGTCGTAATGGACAATGATACTTTCGAACAGCTCCATATTCCGGCAGATATGTTTGGCGCCAATGCCCAGCTGTTAAAAGAAGGGATGACCGTTAAGGTTGCTTTCGAAAACGATCAACCATTGCTTGCCGAAGCTCCGACCTTTGTCGAATTGGAAATAACTTATACTGAACCCGGCGTGAGAGGCGATACAGCTACAAATACTCTTAAACCAGCAACTGTAGAAACCGGCGCAACCGTCAATGTTCCCCTTTTCGTAAATGCAGGCGAAGTCGTCAAGATCGATACCCGCGACTGGAGTTATGCTGGAAAGGTTAAATAAAATGTTGTGAAATATATAAAACCGCAGAGGATTACTTTGCGGTTTTTTTTATTCCTTGTTGCCGGATTTTTCTAGCTTAGCCATATCTTTTATGAGAAATAATTCACGCAAGCCGGAAAGTTTTATCAAACAGCCTGCCTATCCCGGAGGCAAAAAGGCTCTCGATGAATTCGTAAAATCGAATCTCCGGTACCCGGAAGAAGCTCTGAATAATAAGATCGAAGGAACTGTCTCAGTAGAATACGACGTCGATGTGTTCGGAAAAGTTATCCTCGCCAAAGTTAAACACGGTATCGGTTATGGCTGCGACGAGGAGGCTCTCAGGATCGTAGAGCTTTTGAAATATCCCAAGAAAAAATACCAGGGCCTTCATGTCGTATTTCACATGACGATAAACATCCACTTCAGGATTCATGCTGCCTCAAAGCAAAAAAGTCAATCGCTCGTCTATTCGTTTGTCGAAAAAAAACAGACCGAAAAAAACAAGTCACATTCCTATACAGTAAACCTCAACCCGGAAATTCGTCGCAAATAATTCAGGAAACCTTCGTTAAATGATGAAATATTTTATCCGTGTAACTGTTTTCAGCTTATTACTTTCCACTGCCTGCATTTCGCAAACCATTCCTTCCGGTCGACTCACAGACTGGTCACATACCGGCTATCCCGACGCATTTCCAACTCCAACAAGAATTCTGAATGTTACTGATTTTGGCGCAATACCTAATGATACTGTCGACGACTATCCTGCAGTCCATTTAGCGCTCGATTCCCTTTCGGGTTCAATAGGCGTCGTTTATTTTCCTGCCGGCACTTATATTCTTCATTCGGGTTTCGACCTGCCCGACAGTGTGATCGTCAGGGGAGCATCAGCGGATTCCACTCACCTGATTTTTAATCTCGACTCAGCCAGCACTTTTCTATTTACAGTCGGAGGAAGCGTTGCAGGTGCTTATACTCCCGTTCTTTCAGGCGCAACCAGGGGAAGCAACATAATCCGCATCGTAGACACAACCGGTATTAACCCCGGATCCTATGCCGAGATCGTTCAGGACAACGGAACCTGGGACACGAATCCTGCATCCTGGGCCGATAATTCCATCGGACAAATCATTCGTATACTAAGTGTTTCCGGCGATTCCGTTTTTTTTGACTCTCAGTTGCGAATAAGCTACGACTCTGCACTCAATATAAGAATAAGAAAAATTATTCCAGGACACGAGGTTGGGATTGAATGCCTGCACATCGAAAGGGAAGATTCTGTTCCTGCAGGTTTTGCGCCCAATATTTATTTTGCCTACGCAGCAAACTGCTGGATCAAGGGAGTGGAGAGCAGCAAAAGCATGGGTTCCCATATCGAACTCGACGGCTGCACGAATATCACAATCACCGGATGCCACATCCATCATAGTTTCGTCTATGACGGGACTTCAACTCATGGTTATGGCATCACATTGTTTATGCACACCGGCGAATGCAAAATCGAAAACAACATTATGTGGCATCTTCGTCATTCATTCTCCCTGCAGACCGGCGCCAACGGAAACGTGATCGGATACAATTACAGCTTCGATCCGAACCGCTCGGAAGTGCCATCGAACTTCGGTGCCGACGTTTCATTGCACGGACATTATCCTTATGCAAACCTCATCGAAGGGAATGTCGTTCAGAATATCCAGATCGATCAGACGTGGGGACCCAGCGGACCGTTCAATACCTTATTCCGCAACAGGATTGATTTATATGGTTTGCTAATGACGTCAGGAAGCGCACAGAGCGATTCACAGAACATTGTCGGCAATGAAATCCCGAACATTCCACCATTCTTCGGATTTTATACTCTTGCCGGAGACGGACATTTTGAATACGGCAATAACATAAGAGGAACAGCAACTCCTCCGGGCACATTCAGCCTGCCGGATACCTCATATTATCTTGCATCAAAACCGGAATTTTTCTGGAACAACTCTCTGTTTCCTCCGATCGGATTCCCGAATTCGATTTCGTCAGGAAGCATTCCTGCCCGCGACAGGTATCTCTCCGGAAATTATTTTACAGTCTGCGATGATGATATTTTGAACACAGAAATAATTCAAACTCATAACACAATTACAATATTTCCAAACCCCGCTTCCGGTTTAATAAATATCAAACTTCAAAAGCCTTTAACAAACCCATTGGTTGTGATCAGAGATATGAATGGAAGAAATATCTTCAGCAATTATATCCCAGGGACAACTCATGAAGTTTCATTGTCTCTCAACAGCGAAATCAAAACCGGAATTTATATTCTGGAAATCCGTACAGAAAAACAAAAACTGTATGGGAAAATTATTTTGATGTGATTCCTGGAACTATTTTTTAAATGTTGTCCTGAAGATAAGATCCCAGAATTTCGAGCTTACTCCGTATCCGTTATCCATATCCTTGAAATGATGAAGCATATGATGATGCTTTAATTCCAGCCAGAATTTGCTCTTGAAATTGTAATGGTGCACTGCATAATGCGTCATGTCATAAAACAGGTAACCGGCTAAAAATCCGGCGAAGAAGGGATAAACGTTCACAGGTCCCAATATCAGCCTGAATAGAAAATAAAATAATGCAGCAAGAGGTATGCTTACGGTCGGAACCATCACAAGACGCCTGCTGTCGCTCGGGTAATCGTGATGCACTCCGTGAAATATGAAATGAATTCTCTCACCGAATTTTCCAGGCGGCTTCCAGTGAAATACAAACCTGTGCATGACATACTCGGTTAACGTCCAGACGAAAATACCGAGGAAGAGATTTCCCACAATGGTTAATAACGGCAAATGATCAACTGCCGTTGCGCTGTAAAAGCAATAGAAAATAACCGGGACGAAAATAAATAATGGAACTGTGAAATGAATTCTTGTCAGTCGCTCGAGTAAACTATTGTCAAACATTCGAACAGACTCGTCCTTGTTGCTGATGAAATTCTTTGCCATTCTTCCGCAAATGTAAAAAAAATCCCGTGGCAATCCCGCTGAACTTTTATCCGGTGATTCCCGTTGAAAGAAGAATAAAAAATATTTTTCCTTAGAACTCGCAGAAAGCCGGAGTAGATTTAATTTTCTTTCGTTTTTTTATTGATTCAGCTAATTCAGAAAAATCAGAAAAATCAGAGTCAAATCTGTGTAATCCAGGTTCAATCTTTTTACTACCGTATCAACGTCACCCTTCCTGTTATCACCCTCTTTTCGTAGCTGTCGTCAAGTAAATCGAGTCTGAATACATACACACCCTCAGGTGCCAGTGATTTTGAGTTTCTGACATGACCATCCCAAAGCATCAGGTTGTTTCCAGCATAAATCATTTCCCCCCAGCGGTTCCAGATAGTCAGCTCGTAATTTCTCAGGCTTGCGCCAAGCGGAGTGAAAAAATCATTGATGCCGTCACCATTCGGCGTAAATGAATTAGGTGAGTAAATTGCTTCCTCTTCATGAACGGTAATGGTATAAATAACTGAATCCACGCATCCGCTGTTATTCATCGTGAAGAGTTTAATCTCATATTCGCCCTCATGGGGAAAAACATATTGCGGATCAAGGTCTGTGCTTGTGCTGCTGTCAGGAAATGTCCATAGCCAGCTGTCAGCATCTATCGACTGATTCACAAACTGAATGGTATATTCAAATGAACTCGGCGAAGGATTATAGTAGAAGAATTCAGCGACGGGATTAGGCAAAACCGGCAAACCGACAGTTGTGGATGCCGGTTGCGCCGTGCAGTTGTCGATCAGCTGCAGAGTCAGGTTAGAATTCCGCCCGGGAAGCACGGTAATAACACTAGTATCCGGACTGCCGTCACTCCACAAATAATGATACTGACCGTTACCGCCAGTACCCGTTGCCGTAACCGTTAGCGGCATGCCCGGACAATCAATCGGTCCAAACTGCACCTGGACGCCCAAACCCTGGTAATAATATATCCTCACAAAGTTCGAAGTGTCAGTCGTCTGCAACAGACATGAGGCATTCGAAATTACCTGGGCCGATATGATATCTCCCTGTGCAAACGTCGATGAAGAAAGTGTCGCTCCTGTCGTATTTGAGAGTATTCCATTGACATACCATTGAATGACCGGAGCCGTTCCCCCGTTCAGTGTTGTTGGGTGAATCGTTGCAACCTGGCCCGGACAAATGCTGTCAGACGGACTTATCGTGATGTCGATCTGCGGACTCACCAGAGGCTGCAGCGTTGATACATAAGGCTGTGACGTAACCGTCGATGGAGAAACACATGCGAGTCCGCTGGTCAACGTAACCGTTACCGAATCTCCCTGTAACAAACTATTTAGTGAGACAGTATCCCCGCTCTGCCCTATTGATCCCCCATTTACGAACCATTGAAATGCAGCACCCGGACCTGCATTCGAGGCATTTGCAATCAGCTGCATCGTATCGCCTTCGCACACAGCGGTTCCCGGAATGATAGTTACAGACGGAGCGACATTCCCGACCACCGTTACAGTCACCTGGTCAGTATCTGACGGAACCGGCGCACAGCTGAGCGAAGAGGTAACAACAATGCGAACTATGTCGTTGTCGTTTAGATTCGACAGTGAAAGCAGGCTGTCGTTCGTTCCCGATGCGACGCCATTGACCGTCCAGGAATAAACAGGACTACTCCCTGCATTCGTTGCTGACGCTGTGAAATCTATCGTATCTCCCTGGCAAATTGTTACGGAAGGCGCCGCTGTAACTGTTACGGAAGGGCTCACCGATGGAGACACCGTCACAATAGTATAGTCATCGTCTGACGGAGTAGTAACGCATGACAGCGACGATGTCATGGTAACGCTTACAGAATCTCCATTCAAAGGAATGATATCGAGAAGAGAATCCGTATTCGCATTCAACGCGCCATTTATGTACCACTGGTACAGCGGGCTGGTACCTCCGTTAGTTGTCTGAGCAATGTAGTGAACGCTGTCCCCCGCGCAAACCGTTCCGACAGGGTTTGCGATAACCGTCACGACAGGAGAAATGTTCTGCAGTATATTCACAATACTCGTGTCGCCTGTTGTTGCGGAAGTAATGCAACTGAGAGAAGATGTCATGATAACTCCAAAAACTGTATCTGGCGGAGTAAGATTGAAAGAATAGGAGGACGATGTTGCTCCGATTATCGGATTGCCATTCACATACCATTGAAATGATGGAGTTGTACCTCCGTTCGTTGGAGTCGCCGTTAGCGTTACCGGATCGCCTGAACACACCGCCGTATCCGGCGTTATTGTTACAAGCGGGGTCAATGCGCTGCCAATCGACATAAACAATGATGCAGTATCATTGGCGGAAGAAGCACAAGCCGAATTCGAATGCAATACCACCTGTACAAGTGAGCCATTCGAGAATGACGAAGTGACCAGTGAATCAACCAATCCGCTCTGAACCACAGCTCCGTCGATGAGCCAGTCGTAAGTCGGAGCCGAACCTCCGTTTACCGGCGATGCATTGAAATGAACCGTATCACCCTGGCAAACTGAGCCTGCAGGTTGTGCTGAAAGGCCGATCGATACAGGTGTAAGCGAGCTGATCGTTACGGACATTGTATCCGCAAAGCCACAAGTGTTGTTTTCATAAACCAGAATGACGTCGTAGCTTCCTGCAATAGAATAACTCACGACAGGATTCTGGTTATCGTTTAGTATCCCACCCGCAGCGCTGCTGCCGGGAAGTATCCAGTCGTAGTCGGTCGCCGCTCCTCCCGCGTTTCCGTCTATGTTGACGTTAGTATTTTCACAGGCCGGATTCGGCGTAACTGTAAACCCGGGATTATTATCCTGAACAACATTCACAACTGTAGAATCGCTTGCCGTCAGCCCGCATGCATCCGTAATTGTCACCGTATAAGTTGTACTCGATGCCGGAGCTACATTGATCGTATCGTTTGCCGGCGCACCCTGCGTCCATGAAAATGTATAGGGCGGGACGCCGTATTGCGGAACAGCTACAATCTCCGCCGTAGTTCCGCTGCAGACCTGTTGAGGAGCGGTTATCGATGATAGTTCCAGCGTGCGTCCATTCACCACCATGATCCACGGCTTTGTTGCACGTATACAGTTCGACGAGCAAGTAGTATCCGGATCGTTGTTGCACCTGTAAAAGTGTAGGGTAAAATCCAGGTTCTGCGGCGCACATTGGGGTGCCGGAAAGCATGGAACAAATTCGGGAATCTCTGAAGAATCGACCAGCATATATCCGGGCGAGCTGCTTGGGATCGTGAAAACTCCGGGTGGACCAGCAGGAGCATGACATCCGCTGAAGTCGATGCTGTAACCTCCATCCTGCACCGCACAAAGTCCCGATGCCGTGTACTCGAAATACTGATAAATGCCAATGATAGTTGTATTCGCCGGAGTCGGCACTGTCATCAGGTAGTCACAACTGTTTGTCCAGCAAACCGGACTGTATCTTGTCCCGGCAATCGATCCCACCGGCGTAGTGTTCTGTGTAGAAATAACCGGATCAATATAAACGGGATACCTTGTATCAGGGTTGGTCAACCAGTTACCGTCAATAATAAATTCAGGACAATTCAATTCCTGGTTCACTGACGAATTCAGAAGAACAGAACTTCGTTGGCTCCGGCTGTCGAATGCATACCCTTCTTCAACAGTGAAAAACGGAACGTTTTTTTTATCGCTGATCAATATTTCCTGATAGGAAACTGATTTACTTTTTCGCGGAACAAATTGCAGGCCCTGCGGTAAATTAATCTTCTGCCTCAATAGAAGATTTCCGTCTGAAAATGGCAGGCGATTGTTCAGAACAAAAGATGTCTCAAATTCTCCCTGCCTCACGGAAATAATCAGATCCACGCCATCATAATAATTAAGAATTTTTATGCCGTCATCGCCTGCAGAAAAATTTGCAAGCCCGTTATAATTCAGCATATGCTCGATGCCATTTGTCTCTCTCCAGATCAACTCCGGGGCAGATGCAGAGATTTCATATAAAGCATTACGCAACGTAATCTGATTTGTATTTAAATCGATCGTAACCGGGTTCGGCTGATGAACCGCTGAAAAAATGTTGTTGCAGTTTCTTTCGAGATGCTCATTTATTTCCCTCCAGAATCCGTTCTCATCTTTATAGTTAATTGGTGAATTTGATTGCTGGATATAGAATTCCCTGCCACTGGTGTTGCTCTTTACAAAATATCGCGAGTTCTCCGTTCTTCTGCCAAGATTTTCGATGCAATCTTTGCAGGGCGGTGCGTTGAACGGCATCAATCCCAGTTCAGGATGATTCAAAAACTCTCCTCTATTTAATTGCTTTACTTCTGATGTTACATCGTATTTCCTGTCAGTAAAGTGATCCAGATTTAACTTCAGATATTGATTCTCCTGCGAATCCGCTTTAACCGCGATCAGGCCGATAAGAAAGATTCTGAAACAGATCTTTAAGTAGCCTTTCACGGCAGAAAATTTCTTGAACATACCTCAGGGGAATTGTGACAAAAATAAGGCTTTTTAATGGTTGGAAACGTGAGAAATAGGTATAATTCTCACAAGTGGTTCTTGATATTTTGCGTCCTAAGTTGAATCTGATATCAAAAATTAAGATTCAAAAATCAGATATCCCGAGAATCAGATGATTTTCAATTAATACTTCCCGGGATATCCGATTTTTGAAACTGGTCCCGATTGTTATCAGGATTTGATATCAGATTGCGGTTGAATATAATTCTTAATGACATTCAGATCTTTCTTAAGAACTCCTCACTTCTTTTGATTAAAGGATAAAGCACCACATCCTGTTCCATAAAAGGAACTTCCTTACGAAATGCGCTTACAAAATCCTCAATCATTTCCGAGCTCTTCATCGGCCTCCTGAATTCGAGGGCCTGGGCAGCGGTTAACAATTCTATCGAAAGAATGGTGTGTACATTCTCAGTAACCTTAAGCAGCTTGGTTGCTGCATTTGCTCCCATGCTCACATGGTCTTCCTGTCCGTTACTGGAAACAATGCTGTCCACCGAAGCAGGAGTACACAGCTGTTTATTCTGACTCACAATAGAAGCTGCAGTATATTGAGGTATCATTAATCCCGAATTTATCCCCGGCTCTGCAACGAGGAACGGAGGCAATTCACGCTGTCCGGAAATCAAAAGATAAGTTCGCCTCTCAGAAATGCTGCCGAGTTCCGCTAAAGCGATGGCTAAGAAATCAGCCGCCAGCGCAAGCGGCTGACCGTGAAAGTTACCGGCAGATATGATCTGATCTTCTTCCGGGAAGATGGTCGGATTATCCGTAACCGAATTGATTTCCGTCTGCAACACCATCGCTGCATAGTTGATCGCATCTCTGGAAGCGCCATGAACCTGTGGAATGCATCGAAATGAATATGGATCCTGCACGTGCATTTTTTTCTTTCGCATGAGCTGACTGCCCTTCAGTATCTTCCGGAAATTTTCAGCACAATCCACCTGTCCCTGGTGCGGACGCAACTGATGAATTATTTTGTCGAAAGGCTCAATTCTTCCATCGAATGCATCGAGCGAAATCGCACCTATGAAATCGGCAAGCGATGCAAGCTGATAGGCTTTCATCAGACAATGAGCCAGAAAAGCTGACATGAATTGGGTGCCATTTAACAGCGCAAGACCCTCCTTCGACTGAAGCTTCACCGGTTTCCAGCCAAATTTTTTCAATATGTTTTTCGCGGATTGAATTTTTCCTTCATATAATAATTCGCCTTCACCGATCAATGGCAGCGAAAGATGAGCAAGCGGCGCTAGATCGCCCGATGCGCCCAGGGAACCCTGCTGATAAACAACCGGTAACGCATCCTCATTGTAAAAATCGATCAGCCTTTCCACTGTTTCGAGCTGCACACCCGAATTGCCGTAGGCCAGACCTTTTATCTTCAGCAAAATCATCAGCTTAATAATTTCAGGAGATACAATTTCACCTGTTCCGCATGCATGCGACTTTACAAGGTTATGCTGAAGATTGCCGAGATCATCTTTGGAAATACTCTTGTTATAGAGCGCACCAAATCCAGTGTTGATACCGTAAATGGGCTCCTTAACTTCTTTCAGTTTGCGGTCGAGGTAATTTCTGCATGTGTTAATCCGCTGCTTTGATTCTTCGGACAATGATATTTTCTGACCCGAATCAATCAGAGATTCGATCATTCCGAGATCAAATTCTTCAGGAGTAATCTTGAAAGTAGCCATAGTAAAATCGGATGTAAAAAACTAAGCTCCGACCGTTATTTTAGTTTGTTAATTAATTCATTTAATGAAAGAGACAGTTGTTCCCTTTTCAACATGTCCTTCAGGGTAATGATATTTTTCTCCATCTCATCCGTTCCTATCAGCGCCACGAAAGGAATTTTCTTGCCGTCAGCATAGCCCATCTGTTTTTTAATCTTTGCTGCATCAGGATATACTTCCGCATTGATCCCGTTCTCCCTGAGTTGCATTGCTAATTTTACGCAGTGGCTTTCTTCCTTTTCGCCGAAGTTTACAAATAATATCTTCGTCGACTCCTCAGCGAAATCAGGAAAACCATTTACCTCCTGCAGAACATCATATATCCTGTCGGCACCGAAAGAAATTCCAACACCCGAAACGTTCGGCAGTCCGAAAATTCCTGTCAGGTCATCGTATCTGCCTCCCCCGCATACACTGCTTGTGAACGTGCTCCTCGGATCGTCGACCTTCACCTCGATGATCGCACCTGTATAATAATTCAGTCCCCGTGCAAGAGTGATATCCGCTTCAAGCTTGGTGTTTCTTCCCATGCGATTGTACTTATTCAGAATTTCCCTGGTCTCATCAATCCCCTTCTTCAAAATTTCCGAATTCATTGAATTCTTTTCGAGAACAGAAAGCTTCTCCTCGTTTGTACCTGACAACTGAATAATAGGCTCAAGGTGTTTTATTGCAGTTGCAGATACATTTTTTGATAACATTTCTTCAACGACCTTATCATACCCTATTTTGTCAAGCTTATCTATAGCCACTGTAATGTCCACAATCTTATCCTTCTCGCCAATGTTCTCGGCAATTCCGGCGAGTATTTTTCTGTTGTTAAGCCTGATCACGACCTGCAGATTAAGTGCTGTGAATACTTCATCTATGATAGATAAAAGATCGACTTCATTCAGCAGAGAATCACTGCCAATTACATCGGCGTCGCATTGAAAAAATTCGCGGTATCTTCCTTTCTGCGGACGATCAGCTCGCCACACCGGCTGGATCTGGTAGCGCTTGAAGGGAAAGGTAATCTCGTTCTGATGCATCACCACATACCTGGCAAAGGGAACTGTGAGGTCGTATCTCAGTCCTTTCTCCGCAACATCACTCATTCTGACTCCGGCACCCTTTGATTTGATTTCATCAATTATATTTCCCGAATTCAATATCCTGAACAATAGCTTGTCCCCTTCTTCCCCATATTTACCTTCAAGCGTGCTGAGATTCTCCATGGACGGGGTTTCGATCTGTTCGAATCCATAACGATGGTACCGCTCACGAATGATATTGAAAATAAAATTCCGGCCCCGCATCTCCTGTGGTGAAAAATCTCGCGTGCCTTTCGGTATTCCGGGTTTGGACATAAAATTTAAAAAGCCGAAAGTACGATGATCCCGATCATATATCAAAAAATCAAGAATCAAAAATCTTCAACCCCGGAATCATATGATTGAAGATTATCAATTCCCGGGATTGAAGATTTTTGATTCTTGTCCCGATAGTTATCGGGATTTGATTTCTGATTCTTTAGTGATCATTATCACGGTTCTGCCTCATCCATTCATCAACAGAAAACTTCCCTGACCCATAGATGAAAAAGAAAATCAGGAGGGCGAGTACGACTATTGACAAGCCGAACTCCGACTGGATGCTGTAAAAACCCTTTTGAGCATTTACGAAAACAATCGCACCGATCAGTATCGGTATCTGGAAAAGTACAGCAATGCGGGTAATAAGTCCGAGAATAATAAGCAATCCTCCGACGAGGTGGGCACATGCTACCAGGTGCACCAGCAACACGGCGTAAAGATCAATCGCGCTGTTCGCAATCATTGCAAGAACCTGATCCGTATTCATTATAAAAAAAAGTCCTTTCATAAAAATTACCAGTCCTAAAGCGATACGGACAATTCCAAGCCACTTTGCCTGGTGGGCATCAGCCCAGCTTTCAATTCTTTGAGCATAATTCATGGTCTTGATTATTTTGAATAACAAAATTTAGAATTTTTTCCGTGATATGCAAGTAAATAAAGCACACACTGACTTTGAAAAAAAAAATAGACCAAAAATTCAATTAATCACTTTGTACGATTCATTATTAATCATACTTAGTGCTTTGAGCGGCCTCCTGTTCGCTTACAACGTGGCCGTTCGTCTGCCCTTTTGGAAGTAAAATTGTAAACGTCGCTCCTTTTCCGGGTTCACCCTCTGCGACAATAAATCCATGATGATTTTCAATAATCTTTTTCGTAATGGCAAGTCCGATTCCAGTGCCGTCGAACTGGCGGCCATGCAACCTCTGAAAAATTCCGAAGATCTTTTCCACGTATTCCTCTTCGAATCCTATACCGTTATCTATTACCTGGATGCATAAGAATTTCTCAGGAACAAATTCAGGGTTGGAAATCATATGAATCTCGGGCTTGCATTCAGTGATCAGGATTTTTGGAGTCTCTTTATCAGTAAACTTCAAGGCATTTGTGATCAGGTTTAGAAACATCTGATGCATTTGCCCGGGAACCGCCAAAACATTCGGGAGCGGACCAAGCGTTATCACCGCATTCTTTTCTTTGATTGTAATCTCCAGGTCGTCCAGTATCCGTTTCACAATCTTATGAAGATTGACGAGTGTAAGCGGAATCCTGTTATTCGACAGTTTTGAAAGCGTCAGCACGTCTTCTATCAGTGTCTGCATGCGTCCGGAGGCAGAAATCATCTTTTGAAGGTAGTTCAGGTCTCCATCCGCCAGTTTGTCCTTTATTCTTGATTGCAGAATATTGCCGAACGTCTGAATTTTCCTCAGCGGTTCTTTCAGATCGTGTGAGGCCACGGAAGCAAATTGCATCAGATCGAAATTGGAACGCTCAAGCTGTTCATTCATATCTTTGAGCCTGAACGAACTCTTCTTCAGTTCTTCGTAGTTATCTGCTATTATATCCGCGGCTTTCTTCCTTTCAGTTATATCAATGTAAGTACAGATTATTCCGTCGAGCATTTTCACAACGATCAGCTCATACCACTTGTCGTACTTTGTTGAATAGAATTCCATACGCGACTGTTGGCCTGACTCAACACAATTGACAAACAGTTTCATATAAGTGTTATAAGCATGTGGATCTGTTTCCCTGATGGTCCTTCCCAGCAATTTACTGCGGTCAAAACCAAAAATTTTTGCATATGTAATATTTGCCGAGACAACTTCGAAATTAATTATTTCCTTATGGGCATTCCTTAACGTCTTCAGGGCGACGATTCCATTCGGACTGCTGTTGAAAACTCCTTCGAGCATGCTCGTAAGATTTCTTGCATGCGTTATATCGAAAAATGAAATCACAGCTCCGTCTTTTGTTTTGTCTTTCCTGATATAAGGATTTATTCTCATCAGGAAATATCTTTCAGAGTCGATATTGAATTCTTTCTCGATCGTGTTCGAATTTCGAATGACTTCTTTTATGTCATTCATCAGGTCGACACTCTTAATATTTGTGGAAATATCACTTATCGAACGGCCAATGTCGTTGCCGATAAGGTTGATCATTTGGGTAACTATCGGATTAAATTTCCGGATAATAAGATTGTTATCGATCAGTATCTGTCCGGTATCGGAGTTTTTGAAGTAGTTATCCAGATCATCGTTTAGATCTATCAGCTCCTTGATCTTGATCTGATGTTCGGCGTTTACGGTGTGTAACTCTTCGTTGAGCGACTGCAACTCTTCATTCGTACTCTGCAATTCCTCGTTGGCTGAAACGATCTCTTCATTATTGCTGGTCATTTCCTCGTTTACAGAATCCATTTCATCGATCATCTCCTGGAGGTTTTCGCGGGTAAGAGCAAGTTGCCGCTCCAGCTCAATCACTTTGTCCGATGATGAAATCGAATCGGGCACTAGATTTATCGAATGAGAATACTCCGTAATATTTTCCAGCAAAATAAAGATCCCGGAGGCGGTTTTTGTCTTTGCCTTACTTTCGGGCTTTATGATAATATTGATTCTTCTTTCTCCTTCATCATATTTTACAGGAAAGTTTCTGATCTTAATAGTCTCTTCCTGGTTCATCGCCCGTCGAAGGTTCAGACTTAGCACAAGTGAGAGATCCTGAGGAACCATTTTGAAGATGCTTAGATTGAAATTCTCCTCAGGAAACTTCAGGAAATCCCTGAATCTTCCAAAAGCGCTCCTGACATTAAAATCCGAATCCACAAACACACCTGTAAGCGATCTGTCCTCACACAAAACCTCTGTCAGAATTCCGGAATTATCAGGAGAAACATTCTTCCTTACTGACGGATTTCTGTTTTGCATCAGGTTTGACTGAGTGAGCGGAGAGATAAGAAAGTCCCGGTCAATGGGCGACCTCTTACTATTGCATTTATATATTTTCCATTTCCTGTTCACTTCAGTCATGGTCTCTTTAAGATGCCCGATATTTTCGCTTGGACCGAGCATTAAAACCGAATCAACATTCATTGCAAAATGAAATTTGCTCAGGGCCGTTTTCTGAAGAATCGGAGTAAGATAAATAAGCAGATTGCGACAGGTAATCAGATCCAGTTTACTGAACGGAGGATCTTTAAGAACATCATGATGTGCAAAAACAATCATCTTTCTGAGTGATGGAGACACACGATATAATTCACCTTCCTTCAGGAAATATCTTTCGAGATATTCAGCCGGTACATCATTAATAACATCCTTTTTGTAGATGCCCTGAGCCGCAACTTCGAGAGCCTTGCTGTCAATATCCGTAGCAAATATTTTAAACTTTGGTTCAATAATATTTTTACTCCTGAAATATTCATTACAAATCATCGCAAGAGTATATGCCTCTTCACCTGTGCTGCATGCGACACACCAGATTTTCAGAAGCTCTCCATCTTTTTTAGCATCTGCAAGTTGCGGAATGATATTATTTTGAATTTCTTTAAATGCTTCCCGGTCGCGAAAAAAACGTGTCACATTTATCAGAAACTCCTGCGACAATCGCAACACTTCGTCTTCATTGGTTCTCAAAAAATTCAGATAATCCGAAACCGAATTCATTCCGGCCTCTGACATTCGTTTGGAAAGACGTCTGTAAAGAGTTGGTCTTTTATATAAACTGAAATCGAATTTCGAAGTGCTTTTTATTACCTGAAGGATCTCTGTAAACTTTGCCTCGTCTCCGCTGTTCAAAATAAAAGGTGAAAACGTCTTTAAGCCACTATCGCCTAAAAGGTATCCGATCTCATCGGCAATCATGTCAGGCGAAAGAATTAAATCATACGAACCCGTGTTGATAGCGCTCGTCGGCATTCCATCAAATGCCGCTGTTGCCGGATCCTGAATGATTACAAGACCTCCATTTTTTTTTAGATCGACAATCCCTTTTGAACCATCGCTTCCTGTTCCCGATAATATTATTCCAACAGCCTTCTCTTTTTTTTGTTCGGCGAGAGAACTGAAAAATATGTCGATCGCATTATTTGGAAGTGTCTTGGTCTTCTCCGAAAGCCTTATCCTGTCGTTCTCGATTGTCAGTATCTTTTTACTTGGGATAACATATACGCTGTTGGATTCAAGTTTTAAATTATCAGATGCTTCGAATACCTTCATCATCGTGTGCCTTGAGAGCAACTCCGCGAGAAGGCTTTTATAATCCGGCGACAGGTGTTGAATGATAACAAATGAAAAGCCGGTATCGGCCGGCAGGTTATCAAAAATCTCATGAATCACATCCATGCCCCCGGCTGAGGCTCCGATGCCTATGACATAACCGGATGATTTAGTTGTTTGTATATCTGTCGTTTTAGTTTTAATCATGTGGCGTTTTCAGCTATTGCATTAAAATGCCTTACAAAATTGGCACCGCCGTTATAATTCCAACCATTGATTTCCTCGACATGACCCGATGAACATTCTGATCATCCCGGATATAATATAAAAGGTTGATTGTTGCTTTATTTAAATCATTGCGAAATATCAATTGATTTATTTCCCTTGATAAAAATTTAATTCTGATCGCTAAAGCCTCAGGCAACTTTCTTTTTAAGAATGAAAGTGTGTAAATTTTTACCCGAAATAGCCTGTTTTAAAGGAATATATTGGTTTCAGGATACTGATGTCCAAAATGCAGATATGGTTGGGCGTCTTCACAAAAAAAAATTACGCTCATTGTTCGTAATAAACGTGCGATTTGATTGATAATTCCGCGCTAAATTTTACTTTTGTTATTGAATTTTAAGGGATGAATCACATTCCGTTTTTAATTTTTATCCAGTTGAATAGGGCCACCATAGCGGATATTGAATGATAAAAAAATTTACCCAGTATTATATTAAAATTGCTTCTATCGTATTCTTTGCGGGATTTTCTGTTTTTCAACTGATCCCGGAAAAAAGCTTCGCGACCCACAGCATGGGAGCCGATCTTACTTATTCTTGTCTTAGCGGAAATACATATTTATTCAGGTTTTCATTTTACCGCGATTGCAACGGGATTCCCGCACCGTTCAATGTCAATGTAGATGTTCATTCTACATCGTGCAATATTGACACTGTTGCGCATCTCCATCCTATTCCCGGTACAGGCCAGGATATCACTCCGATCTGTCCGTATGATACTACCACCTGTCATGGAGGCCACTTTACCGGCATCCAGGAATGGATCTATGAAGGGACATTCACGTTTCCTGCACAGTGTACTGACTGGCAGCTGACCTATGAACTTTGTTGCCGGAACGGTGCGATAACAAATATCAATACACCGCTTTCGGAAGAGATAATGATCTATGCTAACCTCAATAATACGATCTGCGATAACTCTCCTACATTCTCCAATAAGCCAGTCCCTTTCGTTTGTCAGGGTCAGCAGTTTTGTTTTAATCACGGCGCCTTCGATGCAGATGGGGATTCGCTCGCTTATACTTTGATCGATCCGTTGAGCTATAACGCAAACCCTGTCCAGTATGTCTTTCCATATTCGGCAAGCCAGCCGCTGAATTCAATACCACCAATGACATTCGACGGCGTAACAGGCGACTTCTGCATAACTCCGCAGTCGCTCGAAGTTACAGTCATGGCCGTACTCGTAAGTGAATACAGGAATGGTGTGTTAATCGGACAGGTTGAAAGAGACATTCAGATCACGGTTATCCCCTGCACAAACCAGCTTCCTAACCTGACGGGCATTAACGGAACAAACAGCTTTTCGGCAACAATCTGTGCTGATGCTCCATACTGCTTCGATGTTTTCTCCAACGACCCTGACATTGGCCAGAACGTAACAGTTACCTGGGATCATGCTATTCCTGCCGCTACGTTTAATTCATCCGTATCGCCGCATCCTACCGGAACTTTCTGCTGGACTCCGACTCAGGCGGATGCAGGAGGAACTCCGCACTGTTTCACCGCGACGGTTACTGATGATGCCTGTCCGTTCCTTGGATCGCAGGTTTATGCTTATTGCTTTACCGTTGTGAATGTAACCGTGGACGCCGGACCTGATCAGTCAGTTTCCTGTACGAGTCTTGCCACAATCAATGCGAGTGGTACAACCACTTCCGGAAATGTAACGTACCAGTGGGATAATGGGGCACTGACACAATCCCAGAATGTCGGGCCGGGAACTTATGTAGTTACTGCACAAAACGGCCAATGCTCTGCAACTGATACTGTAAACATTTTGCCTGTGTCCGGTCCGATTGCACTTTATTCTGCCCCGCCGGTATGCGACCCTTCTCCCGTAACCTTTACGGATAATAGCTATGTAACAGGAGGCTCATCGATCATCAGCTGGCATTGGGATTTCGGTGATGGTGCGGTTTCGACTCTAACCAGTCCGGTACACCAATATTCTACACCGGGTACTTACAATACCTGTCTTATCGTTGTAACCAATCTTAACTGCGCCGATACTGTCTGCCAGTCCGTGACCATAAACGCTCCTCCGACAGCATCCTTCACTGCATATAACGCATGTGCAGGCTCAGCCATCTCGATGACGAATAATTCCAACCCTTTGGGGAGCTTATCATACAGCTGGGATTTCGGAAATGGAATCACATCAACCGCAACTTCTCCCGCCGTTACTTACACCACAGGAAATAATTATAATATTTCCATGATTGCAACCGATGCAATCGGCTGTTCAGATACAGCATACTTTCCTGTAACCGCTTATCCCGTACCGGATGCGGGATTTACTTACCAGATCCTGAATCCTTGTCCGGGAAACCAGTTCACATTTAACGATACCACATCTGTCGCAATTGCCTCGTGGAGCTGGAATCTTGGTAACGGTCAAACGTCAAACCTTCACAACCCTTCTGCTACTTACAATACCGGAACTTACAACGTGTCGCTGATTGTAACATCACAAAACGGCTGCATCGATACAACCGACCAGAATATATCGATCAATCCCCCATTCGTAGCCAGCATCGGTCCTCCGGACAGCATTTGCAATGGCAATACTGCCACACTCCAGGCATTCGGCGGAGTTTCATACTCATGGAGCAGCGGACAAAGTACTGACGTCATTCACGTCACTCCCGGTATTACTACAAATTATATTGTCACGGTTACTGACACGAACGGCTGTACAGATACGGCGCAGGTGTCTGTTTTGGTATACAGTCTTCCACAGGTCAATGCCGGTCCTGATGTGAGCATCTGTACAGGATCTTCAACGAATCTTCTCGCTACCGGTGCATCCAGCTATCTCTGGTCTACCGGAGATATTACTTCCGGAATTTCTGTCGGCCCTTCCTCACAAACGACGTATTCGGTCACTGGCACTGATCAGAATGGATGCATCAATTCAGATACGGTGGTGGTGACCATTAATCCACAGCTCCTAGTAAATCCGCTTGATACTTTTATTTGTCCGGGTGGAATTGCAACACTCGACGCAGGTAATCCCGGAAGTCAGTATTTGTGGTCGGGCGGTGAAACAACGCAGACGATTTCGACCAACATTCAGGGCACTTACTCTGTGCAGGTTACCGATGTAAACGGCTGCTCGGGTACCGGACAGGCAACCGTTACGGTTGGCGGAGGAAGCCTGACCGATAATACTGGAACATTTACCGCCTGCAACGGACTCTATGTAACACTGGATGCAGGCAATCCCGGCAATGCATATTTATGGTCAACGGGAGCCACAACACAGACAATATCATTAAACACAGCCGGAAATTATAACGTGCTGGTTACTGACAATGATGGTTGCACGATTTCTTTCCCTCAGTCGATTTATCTGAATCCTCTACCGGTTACTTCTTTCTCGACTTCGCCAGTATGCGCTTATGATTCGACGAATTTTCAGAACACCTCTGTTGTTTCGTCGGGATCAATTGTAAATTACCAGTGGGATTTTGGGGATGGATCTTATTCAACTGATATAAATCCTGTGCACTTCTATGGCACCAACAATACTTTCAACACCAGCCTGGTTGCAACAACTGACAGCGGCTGTACCGCCTCATACAGCGCACAGGTAAATATATTACCCGTACCAGTTGCGGCTTTTCAGGATCCCGACGTGTGCGAAGGCGCTGCAACAATATTCACTGACCTCAGCCAGGCCATTAATTCATCGATAAGTTCATGGCAGTGGGATTTCGGCGACGGATCAACCTCAACTGTACAGGGTCCAACACATCAGTATGGAAATGCAATAACGTATCCTGTTCAGCTGATTGTCATCACTAACGATGGTTGTGTTGATACGGTATCAGGAACGGCTGTCATCAATCCTCAGCCTGTTGCTAACGCGGGCAACGACGCATCTGTTTGTTCGGGTGACATAATTCTTGTCGGAACCGCATCGCTAAGCGGAGTTACCTATCAATGGAACCCTGTAACAAACCTCGATCAGCCATGGTCGTCAGAAACAAATTTTCATGGAACAAATAATTCCGGGAATCCTGACGTAACCGATTATATTCTTACCGCCACTAACCAGTTTGGCTGCATTGATGCCGATACGGTAACGCTGACGATACTTCCTGTACCTCTTGTTGTTTTCAATTCACCGCCTCCACAGTGTTTTCCGGGCAATTCATTCAGCTTTGATCCACATGGAACAATCAATGTGAATACCCTGATGAACTGGACCTTTGGAAGTACGGCGAATCCTGGGACATCCATTTCTTCAACTCCTTCAGGAATTGTTTATTCTGCACCCGGCACCTACCCAGTTGTATTAAATTATTCTTATGCGGGTTGTCCAGGTTCGACTGTGATTGATTCAGTTACTATATGGCCTGTGCCCGAAACCGGCTTTACTCCTTCGGCGAATGAAGGTTGCATGCCGTTGACAGTTTCGTTCGACAATACTCATCCTGTAAATACAAGTCAGTATTCCTGGCTCATAGAGGGACAGACGTTTCATAATGTTGATCCGGTGTATACTTTCAATCATGCAGGATCGTTTGTTGTGACATTGGAAGTAACGGACATTCATGGCTGCGTGGCGCCGAGATATACAGCACCGGTAGATGTTTATCCTTACCCGGAGGCGGATTTCACTTTTAGCCCCGAGAGAGGCAGGATCTATGAATCGCTGATTGAATTTACTAATAAGTCATATGGAGGAACTTTTTATGAATGGAACTTTGGCGACGGCACAATTGAAACTTTCTTTGACGGTAATCACATTTATGGCGATACAGGCAGCTTCGACATTTCGCTGATAGTCACAACCGATCATGGCTGCAGGGACACTGCCTTCGGCAGGATCATCATCGAAGATGGTTTTTCATTCTACGTTCCCAATGCATTCACACCTAACGATGACAGGGACAACGATTTCTTCCAGGGTTATGGAACATATATAAGCTCTTACGAGATGTGGATCTACAACAGATGGGGATTATTAATCTATCATACGAATGACTACGACAGGCCCTGGGACGGAAGAAATAATTCAAACATGTGTCAGAACGATACTTATGTATACCGGATCCGCGTTACCGATTACAGGGAGAAGGAACATATTTTTATCGGTTCGGTGACTTTGGTGAAATAGTTTATTGCATTACTAATAATGTTTATTGGCAGGATTTTTCGTCCACATGATCCTTAAGGAAAGTTTAGCGTTTTTATCATTTATTACGAAGAGAACTTCGAAAATTTTTTGAAGGAATTCCTCGACAAAAATTCCCAAAGAATTCAATAAAGTAACTTCTTAAACGTTTCCAAAAAACCCCATGAACGAAAAACGATTACGTCGTCGTATTTTTTTCTTTATCCTATTTTTCATTTTCGCAACACTAATCAGTGGCATTACCGCCTTTCCTCTCGATTGGGAATTGTCTCTAATCAAAGGTCACATTGAATTCTTTCCTTCCTTCATGCACGAATGGATGCTGAGCGTATACAATGGAGTACATTATATCAGTTTACACTATCCTTTCCTTGGCTATGGCACTGACTGGCTTGCCTTTGCACATATTGTTATCTCGATCGCATTTGTGGGGCCATTGCGTGATCCCATAAAAAACCAATGGATCATCGATTGGGCGATGATTTCATGTTTGCTGGTAATCCCTCTGGCATTGATTGCCGGACCATTAAGAGGCATTCCTTTCTATCACCAATTGATTGATTGTTCATTCGGAATAATCGGATTGATTCCCCTGATGATAGTTAAGCGCGACATCAAATATCTTGAGAAAATAATCTCTTAAGAATAAATATATGAATAACATGAAATTCCGAAATTTCACATTCATCATTGCAGTAATTATCTATAATTATTTTTTCTGGAAGGAAGACCTTGGATTAAACCTGTTCATATTTACATTGATGCTTATTGCATCACTGTTTATCATGAATAAAGAAGCTGTACGTTCTTTGAATGTAAAAATATCTCTTGGTGGAACGCTGGTCACCGCAATTTCATTGCTGATCTTTAATTCGCTCGAATCGAAAATTGCGCATTTTGTTTCTTTCTTCCTGCTTGTGGCTTTCATTCAGGAATCGAAATTCCGTTCTGTGATATTTGCTTTTATTCAATCCTGTACAAATTTTATAAATGTTCCTTATCAGATTTATTTGAGAAAAAAGAATCATCTGAAGAAATTTCCGAGAATATATTTCATCTTTCGGATAATGCGGCTGAGTCTTATTCCACTTTGCATCGCAATTGTTTTTTATACTCTGTATTGCCTTGCCAATCCGATATTCGAAACTTATGCAGTTGAATATATTGACAAATTGTTAAGGATGATCAACAGATTTTTTGTTGAATTCAGCATCACAAGAATATTGTTTCTATTTCTCGGCATATTGCTATTGTCAGTGGTTTTCTTCCGAAACGAATTCAGCATATTTCTTCAAAAGGATATGTCATTCAGCGAGAAACTAAGCAGAATCAGAAAATCAAGAAAGAAACGCCAGCTTCCTTTCTCCAGCATCACAGGTTCTCCGGTATATCCGGCAAGCAATCCTCCGTTTAAAAGTCTTGCTCTCAGGAATCAGAATAAACGTGGAATTATACTTTTACTTATGCTGAATTTTCTGCTCTTGCTGGAAAACCTCATAGATATTAAATGGCTTTGGTTTGGATTTACACTTCCTGAAGGTTTCAGCCTTCAGCATTACGTCAGAGTCGGGACCGGCTTCCTGATCGCCAGTCTCATCCTCTCAATGATTCTCCTGCTTTATTATTTCAGAAAAAACCAGAACTTCTATCAGAAAAACAGAGCACTCAAATTGTTGTCATACATCTGGATTTTCCAGAACATCATTCTTTGCTTTTCGGTATTTCTGAGAAATCATCACTACATCGATTTTCACGGACTCGCATACAAACGAATTGGAGTATACGTATTTCTCTCTCTATGCGTTTTCGGATTGCTCACCATGCTGATTAAGATCAAAGAAATAAAGTCAACCTATTATTTATTGCGAATGAATACATGGGCACTTTATATCGCAATCGTTTTGCTGAGTTGTTTCAACTGGGATGTTAATATTGCCTCGTATAACCTTGCCCACTGGAACAAGGGAGAGATCGATGTTGACTTTTACCTGAAACTTTCCGATAAAGCCTTACCTGTTATCTATGATAATCTCGATAAGGTAAAAGAACAAATCGAAACACATAAGAATAATAAAGTGAGGTGGATTAAATCGCTTGACTTTGATAAGTTCGTTTTTCAGCTTAATGCAAACAAAGAATACTTCATAAGAAAATATAATCATTCGTGGCTTTCATACAATATTCCAGATCGCAATGCATTTAATGAATTGACCAAAAAGCAGCTGGTTGAAATTAAATAGCAGATGTTCCTAAAAATTATCAGGGCCGCATCACTGACTTAGTGAGATTATTCTCCATTAAGCTGAAATCAGTCGATTCAGTTGACCAATCTCCGTTAAGATCAGAAGGAATATATCCTGATTCAAAATTTTCCAAAGCTGATATCATCAGGGTAAAATCAGTTATATCTACCAGATCATTTTGATCCACATCACCGCTTATCATTCCAAAGAAGCCATCGTTCAAATCAGCCATATTGCCTCCATAGGCCTTTGTTGAAGCATCAGTGAAATCGTAAAAAATATTGTCTGTGATCATAACAGCCGTCGAACTCCATGTGGCCAGGATATTCCTGTGGCGGAATACCAGGAAATAATTTGTATTTCCGGCGGCGGATGGAAAAATGAAATGAGCACTGCCGTCTGTATTGAGAATGGAGGTTGAAGTATAAGAAATGCTGTGAGCCCCGTTACTTGTGGCAAGAAGCAAAGTGACGGTGTCGCATACTGTCGGATGATTGACTGGATCTGCAACCGCTTTCATCGTTTCGTTTCCCTCGTAAAACCCCTGTATAAATGCTTTAATATTTACCGTCAACTGGCAACTGCTCAATGTCACTACAACAGGATCAGATGTATTCGTACAACTATTTGCAGTAGTAGTAGTAACAGTATAGCTTCCAGGAGTACTCACATTAATGCTTTGGGTAGTTGCATTTGTCGACCACGCATAAGAATTGGCAGAAGATGAAGTGAGCACTACAGATCCGCCTGTACATAATTCTATTGGTCCCTGCGGAGTTATTACCGGCTGCACATTCGGATCGACGGTAACTGTAACGGGAGTTGATGTTGCTGTGCATCCGTTGACACTCGTAGTCGTAACAGTAAAGCTTCCGGAAGTTGTGACTGATATATTCTGAGTCGATAAGGCGTTAGACCATATGTAGGAAGAAGCTGCCGTAGAAGACAGTATTACCGATCCTCCGGCACAGAATGTAGTCGGGCTCTGTGGCGTGATTACTGGCGGTGGATTCGGATAAACTGTAACATGAGTTGCTGCCGAGGTAGCAGTGCATCCGTTCGCATTGGTCGTACGGACAGTATAATTTCCAGTGGAGCTCACAGTTATATTCTGTGTCGTTGCACCGGTTGACCATAAGTAGGCGTTTGCAGAATTAGACGAAAGGACAACTGACCCTCCCGGACAGAAAGAAGTAGGCCCCTGTGGAGTTATTACGGGCGGAGTATTTGGATCAACAGTAACGTTAATCGTATTAGACGACGCCGTGCATCCGTTAGCAGAAGTAAGCACCGAATAATAACTGCCGCTCGAATTCACATTGATGGTTTGCGTTGTTGCGCCTGTCGACCAATTATATGCCGAAGAAAGTACGGCCATCAGGTTTACAGACCCGCCCTGGCAGAATGTAGTCGGGCCCTGTGCTGTTATTACCGGATTGCTGTTTGTCGAAATAAGAGAAACATCATCTATACGGAATTGAGTGTTTGTTGCCGTCTGCTTAAACTGTATTCTCAGATTCGGAACAGACGGAATCGTTCCGGAAGCCGTTACATAATACCATATCGTAGTCCCGCTCCCTGTCGGCAACGCTGAAAACGTCAATGGTGTATAGTTCGTTCCGTCGCTGCTTACCAAAACCGATAAGTCAAGACCATTAAAGGTTATGGAACTCTTCTGCACCCCGAAAGAAAGCTGCAGGTTGTTTAATCCCGTCGTGCTTATACCGGAGATAATAAAATTCCTGTCAACAGTATTTGTAATAAAAATGTTCGCGCCGCCGGAGTTGCTGGTGTTTCCATTGAATACAGTCGTTCGTACATCGGCCGTGCCGCTCATCGTATAATTGTCGTTGTCGAATCCGTTGTTGTTCTCATGATTGAGCATGGTGGTGGATGTGGTTCCGGACAAATTCCCCATCGTCTCGGTAAATACTGTATAGTTCGACTGATAGGTATTCACTGTAACAGTGGTAGGAGTTGACGTGGCAATACATCCCGTCTGATCCGTCATGCTGACCGAATAATTACCCGCAGATGAAACAGTGATGGCCTGCGTCGTCGCTCCGGTCGACCACAAGTAATTGCTCCCGTTCATTGCCGTGAGCGTAACAGAGCCTCCAGTGCAGAAGGTCGTGGATCCGGATGGTGTAACAGTGGCATTGGAGTTTTGCGTTACAGTAACATCAGTGCTCGCCATCGCGTTATTTGTCGGGTTGCCGTCAGGAGCATAACTCGTGCTGGCATTGAATGTATAAGTTCCCTGTGCTGACATATCACATGTAGATGCATAGGTAATATCCATAGTTGCTCCTGGAGCAAGTGTTCCTGTCAGTATCGTTTTAGAAAAATTTTCATTGGTCGAATTAGGCTTAGTTACCGTTAGATTCACGTCCGCATGATTCGTTGAAAAATCAACTGTGTTTGTACCATGATTCTTGATCCGGACCTGCAGAGTTTTTTGCGGGCCGGGACACGTTGAACTTGCCGGACTTAATAATGCAGTCGCTCCTATATCGAACGTCTGGCAATTCGAAGTCTGGAAATCGAAACTGCCGATAATAGGAAGGTGATCGGAAGCCGAATACAGTGCATCGGCAACTGCGGCTGACACCGCAGTGTTGGTACCGTTGTTCACTGACTGGTTATAATGGTTGCCATCGTTTCCGATTGCAAAGATAGATCCCTGAACCAATGTAATGCCCCCATTCACGCTGATCGCATGCGAATAAAGCATGAGGTCAAACCTGTCGTCGAGTCCACCCGTTGTACCGCCATCGCCTAAATTTCCCAAGCGCGGTGATTGAGTATGATATTGTGCATACTGGGAAACGCCCCAGTCGCCTGTCATTGTAATTGCGTCCTGGAAATATCCCTCATTAGGACCATTTGTATCAAGAAGTTTCTGGTAAGCTGGTTCGCCGGAACGATAAAAATTAAAATCGCCCGTCACGATGAAATTTGAACCCACCGGCAGGGCATTTGTAACTTTCCTCAGGCTGTCTATCTCAAGCGCTCTCTGGTCTTCGTACGGCTGGCCCTCGTTAGCCTTCAGGTGCAAAGCATACAGCCTGATTGTTTCGCCGCTGAGAACATGAACAAGTTTAAACTCATTGATATCGCGCAGATCGGTTTCGATGCTTGTATTACTGACGAAATTGAATTTCGAGGTCTTGTAAAATATTCCATTGTCAGAGTCAGGTCCGTTGAGAAACGTGCCCTTGCTGTATGTTGTGGTCGTATAATTCAGCACATTTGCGAGAAAACCGTTCATGCCGGAATTGGAGACCATCTCCTCCACTACAAGAATATCCGGATCCATAGCATTCAAAACCGTCCTGAAATACTGGTTGCGGTTGAAGTTATCGGTACTGTCATAGTTGAGCAGATTGTAGCTCATTATCTTTATGCGGTCGGCTCCCACAACAACATAATTTGATTTCGTCATAGTGTTGCTGCCACCCGGACCTGTAACAGTAAGAGAAATCGTTTTTGTTCCTGTCGTCGAATAAGTAACAGAGTGCGGTCCTATGCCGCTGATAGTTGCAGGAGTGGCTCCCGATCCGAAATTCCAGGAATATGATGTAATCGATCCGGTAGAGGCATTTGTAAAGGTTATTGCCTGACCTACACAAACGGAGATGGGACTGGCTGTAAAATCAGCGACGGGTGCTACGGCTATCGCCTGAAGCGACTGTATAAAAAAGATAATAAACGCAGCGCTTTGAAAAACGTACGGCTTAAAACCAGTAACAATGCGGAATTGTAGTAATTTTCTCACTTTATGGCGGCGCCAAGGGTCTCGAAAGGCCCGTCAGATGTTGATTCTACAAAGCTAAAATTTTTTACCGACTTACAACCATTTAATATATGAACTGTTCACAAAAAACAGTAAAAATCGAAACACAGACAGTCATGCATGTTGACTATTTTAGTGGTATTAGTTTTTGACATTGCTGTTTTTCCGGGAAATTGTCATATCCAGAAATTTTTTCGCATCGGCATCATCCGGATAAAGATTTAATGCCTTTTCAAAAGACTCAATTGCTTTATCCAGCTCTCCTTTGCTTCCATAGCTGCTGCCGAGATTTTTCCAGGCCTGCTGATATTGAGGATTCAAATCTACTGCCTTCCTGAAATTCAAAATAGCTTTATCATAATCGCCCAGATTAAAATAAACGGATCCGAGATTGTTGTATGCTGTATAATAGGTCGAATCGGTTTCGATGGCCTTCCTCAGAGTGACCATTGCGGAATCATACTTCTGAATCCTGAAATACACATTTCCCAGGTTCGAATATGCAAGAGCGAGATCAAGCTTCTGATCGATCATATTCGTGTATACTTCAATCGTCTTTTCCGTATTGTTTCTCATTGAAAAGAGATCCGCCTGGTTGATGAACGCCTGGCTGTAACCGGGAAAAATCTCAACGCATCTTTTCAACTCGTCATCTGCTATGTTCAAATACCTGTTTGCCTCATCGCCACTCACCTTCCCCTGCTTCACTTCCTGCATCATATGGTTTCCGTACAGGAAATGCAGTCTCGAACTGCCGGGCATATTAATCACATCGCCGCCGAAAATTGTCGTATCGTTTTTCCAGTCAGGATTTCGTGCAATGGATCGTATGGAACAGGCCAGCAACAATCCAATCAACAGCCATGAATATTGTTTTCCGGATCTAAATACCGAAGAAATATTCCTGAGATCTGTTTTGCCCTGTTCAAGTTTGAATAATCGTGAAAGACCAAGTACTACTGCAATAAAGAACCCGAGCGAAGGCATATAAAGAAATCTCTCGGCCATCGTGCTTCTTGTCAGGAACAATACGTTCGAAACAACGGATAGGGTCGTGAGATAAAAAAGGATTCCGAACGAAACGGGATCTTTCTTCGGCAACCTCACGAGAGCGTATATTCCAGCCGAAAGATGAATCACCAGGGAAAGCAGCGCCACTGGATTTGTCAATGACACAATCGGTATCGAATTGTAACTGTAATCCGAACTGAGTGTTGATGGGAAGATAAGCAGCTTCAGATAAAGTCCCAGTATATAAAATGCAGTCCCTTTCTCCAGCATGAAATCACCCTTAGCCGCCGTGAGCGAATTATCAATGAGCGGAATTCCTTCCAGGTTAAGCTGGCTTGTGAGTACCATTCCCCGGATTACGACATATGCTACTGCCGGGATCAAAGGAAATAATGAAACCAGCAGGTTCTTTCTTATTGATAAGGAAGAAAAAAAATACAACATGAGAGGAATAATTACTGTTATGGTGATAGAGTTTTCCTTGCTCATCAATGCAAGAAAATAAAATACACATCCCTTGATAATCTCCTTGTTCTTGTTGCTTATCGAGAATCGCATAAAATAATCAAGAGTCAGAATGCTGAACAGAAATGATAAAATCTCATCCCGGCTTTTGATATTGGCTACCACTTCCGTGTGCAATGGATGAACTATCCACAAAAGGCAAACAGAAAGCGGAATAATAAGATTCCTGTCTTTGAATATCCTTAGTAAAAATCTCAGGAGAATTACAGAGGAAAGCACATACAACAACACATTTATCCAATGTCCCAGATGCGGATTCTTCGGTGAAAGTTCCCACTCGGTGGCAAACATCACCATACTCAAAGGTCTGTACAACCAGTCGTTCCTGAATTCCAGTCCATACCAATATGCGGTGTGCAGAAGTTGAGGAATCGCTTCGACTCCTTTCATGGTAAGCTGATTGCCGTAGATAGTCGGATAATCATCGAATGCGAATTCATGATTCAACGTGTTTACGTAAATTATGAATGCGACTAATCCGGTAACCAGGTACATCGACTTCCTCAACGATGAAGAAGGTACACTCCTGTCGGGCGTTGCCTTCTTTCTCGGGGGTTGAGATTGTGCAGTTTTTTTCATGACGATGCGTCACGAAAATATGAAAATACTATCAGGTACCAAGTGGCAGGTTTTAAGCTGCATTGTTTCACTACTGAACTGCTTTCCAGGCAGGATAAGATAACCTGGAAGGGACAATATACGCCGTTCGCTTTCCGAATACCTTAATCTGACCAGGGGCTTGAAGACATCTGTAGAAAACATCCTTGTAACGAGAGGAACTCAGATGAAGGCATTTCTTCTCGCTAAGGTTTTGTTCTCCAAAGGGGACATTCTCGTCACCGGCGATATCTCTTACCGTTATGGAGACCTGGTCTTCATGTATGCAGCCGCAAAGTTGATGACAAAGAAGGCGGTAGACCTGCTCGAAAAAACAATCAGCAAAGAATTCTATCCGAAACGCACTCAGGCTTTCAAATAATAATTCATTCTGTTATTTTAGAGATCTTACTTGAATATGATTTATCCTCATTCAAAAGCACGAGAAAATAAATTCCAGGCGACAACATCGTCACATCGATTTCAGAGTTGAAAACCTTTCCCGGGAAATTATTTTCCGACTGCAGTCTTCCTTCCTGATTATATATCCTGTAAGATTCAATAGGAGAACTTGAATTAAACCTTATTATTTCATTTACAGGATTCGGATAAAAATCAATCGTAATATTGTCAGGTTCTGGTACAGAAGTAAGAGGAAAACCAACAAACAAAACAGAGTTTGATCCTGCATTGGGAATAGCTAAAGTATCTTTAGACAAATCATAACATATATCAGCCGGATTGCTTAATCCCGAAACGACCGGAACTGGAGAGGAAGAAAATGAACTGTCGAACCGCACGACGCTTTGTCCGCTCCAGTTCGATACAAGATATCTTCCCTGAGCATCTCTTGTAATACCATCGCAGTTACCGAGAGTTGTTGTTGTTATTGTCGTAACGCCCATGGTGGACATGTCGATCGCCTTAATCGGAGCATTGGAACCCCAGTTTACAAATACACAGCGGTTGTTATCCTGATCGAAACAGATCCCGTTCGGACTCTGTTGCAGGTTACTTGCAATCATGGTATAAGTCTGTGCAGAAGTGACCACCTTATAGATGGCCTTGCTGCTGAAGTCCGTAGCAATCAGATTGCCCGCATTATCGTGGGTGATTCCGTTTAAAAATGTTGCCCCGAGATTCAGATTGAAAACAGGTGCTGCATTGGATAGTAGAAACCCTCGGATCTGACCTCCCGCACAGCAAAACAAAGTATCCCCCACTATCTCGATGCCATAGGGGCCGCTTGAGAAATTTCCGACAAAAACAGAAAGGGTTCCGGCATTATCAAGGGCAAGGACCTCGTGGCTGGTGGTATTCGCAATCCTTTCCAGCACAGTGGGATCCGAAGCTTGGAATTCACGTGACTTGAAGTCGCGGC
>JADMIO010957436.1_pt1 | contig 50580 bp, 42 predicted proteins | sample 8958161 | NCBI WGS metagenome assembly JADMIO01 (sample SAMN16585339, study PRJNA669376) | soil metagenome | isolation source: Crop rotation soil | place: USA: Cullars Rotation, Alabama | collected 2011 | reverse complement strand
CGACAACTTGTCCACGTGGAATTCTAAGCTTAGGATCCCAATGTGCTGGAAAGTCACGGTATTCGCTGGGCCTCCAATCTGGCCGCCCCCGATATGTTCTGGGACTGGAGCAACTATGTGCCAGAGTTTATCTCGCACGGCACGGGGTTCTTCGCGCTGGGCCCGTATCTGAACGTCCTTCCGCTCCTGACCATCGGTCTGTTCATCTGGCAGCAAAAGATGTTCATGCCGCCGCCGGCCGACGAACAGGCCGCGCTGCAGCAGAAGATGATGCAGTACATGATGATCTTCATGGGCATTTTGTTCTTCAAAGTCGCTAGCGGACTGTGCGTCTATTTCATCGCATCGAGCATTTGGGGCATCGCTGAACGAAAGCTTCTTCCCAGCAAGAACCCGCAAGCGCCGGGGGGCGCTTCTGTTCCCGCGGCTGCACCTGTCAGTTCAGGTAACGGTGCTCCGGCCGGCAAAAAACGGCAGCGCGGCCGCAGATAAGCGGTCGCTTGCAAAGCTCCTGTGTATCACACCGGCGACACGATCGCGGCAATCGCAACTGCTCCGGGCGGCGCGGCGCGCGGCATCGTACGACTGAGCGGTCCGATGATCCCCGAGGTCTTGCAGGTACTGTTCGTCTCGGATGAATCGTTCGATTTGCGTAGGATTCATTCGGCGACTGCGATCGATGGCGCGATTCGCTTGCCTGCTTCGCGATTCGACGAACTTCCCGCTCAACTGCTGTTTTGGCCCGCGCCGCGCAGCTACACCCGCGAGACGGTGGCCGAGATTCACACGATCGGCTCTCCTCCGATCCTCGCAACAATTCTCAGTGCAATCGAGCGCGCCGGAGCGCGGTTGGCAGAGCCCGGCGAGTTTACGCTGCGGGCCTTCCTGGCTGGCCGTTTGGACCTGACGCAGGCGGAAGCCGTGCTCGGAATCATCGACGCCCACGGCGATGCACAATTCCAATCGGCGCTCGCGCAATTGGCCGGCGGACTTGCCAAGCCGCTTCAAAGGATTCGCGATTGCCTGTTGAATCTTTTGGCGGAGTTGGAAGCCGGTCTCGACTTCTCGCAAGAAGATATTCAGTTCATCTCGCGTGAACAAATCGAAGGAGAACTTGGCGCTGCGCGCGCCGCGCTCTTGCAACTATCTGAGCAGTTGAGCGGCCGCGGGCGACAGGATTCGCTCGCGAGCGTCGCGCTTGTTGGCTGGCCAAATGCGGGCAAGAGCAGCCTGTTTAATGCTTTGTCGCGCCAAGCCCAGGCAATCGTCTCTGCCGAGGCCGGTACCACGCGTGACTACCTGCGTGCGATACTCGACTTGGACGGCATCCGCTGCGAATTGATCGACACGGCCGGAGTCGAGCCCGAGTACTCAGATTCTGAACTCCAGGGAATTGCCCAGCGGCTTTCGCACCGCAAAGTGGGCGATTGCGAAATTCGGCTGTTATGCCTGGACCGGACTCGACCGCTCAATGCCTGGGAACGCGAGGCGCTCGAAACGAACCATGCGGCGACTCAGCTTGTCGTATTCACCAAATGTGATTTGGCTGCGGCGAGCGACTCACGGGCAGCGAATGCTATCGAAACGAGTGCAAAAACTGGCCGTGGGCTCACGGAGTTGCAGTCACGGCTGCGAGACACCGTCCGAGACTTGAATCGAGGGGACACGGTGGCTCGCTTGACCGCCAGCCGGTGTGGCCAGAGCCTGCGGGCTGCTACAGACGCGGTCGAACGCGCCGGCGACTTGAACCAAACGTGCGCCGGAGAGGAGTTGGTGGCCGCCGAGGTGAGGGCTGCCGCCGAAGAAATTGGGAAGATGGCCGGGGCAGTCTATACCGACGACATCCTCGATCGCATTTTCAGCCAGTTTTGCATCGGAAAATGACCGACCTCACGACCGCGAGCGTCAGCAAGTACTGGATTTACGCGTCAAACTCAAGAAATGCCTCGCCGAGTCGAATAACGCTCAAGAACTGGTTGGCAGGGCCTATATCGCAGACCCGGGTTCGGCGGTCGGCCTGGAAAAGGTTTCGAATTTAGAATAGGCTAGTCGAACACCTCCCCCCAGCGTGAAACCGGAACGAGAAGCTGGTTTAGCGAACTTTCACGCCTCTTCCACGCACTTTCGAGGTTTTTATGCGAACGCATGCAATTGCGCTGGTGGCTATTTTGGCGGTGGGATCCGCCGGAGCAGGCGCCGCCGAGTCCAAGAGTCTCCTGGGCGAGAAGGCGCCGAGCTTCACGCTCCGCGACTTCCACGGCCAAAATGTTTCCCTCGATCAGGTCGGCAAAGACAAGGTGGTCGTGCTCGCCTTTCTGGGGACCGAATGTCCTCTCTGCAAGCTCTATGCTCCGAGACTGGCCGAGCTAGCAAAAGCCTACGAGCAGCGCGGTGTGGCGTTTGTGGGCATCGATTCCAATCGCCAGGACGCAGTGACGGAGATCGCATCCTTCGCCCGCGTGCATGAGATCAACTTCCCGATTCTCAAGGACTTGAACCAAGTGGTCGCCGACAGCGTTGGCGCAACGCGCACGCCGGAGATCGTGGTGCTGGATGCCAAGGGCATTGTCCGCTATCGCGGTCGGATCGATGACCAGTATGGCTTCACAGGCAACATGAACTATCAAAAACCGGCCGTGGTCGAACGCAATCTTGCCGTGGCTCTTGATGAGCTACTGGCCGGCAAGCCCGTCACGAAGGCCGAGTCGCAAGTGGCTGGGTGCTTGATTGGCCGCGACCGCAAGCCGGTTGCCGGCAGCGAGGTGACCTACACCAAGCAAATCGCGCGAATCATGAATCAGAACTGCGTGTTTTGTCATCGCGCCGGGCAGATTGCCCCATTTACTTTGACCAGCTATGACGACGTCGCTGGCTGGGCAGGCATGATCGAAGAGGTCGTGCGCGAGCAGCGGATGCCCCCCTGGCACGCCGATGGAAAAGTAGGCCATTTCAAAAACGACGCGCGAATGAGCGCTGAAGACAAGGCGATGATTGCCAAGTGGGTCGCCAACGGCGCGCCCGAAGGCGATGCCAAAGACCTGCCCGCTCCGCCCAAGTTCGCCGAGGGCTGGATGATTCCGAAGCCGGACCAGGTCGTGTACATGCGCGATGAGGACTACGAAGTCCCGGCCACTGGGGTCGTCGAATATCAGATGTTCGTCGTCGATCCAGGCTGGAAGGAAGACAAGTGGATCAAGGCCACCGAAGCTCGCCCGGGTAACGCCTCGGTCGTGCACCACATCTTGCTGTTCGTGATTCCGCCCAGCGGAAACATCGGCGGAACGTTCAACGACCAGGGCTTTTTGGGCGCGTTCGCGCCAGGCTTGCGTCCAGAGCCGTTCCCGCAAGGCTTGGCCTCGTACGTGCCGGCGGGTTCGAAGCTGCTGTTCCAGCTGCACTATACGCCGAATGGCTCGGCGCAGAAGGATCGCAGCTACTGTGGATTCGTGTTCGCCGATCCCAAGACGATCAAGCAGGAAGTGCGTGTGCACGGCGCGACGAATGCCGTGTTCCAGATTCCGCCGGGAGCCAACGATTTCCCAGTCGCTTCGCGGTATATCTTTTACGAAGACTCGAACCTGTTGACGCTGATGCCGCACATGCACCTGCGTGGTAAGGCATTCCGCTACGAAGCCACCTATCCGGATGGCAAGAAGGAAGTGTTGCTCGACGTGCCGCGCTACGACTTTGGCTGGCAGACGAACTATCGTCTGGCTGAGCCCAAGTTCATGCCGGCCGGCACGCGCATGGACTGCTATGCGAAGTTCGACAATTCGGAGGACAACCTGAACAACCCCGACCCGAAAGTTCCGGTCCGCTTCGGCGACCAGACCTTCGAGGAGATGATGATCGGGTTCTTCGAATCGACTCCGACTCACGAGGATCGCCAGGATCCCGCGAAGTCCAGTAAGAAGTTGACGCGAATGGAAAAGTTCAACTTGATCCTCGCGGCGACCAAGGGCGAGCCCGATGACAACGTGAAAGTTGGCGCTTACATGGCGCTTTCCGATCCGCAGATCTTCCGGCAGTACGGCTTCATCTTGCAAAGCATGGTGCCACAAGTCGATCGCTTGTGCATCACCGCGGTGCAGGATGGAAAGGTATCGGAACTGATGGGCCCAATGACCGGCCGCAAGCAAGAGCCCTCGGACGAAGAGAAACTTCTCGCCGAGGCTCAGAAGAAATCCGATAAGCCGGCTCAAAAGATGCCTGAGACGATCTACAACCCGCTGCCGGCGGTTGATGCTCAAGGCGAGAGCCTGGCCGATTACGCCGCCGGGTCGAAAGTGATCGTCAACAACGATCTCAGCAAAGCCAAGGGCAAGCTGGTCGAGCTGTTGGCCAAGCGCGGCGCCAAGTCGAGCTTGCACGTGCCCGTGGAGATCAAGGGCATGAAGTGCACAGTGAACTTCTGGAGCATGGACGAGGGTGCCTTCACTCCGCCGGCCGAAGCGCTTTTGACGCAGCTGGCCAAGGTGATGACGGCGCCTAAGGACAACACCCAGGCCGCCGCCAAGTAGTTTACGGGCATATTTCGAGTCGATTTACCGAGGCGGTTCCATGCGAGCCGCCTCGGTTTTTTGTTGCCCGAAGTCTGGCCAGCCGGCTTGGTCGCGCGCGCCGAGCGCTTGCAAACTTCCTGAGAGTGTCGCAGACTGGTGGCGACGCGAACGAATCAGGCTTTCGGAGCTATGACATGGCCCGCATGCTTCTCACGACGTTTTTGCTTGGCCTTGGCTTTGTGACACTGACGGCACCTCAGGTGATCGCGGATGACGCCTTGATGGGCGGGGTCGCAACGGTCGACATTACGCCCGAGCCCGGCAAGATGCTTTGGGGCTACAGCAATCGCACCCATGGCGCTACGGGCACCCTCGATCCACTGATGGCCAAGGCCGTCGTGCTCAAGAGCGGCAACCAGAGCGTGGCGATTGTTTCGCTCGATTTAGGGCGCACGCCGGAGGAGGCCGTCCTTGCGAAAGTCAAGGAGCGCACCAGCAAGGAATGCGGAGTCTCGAATCTATTCATTACCGCCAGCCACACGCACCACGCCCCGGCGCTCGAAGCTCCGCCGGGCAGCCCAAATCCCTTCGGCGAGAAGGTTGGCGAGCAGATCGCCGACATCATTTGCAAAGCCGCGACAGACTTGGTCCCGTTAAAAGTCGGCGTGGGACGCGGGACGGCCGACTTCTCGCACAACCGGCGGAAGTTTCTGGCGGACGGTCGAGTCGCCATGCAGTGGCGCAACGCCAGTCACGAGCCCACCGAGCCCGTTGATCAGGAATACGCGACGATCCGGCTGGATCGGGCCGATGGCACTCCGCTGGCCGTGCTGTTCAACTATGCTTGCCACCCAGTCGTGATGGGTCCGGACAACTACCAGTACAGTGCTGACTATGTCGGTCCCGCCTGCGCGGCGGTCGAAGATCAGCTCAAGACCAAATGCCTGTTTCTCCAAGGTGGCTGCGGCAACATCAACCCCTACATGGACAAGACGCCCATTGCCCAAGGGGGCGTCGAGGAAATGCGCAAGATGGGGCGAGGACTAGGCGAGCTGCTAGTCAAGACAGCCCGCGAAACCAAATCGATTGAGCCGACGCATCCTTCGTTAAAGTACGAAGCACGCCAGATTCCAGTCCGGGTTCGATGGGATCTCGACAATCCTGAAGTGCGTGCCGTTCTGAGCAAGGCCTACGGGCCCCGATTCGACAACTACCTGTCGAAGACGATCAAGAACAATCAGTTGCAATGCACGCTGACCACATTGCTCATTAACGGCAATCTGGCACTCGTGGGAATGCCTGGTGAAATCTTCGTGCAGTTCCAAAGCGCGATCAAATCGCGCTCGCCGGTGGCGAATACCTTTCTGGTGGGCTACACCAACGGGTTCTACGGCTACTTCCCGACCATTCGCGATGCCGCGGCCGGGGGCTATGGAGGCAAAACCGCCACATATGTCGAGCCCGGGGCGGGCGAGCGATTGACGGACGAAGCACTGATCACGCTCTACAAGATGACTGATCAGTTGCATGAGGTGCCGCGCGTCGAGGACTTCAAGTTGATCGAGTACGAGGAAGTACGAAAAATCCCCTCGCCGAAGATAGATTAACGACAGCAACGCCGGTTCAGTAGGCACCTCGAATGGACTTATTCGCGACTCCGGCGCTGGTGATCGACTCGCTCACCGTCTATCGCAATATCTTGCGCATGGAGACCTATGCGGCCGAACATGACCTCGGCGTTCGCCCACACACAAAAACGCACAAATCGCGGCACATGGCCGACCTGCAACTCTCGGCAGGCGCCGTGGGGCTGACGGCCGCCAAGGTGGGCGAAGCCGAAATCATGGCCGAAGTGGCCGACGACATCCTATTGGCCTATCCGGCGATCGATCCGGCACGAACCAGCCGGCTTGCGCATTTGGCCGCGCATTGCACGCTCCGGCTGGCTGTCGATTCGAAGCAAGGGGCCAAAATGCTCGGCGAAGTCGCCAATCGCGCCAGTGCCACGTTTGGAATCCTGATCGACTTGGACGTCGGCATGGGACGCACTGGATTGCAGACGCCGCATGACGCGCTAAAGCTTGCTCAATTCGTCGACTCCACCGCCGGCTTGCGCCTGGACGGTCTGTTTTGCTATCCGGGGCACATTCATTTACCGGCGAACCAGCAGGAGGCCGCCCTGCGCGCCGTCTCCGATAAGCTGGACGAAACCTTGGGACTATGGGGCGACCACGGTCTGCAGGCCCGCATTGTCTCGGGGGGCTCGACTCCAACGGCGTTCCAATCGCACGAAGTGCCGGAGTACACAGAGATTCGACCAGGCACGTACATCTACAACGACATGAACATCGTCCGTGGCGGTTACTGCGGGCTGGACGACTGCGCCGCTCGAATCGTGTGCACGGTGATCAGCAACGCCGTGCCAGGTCAGGTAGTGATTGACGCTGGCACCAAAACGCTGACCAGCGATCGCAGCGTTGTGGAGACGGAGCCGACTTTTGGGTACATCGTCGAATATCCCGACGCCCGGATCACGCGTTTGACCGAAGAGCACGGCCAGGTCGACATTCGCGCTTGCGCCAAAGTGCCTGAGCTCGGCGAACGAGTCACGGTCATCCCGAACCACATTTGTCCCTGCGTCAATCTGCAGGACGAAATCTGGTGGCGCGACGAGGAGGGTGCGCTGCATCGTCTGGAAGTCGACGCCCGAGGCAAGCTGTCGTGAGTCGACTCAAATAATCGACCCTAGTCAGGCAGGTCCTCGGGCCCTGGCTCCGGCAGCCAGAAGCAGGCGATCGTGCCGACCAGGTAGACGAACAGCGCGACGCCGGCCGCCGTGTACGCCATCTTCACAGCCGGTGTCTCACCCGGGATGAACGATTGGATCGCCAGCGTATTGGTGACCCAGGCGAACGAAGTGCCGAGCATGCGCCCGCCGATATTGGCGGCGAACCCCTCTCCCGTGCCGCGCAGATGAACTGGGTAAACCCGTGGCAGGTAATTGCCCCAGAAGCTGAATTGGGCCACCGTGAATAGACCGGCGAGGAAAACGCCCCCCAAGAATGGATTCAGGCCCTGCATTGGCGCCACAGCAAAGGCAAGCGGCACGATGACCAGCCCCGGCACTTGAAACACCCTGAGCAAGCTGCGTCGGCTCACAATCCGGACGGCCAAGACCGCCAGCAGAAACCGGCCCACCAGTCCGCCAATTTCCTGCGACATGCCGAGGCTGGCCGTCGTCTTGCCGACGATATCAGGCGTGATGCCTGGAATGGCGGGCACGATCTGCCGCTGTTGCTGAATGGCGCCAAAAGCGGCTCCAAAGCTGCAAGCGAACATGATGGTGGTGATGATCGTCGTCCATCGCAACTCGGGCGAGAACAGTTCCAGAATGCTGGGACGCCGCAGCGTGCCAGCAGCCCGTTTCGAGGCCCAGATCGGCGACTCGGGCAGGAATGGTCGAATCACGATCAAAGGGACGGCTGGAATCAGACCCGACATGAGTGTGTAGCGCCACGGAGCATGCGGCGAGGCAATCTCTCCTAGCCCTGAAGCCCAAGCAGGTATCGAAATGGCGGGCAAATCCGCCGCATAGTGTTCCGAAAGCCCATAGAAGACGGAGACCAGCAGGCCGCCAAACGACGAGAACGCTTGCGTGTAGCCCAACACGTTTTCACGCTGGTGCGGATCGGGGAAAAGCTCGGCGAGCCAGGCGACGGCGGCCACGAACTCGACGCAGACGCCCACGAATTTTGCGCTGCGCAAAACCAACAGCATTTCGATGGAGGTCGAGTACCCGGCGGCAAAGGCCGAAATGGCATACAGCAGGATGCTGCCCGTGAGCACGCGGCGCCGGCCCAAGAGATCGGTTAGATAGCCACCCAGCAGACCAAAGATACCGCCGGCGAAGGCCGGGATATAAAACTGCTGACCGACCATTCTGGCAAACTCGGGCGTGCCCGGCTTGGCCCCTGTCAGCTCGACGATCGCGGGCGGGATAATGTACTGCGCCATCAGCAGCTCGTAGATGTCGAAGGCAAAGCCGATCGCGGCCATCGACACGATCAGCCACTGCGTGAGGTTCATCTTCTGGTGGCCGGCGGGCAATGAATTCATGAGAGGTCGCCGCTTGAAAATGTTACAAAAACGCCGTGATTTCAGGGCCTTTACGCGAACTCGGAAAACGCCCGGCAACGCTGGCCCGATGATAGTTCACATGCGGGGCCAGTGGCAAGGACGCATAGTGCGCAAAGCCGAGTTTGGGGTTGCTCGAAATGCGAACGTTCCGCTACGGTCCGCAAGCTCATTGAGAAACGACACGCCAGGATCGGCTTGTTTTTGAGTCGAATCCCCCTTGCCGCCGTGAATGCGGGGCGAATAATTTTTCAACGAATGACAAAATAAAGGGCAACTAAACTTGGAACATGCTTGTCGGTTTTGGCGATGAATGGTATAAGCACGCGAGTTTAGGGAGGAACTCCGGGGCTACCTGGCCCTAACTCGATCGATCACTGAGTGGAGGGATTCGCTTACAATGAATCGTTTCGAAGCCGCTTCCATTGCGGCGCCTGAGAGCAGCTCGTTACCAGAAGAGAATGAGGAGCCTCCTGGTAAGCCGCGAAGGCACTCGAAATGGAATGACGTCCCCGACGAACAATGGGACGACTGGCGTTGGCAGATGCAAAACGCCATCCGCACGACTTCTCAACTGGCCGAATTCATCTTCTTCGGTCCCCAGGAATTTGCCGCTCTGGAAAGCCTGGAAGAGAAGTACAAGCTGGCCATTCCGCCGTACTACTTCTCCTTGATCAACGTCGACGATCCGCTGGATCCGATCGGCCTGCAAGCGCTCCCCTCGTCGCTCGAACAGTCGAGCACGGCCGGTGTTGAGCTCGAAGACCCACTGGAAGAGGACAAAGACTCGCCGGTGCCTGGCCTGACGCATCGCTATCCGGATCGGGCGCTGATGGTGACCACGCACGTTTGCACCATGTATTGCCGCTTTTGCACGCGCAAGCGCGTGACGATGGACCGCGACGGCTGGGATGCGCCCAGCCACAACGACCAGCGGATGATCCAATACGTGCGCGAGCATCGCGAGATCCGCGACATCATCGTCTCGGGTGGTGATCCCTTATCCCTGCCGGTGGGCCGCCTACGGTGGTTCATCACCGAATTGGCCGATATCGACCATTTGGACGTGATTCGCATCGGCACGCGGGTCCCGGTCACCTTGCCGCAGCGGCTGTTCGATACCGACTTGATCGATATGCTGCGCGATGCGGGCAAGGTCTGGATTCAGACGCACTTTAACCATCCGCGCGAGATCACGCCTGCCACGGCACGGGCTGTCCGCAACCTGGTCAACGCCGGCATGCCGGTAAGCAACCATGCGGTGTTGCTCAAAGGCGTCAACGACTCCGTTGCGACCATGCGGCAACTCGTGAGGGCTCTGCTCCGCATCAAGGTGCGACCTTATTACCTGTTTCATTGCGATCCGGTGACCGGCGCGGGGCACTTCCGCACCTCGGTGTGGAAAGGCCTGGAGATCATCGAAGGTCTGCGCGGTCACGTGTCGGGACTGGCCGTTCCGACCTATGTGGTCGATGGCCTCCACGGCGCCGGCAAGATTCCGTTGATGCCCAACTACCTCGTGTCGGCTGCCGACAACGCTGTGATTTTGCGAAACTACGAAGGCTTGTTGTTCCGCTACGCGCCGGAAGATCGGGCGGAGGGAGTCGACTCGGGCTACGCTTCGCAAGGCGTCAGCTCGCTGTTGAGCGGAACGCGCAGCCATTTGATGCCTGAGGGAACGCCACGCATGGCGCGCCGCCAGGAGCACAGCAGCGAAACGGCGGATTCCAAAGAGGCCGACGTGATTCAGATTGCCGGCTATCAGCAAAAAGATTCGTCCGAGCCGCCGCGCGGTTGGACGAGGTTGCCGAGAGCCAAGTAATCGGACGCAGCAATCAAGGAGCCAATTGCTTGAGAATTGGGGTGACGTTCAATGTCCGGCTGGCGGATCCGCTCCGTCAGCCGGAGTCGTTTGACGACGGCGGCAAACCGCGCTTGCCGGGCGAACTGGCTTTGCCAGGGGACGATGAGCAGGAAGAGTTCGATTCGCTGGAGACGATCCAAGCGCTGGCGTCGCAGCTAGAACGGCTGGGCCATGAAGTCGAGCTACTGGGGGACGGTGAGCCTCTTTTGCGGCGTTTGCTCGATGGCCCACGGCCGGACCTCGTTTGGAATGTTGCCGAGGGAACTGGCCGTGCTCGTTCGCGCGAGGCTCGCGTGCCGGCGGTGTTGGAGATGCTCGACATTCCCTATACCGGCTCAGATCCGCTCACGCTGGCGGCCACGCTCGATAAAGGGTGCGCCAAACGGCTGGTGTCGGCAGCGGGGGTTGCGACGCCCAACTGGCTGCAATTCGATGGCGATTGGGATGCCCTGGACGAATCGCTATCCGCAGTGGTGTTTCCCGTTTTTGTTAAGCCGGCATTTGAGGGTTCGAGCAAAGGCATTCTGACGTCGAGTGTGATTCGCAGCGAGTCGCAACTGAAAGCGGCTTTACAGCAACTGTGGGAAATGTATCAGCAGCCCATCTTGGTCGAAGAGTTTATCGACGGCGAGGAGCTGACCGTTGGCGTGCTGGGGAACGACCCACCCGAAATAATCGGCATTATGCGCGTGTTGCCCAGAGGCGTTTCCTCAGAACCGTTCGTCTACAGCCTGGAGGTCAAGCGCGATTGGAAGCGCAGGGTGCACTACGAGTGCCCCGCCCAGTTGGACGAAATGGAGACGGACGCCATTCGCGCGGCGGCGCTCGCCTGCTGGCGAGCTCTCGGCTGCCGTGACGTTTCGCGATTCGATTTTCGATTGCGGGCTGGAGTTCCGTACTTTCTGGAAACGAATCCGCTGCCGGGCATGTCTCCTGAATCGGGCGACCTGGTGATCCTTTCCCGCGCCATGGGAATCGAATACCCTGAGCTAGTCTCGCGAGTCCTGCAAGCCGCGCTCGATCGCCTCAAGCTGGGCGAAGTCGCCCTTGCAGGGCGAGTTTAGTTCCACGGGTCAGCTAGCGCGCTACCTCGATGGCATCGCTCGACGTATTGGTGCTCTATAACCGGCCCGAGCTATCGGCTGACGATTCCGATGCGGCCTCCGAGGCGGGCGTTCTGGAATCGGTTGAGGCGGTAGCTTCCGCGTTAGAAGCGCGAGGGCACCGCGTTCGACAGCTGTCCGTCGGATCGGAGGTGCCTGAATTCCTTGCCGCGCTGCAAAGCATTCGCCCGCCGGACGTCGCTGTGAATCTATTCGAGGGGCTGGGCGGGGTTGGTCACGGCGAGGCCGAAATCACCGGCCTGTTGGAACTACTCGGCTGGCCGCTCACTGGTTCGCCTGCAGAGTGCCTGGCTTTGGTCCGACATAAGCCGCGTACCAAGTGGCTGCTCGCGGGAGCGGGCCTGCCGACGCCAAACTTTCAGTTGGTCTCGTCGCCCGAGGAAATCGATAGCGAAGCGCTGGCGTGCTTGCTCGACGGGGGGCCAGCAATCGTCAAGCCGGCCCATGAAGACGCCAGCTTGGGCATTGGCTCCGACAGCGTCGTGACCGAGCTTGTCGAGCTTACCGCCTTAATCGATCGTGTCGGCCGTCGTTATGGCCCGGTACTCGTCGAGCGATTTATCGTCGGCCGGGAGTTCAATGCCGCGGCCATCGCATTGCCAGATCTTCAGTTGCTGCCGCTGGCGGAAATCGAGTTTTCAGGGCTCGGGCGGCCAGGATGGCAGATCGTGACCTACGACGCCAAATGGGCGATCGGCAGCGCGGCCGATCTGTCAACGCCCGCCCAGTGTCCGGCCCAGGTCACGCCGGAGGTTGCAGAACGGATCTCGAAGGCGGCGCTGGCCGCCTTTCAAATTACGGGCTGCCGCGACTACGCCCGAGTCGACCTGCGCATGGATATGCAGGGCGAAGTCTTCATTCTCGAAGTGAATGGTAATCCTGATATCGGGCCGACTGCCGGCTTCGCTCGCGCATTGCGCGCTGGCGGAATATCCTATGAAGAATTCGTCGATCGGTTGGTGCGGACAGCGCGGTCACGACGCCGGTAGCTTATTGATCGACGCGGCGGTACAGGCCCAGGTTCTTTTCCGCCAGCACCTTCAGAAACACATCTAGTGGGCTGCCGGGAAATCCAGCGCCAATCCCGATTGTGTAGATGCTGATGCGGCGCGATTTGTTGATGGCGGTGATGGTCGTAATGATATCTTCCGGCGCGACGATCTTGCCGCCCGTGGGCGCGCCATCCGAAAGAAAGTAAATGGCCTCGGTGTCGAAAGTCAGCGCGCTTTCGAGCGCGTCGTAGCTCGCGGTGTCAGCATGCGGGCTCTGTGAGTTCACGTAGGAGACGGCGGCGCGTTTTGTTTGCTCGTTCGCTGGCACCAGCTGTCTTTGCCACACACTCACTGAGTTGTTGAAGACGACCACGCCGAACGAGACGTGCGGTGGCAGATTGTTGATGGCCTGAACCAGCTCGCGCTTGGCGGCCATAATCCTCCCAAATTTGGCCATACTGCCTGAGGTGTCGAGAACAAACACCAGCCTTTCGGCAAATAGCGGCAGGCCGTAGTAGTAATCTGACGCCGTGATCGTCACGCTGCGATAGGGGGACTGCAGCGATCGACTGGGATATTCAAACGTTTCACCGGCAGTTTTCCACCACTCTTGCCAGGCCTTCGACTCGAGCGCGAAGATTTGCTCGGTCACTTCGGTCAGGTGCTCGACTGCGTCGGCCTGCGCTTCACCATGGAGCTTGTCCACCATTCCTATCAACGCACCGACCGCCTCGCGATGAGGAATCTTGGCCAAGGCGTGTACGATGGCCCGGCGCAAAGCAAACGTTTTGGCAAAGGTCTTGCTTTCCGACAAGGCTACGAGCGGTACTACGTCCTCCTTTTCGTGATGTTCGCCGAGAGCATCGGCCAGCGTCAGAATGACCGGCAGGCCCGTCTTGCCCGCAGCGGTCTTGTCGACGAAGTCGATCGCGTCGCGTCTGGCCTTGGGCGATTTGGCCGAGAGCAGCGCCGCCAGAAGTGGCGCGGCGGTTTCGCCCTGGTCTTTGTGATGCACGGCCTTTTTGGCCAGGAGCAGCACCGCGTCATAGACCTCTTGATGGTTTGCCAGCTCAAGGAGCGTGCGAAACGCAGCCTCGCGAACCTCAGAATCGGCGTCGGCCTGCGCATTGCAAACGAGCTTGACCGACTCGGCGATCGGAAACTCCTGCAGCTTCTTGATCGCCTGCATCCGATCGGCAGGCTGTTTGCTGCGCAACTGCTGCTGCAAAGTGCGTCGAGCCGCATTGAAGTCATCGAGCTGGCCCGAGCCGATTGCCGGCGGCGCCAACACGCCGCAAACAAATAGCGCGGAGAGCTGTAGGTAGGCTAATTTTCGCACGTGTGCCTCCTGGCGTGCATCGCGCAGCCAAACTCCGAGTTCCGTCGAGCGATACCACTCATTTCAGTTCAAGCCATTGGCAGTGTCAATGTGCACAAAAAGCCGGACAGCACGCGCGCTGGCGACGACGTGTCGGCTGGCTATTGCCAGGCTTCCATCTGTCCGGCCGGCGCCTGGCTGCGATTCATCTGCCGCCAGAGCTGTCGCAATTGGTCGGCGCCCGCTTCGGGCAGCGCTCCGCGTGCATAAGCGGCCCGGGCGTAGAGCTCGGCCAGGTTTCTCGCTTCGGGCGCAATCTGCGGCTGTTGGCCCCCGACGTCCCGGGCCATTTCATGCGGGGTAGCATCGGGATGTCGCGGGCAGCCGCGCTCGCGCGCCCAGGCTTCGAACGCCTCGAATGAATAGCGGGTCAGCTCCGCCAGCGAATAGCGGCTCGACACACCGCTAGCGAAGGGGTCGGCGTAGTCGGCAAAGCGAGCCACCGCCATCCGCTCGTGCATCTCTTCAGCGTCGGAACGGAGCGAGCGCGGGCCTTTCTTGGCGAACAGTCCGCTCCAGAAGTCACGTAAGGCGGCCAGGAACGCCAGGATTGCACCTAACACTTCGGCGCGCGATCGCCACAAAACGAACGCCACTGCCAGGATGACGACGGCATAAAAAGCCCATTTGAAGATCTCGCTCAAGGCCGACAGAGCCGGTTCGACCGCGGCTGTCGGTGGCGGGATTTCTGGAATCACTGATTGGGAAGGTTGCGATTCAGGGTTCGTCGGAGCCGAGTTCGAACGGTCGTCGTCGGACGACTGCTCCTGCGATTGGTTGGGGTCGCGGTTTTCATTCGAAGTCGAGTTGCCTTGATCGGATTGCTGTTCACCGTGCGCCTGCTTCGAGTCAGAGGAGTTCTGTCCCGCTGGTTTCGAATCAGACTCTGCCGATGCTGATTTCGAGGCCTTCCCCCCCTGCCCTGCGGAATCTTGTTGCGATTCGGCAGACTGCTCGCCCTCGCCCGATTGTGGTTTTCCTTGTCCATTCTGGGCAGCTGAACCCTCCGGCTCTCCTGCCATCTTTCCACCCGGTTGCTTGCCCGGCGATTGGTCCCCAGCCTTTTGGTCGGTCGACTCCTCGGAACGTTGTTGCTTGTCGTTCGTGCCCTGGCCAGGTTGCCGATCGTGGGTCCCCTCTTGCGAAGTGGGCGCCAGCCGCGAGGACTTTTGACTCGGCGACCCGACAGAAAATGGCAGCTCGGAAATCGCGTACTCGGCGCTCGGCCGTGGAAGCAGCGCGGCAAACCCCAGAAGCGCGACGACGATGACGGCACCCATGCTGAGCCAGAGATTGGCCATCAAGGTCGGCATCTCGATTCGCCGCTGCCGCAGATAACGCCGCAAGCCAAGAAAACTGGTGGTCAGTAGCAAGCCCATCCCGCTGGCGACGTAGATGCACAACAACCAGAACACCCAACGGCGCGTCGGCGTACTCGTGGCTGGTATGAACCACTGACCGATGCCGAACAGCGGCAGTGCGGCGAGAGAAAAGTAGACCACCCAAACGCCGGGGGCGTGCGGCCTTCGCTGCCGCTCGACATAGCGATCCCACCATGATGCATTGGGGCGGCGCGTGGTCGTGCCTTCGATCGCTTCGTCAAACGAGCGATCCGACTTGGAAGACTCCCTGTCGCTCGACTCGTCAAGCCCCGCCGTTTGCAGCAAACCTTCGCCCGACGCGTCTTGATCGTCATCGATGACCGTGCAGTCCCACGTGAGCCGATGGGCGCACCACCAGATCAGCCCAATCAGAGCCCAATTGATGGCGAAGCTGATGTTATCAATCCAGGTCCCCTGAATCTGCATGAACCGGCTGCTGGCGATTCCGACTGGAATAGCCAGCGCAATGGCAAATCCGGCGGCCCGCTCGCGACCTTCTTCGATTGCGATTCGGCCGATAAGTACCGCTGCGAAGACAAAGCAAGCCATGACCCAATGCAGCCGGCCCGTGAACTCGCCCTGATAGAACACGGCCAGCAGGAAGAACACCAGGCTGCCGACCAACGTCATGATGAGCGCCGGGCTGATGGCGATCACCACGTAGTCAGCCATGGTTTGATGCAGTCTGCGAGCCATGAGGGCAAGTGATTGAGATGGGTTAGTTTTAGTGCAGTATATAGCTGCGGCACACGGAGCTGACGGCGCTTTCGTCCTTGAGGTGTTTGGCGTCAATCTTCTCCACTAGCAGCAACCCGGCCGCTTCGGCGAAGTCGTGCTCTTCGAATACGTTGACAATGGCGGTCACCGCAAACCCTCGGCGTCGCAAGTTGCCCAGCGACACCGCGATCTCGGCAGTTACCGACGTCAAAATCGCCACCACGGTCGCGTCGCGCGGCATGCGGCTGGCGGTTTCGGAAACGAGATGCGGAAAGTCGAAGCCGTCGGTGAGTTCCGCTCGGGCGAGAGTTTCGAGAATTCGCATTAACTGGTCGGCCCCTCGCCTGGTGTCGACGACCAGAGGTCGCAGCCGTTCACTCTTGTCGAGCATGCCGGCGGCGCGGCGAGCGGCTGATCGCGAGCGAATGTCAAAATCCCAACCTTCCTGGCGGATACGATCGGCGGCGTCGCGCCCATTGGTCACCAGACCGATTTGCTGCCCCATCTGGAATACGGCATTGGCCAGCGAAGCGGCCGCCGTGACGGCCAGCTCCGAGCGATACGGCTCGTGTCTTCGCTGGAATGAGCCTTCGTGAAAGTCAAGCAAGATCGTCGCGCCGGCCACGGTCGATGGTTCGTAGACTTTACTGTGGAGCACGCCGGTACGGGCGGTTGCGCGCCAGTTGACTCGATTTAGGGGGTCACCCGCTTCGTAGCGACGCACACCGGCGACGCGCGTCGGGTCTTCAAACAACCGATAGCTCATCCTCACTTCGCCGATCGGCCGGCGCGACGCCACGTCGAAGCCTTCCAACGGATGCACCCGCGGATAGACCAACAAAAAATGCGGATCGGAGGCCACGCGATAGCGCCGGTGCAGACCGAACAGGTCGCCCGTCTCGAGCACGAGTGGACCCACCTGGTAGTAGCCGCGGCGGTTGCATTGCAATTGATAAAAGAAGGTCTTGCGGCCACGGCTGCGGAACATCGTCAGTTGCAACCGTCGGCCATTGACCTTCAAGCTCGGCGGGTCATAGATCAGCGCCTGTCGCGGTAGCAGATCTTCGACCAACAACCAGGCGACTGGCAGATTACCCTGGTTTTTGACCGTAATGACCACTGCCACGGTTTCACCAATGTTGGCCGAGAGTCGATTGCACTCGCGCTCGGCGTCGAGGTGTTCCGACCAGGAACGAGCGAGGAACCGGCTCAGCAGCATCGCGCCGACCAGGGCGTACATCGCGTACGCCAGGAGGCCAAGTTGGAACGTCAGGGCCACGACGAGCAGCAGCGTGGCGCCAAGAAACCATTTCATGAGGCACGCGATTCTGCGGCCATGGTGGGAACGGGAATCTCGCCCAGAATTTCCTCGACCACGGAGGCCGCCGTCACTTTTCGAAGCCGGCTTTCAGGCCGCACGATCAGACGATGCACGAGCACGGAAGGCGCCACGCGTTTCACGTCGTCGGGCAGGACAAAGTTGCGCCCGAGGATAGCCGCCATCGCCTGGCCGGTGCGGAACAAGGCCAGTGAAGCTCGTGGGCTCGCACCTAAACTCAGCTCTTCGTGCGTGCGCGTTTCGTGCACAATCTGCATCAAATAGCGTCGCACTTTCTCGTCGACGTGCACCTCGCGCACCGCGCGCTGGCAGGCCAGCAGCTCGGCGGCGGCTACCACTTGCTCGAGCTTGTCCAGCGGATGCGATCGCTCCAACATGTCGAGCATCTTTAGCTCCTGCTCCATGCTGGGATATCCAAGCGTGAATCGCACTAGGAAGCGGTCTAGCTGCGCCTCGGGCAGCGGAAACGTGCCCTCGTGGTCGACTGGATTCTGTGTGCCGATGACGAGAAACGGACGCTCGAGCGTGTGCGTCGTGCCGTCGACCGTCACACGGCTTTCGGCCATGGCTTCGAGCAAAGCCGCCTGCGTGCGGGGCGTGGCGCGATTGATTTCGTCGGCCAGCACCGTTTGGGCAAAGATCGGGCCGGCACGAAATTCAAATTCGGTGGTCTTGGGATTGAAGATCGAAGCACCCGTGACGTCGGTGGGGAGCAAGTCGGGGGTGCATTGAATGCGTTTGAACGTGCAGCCCACGCTCCCGGCCAGGGCCCGGGCCAGCATTGTTTTGGCCACACCAGGGACGTCCTCCAGCAGGATATGCCCTTCACAGAACCAGGCCACGAGCGACAACACGATTTGCGATCGTTTGCCGACGATCACATTTTCGACGTTGCCGATGATCTTTTTTGCCGTCGTCGAAACTTCCGCCATGGCGGCGATGCCTCACGCGTTCCGGTCGAGCGCTCCAGATGGGTGACTTTATGCTACCCAGCCGGCGGTAGTTTTGCCACGATTTCCGGCCGGTTGCCCGGCGCTTCGGCAGAGGTTATCGTTTAGCCGTTGCGCCCCAAAGCGCTGCACCTGCCCACCGTCCCCACCGTGTTTTTGTTTGAGGAGTTTGCAACCATGTCGTACTTGACCGACCGGCGTCGATTTCTGCAGAGCACGGCCCTGACGGGCGTCGGTGTGTTTGTGTCCACCGCCGTGGCGCAGGAGAGCAAGTCGCCCAATGAGCGGATTCGTTTCGCCTGCATCGGCGTTGGCGGCAAGGGCTCTAGCGACTCGCGCGACGCCAAGGCAGCGGGCGACGTCGTGGCGATCTGCGACATTGACGACAACACACTGGCGAAAGCCGCCGAGAAGAGCTTTCCGAACGCGGCCAAGTACAGCGACTTTCGCAAGATGCTCGATGAGCAGGGCAAGAACATCGACGCCGTGACCGTCAGCACCCCCGACCACATGCACGGCGTCGCTTCGGCAATGGCGATGCGAATGGGCAAGGCTTGCCACACGCAGAAGCCGCTGACGCGTACGATCTATGAAGCCCGCAAGCTTGGCGAAATTGCCAAGGAAATGAACGTCGCCACGCAGATGGGCAATCAAGGCACGGCCGGCCGCTCGTTGCGCAAGACAGCGGCTTTGGTCCGCTCGGGCGTGTTGGGTACCGTCAAGGAAGTTCACGTGTGGACCAATCGGCCGCACTGGGCCTGTGGCACCCCGCGTCCGCCCGAAGCGCCGGTGCCGCCGAACCTGCACTGGGATTTGTGGCTGGGCGTTGCGCCCGATCGTCCTTACGCGCCCGGATACCATCCGTTTGCTTGGCGCGGCTGGTGGGACTTTGGTTCGGGCGCTCTGGGCGACATGGCCTGTCACACGGTCAACATGCCCTACATGGCGCTCGAGCTGCGCGATCCGACTTCGGTGCAGGCCGAGACTTCTGGACACAACCGAGACAGCTACCCGAAATGGTCGATCATCCGGTACGAGTTCCCCGCCAACGACAATCGGCCCGCGATCGTCATGACGTGGTATGACGGCGGCAAAAAGCCCTCGCCTGAGTTGTTCGACGGCCAGACGATCAGCGAGACCGGGTCGCTCATCATCGGCGACAAGGGCAAGCTGCTCGCGCCGGGCGACTATGCGGAGAAAGGCTACAAGCTCTTCGGTGGCGCCGTCGACAAGCCGGATGTGGAGTTCGAACAATCGCCCGGGCACTTCGCCGAATTTGCTCGCGCGATCAAAGGCGGACCGGCGGCCAGGTCGAACTTCACGAACTATGCCGGCCCGCTGACGGAGACGATCTTGCTCGGCAATTTGGCGGTGTGGGCGGCGCCTGAGGCGGGCAGCCAGGGCAAAAAGATCGAGTGGAACGCGAAGACCATGACGCCCACCAACGCGCCCGAAGTCGCCAGCGTGGTCACGCCGAGCTATCGAGCGGGCTACAACCTGTAAGAATGAGCAAGCACTTCAGTGGATGCTCGGGTCGTAGCAGACCAGCTCGACTTCGTGCCCTTCGGGGTCGCGAACGTAGAGCGAGCGCCAGTGAACCCAGGCGTGCTCGGCGGTTTCAACCTTGAGGCCGAGTTGCTCCAGCCGGAGTTTCTCGGCCTCAAAGTCTTCCAGTGCGATCTCGAAGGCAATGTGATCGACGGTGGTCCTTCGCGGGTCGACACCCGAGTAGCCCGGTTCTCCCGAGCGGTCGAATAGCGCCAGCACTTGGGTATGGCCGCCGAAACCGTCGGCAATTTTGAAGAAGGCGATGTTGTCGAAGCGTTTCAAGAGCGGCAGACCGATGGTTTCTTCGTAGAAACGCTGCATCGCTTCGAGGTCGTTGACCCTCAAGGCGACTTCCCCGAGACCGCGAATGGCTCGATTGGACATGGCGCTGTCGACCTCGGAACTGACAGACCCCGGGGCATTGCGACGGCATTCAGTCTACATCATCGCAACCGATTCCAGCGGTTTGCGCTGCCCAACATTGGCCTTTGAATGGTCGGCAGCTATATTTGCAGTTACTTGCCCACGCCAGCCTCCAGGCGTTTTCTTCGAGCACCTCAACTGCAAGGAAACCTGCTATGAAGAGTTACTATCGCTGCGCGTGGACACCGATTGCTGTGCTTTTGACGCTGTTTGCCACGAGTCTGGCTGCCGCGCCGCCGGAGGGCACAACCACACCTGACGCTTCCAAGCCCGCGTCGGACCAAAAGAAAACCCGCACGCTCGGCATCGTCCTCTACCCGCAGTTTGAACTGCTTGACGTCTACGGCCCAGCAGAGATATTTGGCAACCTCGGTCCGCGGATGAAAGTCGTGATGGTGGCTGATAAGGCTGGCCCGGTGGCTTCAGCTCAAGGCCCGAAAGTGATCGCCGATTACGGATTCGACGACTGCCCGGCGCTCGATCTAGTACTTGTGCCGGGCGGTTTCGGCACCATTCCGCAGCTCAATAACAAAACCTTAGTAGATTGGCTGCGTGAGCGAGCGGCGAAGGCAGAGATCGTCACCTCCGTTTGCTCGGGCTCGGCGCTCTTGGCCAAAGCCGGCTTGCTTGACGGGCGCCGTGCGACCTCGAACAAGCGTTACTTTCAGATCGCAGTCGAGCAGGGGCCGAAGGTCAATTGGGTGGAAGAAGCTCGCTGGGTCGACGATGGCGACCGCGTGACGTCGTCCGGCGTATCCGCGGGCATCGATATGGCGCTGCACGTCGTCGAGCGGCTGTTCGGCACCAAAACGGCCGAAACGATCGCCGACTCGACGGAGTATCAGTGGCATCGCGATGCGAGTAAAGACCCGTTCTACGTGCCCAAGAAAAAATGATCGCGTGGCGATTTGCTTCGACGATGATTACTTCGATTTAGCCGGGGCAGCGCCGCGCACCCAATCGGCGGCTTCTGCCGATTGCTTCTCATCGAAATATTGAACCTTGGCTTTGGTGAATGGCTTGCAGAAAGAGGCCATTCCGGCTTCCCACTTTTTGTCGCCAACCAGAGCCAGGCGGTCGATGTCGCCGAAGTGCTTCATGTCAAACTTGATGTCTTCCCACAGCGCGCCCATTTCCCAGCCGTGGAAATCGTGCATCCGGCAGAGAATGCTGATCTTGCCATGTTCGCCGATCAGTCGCTCGACCTCGGGCACGAACCGTTTGTAATCCTCTTTGCTCAATTTACCGCTGATGTTCACTTCCAGCACTTTGCCGGTTTCTTGTAAGTCGAGCATGGCGTATCTCCCTGATTATTGACTCTCGCGATTTTCGGTAGGTCGGACCCCTCTGGGGTAGTTTTACCATGTTGTGCTGGAAAGTGCCACGCGCGCAATCGGCCGCGCGCTTCTGAAAGGATTGAGCGTGGGCTTTACTTTGCGCCAGCTGGCAAGCGAAGGTCGCCCAGATCGAACGGCTCGGCGCTAGCCGCTTTGCACGTAGTGATCCGCGTCCAGCGATCGCTGTCTGGCGCGGCTTCGTACTCAATGACGTACTCCTCGCCCGGGATCAGCGTCTTGAGCTCAAACTTTCCGTCGGGCGAAAGTTGGATGAGATCGCCAAAGGCAATTTGACTAGTCGGCGCTTTAGCGAGCTCGTCCTCATAGACCGGAATGCCGTAGCGCAAGCGTGGCGCCACGTCGGCATCTCGGGCCACGATGCGGCCCGTGGCGGCTGCCGTCTTGTCGATGCGAACCGTGCGGTCTTGATCGTCGTTCTCGATGCGCGCGATGCCGGCCAGCAGCCCGTCCCTGGTTTTGGCGTGCAGCACCAGGGGAATGCACGCGACGATGAATTCGAAGTAACCATCCGTGGGACGGGTCATCGTGAAACCAGCATACTTCAGCACCGGGCTGCGCGGCGTGCCGCTGACGACGGCGCCGCCCATTGCCTTCCCTTGCGCATCCACAACTTTGCCTGGCGCACGATCTCTGGCTGTTCCGCCCGCCGCGCGCGGCACGTTGACATCATGCACGATCTCTCGCGGCTCGGCAATTTCCAGCACGATCGGCTTCAAAGTTTGCAAATTGCCGTTCAATTCGTACTTGCCGGGGGGCAAACAAAACTGAAATTTTCCTTCGCGGTCGGTGGCGGCTGGGCGGATCTCGCTCATGTTCGGGATGACCTCCCCGGGGAACGGGCGCGCGAATGGGTTTGGCCCGTAGAACCTCGAAACGTACATGCTCCCGTCTGGGAGAGAATCTTTTTTGGCGCCGACTGTCAGGGAGCCGCGCAGAATCGTGCCTTCGACGGCCGTGAAGTCGACGTTGGCCGTGTCCTCATCTTCCTTGACCATCACGCCGACGTGGCTGGTAGCGGCCCAGCGCTTGTCGTCGAGCCAGACGATATTGGAACGTTCGGGATCCGCGACAATCTCGTAGGAGCCGTCGGCTGCGGTCGTGGCTTGCGCGCCCCGAGCGCCAGAGCGACCGTAACCGGCGGCGCGAATCTGCAGCCCGGCGGCGGGCGCGCCGTCGGCAAAGGCGACGCGGCCCAGGATTCGCGCGTTTTTAACCATCTTAACGTTAATATCCTGGTCACCGGACGGAGCGATCGTCAGGAGGTTCTGGTCAGTATGGTATCGATCGCTGGCGCAGCGGAATTGGATGGCGCCGGCGGTTGTCTTGGGCAGCCAATCGAACGTGGCGGTTCCCGTGGCGTCGGTCAACCCTTGTGACTCCTGCCAGCCGACACTGCAGGGGTCGGTGTCTTCGTGAGTTCTGATGCGTAAGGGATGAATCATGATGCCTGCCAGCGGCTGCCCTTTCCTGTCGGTCACATGGAAGCGAATAGTACGGGCGCCGTCGAGCTTAAGCACGACCGGCTCAGGGAGCGGGCGATGCTCTACTCCCGCGTGCGTTTTCAGGGTGGAGAAGTGGTCAAAACCCTGCCCGCTCTTTACCGCGGCGACTTGTTCGATCTGCGCATCGATGGGGACGTAGCATTTCCATCGCCCCTGCGCATCGCTTTCACCCTTTTCCAGGACGTGCCATGGGATTTCGCCCATCAACGATCGCCCGATTACGACGTAGATCGACGTGCCTGCGAGCGGCTCGCCTGCGGCTCCTTTCACCTCGACCTTCAGCTCGCGCGGGGGCTTGAGCACGATCTGCATCGGCTTGGCGTTCCAGGCCGCGATGCCTTGCCTGCCGTCAGCATACTTGGCCAGGATTTGCCACGGAACTACTCTCAATGCGGGAAGCATTTTGGAAAAATCGGGCGGCGCCTTCAGGCGGAAGCGGCCGTCGCTGTCGGATTCTGCGGACATTGGGCCTCGTGTGGCAACGACGCTGACCCCGGCGACGCCATTACCCTGCTCGTCGACGACGCGGCCCGTGTAGATGAATTCTTCGGCCGGTGCCGAGCTAGCGGGCTCAGAGACCACGTTCGCCGGCGGCTGTTGGGCCTTCCCCGGGCCTGCCATTTCGAGAACGAAGAGGATCGCGGCGAAGCATGCGAACCATTCAAGGCCCGAGCTGCTACGGTTGACCATGGTTCGTATCCCATTGGGCCGAAAGGAATGCCGACTCCGCCCTGACGAGCGATAATCCCATGACTATCAACCCCGAGATCAGCGTACAAGGCCGCAGTCCCGCCTCCAAACGGCCCTGTCGGGTCACAGAAGAAATTTTCTCCGATTGCGACTTTAATACTTGAATCCCCTCCTGGGGAGGGCTATATTCGTCTTCCAAAGTACGGGGCAGCATGTGCGGCCTATCGGATCTCGGCATCAATCACACAACAGGGTATTTGTTGAATGACCGCTAACCCGATTGCTCGACTGGTGGCGCGGGGCGCTCTGTTGGCTTTGTTATTGGGGGCGCTCCCCGCGCAACGGGCCGGGGCGCTGTCCTTTAATTTAGCGAACGGACCGGGCCTTGTAGCTCTCTTGGGTGGCAGCCCCAGCCAGGTGACATTGGCGAACAATGTGATCGCCGGCTTCAACACATCGGCGAACAATTGGTCGTCGATTTTGAGCGACCCGATCACGGTCAACCTGACGATCGATTTTCAATCGCTGGGCCCAGGCATTTTGGGCAGCACCAGCACGACAACTCAGTTCGCAACTTACGCAAACGTCCGCACAGGCTTGATCGGCGACGCGACAACGGCCAGTGACGCCGCTGCCGTGGCCGGGCTGCCGGCTGGACCCAATCTGTCTTTTTTCACGAACAATCGGGCCGGAGGGGTCATCTTCGACAACGATGGCTCCGCGAACAACAGCTCCATCGATCTGGCTCAAGCAAACGCGAAAGCGATCGGTTTGCGACCTGCTAACGACCCAGCCTCCGATGGCAGTGTTACATTCAGCAGCAATTTCAACTTCGACTTTGCGCATGGACCAACGATCGGTGCGGGGTTGATCGACTTCATCGGCGTCGCGACGCACGAAATCGGGCATGCGCTCGGCTTCTTCAGCGGCGTAGACACCGTCGACTTCTTCTCCGGTTCCGGCGGAGGCGCAGGCCAGGATTTGAATGGCGGAACTGCCGGCCTCGGCACGCTTGATCCATTTCGCGTCTTTACCGTGCTCGACCTCTATCGACACAGCGCTAATTCCCAGACAGTCAGCGCGACCACACTAGATCTGGCGTATGGCGACACGCCCTATTTCTCCTTCAATGGAGCGACGAATCTGGCCCCATTCTCAACCGGCGTTTCCAACGGGGATGGCAATCAGGCCAGTCACTGGAAAGACAACTTCGGGCTTGGAATCATGGACCCAACTTTGGCGTTCGGCGAGAAGGGGGACATCAAAGCGAACGACAGACTCGCCTTGGATGTCATCGGCTACAACCTGGTGCCGGAGCCAAGCTCCGTATTCCTGGCAGCTTCGTCGCTATTAGCACTCGTTGGCTTCTGCGTCCGTCGCAAACGGTCATCCTGACCTGATCAATCGGTCGGACGGTCCATCGAGCACAAGGCCGCATCGCAGACGCGCCTAGCGACTGCTCCGGCGCACCAGCGACGCATCGAAGTCGCTGTCGCTCAAATTGACGTTGAGCTTCAGCTCCGTGTACGTGTATTCGGCCAACAAAGGCGGCGTCTGGTTGGGCCGAGTGGGCCAGGACGAAAAATCAACCCGCACGGGCACGTGCAGTTCGTCGTCCACGAAGACGTTGGCCTGATGGAATTCGAGGCCCTCCTGTTTTTGCGGATGGACGATGCGAATCAGTGTGCACGCCCGATGGTTGATCTTGGCCCCTGCGATCCGCTCGACATGCGTATTTGCGGCGCTGACGTCAGCTTTCACATGCCGTTCAAGCACGCCAATCATCTGATTGAGTACGTTGGTGAATCCGCTCTGGGTGATTGGGACCAGGCTCTCATCGCGCGCGCTTTCGCCGTCAGGGTCGATTTCGACGACGACGTATTCAAAATGTTTGCCTCCGTTTCGCACCAGCATTTTCCCGTTATTTCGCCCCGCGACATACACGACGCGGCGTCCGGCAACCTTGGCAGGCCCAACAAACTGTAAGTAAATCGCCATCGGCTCCACGACTTGGCCGCCGCTGCGCACTTCCTCGCGAGCCTTGATGTCGATGTATTGCAGATCCTGAAGAATTCCGCCGATTCTCTCGCGCTTGACCAGGCGACAGGTAAAATCGCGGACATTGGCATGCAGGTAAGCTTGCTCCTTGCGAGCATATCGCAAGACTGCCAGCAGCGGATGTTCCGACGGCGGAGAAACCTCAGGTGGAACCGGCTTGGCCGCCAAGTGTATGGCCAATTTTCCGGCACTTGAACCCGGCGAATCAGCAAATACCGGTCGGAGGGGGCCGACCAGCAGCAATCCCGCAAAAATGACGTTTGAAACCAGGGCAGTCCGAGAAAGCAAATTCATGGTATTTAGCGCCCAACTAGCTGCGCGGCCTGTTGCGAGAACTCGTTGCAACGGCGGAGTCGCCGAAGTGCATCCATTGTCGATGCCCTGCAACGAAGGTTTCGTACTAAATATCGGGCGCCCAGAAAGGAGTTTTGTCGTTGACGTAAGTATTGCTCTCTCCCGGGCCGTGGGCAAATTGCGATTTTTTACCTATTTTTCTGCGAGAATTGGGGAATGCCCGTACACGGAGGCATTCGGTCCCCACAGCGTTTGCGGAAACTAGTCAAACTGGCCAGGGCGATGGAATAGGTTGCGTTCCGGCATCTCAAAAGTAGTGCTGGCGGAGCGTCGTCCAAGGTTTGAGACCGTCGAGGACGAGGGCTGGCAGTTTAAGGCCGCAGGCTGGCGAGGGTTCAGTCGTTTTGCGAGTCGCGGCAACTCTCTCGATGGATTACACTTCAGGAACCGGGGCAGCTCATCTTCAAGGTCTTGCGTCACCTCCCAAGCATGGGAAATCACGCCTTCAATATCACGGTCGTGTTGTTCTGGCTGGCAACCATGAGCTGGCTGGTAGTGGCCAAGGTGCTACCTCCGCTGCGCGTTGGTGAGCCGCCGAACTACGCGTCGATTCTCAAAGAAAGCGATGTCCAGCTCCCCGTCTGTTGGTCGATCCGCCTGCACGATCGCCCCATCGGCTGGGCGGCCACGAAGATCACCAAGCGCAACGATGGAATCTCGGACATGTTTAGCCGGGTGTATCTCGATGAGCTGCCGCTCGACGAGCTCGTGCCAGGTTGGATCAGCACCGTGCTCAAGCCCATGTTGAGTGAATTGGGCGATATGGACATCGACAAGCGGACTCGCCTGGTTGTCGATCCGTTGGGAAGACTTGTGAATTTCGAGTCTCGCGTTCGCGTGGGCGATTTCGCCGATGCAATCAAAGTTCAAGGTCAGATCGAAGGCGCGTATCTGCGACTCACCGTGCAGTCAGGCGAATTGATCTCCTACAAGGACGATCAGTACTTGTCACCCGACGCCTTGTTGACTGACGAACTATCACCACAAACTCGCATGCCAGGGTTGCGGGTTGGCCAGAAGTGGACGGTCCCGCTGTACAGTCCCTTTCACCCGCAGAACAGCCCCATGGAGATCCTGCAAGCCGTCGTTGATCGCGAAGATCGGATTACTTGGGGCGGAAGCACGGTCGGCTGCCGCGTGATCATTTACCGCTCCGATTCGGGATCGCCGCATGCGCCCAACGACGTGCGAGGAAAGATTTGGGTTCGCCACGACGGCACCGTGCTGAGACAGGAAGTCAACATTTTCAAATCGAGATTACAGTTCGTGCGAATTCCCGATGACGGCGCGCAAGATTTGTGCGATGCGCTGGCAGACGATTGGGCGGGGAGCTTGTCTAAAGAGGTCGCCAAAGGCTTGCTCGAGCAATTGCGGAAAGAAACACACCTGGCCGATCCAGTCGAGGACCGTTGAGCGTCGCGCATGATTCAATTCGAAAACGTAACTCGCAAATACGGCAGCAAAATCGCTGTTTCGAATTTGAATCTGGAGATTCCGCAGGGCGAGTTGTTTGCCTTTCTAGGGCCCAATGGCGCGGGAAAAACAACGACGATCAAGATGATCGTGGGGCTGCTGCGACCGAGTTCAGGAGTCATTCGGCTCTGCGGCCATGACTTGAGTCATTCCAACGGAGCCGCCAACCGATTCCTGGGATACGTCCCAGACGTGCCGTACTTGTACGACAAGCTGTCCGGCAGCGAATTCTTGCACTTCATTGCCTCGATGTATGGTCTGGACTCGGCGCAGGCCCAGAACAGAATCGACGAGCAGGTGGAAGTGTTCCAGCTGCACGACTTCGTCGACGATTTGACCGAAAGCTATTCGCATGGAATGAAGCAGCGACTGGCGTTCGCGGCCGCCATGCTGCACGACCCGCGGGTTTTGGTAATCGATGAACCGATGGTGGGGTTGGATCCCAAGAGCGTTCGCCTGGTGAAAGATCTACTGCGCATCAAAGCCAGGGCCGGTCAGACTATTTTCATGTCCACGCATCTACTGTCGATCGCCGAGGAAATCGCCGACAGAGTGGGCATCGTGAACAAAGGAGAGCTGCAATTTCTCGGCACGATCGATCAGTTGCGCGAGCGCGTCTCTACGCACGCCACATCCCTCGAGAGACTATATCTCAGCTTTATCGACGGGGATCGCAGCGCGGGCGGACCCGGATCCGATTCGATTGAAGTTTCATCAAGTCCAGGTCGGGGTGCGTCATGAGCACAACGTCGCCCTTGGTTTTGGCCGGCGATCTCGCGTATACGCCCGCGGAGCACGCGCTGGCGCGTCCGCTTTCGGAAGCAGCTGAAGCGCGTCTGCTCTGGAGAATTCGCGGCGCGATGCTTCTCACGTCGTTCAAGCAGACGCTGGCCAAGGCCCGTTTGCGAATGACGCTGGTCGTGCTGTTGAGCGGTTTTTTCTGGTACGGACTGTTTTGCTTGTTCTTCAGCGGATTCGAGTTCTTGCGGACCACGATCGATCATCCAGCGACCCACATGCAGACCGTCCAGGCGATTTACAACGTTTTTTTCGCTTCGCTGATGATGATGCTTGTGTTGTCGTCCGGCATCATTCTGTACGGCGGTTTGTATTGCTCGAGCGAGACGGAATTCCTGCTGACGACGCCCATTCGCCCCGAGCGGATCGTGCTGCATAAATTCCAAGAGGCGATCTTGTTCAGCAGTTGGGGCTTCTTGTTGCTTGGCAGCCCAATGCTCGTGGCCTACGGTCTGCAAAACAATGCGCCGTGGTATTACTTCGCCATTCTGCCGGCCTTCATGGGCGCTTTCATTTACATTCCGGGCGGCATTGGGGCGATTGCCTGCATGCTTCTGGTGCATCGCTTGTCCAAAATTCACCGCCATTTTTTCGTGTTCGTTTGTTTTCTCGTCCTCGCGGCAATCGTGCTGTTCGGCTGGTCTTTTGCGGCGAAGACTGAGGGCAATCTGCTGACGCCGCTTTGGTTTCATGAGATTTTGGGGCGATTGGAATTCAGCGAGCATCGCTTGCTGCCGAGCTGGTGGCTGAGCACAGGTTTGCTGGAAGCCGCGCGTCGGCCCGATTCGCCCAATGGCCGCGCGCCCTGGAGTGAAAGCGTGCTGTTTCTTTCGCTGCTCATTTCCAACGCGCTATTCTTGCGAGTGGTCGCCGTATGGATCGGCGGTCGATTGTATCGCGAAAGCTACAGCGAGCTGCGCACGGAACGCTCGCGCCGCAAACCGTCCAAACGGTTCTGGCTCGACCGGGCGATCATGCGATTTACCCCTTGGCTCCCCACGCAAATGCGGCTGCTGGTCGTCAAGGACCTGCGATTGTTTCGCCGAGACCCGGTGCAATGGTCGCAATTCATCATTTTTTTTGGGCTGCTCACGCTCTACTTCGCCAACATTCGTCGATTCAATTACGACGTCAACTACACGGCCTGGGTCAACATGATCAGTTTCTTGAACCTGGCCGTGATCGGATTGATTCTTTCGACCTTCACCACGCGCTTCATCTTTCCGATGCTGAGCCTGGAAGGGCGCCGGTTTTGGATTCTGTGCATGCTGCCCGTGCAACGCGACCGTATCCTGTGGGCCAAATTCCTGTTCGCGGCCGTCGGGTCAGCGATTCCTTGCTGCTCGTTGATTCTGTTGAGTGACTTGATGCTGCAGATTTCACCCCTAGTGCTGGCGATCCATCAGATGACGTGTCTATTGCTCTGCGTGGGATTGTCAGGGATAGCCGTGGGGTTGGGCGCGAAGATGCCGGACCTGCGCGAGGAATCGCCCTCGAAGATCGCGGCCGGGTTTGGAGGAACGCTGAGCCTGGTGATCAGCGCGATCTACATCATCCTGCTGGTGCTGCTGACGGCGTTGCCGTCGCACTTCTATCTGGCGGCGATGCAAAACGACGCCGATCTGCTCCCTGTGCGGCTTTGGCTCTTCGGTGGAACCGCCGCTGCCTTGACGCTTGGACTGTTGGCGACGTTCGTGCCCATGTACATCGGGCGCAACGCATTTCGCGCGCTTGAGATTTAGCGATTCGTTGCGTCGCGCACGTTCCGCGGCGCACGTCGGCGAGCGCAAACATGCTCACAGGGCCGAGCATGGCTACTCGCGTTTCACGCGGTGCGATAGCTATCGAGGGCTTCGAGATACTTACCGCGGAAGTCCCACGCCATCCAGCCTAGAAAGATGTTGGCGCCCAAGGAGCAGCACAACAGGACCGCGGAAATGAAGAATGCCCACCACGGCCGGGGCTCTTCGTCTTGCGTGCCGCTGGGAACGTCCTTTAACGACGGCTTCTCGGCGCTATGTGGATCGGACTTGGTCTCGAACTTGGCCTGCTGGTTGCCGAGTCGCTCCGGCGAATGAGTGAAAGGAAGTTTTGCAGGCACCTGAGGCAGGTCTACCGTCTTTTCTTCGTCGAAGACTCTGTCCGTTGCGTCTTTCACCTTTTGCGACGCATCGTGGGCGCCAGATTCCACCGGAGGGAGCGAGAACGAATTGTTGTGCTCCTGCTTTTCCTTGGGTCGCTCATTTTCGCCGTGCGGATGATGCGCGGGCTGCTGATTTGCCGGTTGGGCCTCGCCATCGACCCTGGGCAAGGTCCCGCTTCCGACGGTCACTCGATAGCGACGCACGTGGACTTGCGGAGGCACTTCGCTCACGATCGCGTTGCCACGTTGAAGCACTTCGAGCAAATTGGGCTCGATCTGGATCGTGTACTCGTGTCCTCCCTCGGGCATCGGTTCCCAACCGATTTCGATTCCCAAAACGGCCGCCGATACCAAAACCAAGACGGAGCTCATATTGAATTTCCTTTCCAGGCCGAGGTGCCTGAGCATTCGATATACTAGCCCTTGTGCGAACCATGCGTAAAGCCAGAGAACCGGCCACCCATCACCCTTGGCCAGAGGCTAGCGCTCTAGCGACGAACGGCTTCCACGGATTCATCTTGTGCTATCAGGGCAAGAGCGACAGAATACCGCGATTTAAGAGCGTAGCCATCCGTGGGCGTCTCCTCCGATCTCTTGTTTAGCGCTCCCAATACACCCTTGCCGAGCCGTTGAGTGAACAGGCCGACGAAGCACTGGATCCGCAGAGGAATTGCCGCGGCTAAGTTGGTGCTCTTTGCGCTCTTGTGCTGGTTCATCTACTACACGTTCGCCAGCGCCAACGAAACGCTCTACAAGCACACCTGGCACATCGAGCCCGCCTGGCTAATCCTTTCTGGAGTTTTCTATCTGCTGGGAATTCTCCCGGCTGCCGTTTTTTGGCAGCGGGTGATGGTGCATACCGGACAGCACGTCAGGTTGTTTGATGGGGTCCGAGCCTATTACATTTCTCAACTGGGAAAGTATGTCCCGGGCAAGTGGATGGTGATACTGCTGCGGCGCGTGCTCGTTCCTGGCGAAACTATTGAAGACACGGTCGCCGCGGCCAGCGTATTTTTCGAGACGTTCACGATGCTCGCCGTGGGCGCGGCACTGTCGGTCGTGGTGCTGGTTATTTGGCATTCGCATCAACACTGGCTCATCGCCGCGGCAGTTGGCTCACTGTTTCTGATGGGCGTGCCGACGGTCCCGGTCGTGTTTCGTTGGCTGCTGAATGTGTTGGGGGTCGTCAAGCTGAACCCGACGGTCGCTGCCAAGTTTCGGCATATCGGACCTCGCACGATCGTCTTGGGCTGGATCGGCATCTCCGTGGGATGGACCTTCCAGGGGCTGAGCCTGTGGGCGACGCTGCGCGGCATGGACGCGCCGGTCGATGGCCCATTTCACGAACTGTCGTTGCACACCGCGACTGTCGCGCTTTCGGTTGTCGCGGGCTTTATTTCCCAATTACCCGGCGGGCTGGGAATGCGCGAAACGGTTTCCGCGCAATTGGTCGAACCTCAATACGGTCCGGTCGTTGCGGTCGTTTCGGCGATTATTTTCCGGATGGTGCTGCTGGTGTCCGAGGTAGCGATTTCAATTATTCTATATGCAGCGGGCTGGCGCCAGTTGCGCAAGAGTGTGAAGGTGTTGGAAGCGGAGCTGGCGGCGCCGGCCAATTCGTGACGACGCCTTTTTTCTCTCGAAGCGGCGACCCGTACGGACGCGTTCCATGCTGTCGATTATCATTCCAACCTTGAACGAGCGAGAAAGCCTGGACAGCTTGTATCGCGAGCTGGACGAAGTCGCGCGCGAAGGGAACTATGATCTCGACATCATTTTTGTCGACGATGGCTCAACCGACGGGTCGTGGAGCGTGATCGAGCGTCTGGCGGCGCAGGACTCTCGCGTCCGAGGGCTGAAGTTTCGGCGCAACTTCGGCAAAGCCGCGGCGCTATCCGCCGGATTCAATGCGGCTCGCGGCGACCTGGTGATGACTCTGGACGCGGACCTGCAAGACGATCCGCACGAGATTCCTCGCTTTCTGGCGGCCATGTCCGATCAGTTCGACGTCGTTAGCGGCTGGAAAAAAGTCCGCCACGATCCCTGGCACAAGGTGATTCCGTCGCGGATTTTCAATGCGCTGGTCAGTTGGGTGACGGGCGTTTCGCTGCACGATCACAATTGCGGCATGAAGTGCTACCGGCGGGAAGTTTTGCGCGAGGTCCGGCTCTACGGCGAGCTGCACCGCTTCGTGCCGGTGCTGGCGGCTGCCCGCGGGTTTGCCATCGGCGAGATCTCGATTCGCCATCGCCCAAGAAAGCATGGCCATTCGAAATACGGCGTCCGACGATTCGTGAAGGGGTTTTTGGACTTGCTGACTGTGAAGTTTCTGACAGGATTTGGCCAGCGGCCCCAGCATTTATTGGGAGCGATTGGGCTCATGTGCTTCGCGCTGGGATGCCTGGGCCTCGCCTACCTGGCGGTGTACTGGGTGATTAGTCAATTGAATCCTGACTGGCAGATGTTACCACTGCATCAGCGGCCGGCCGTAATCTATTCGATGGGGGCACTGCTGCTGGGTGGTCAGTTGATGTCGATCGGCTTTCTGGCGGAATTGATTACCGCCTATCAATTCCGCGAGGCCGACACTTATTCCGTCGCGGAGCGCACGCCAGACCATTCCGACGAGACCAAGACGGTACCATGAGTAACGAAGGCGGCTCGCCCGCGCGGCTGCGCTGGAGTGTCTATCTGCTGCTAGTCGCCGTGGCGACCGGCGGCATGCTGGGCCGCATTTTGGCCGTCAACTCGGTCGACGTTCTGGCGCTCGAGCGGCAGCTGTACAACCAAGGCCGGCGAGACTGGCATCGCGAGCGCCCATTCCTCAGCGCGAACGATCGCAGCCGTTGGGCGACCGTGCGCTCGCTGGTCGAGCAAGGCACGTATGCGATCGACGATATCGTGAGCGAGCGCGGATGGGAGACCATCGACATGGTCAAGCACCGCGGACGCGATGGGCTGGAACATCTTTATTCCAGCAAGCCTCCCTTGTATGCAACCTTGATGGCCGGTCCCTATTGGCTCATCCACCGGGTCACGGGCGCGACGTTGGCCGGTGCTCCGTATGAGATCGGGCGAGCGATGCTCGTGCTGATCAACGTAGTGCCGATGATCGTCTACTTTTTGCTTTTGGCGCTGTTGGCCGAGCGCTTGGGCGGCTCCGATTGGGGCAGGCTGTTCATGATGTGCGGCGCCACGTTCGCGACGTTCCTGACCACGTTTGTCGTCACCATCAATAATCACATCACGGGGGCCGTGTGCGTGGCGGTCGCGTTCCATGCCGCGACGCGCATCTGGTACGACGGCCAGCGACAATTCCGCTATTTTGTCATGGCAGGCTTCTTCGCGGCCTTGGCCGTGACCAATGAGCTGCCGGCGCTTTCGTTCTTCGCTTGCGTCACCGCTGCGCTGTTTTGGAAAGCGCCGCGAGAAGCGCTTCTTGCATACCTGCCGGCGGCGGCGGTGGTGGCCGTGGCTGCGTTTGGAACGAACTACATCGCGCACGATAGCTGGCGGCCGCCTTACATGCACCGCAGCGAGACCGACCCGTCGGACAATTGGTACGACTACACCTACCTGCGCGAAGGAAAACTGCGCGACAGTTACTGGCGCAACCCCGTAGGCATCGATCGCGGCGAGCCATCCGCTGCGGCCTATGCATTGCACGCGTTGGTGGGACACCACGGCATCTTTTCGTTGACGCCGATTTGGCTGCTCAGCATGTGGGGACTGTTGCTCTGGTGGAAAGACCCCGCGCGCCGGGAATTGGTTTTCTTCATCGCTGTTTTGAGTGTCGTATGTCTCGCATTCTATCTCAGCCGGCCGCAGATGGACCGCAACTATGGAGGCATGACCAGCGGCTTCCGCTGGATGTTCTGGTTCGCGCCGCTGTGGCTCGTGGCCCTGTTGCCTGCGGCTGATCGACTTTCGCGAAGCAGGCTGGGGCAAGGCATCGCCCTGACGCTGCTGGCCCTATCGACGATGTCCGTCAGCTATCCGACCTGGAATCCCTGGAGCCATCCGTGGTTTTGGAACTGGCTCACTTACCTGGGCTGGACTCTTTGAGATCGAGCGCGTCCCATTCTGTCGGAAGCGCCGCGACGAGCGCGATTTCGACGCGCGAATCGGGATGCATGAACCTGAGCGACCGGGCGTGCAGCGCGATAGGTTTCAACCGCTCGTCGTCGCCCGCCGGCCCGAAGGCAATTTCCGATCCGTAATGGGCATCGCCGACTATCGGAAAGCCGCGAGAAGAGGCCTGCACGCGCACCTGGTGAGTGCGACCGGTTTCGAGCTCGATTTCCAGCCACGAGCCATAGCGATGCGTGCCGATCGAGCGGTAGCTCAGCACGGCCTTCTGTCCGCCCTGGTGAACTGCCTCGACGACTTGCGCTCGCGGTTGCCCGTAGACCTTCCACAAGAAATCAGTCCAAGCTCCCACGTCCGGTAAAACGATGCCGGAAACGCAGGCCCAGTAGGTCTTTTTAACCTGCCGTCGTTCGAACTGCCGCGACAGTTGCCGCGCGGCGCGGCGTGTTTTTGCGAACACCATAGCGCCAGAGACAGCCCGATCGAGACGGTGCGGCAGCCCGAGGTAGATCGGTTCGCTCGCGCCGGAGTCGGCCAGGTAGCGCCGGATTCGTGCTTCGAGACTGTCGAACTCGACGGGCGCTTGCGTGGCAACACCGGTCGGCTTGCTGACCGCCAGCGCCGCGGCGTCTTCGAACAGGACCTGAAAACCCGGCTCGTCCATCAGCGAAGTCGATAAAGTGAGCGAGGGCACCCACAAACATGGGTACCCTCGCCGATTGGTCGAAACAATCTGGGAAACTAAATCTGGCCGGCGGGCGGCACGATGAACGGCGCGCGATAGTCACGGGTCAGCATCGCATCGGCAGCCGAGTCGTCGACAAACTTCTCGTTCGGCGCGTCAACGGCCAGCTTTTTCCCGTAGGCCAGCTGCGTGGTCTTCAGGTCGAGGTTGTTGTCCTTCAAGTGGTTGGTGAACCGCTCGTAGGTCTCGAGCAGGTGCTCCTGGCTCGACAGGCTTTGCAGGCGCTCCCGCAATTCGTCGACCGACATTTGCGTGCCCAGGCGATAGGAAATGTTTCCCAAATGGCACAATGCGCTCGACAGATGGCCTTGCAGAATGTCGGCGTTCAGCTCCTCGTGCTTGCGGCTGCGGACCGCCTTGAGGAAATTCCCGTAATGATCGCCGCCGCCGCTGAATTCGTGCACTTTGTTGCCATCCTTATCGAACGCGGCCCCCTTGTCGTAGCTGGTCATCACGACATAGCCCTCGGTCCCTTCGAAGATCACGCCGACACTCGCTTCTTTGTAAGGCTCGGTCTTCAATCCGCGGACTTCGAAGACGATCGCCTTGTCGCCGTAATCGTGGATGATCATTTGGGTGTTGGCGGCGTCGCCGGCATCTTCATAGCCCAATCGGCCGCCATAGCTCAGCACCGAGTTGCTCAGCCGGTCGACGTTCGCGCCCCACCGGCAGAGGTCCATCTGGTGGATGCCCTGGTTACCCAAGTCGCCGTTCCCGTAAGGAAACTGCATGTGCCAGTCGTAGTGCAGTCTTTGGCGAGTCAGCGGCGCGTATTGGGCGGGTCCGAGCCACAGGTCATAGTTGACGCTCTTGGGTACTTCGTAGATGCCTTTGGGACCGATCGACGGGCGACGCTTGTAGCACAGACCGCGGGCGACCTTGAGCTTGCCGATTTTCTCGTCGTGCACGTATTTCATCGCATCTTGCATGCCCTTGTTCGATCGGCACTGGGTGCCGGTCTGACAGATGCGATCGTATTTGCGCGCGACTTCGACGATCCGGCGGCCTTCGCTGACATTGTGGCTGACCGGCTTTTCGACATACACGTCCTTGCCTGCCTGCATGGCCCAAATGCTCACCAGCGCATGCCAGTGGTTGGGCGTGGCGGTTGTGACGATATCAACCGACTTGTCGTCGAACGCTTCGCGCATGTCGGCCACAACTTTGGGTTCGCGACCCTGTTTTTCGCCGACGGCGCGGGCACGATTCTTGCCAATGTTCGCGTCGACGTCGACAACGTACAGCACTTCGGTGTCGGGCCGCGAAGCAAACGTCTTCAGATGGTCGCCACCACGACCGCCGCAACCCACCACGGCCACTCCGAGCTTCTCGTTCGGGCCTTTGAACTTCGGCTTTTCATCGACGGCAAATGCCGAGGTCGCCGAGTTGGCGGCGACAGCCGCGGCGGCCGCAAACATTGAATCTTCCAGGAACTGTCGCCGGGTACGAGTGGACATCGAGTGCTCCTTGTCGTTTAAGGGGGCGGGTTGTGACTGACCGTGCCATTGCGTGAAATCGGTGCCGGCTGCGGGGGCAGCTACACCAGAGCGCCGCACTTCACGGCGGCCGGATCGACACGGGTCGGCATTGTGTGTTGGGGGCCAAAGGGCAGCGTTTAGAATAACGCAAACGATCGGACTTGTCAGCCAGTCCAGTGGCCCAATCGCCGGCCTTCGGATCACCCATAGCGGGCCAAAATCCGGTCGGCGATCGCCGGAAACAGCCGGTTCATCCACACCAGCAGCTTGCCGGAAGGGCCGATCACGATCTCGTGGCGGCCCGAGCGAATGGCGGCGATTGCCCGACGTGCGACTACGTCCGGCGCCACGCCGGTGCGTCGCCAGGGGGCCTCGCCGGGGTTGATCGCGCTCTCGAAAAATTCTGTTTGAGTGGTGCCAGGACTGACCATCAGCACATCGATCCTCTGCGGCGCGAGCTCGGCGCGCAGCGACTCACTGAATCCCTGTAGGGCGAACTTGCTGGCGCAATATTCAGCACAGCCTGGGATGCCGCGATGTCCGAGGATCGAGCCGACGTTGACGACGATCGGTCGGTTCCCCTCGCGCAACAGCGGCACGGCCAAGCGGATCATTTCCGCAGGCGCGAAGAAATTGATCTCCATGATCTGCCGCAAGCGCTCAGGCGCGGCATCCGCAAACCGCCCCATCGCTCCACTGCCGGCGTTGTTGACGAGCAGATCGAGCCCGCCGAACAGTTGTCGTGCGCGATCGAGCGCAGCGGCGCGGATCTCGGCACGCGAAATATCGCCAACGAGTGTTTCGATTCTACCTGTCGCTCCAACGAGCGACGAAGTTAGTTGCTCCAGTCGCTCCGCTCGGCGCGCGACGACAAGAAGGCGCGCGCCCTGCCGCACGAGCTGTGTGGCCAGCGCGTAGCCGATGCCGCTGGAACCACCCGTCAGAATTCCGCGACAGCCATCGATACTTCGCCGCGTCATGGAGGCGCCCGGTCAACTTCGACGGCTGCTGCTGATCAATCGCATAACAGCGCAGCTCAATGCGCGCCGTGCGCTTTTCCGCTGTCGGCGCCATTGGCCGACGGCATCCATCCATTCAGCGCGCCATTAACTCCCGGCACGTGGCCATTTGTGTCATCGGTCGCGGCCGACTTACCGTGCGGGCGGATTTGGGTGTCGGGGCCAAGCAGATGCACAAGCGCCTTTTGCGGAATACGGCAGTGCACGATCACGCGGGTGTCGGTGTAGCGCTTCGACAAGACTTCACCGTGGCTGGCCAACAGGGCCAGCAACTTGCCATTGGAGACATTCGTCTCCACATCAACATCCAAAAAGCCATGGCTCAACGCCTGACTGACCGCATTGGCCAACTCATCGATCCCCTGCCCTGTTCGGGCACTGATTGCCAGTGCGCGTGGGTAGCGGCTCATGAGGCCGGCCATTTGCGAGCGCTCGGCCGCGTCGGCCTTGTTGAGGACTAATAGCGTGTCCTTGGCCTGAATGTTGAGCTCTTCGAGCACTTTGTAGACGACGCTGATCTGCTCGAGCGCCGCAGGATTGCTCGCATCGGCCACGTGCAACAGTAGATCGGCTTGTCGCGACTCTTCGAGCGTAGCTTTGAAGCTGGCGATCAAATGGTGAGGCAAATCGCGAATGAAACCAACCGTGTCGCTTAACAGAACGGGACCCCAACCTGGCAGCTGCCAGCGGCGGGTCCGCGTGTCGAGCGTGGCAAACAGCCGATTTTCCGTCAGCACGTCCGCACCGGTGAGCGCGTTCAGCAGGGTACTCTTGCCGGCATTGGTATATCCAACCAGCGAGACCGTCATGCGATCGCTTCGTCCGGCGACTTCGCGTGCTTTGCGCTGTTCGATGACTCGCAGCTCGTTGCGCAAGTCGCTAATGCGTTTCTCGACCAGCCGGCGGTCGACTTCCAACTGCTTTTCGCCAGGACCACGCATGCCGATGCCCATCTTGAGTCGCGACAAGTGATTCCACATCTGCTTCAGCCGCGGCAGTGAATATTGCAGCTGGGCCAGCTCGACGGCCAATCGAGCCTGAATCGTTTGCGCACGGCTGGCAAAGATATCGAGGATCAACTCGCTGCGATCGAGAACCTTGACGCCGGTGGCCTCCTCAAGGTTGCGCGTCTGCGCTGGCGACAGATCGTTGTCGAAGAGGATCACGTCCGCATCGGTCGCCGCGGCCATCTGTTTCAGCTCCGTCACCTTGCCCTTGCCGAGGTAAGTGGTCATGTCGGGCGATTGGCGGCGCTGCGTCAACTGGCCGACGATGCGCGAGCCTGCCGTGGTGGCCAGACCTTCCAGCTCCTCGAGCGGCTCTGCGTTGGACTGATTGTCCCCGAGCAACACTCCCACCAGGATCGCCGCCTCGCTGGCGACGCTGTCGATGCGATTCATTTCAGCCACAGGCGGTTAAATCCTCCAACAGAGTTCAAAGTCAACCTTCGAGAATGGACACGGCGCCCAGCCAAGGGTTCGTTTCAATCCATCTCTCCGGCAAACAAGTTGCAGTAGCTCTCATAACGCCGCAAATCGAGCCGGCCGTCGGCGACGGCGTTTTTGACGGCACAGTCGTCTTCGTGCGTGTGCGTGCAGTTAGGGAAACGACAGAAGTTGATATAAGGCCGAAGGTCACGGAAGTAGCCTGCTACTTCCGGCGGCGTCACGTCCCACAGCTGAAACTGGCGAATGCCAGGTGTGTCCACGACATAGCCGCCTGATGCTAGCGGCCACAGCCGGGCCGTAGTTGTTGTGTGACGCCCCTTTTGAGTTTCGGTGCTCACGGCGCTGACGCGCAGGCTGAGACTCGGATCGACAGCATTCACGAGCGACGACTTGCCGACTCCGCTCTGACCGGTAATCACGCTCGACCGACCGGCCATCGCATGACGCAGTCGCTCGATGCCAATGCCCGTCGCGGCCGACACGAGCAGCACGCGATAGCCCATCTGGCTATAAACGCCGACGAGTGGTTGCAGGGACGCGGGATCGACGAGGTCGATCTTGTTGATGCAAACCAGGGGCGTCAGACGGGCCTTGTGTGCAGTGACGAGAAAACGATCGATCAAGTTGGGCTTGAGGTACGGTTCGGCGGCGCTGCCGATGATCAACAATTGATCGACATTGGTCACCAAAATCTGCTGGCGCCCGCGAGTCGATCGGTCCAGTACGCTCTTGCGCGGCTCAACGCGCTCGATCATCCCTTCTCCGCCAGCTTCGGGCCGGAAGAGGACAAAATCGCCGGCGGCCACGACGTGTCGCTGGTCGGTGCTTAGCGTCTTCAGCAGGCGCCGCGTAGCGCATTTGAAGACGGTTCCGTCTTCGGCTTCAACGTGGCTCACAAGGCCGTGCACACTGAGGACGCGGCCGCGCGCGACCAGCGAGTGGTCAACATCGAGCAGCACGCCGAAGCCCGCCGCTTCATCTTCGGCCATCTCACCCAGCACGGTGCGCTTGCGGGTCAGATCGCCCTTGCCGCTGATGCGTTCCTCGCGAACAGCGTCAGCGTGCGTGTCGCCATCCCCCTGGGTATCGCCAGATTCGGCCTGAAAGCGCCGTGTCCAGTCGTCAGTGCGAGCACGCTGCGCCCGATTCTTGCGAAACTGGGCGCGGATTTTTTGCTTCTTCTTGGCAGCCATCAAGCGCGTGGCTAACACCTCCGCAAAAACCCGTCTGGCTCAGACGGGGCGATTCGGATCTTTGATCTGTCCTGAGCTATCGTCCAGGATGTCGAAACGACCGGGATGCGAGCTGCGAGGATCGCGAGTGGTTGGTGTCGAAGCACGAAGCTCCAAGCCTGCACGCTCGAGCAACGATTGCTTCATCAAATCTGCCGTTTGATCGTCGACCGGGGGAGGTCCGACCGCGCCCAAGTCGTGCGGCGAATAGCGGACGTCGTAGCGGTGTTTGGCGATGGAGAGTTCGTCGCCCGGGTCGAGCCGCTTTTCGGCAACCCGCGAGCCATTGACCTTGATGCCATTACGGCTCTTCAGGTCCTTGACGTACCAGTAGCCGCCGTTGCAGAAAAGCTGACAATGATGTGCGGAGACGTTCGAAAACCGCAGAACAATGTCACAACTCTCGCGCCGCCCCACCAAGAGATTCTTTTTTAATAGTGGGATCGGATCGCCTCCGCCCAGCGGAATCAGTTCACCGTGCATGAGTTCGCGTCTTCCCTTGTGACCGCGGAATCGAATACGTATTATCGACCAAAAGGCCTTTGCCACCTTCAAGTTGCAGTTTACGCAGGCGATTTGAAGTAGTCAATCAATTTTAGCACAAAACTCAACAACATAAGGCTTTGTGGCCAGGCTGTTCTCGATGGGCACTGCGGCTCCAACATACTTCGATTGGCGGTCCGTTGGGCTTCGCTACGCGAGCTACAATCGCTTCTTGCGCGCGAAATTTGGGGAGCGCGTGCAGAAAGTTAGCATCGACGCGAAGTTCACCTGCCCGAATGTCGACGGCACGGTGGCGGTCGGCGGCTGTACGTTTTGCGACAATCGCAGTTTTAGCCCGAGCCGGCGTCTGCCGCGCGGCGCCATTCGCGCCCAGATCGACCAGGGTATCGGACTGCTCAAATGGCGCTATCGCCGCGTCGACAAGTTTTTGGCGTACTTTCAGCCCGCCACGAACACCTATGCGCCGGTCGACAAATTGCGCTCGGTGTATGAGGAGGCGCTCGATCACCCGTCTGTCGTGGGAATCGCCATCGGCACCAGGCCCGACTGCGTGCCCGACGACGTGTTGGAACTGCTGGGCGAAATCAACAGGCGAACCTATCTTTCGGTCGAGTATGGGCTGCAAACAATTCACGATCGATCACTCGACTGGATGAACCGAGGCCATCATTACGATGCTTTCCTCGATGCGGTCGAGCGCAGCCGCGCGCACGGATTTGAAATTTGCGCTCACGTCATCTTGGGTCTGCCAGGCGAGACCCACGATTGCATGATGGCCACGGCGCGCGAGCTGGCGCGGCTGAATATCGACGCGGTCAAAATTCATAACTTGTACGCCGTCAAAAACACGCCGTTGGCGGAACAAGTGGCTCGCGGCGAAGTGACATTGATGGAGCGGGATGATTATATCAGGACGGTGGCCGATTTTTTGGAGCTGCTGCCGCCCGCGACGCTCGTCGAGCGCATCAGCGGCGACGCGCCGCCCGACTTTTTTGTCGGGCCGGCATGGTGCCTGGAAAAGCCGGCCGTGCGGCTGGCGCTGGAGGCGGAATTACAGCGGCGGGATTCGTGGCAGGGCAAACTTTGGTCGATTTCGACATGACCGAGCCGGTAGCATACTTGAATGGCGCGCTGGTGCCCGCTTCGCAGGCAGTCGTCGCCGTAAGCGACGGGGGCTTCGTGCAGGGCACGACGGTAGCCGAGCAGCTCCGCACGTTTGACGGCAAGTTGTTTCGGCTCGATGCGCACGTCGAGCGTTTGTTCCGGTCGCTCGACATCATCGGTGTCGATCCCGGTTTGAGCCGCGGCCAGTTCGCTTCCATCGCCACTGAACTCGCGAAGAGCAATCACTCGCTTTTGACCGACGGGGACGATCTGAACTTGACCATCTTCGTGACGCCGGGCCCCTACATGCCGATGACCGGTGGCCGATCGCCCGCGCCGACTGTCTGTCTACACACATTTCCGCTGCGATTTGACCTTTGGGCGAGAAAATACGAACAGGGCGAAGCTCTGGCGACGACGAGCGTTGCGCAGGTCCCGCATCGCTCGTGGCCGCCCGAGTTGAAATGCCGCAGCCGGATGCACTACTACCTGGCCGATCGCGAGGCGCAATCCCGTTTTCCGGGGAGCCGCGCGCTGATGCTGGACGAAGACGGCTTCGTGACCGAATCAACGACCGCCAACTTAGTCTTGTTTAGAGAGGCCATTGGCCTGGTGATGCCGAAGCGCGAGAAGATTTTGCCGGGCATCAGTCTGGCCGTGCTGCTTGAGTTGGCGTCACAGCTGCAAGTTCCCGTTGAACAGGGCGATCTGCGGCCGGAAGATGTTGCAACAGCCGACGAAGTATTTTTGACCAGCACCTCGATCTGCATGGTGCCCGTCGTGCGATTTAATGGCGTTGCCATCGGAACCGGCGCGCCTGGTCCCTGCTTCGAGCGTTTTTTGAATGCCTGGAGCGGGCTGGTCGGCCTCGACATTGCCGCGCAGGCAAAACGGTTTGCCGCGCGCTAAAAACGACCGTTCAAGGCGTCGTTGATCGCGCCCAAATAGGGCCCGAACAGCCGGAAGATGAGGAAGATGATCAGCGCCGCGATCAACCCCCACACGGCCAGGCCCAACAGGATGGTGATGGTGTTCATCGCCAGCCGGGCTTCGTCCTGATAGTGCGCGGCCAGATGTGAGAGGGACTCGACGAGCTGCCCGCTTTCTTCGCCCACTTGAACCGCGTCGAGAAAATCGAGCGGGAAGGCGCGGGTATCTCGCAAGGACGCGTGAAGCTCGTTCCCCTCGCGCACCGATTGCAGCACTTGTGGAATGTGTTGCGTGTAGATAACGTTCTGGGTGCTGCGCAATGACATTCTCATCGCCGGTCGCACGGCCATGCCGGAGTTCATCGTCACGTGCATGGCCCAGCAGAGCCGCGCCATCGCCATGGTTTCCAACGCCCTGCCCAAACGAGGAATTCGCATTACGGCGCGTTGAATCGGCGCTACCCAGAGCGCCCCGCGCATGCCGGCGCGAACGGTCAGAAACCCGGCGGTCCCTACCGCCGCCAGAAACCCGAGGTAGGTCACGAGGCCTTCGGTGCCCGTCAAACCAAAGCCCAGGGTGTCGACGTTGTTTTTCTTGAGATCCGGCACGGCGCCAAAGGCATAGATTAGAATCCCGACGACTCCCAGCGCCATGCACAATTCCATCACCGGCCAAGTGATCGCGCTCACAAACGTGCGACGCAGGCGTAATTGATTCTCATAATGCTCGGCCAGCTGGCGGCAAACCTCTGGCAAATGTCCGGTCTCTTCGCCGACCTTCACGAGTTCGCGGAAAAACTCTGGAAAGTAATTTCCGGTGCCCTGAAGTGAGTCGCTGATCGTCGACCCGGCGGCTACGTCGTGGCTCACGTCGGAATATCTTCGCTTGGCCGGCCCCAGCGCGGACGACGCCTCACGAGCCCAGACATTGCGCACATCGACTCCCGCACCCAGCGACGTCGCCAAGCGACGGCAGAGTGCGGCCAGCGGCTTCAGGCCGATTCGGGGCTCGAACATGAGTGCAACGCTCGCGCAGGGGCTTAGACCAGACTTGATATCTTTTAGTTTAACGCGACGCGCCGTGTGCGCGGCAAAAAAGTCGCTCCCTGCAAAGGGCCGGAACCATTTGATAGAATCAGGGCGTTCTTTGACGTTTCGGCCCCCGTCCACGCGTGTATTCCCTCCGTCGCCAAACCATGAAAACCTGGAATTCGGTGGCCATCGTGGGGGTCGGGCTGATCGGCGGGTCGGTCGGGCTGGCGATTCGCAAACGAAATCCCGCCGCCAAGGTGATCGGCACCGGATCGAGTTCGCGAACGCTCGAAACGGCTGAGCGTTTAGGAGCCGTGACTGCGGTCGTCGACAAGCCTCAGGCGGCGGTGGCCGAGGCCGATCTGGTGCTGGTTTGCACGCCGGTGGGCTTGATCGTCGAACAAGTTCGAGAACTTGCGCCCCATTGCAGATCTGGTGCGCTGATCACCGACGTGGGGAGCACCAAGCTCGATATCGTAACCCAATTGGAACTATTTGCGTCAGAACCGGCCTGGCCGCGCGACGTCCGTTTTGTCGGCAGTCATCCGATCGCGGGCAATGAGAAGCGCGGACCGCAGCACGCAAATGCCGATCTGTTCGTCGATCGCACGACCGTCATCACGCCGACGGATTCGACGCGACCAGACGACTGTGAGTCACTTCGCGCGTTCTGGGCAAGCTTGGGAGCCAAAGTTGTTTTGATGCCGGCAGCCGAGCACGATCGCGCGCTGGCTGTTACGAGCCACTTGCCCCATTTGGTGGCCGCGGCCATTGCCGGTGTGACTCCAGAGGAGTACCTTACGCTCACCGCCGGCGGTTGGCAGGATACGACGCGCATCGCGGCGGGCGATCCGCTGCTGTGGCGACAGATTTTGCTCTCGAATCGCGCGAACGTCCTCGCGGCGGTCGATCGATTCGAGCAGCTTTTGGCAAATTGGCGAACCGCGCTTGAGTCACAAGACGCGACGGAACTGGAAAGACTTTTGACTGAGGCGAAACGCATCCGCGATGCTGTGGGAAATTGACATCTATCCGGCCGCTGGCCAGCCCGATCGAACCGGCGCGGCTGCCTTATCGGTGGCGGCCGACCTGCGGCTGGATGAGAAGCTACGCGTTGCCGCGGCAGGCGGATATCTGGTTCAAGGCTCATTCGAGCGCGCCGACGTTGAGCGCATCGCCCGCGAGTTGTTGGTCGATGGCGTCGTTGAACGGGCCGTGATCGCGCCGATTGGCGACGCTCGGCTGACCGACGCCCGGCAATCTGAAATCAACGGCACCGCCGGCGATTGGCAAGTCGTGCACGTGCTGCCCAAGCCGGGCGTGATGGACCCCGTGGCCCAAAGCGCGACGACGGCGATTGCCGACTTGGGGCTCAAGGCCGAGGCGCTGCGCACTTTCCGCAAGTATTGGATCCAAGGTCTGCAAGACGGCGGTCTGAAGCTGCTGTGCAAGAGCCTGGCAAACGACGCCATCGAGCAAGTGGTTGTCGGGCGTTTGCCTTTCGACAAGCTCGAGCTGGGCTCGCCGTATCGCTTCGAGCGCGTCACGATTCCGCTGCGCTCGCTGGACGATGCGGCACTTGTCGCACTCAGTCGCGACGGGCAGTTGTTCCTGTCGCTGGTCGAAATGCAAACGATTCAGGCCCATTTCCGCTCGCTCGATCGTGACCCGACCGACGTCGAGCTGGAAACGGTCGCTCAGACCTGGAGCGAGCATTGCAGCCACAAGACACTCGCGGGCCGGATTTCCTATCGCGATCCCGAGGGCTCGCGCACGTTTCAAAACATGCTTAAGGAGACGATCTTCGGGGCGACGCGGCGGATTCGCGAAACGCTCGGCGAGCACGACTGGTGCGTGAGCGTGTTTGAAGACAATGCCGGCATCGTCCGCTTCGACGAACAATACAACCTCGTTTTCAAGGCCGAGACGCACAACCATCCGTCAGCCCTGGAACCCTACGGTGGTGCCAACACGGGGCTCGGAGGCGTGATTCGCGATTCGCTCGGCACCGGCATGGGCGCCAAGCCGATTTGCAACACCGACGTGTTTTGCTTCGCTCCGCCCGATACGCCTCACGACGCCGTGCCGACCGGAGCACTGCATCCGCGCCGGGTCATGCGGGGTGTGGTCGCTGGAGTGCGCGACTACGGCAACCGGATGGGCATTCCGACCGTCAACGGCGCGATCTACTTCGATCCGCGTTACTTGGGCAACCCGTTGGTGTTCTGTGGAAACGTTGGCCTGATCCCGCGGGACAAGTCGTCGAAGGAACCGCGCGCCGGCGATCATATCGTCGTGATCGGCGGCCGCACCGGACGCGATGGAATCCACGGCGCCACGTTCAGTTCCGCCGAGCTGACGCATCAAAGCGAGAGCCTGTCGGGCGGGGCCGTGCAGATTGGCAATGCCATCACCGAAAAGATGCTGCTGGACGTAATTCTGCAGGCTCGCGATCGAGGGTTGTACCACGCGATCACCGATTGCGGCGCCGGAGGATTGTCGAGCGCCGTCGGCGAGATGGGCGAGAAGATTGGCGCTGAAGTGTGGCTCGATCGCGCGCCGGTCAAATATGAGGGGCTGTCGTATACGGAAATTTGGATTTCCGAAGCGCAGGAACGGATGGTTCTCTCGGTCGGACCCGACCAGTGGGACGCGTTCGCCGCGCTCTGTCAGTCAGAAGGCGTGGAATCCACGATCATCGGACAGTTCGTGCCGACGGGGCGGCTGAAGCTCAAGTATGGCGGACAGGAGGTCGCCGACTTGTCGATGGACTTCCTGCACGACGGGCGTCCACCGGTCGTGCGCGAGGCGGTTTACATGCCGCCTGAGCCTGCAGCGCTCAAGCTGACTGCCGAGTCGATTGCAGATTTCGAGGGAACGCTCAAAGGCATTCTCGGCTCGCTGAACGTCTCCAGCAAGCATTGGGTTATCCGCCAGTACGATCACGAAGTGCAAGGTGGCAGCGTCGTGAAGCCGCTGGTGGGTGTCGAGAATGACGGCCCGAGCGACGCGGCGGTCGTGCGACCGGTGCTCGGCTCGCGCCGCGGCATCGTCGTGTCTTGTGGCATGAATCCCAATTACGGCGACTTCGACACGTATTACATGGCCGCAAGCGCCATCGACGAGGCGCTGCGAAACTGCGTCGCCGTGGGCGCCGATCCCAGTCGAATTGCGATTCTCGACAATTTCTGTTGGGGGAACACCGATCGCCCACAGACGCTCGGCTCGCTGGTGCGAGCAGCGCTTGCATGCCACGACCTGGCCGTGGCGCTGGGGACACCGTTCATCAGCGGCAAGGACAGCCTGAACAACGAATTCCGTTACGTCGACAAGTCCGGCAACTCGCAATCGATCAGCATCCCGCCGTCGCTGTTGATTAGCGCGCTGGGACAGATCGACGACGTGTCGCGCGCGGTGACGATGGATCTGAAGCAGCCTGGCAATTTCATCTATGTCGTAGGCGCGACGAAGGATGAGCTGGGCGGCTCTCACTTTGCCGCGTTGCACGGCCTGAGGGGGGGCTTCGTGCCGCGGGTCGATTCGGCGGTGGCAAAGCAGACGTTTGCAGCGATGCATCGCGCGATCTCAGCCGGCCTCGTGCGAGCCTGCCACGATTTGAGCGAAGGCGGGTTGGCAGTCGCGATTGCCGAAATGGCATTCGCCGGCGGGCTGGGAGCGAGCATCGATCTAAACAAGGTGCCGTGTGACGGCAAGCACGATCACTCGGCCAGCGCGATGCTGTTGTTTTCCGAATCGAATACGCGGTTTCTGTGCGAAGTGCCCGCGTCATCGGCGGCGCAATTCGAAAAGGAACTCCTCGGCGTACCCCAGGCGCGCGTTGGCCAGGTGACGGGAAAAGCGAACCTGGAAATCACGGCCGGCGATCGGACGCTGATCGACGTCGACATCAACAGTCTCAAGGCGGCCTGGCAGAAGCCGCTCGATTGGTAAAGCGTTAAACATCATCATGGCTCAACCACGCGTGCTTGTGTTGCGATCGCCCGGCGCTAACTGCGACGGCGAGGCCGCGCACGCCTTCGAGCGCGCCGGCGGACGCTCCGAGTTGATCCACATCAACCGCGTGCTGGAGCAAACCGATCTGCTGAGCCAATTTCAAATTCTGTGTGTGCCGGGTGGGTTCAGCTATGGCGACGACATCGCGGCCGGACGGATTCTGGCCAATCAGATTCGTCAACACCTGGCGGATCGGCTGGCGGAATTCAAAGCCGCGGGCAAGCTGATCCTGGGCATCTGCAATGGCTTTCAAGTGCTGATCAAATCGGGCGTGTTGCTGCCGTTCGGCGAAAACTTCGCCGCGCCGGCCACGCTGGGCTGGAACGACTCTGGAAAGTTCGAAGACCGCTGGGTGCCGCTGCGCACGGCCAGCACGAAGAGCGTGTTCTTCGCCGGGATCGAGACGATGTACCTGCCGGTTGCTCATGCCGAGGGCAAGTTCGTGCCCCGCTCAAGCGAAGTGCTTGACCGGCTGACGAAAAACGGGCAAGTGGTGCTGCGCTACGGCTACGAGAGGGGCGCGAGCGCGGCCGCCCAGCTGGCGCCCGGCACGCCCTATCCCGACAACCCCAACGGATCGATGGGAGATGTAGCGGGGGTGTGCGACGAGACCGGTCGGGTGTGCGGCCTCATGCCGCATCCCGAGCGCCATATCGATCCTACCCAGCATCCTCGCTGGACGCGCGGGCCGCTACCCCCGGCTGGAGAGGGCCTGCGCGTATTCGAAAATGCGGTCAGCTACTTTCGTTGACCGCGGCCTGACTGTCAGATCCTTTGCCTATTGGCAGCAAGGCGCCGTCATTACCGGCGTGCTGTGCATGCACGGATCGCAGCATTCCGAGGCGTAAGGCGCATAAGATTGATTCTGCCGGCCCCAGCCAAACAGGTAATAGCCGGGTTGCCATCCCGAGCTGCCACCACAGGGGTTGCAGTTGTTGCGTGACATGCAGCCATTGGCGCTGGCCGCTACGATAGTTAACAGCGATACGATCAGCAATTTGCGCATCGTTCTCTCTCCGGGCGGGACACACGAACTCCGCGCGCAGGAGCGCGAAGGGTAGGTTAAGCAACCATACATCACGCCCAGTGATGTGCAAACGCAACGCGCCGCGATTTGTCGACCGCCAGATCACGTCGGGCGTGCATCCAAGCTGTCGTTACAATCGTCCCACACCGCGCTTGACGAGTCTCTGGGTTTCAGAGATGGTCATGGAGTTCGGCCGCTTCAGCTTTCCCTACTCGCTGCAGGCCCTTTCATGAACCCCAAAGAATTCCGCGACTGGTACACGAACCTGACGGTGAACACGATCAACACCTCAGGTGGCTCCGTCTATTTTACGGGGCTGCACGTCGACACGTATGCCATGAACAAGCCTGCCGCCCAGACGGCCGGCCAGCTGGCGATCGACGCCATTCGCCAGACCGCGGCCGCCAAGAACAAATCGTTTCAAACGAGCGCCAGGGACTCCTTGGGCTGGGCGGTCCAGCTCGACAACGCGGCGTTCAACTACGCCAAGCTGTTCCGCGGCACGCCGGCGCAGCTGGAGCACATTCTGAGCGTCGGCATTCAGTGTGGATACTTCCGCAGCCCGACCCAACAGAGCCTGCAAAAATTTATCGACGATTCTTTCCGCACCGATTGCGTTGGCTTCGTGAGCTCATATTTCCGACACACGCGCGGCGCGGACTTTTTCAAATGGGACGACGTTGCCAATCACGGCTGCGGACCGTTCTACGACAAGGCCAAGGCCAACGGCTATTTCAACTGGTACCCGTCCGAGATCTGGCAAGGAGACGTGATCCTGTGGATGCTGGAGAATCGGAAGGAAACTCGCACGCCGGGCCATATTTCGCTCGTGCAGAGCGTCGTCGGTCCGTCCACGCCCGGCGGACCGTACGAGCTGACCTGCGTCGAATCGAATGGTGCAACCGGCAAGGATCCGCGAGAGACGAAGCGAATCATCAAAGCCGCCACGGGCGGACAGGATGAAGAAGGCGACTACATTTACTGGAAAGGCCCCGACGGCAGCAGCTACCTGGAACTCGGGGACGGTTCGAAAGTGATCGTCATCACATTGTATTGAGCGGCAGGTGAGCGGCTTGGGTCGGTGCCGATCGTGGATAATTTTTCGTTCGTCTTGTGCTCGCTCAGCCAGTTGATGCCGCTGGCTGTGCGCTTGGGCAGCGGGAGTCGATGATGTGCTTTCCAGCACAGTGGGATCCGAAGCTTGGAATTCACGTGACTTGAAGTCGCGGC
>JADMIO012752828.1_pt1 | contig 50582 bp, 39 predicted proteins | sample 8958161 | NCBI WGS metagenome assembly JADMIO01 (sample SAMN16585339, study PRJNA669376) | soil metagenome | isolation source: Crop rotation soil | place: USA: Cullars Rotation, Alabama | collected 2011 | reverse complement strand
CTTTCCCCAGCACATACGACATTAATCGTGCCGATACCCAGGTTAGGCGCGCTGTCAATAACTATGACATCATAGTCATGAGCAACAGTTTCAATGGCCAGTCGGAGCATCAGGTGTGGATCGGTGGGCAGTTTACCTTCATCAAATTTGCCCATTAACTCAGTTTCAATACGGTGCAGAGCCAGACAGGAAGGAATAATGTCAAGCCCCGGCCAGCAAGTGGGCTTTATTGCATAAGTGACATCGTCCTTTTCCCCAAGATAGAAAGGCAGGAGAGTGTCTTCTGCATGAATATGAAGATCTGGTACCCATCCGTGATACATTGAGGCTGTTCCCTGGGGGTCGTTACCTTCCACGAGCAAAACACGTAGCCCCTTCAGAGCCAGATCCTGAGCAAGATGAACAGAAACTGAGGTTTTGTAAACGCCTCCTTTATGGGCAGCAACCCCGATCACCGGTGGAAATACGTCTTCAGCACGTCGCAATCGCGTACCAAACACATCACGCATATGATTAATTTGTTCAATTGTATAACCAACACGTTGCTCAACCCGTCCTCGAATTTCCATATCCGGGTGCGGTAGTCGCCCTGCTTTCTCGGCATCTCTGATAGCCTGAGAAGAAACCCCAACTAAATCCGCTGCTTCACCTATTCTCCAGCGCCGGGTTATTTTCCTCGCTTCCGGGCTGTCATCATTAAACTGTGCAATGGCGATAGCCTTCGTCATTTCATGACCAGCGTTTATGCACTGGTTAAGTGTTTCCATGAGTTTCATTCTGAACATCCTTTAATCATTGCTTTGCGTTTTTTTATTAAATCTTGCAATTTACTGCAAAGCAACAACAAAATCGCAAAGTCATCAAAAAACCGCAAAGTTGTTTAAAATAAGAGCAACACTACAAAAGGAGATAAGAAGAGCACATACCTCAGTCACTTATTATCACTAGCGCTCGCCGCAGCCGTGTAACCGAGCATAGCGAGCGAACTGGCGAGGAAGCAAAGAAGAACTGTTCTGTCAGATAGCTCTTACGCTCAGCGCAAGAAGAAATATCCACCGTGGGAAAAACTCCAGGTAGAGGTACACACGCGGATAGCCAATTCAGAGTAATAAACTGTGATAATCAACCCTCATCAATGATGACGAACTAACCCCCGATATCAAGTCACATGACGAAGGGAAAGAGAAGGAAATCAACTGTGACAAACTGCCCTCAAATTTGGCTTCCTTAAAAATTACAGTTCAAAAAGTATGAGAAAATCCATGCAGGCTGAAGGAAACAGCAAAACTGTGACAAATTACCCTCAGTAGGTCAGAACAAATGTGACGAACCACCCTCAAATCTGTGACAGATAACCCTCAGACTATCCTGTCGTCATGGAAGTGATATCGCGGAAGGAAAATACGATATGAGTCGTCTGGCGGCCTTTCTTTTTCTCAATGTATGAGAGGCGCATTGGAGTTCTGCTGTTGATCTCATTAACACAGACCTGCAGGAAGCGGCGGCGGAAGTCAGGCATACGCTGGTAACTTTGAGGCAGCTGGTAACGCTCTATGATCCAGTCGATTTTCAGAGAGACGATGCCTGAGCCATCCGGCTTACGATACTGACACAGGGATTCGTATAAACGCATGGCATACGGATTGGTGATTTCTTTTGTTTCACTAAGCCGAAACTGCGTAAACCGGTTCTGTAACCCGATAAAGAAGGGAATGAGATATGGGTTGATATGTACACTGTAAAGCCCTCTGGATGGACTGTGCGCACGTTTGATAAACCAAGGAAAAGATTCATAGCCTTTTTCATCGCCGGCATCCTCTTCAGGGCGATAAAAAACCACTTCCTTCCCCGCGAAACTCTTCAATGCCTGCCGTATATCCTTACTGGCTTCCGCAGAGGTCAATCCGAATATTTCAGCATATTTAGCAACATGGATCTCGCAGATACCGTCATGTTCCTGTAGGGTGCCATCAGATTTTCTGATCTGGTCAACGAACAGATACAGCATACGTTTTTGATCCCGGGAGAGACTATATGCCGCCTCAGTGAGGTCGTTTGACTGGACGATTCGCGGGCTATTTTTACGTTTCTTGTGATTGATAACCGCTGTTTCCGCCATGACAGATCCATGTGAAGTGTGACAAGTTTTTAGATTGTCACACTAAATAAAAAAGAGTCAATAAGCAGGGATAACTTTGTGAAAAAACAGCTTCTTCTGAGGGCAATTTGTCACAGGGTTAAGGGCAATTTGTCACAGACAGGACTGTCATTTGAGGGTGATTTGTCACACTGAAAGGGCAATTTGTCACAACACCTTCTCTAGAACCAGCATGGATAAAGGCCTACAAGGCGCTCTAAAAAAGAAGATCTAAAAACTATAAAAAAAATAATTATAAAAATATCCCCGTGGATAAGTGGATAACCCCAAGGGAAGTTTTTTCAGGCATCGTGTGTAAGCAGAATATATAAGTGCTGTTCCCTGGTGCTTCCTCGCTCACTCGACCGGGAGGGTTCGAGAAGGGGGGGCACCCCCCTTCGGCGTGCGCGGTCACGCGCACAGGGCGCAGCCCTGGTTAAAAACAAGGTTTATAAATATTGGTTTAAAAGCAGGTTAAAAGACAGGTTAGCGGTGGCCGAAAAACGGGCGGAAACCCTTGCAAATGCTGGATTTTCTGCCTGTGGACAGCCCCTCAAATGTCAATAGGTGCGCCCCTCATCTGTCAGCACTCTGCCCCTCAAGTGTCAAGGATCGCGCCCCTCATCTGTCAGTAGTCGCGCCCCTCAAGTGTCAATACCGCAGGGCACTTATCCCCAGGCTTGTCCACATCATCTGTGGGAAACTCGCGTAAAATCAGGCGTTTTCGCCGATTTGCGAGGCTGGCCAGCTCCACGTCGCCGGCCGAAATCGAGCCTGCCCCTCATCTGTCAACGCCGCGCCGGGTGAGTCGGCCCCTCAAGTGTCAACGTCCGCCCCTCATCTGTCAGTGAGGGCCAAGTTTTCCGCGAGGTATCCACAACGCCGGCGGCCGGCCGCGGTGTCTCGCACACGGCTTCGACGGCGTTTCTGGCGCGTTTGCAGGGCCATAGACGGCCGCCAGCCCAGCGGCGAGGGCAACCAGCCGAGGGCTTCGCCCTGTCGCTCGACTGCGGCGAGCACTACTGGCTGTAAAAGGACAGACCACATCATGGTTCTGTGTTCATTAGGTTGTTCTGTCCATTGCTGACATAATCCGCTCCACTTCAACGTAACACCGCACGAAGATTTCTATTGTTCCTGAAGGCATATTCAAATCGTTTTCGTTACCGCTTGCAGGCATCATGACAGAACACTACTTCCTATAAACGCTACACAGGCTCCTGAGATTAATAATGCGGATCTCTACGATAATGGGAGATTTTCCCGACTGTTTCGTTCGCTTCTCAGTGGATAACAGCCAGCTTCTCTGTTTAACAGACAAAAACAGCATATCCACTCAGTTCCACATTTCCATATAAAGGCCAAGGCATTTATTCTCAGGATAATTGTTTCAGCATCGCAACCGCATCAGACTCCGGCATCGCAAACTGCACCCGGTGCCGGGCAGCCACATCCAGCGCAAAAACCTTCGTGTAGACTTCCGTTGAACTGATGGACTTATGTCCCATCAGGCTTTGCAGAACTTTCAGCGGTATACCGGCATACAGCATGTGCATCGCATAGGAATGGCGGAACGTATGTGGTGTGACCGGAACAGAGAACGTCACACCGTCAGCAGCAGCGGCGGCAACCGCCTCCCCAATCCAGGTCCTGACCGTTCTGTCCGTCACTTCCCAGATCCGCGCTTTCTCTGTCCTTCCTGTGCGACGGTTACGCCGCTCCATGAGCTTATCGGGTCCACTCGCGAACGCAGAAAGGCCCACCCGAAGGTGAGCCAGTGTGATTACATTTGCGGCCTAACTGTGGCCAGTCCAGTTACGCTGGAGTCACTAGTATTTAGGTGACACTATAGAAGCGGCCGCGACAACTTGTCCACGTGGAATTCTAAGCTTAGGATCCCAATGTGCTGGAAAGACGACCCGTTGCGGCCAATCGGGCCGCCGCCTGGGCTGATCGTGGAGGACAGCCGGGGGCTGTACGTGAAGGGGCGGCTGAGCGTCGAGAGTTTTTGGGGACGTGAGGCGTGGGTGCTGTTGCGCGATGGGGCATTGAGCGAGGGATCGATTGGCTATCGCTCGATACCGGCGCGGACGGAATGGAAGAACGGGCACCGCCACCTGTTGGAGGTCGAGCTGTTCGAGGTTAGCTTCGTCAGCATCGGGATGAACCCGGAGACGGGGCTGCGGGCACTCAAGGCGCGGCGGGTTGAGCCGGGCGATCTATGGCGGCAAGTGCGCTGGCGTGAGGCGGTATTGCGGGAGTTTAGAGAGGGAGGAAGGGCGTGAACGAGCGGATTCGTGGGCTATACGACGAGGCAGGCGCGGCGCTGGCCGAGGCTAAGGCGCTGCTGGGACAGTATGAGGGCAAGGAGATGCCGCAGGAGGTGGCGACGCAGTTCGACCGGCTAATGGATCAGGTGGACGGCAAACAGGCCGAGGCGCGGCGGTTGGAAGGGCTGCTGGGGCGCGAGCGGGCCTTGCGCGAGATCGACGAGCAGAAGCGGCTCGACGCGCCGTTGCGGGCGCAGGGTCGCGGCGGGCCACAGCTGAGCCCGGAGGCTAAGGCGTTCGAGATCTATCTGCGGATGGGCGAGAGCGCGCCGGGCGAGGTGAAGGCGGCACTGAACATCGGCACCGACGCGCAGGGCGGCTACCTGACGCCGACCGAGTACAGCAACGCGGTCGTGCGCGAACTGTACGAACTGAGCGTGCTGCGCCAGGCCGGGGCCAGGATCATCCCGCTATCGTCGGACAGCATGAAGGCGCCGACGATCACGGCTACCTCGGCGGCAGTGCTGACGAGTGAGGCCAGTGCCTTTGACGAGAAGGAGCCGACGTTCGGCGAGACGACCTTCACGCCCTACAAGTATACGCGGCTGGCAAAGGCGAGCGACGAAATGGTGTCTGATAGCCGCTTCCCGCTGTGGGACGCGATCCTGAAGCCGGATTTCGTGCAGGCGTTCGCCGCGGCCGAAAACACCGCGTTTACCACCGGCACCGGCAGCAGCCAGCCGGAGGGCGTCGTGACCGGGGCAACGGTGGGCGTGACGCTGGCGAACGGCACCAGCCAGGTGAGCACTATCGCGTCGGCGGACAGCCTGATCGACCTTTACCACGCTCTCGACCACAAGTACCGGGCGCGGGCAAAATGGATGCTCAACGACGCCACGCTGAAGATCATCCGCAAGTTCCAGGACGCCAACGACCAGTATATCTGGCAGCCGGGGTTGGCGGCGGGTCAGCCGGATACGATCCTGGGTCGTCCGGTGGTGATCAACCCTTCGATGGCGACCCCGGCGGCCAACGCGAAGACGATCCTGTTCGGCGACTTCAGCTACTTCTGGATCGGCGACCGCGAGGGCCTGCAGATCAAGGTATTGCAGGAACTCTATGCCGGTAGCGGTCAGGTCGGCTTCCGCGCCTACAAGCGGTTCGACAGCCACGTGATGCTCGCGGGCGCGATCCAGGCGCTGAAGCAGGCGGCAAGCTAGGAGGGGCGCAGGGGACAGGGAGCAGGGGGGCAGAAATTCGCTCCTGCGCCCCTGTTCCCTGCCCCCTGTCCCCCGGAGGTGACGAAGATGGGGCTGGCGGAGAAAATATCGAACTGGTTGGGGCTGCAGCAGAAGGAGCCGTTGGCGGCGGGCGGGGGATGGTTAGGGCCGCTGGGGTGGAGTCCGGCGTTCGGGGAGACAGACCAGAATGTGCGGACGATGATCGAGGAGGGCTATAAGAAGAACTCGGCGGTGTTCGCCTGTATCTCGACACTGGCCTTCGCCTTCCCGGAGCCGCCGCTGGCGGTGTTCTCGCGCAGTCGCCCCGGCGAGGTGATCAGCGGTCACCCGATCCGGCTGTTGCTCAACCAGCCGAACCCGCTGATGGGCGAGGCGGAACTGCTGCAATACGTGATCACCTATATGGCGCTGGGCGGCAACACCTACCTGTTCAAGTTTCGCGGGCAGGGCGACCGGGTGACCGAGCTTTGGCCGTACCACGCGGGCGAGATGTGGCCGGTAGCGTCGGACCGCGAGTGGATCAGCCACTACGTTTATGACCGGGGCGATGGAACGCTACGCGAGGTGGCGAAGCGCGACGTGATCCACCTCAAGTGGATGCCCGACCCGCAGGCGCCGGGGCGCGGGATGCCACCACTGAAGGCCGTGGCGCGGGAGACGGACAGCGACAACGAGCTAACGCGCTACCTATACGCGCTGCTCAGGAACGACGCGATGCCGCGAACGGCGCTCAGGCTGCCGGAGACGGCGCACCTTAGCGAGGAGCAGTACCGGCGGCTGAAGGAGCAGTTTCAGATGCGTTACGGCGGCGACCGGCGCGGGCAAGTGGCGGTGCTGGAAGGCGGTGTGGAGATCGAGCGGCTGGCGCTGGACCTGGAGCAACTCGCGTTCGACACGCTGCGCGGGGTGCCGGAGGCCAGGATCGCGGCGGCGTTTCGGGTGCCGCCGATCGTAGCCGGATTGAGCGTGGGGCGGAACCACAGTACCTACGCGAATTACCGCGAGGCCCGGCGCAGTTTCGCCGAGCAAACGCTGGTGCCGCTGTGGCGCAGCGTGGCCGGGGAGATCGAGCAGGGGCTAAGGGACGATTTCGCGGCGGGCGATGTAGAGATCCGCTTCGACCTGCGGCGGGTCGAGGCGCTGGCCGAGAGCGAGAGCGACCGCTGGCGGCGCGTGCTGGATGGCGTCGAGCGCGGGGTGTTACGGGTCAACGAGGCCCGCGTGCAACTCGGCTATGAGCCGGTGGCCGATGGGGAGCATTTCGCCTGACGATTATTCACCACGGAGGCATGGAGAGATGAGCGATACGACTTATGCGGAGGTCGCCGAGTTGAAACCGTGGGTGGGCATCGCGGCTGATGATGTGTCAGCGGATGACCTGTTGCAGCAGAAGTTGAACACGGCGGCGGAGCAGGTGGACGGGGCCACGCGTGGGGTTCGGACGTTCGGCGAGGCGTTCAGCGCATCGGCGGAGCAGACGCGAACTTTCAGTTACGACTACAGCGGCTGGGCGACGATTGACGATGCCATTTCGATCACAGCGGTCAGCCTGGACGGTGTGGAGTTGGCGGCGGAGAAGTGGGAGGCGTATCCGTATCAGGACGATGCCGGGAAGTTGCCGATCACGGCGCTGCTGATCGTTGGCGCCTGCTGCCCGCTGGGCGGCGCGGGACAACAGGTCGGCGCGGGGCGGATCGAAGTAACCGGGACATGGGGCTATTGCGCGGAGGAAAACCGCCCGGCGCTGGTAAAGGAGGCCACGCTGGTGCAGGCGGCCTACCTGTTCAGCCGCATCGCACGTAGCGACGCGCCATCTGACGAGGTCGATGGCGTGCATAAAAGCGTGGCCGCGCTGCTAAAAGGGCTGGTGCGGCACAGCTACGTCGTGTAATACCGAGTACCGGGTACCGAGTAAGTCAGTTCACGTGTCACGTTTCACGTTTCCGCCTTTACTCGTAACTCGTAGCTCAGAAAGGGAAAAGCTATGGCGGTTGAGACGGTGCTAGCGCAGGTGGCGGCGATCTGCCGGGGCATCAGCGGGGTAGCGGAGAGTTCGGCGCAGGGGTGGCCGGATGTGGCGCCGCTGGTGCGAGCGCCGGTCTGCTATGTCGAGGCGCGGGCGCCACAGTTCAGCCGGTTGACGAGTGGGGCAGCCGGGGCGGTGGAGATGCGCTATACGGTGCTGATCACGCTGGTGCTGGGCGGACCGGATCTTTCCGCGCAGCGGGCGCTGGCGTTGGCCGCGCCGTTCTTCGCCCGCTTCCGCGACGCGTTTTATGGCGACCCGACGCTGGGCGGCTCCTGCTGGCATAGCGCCCTGGACGACGGCGAGGCCAACCTGCGCGAATACCGGCGCAGCAAAGCCTTTCCCAGGATCGCCTGGCGCCTACAGGTGACCGAGTTGGCGGCGGCGGACGGCGGCGCGGTAGGGTTGGTGGCCGGGCCGGGAGCGTATGTGGCGATCGGCGCGGCGGGCGCTGAGCAGGACATCAGCGCCTATTGCGCGGCAGCGGCATATGTGGAGACGACGGCGGAGCATGATGTGACGCCGTATGGCGCGACGGCGGAGAGCAAGGCGCCGGGGCTGAGCAGCGCCGAGGTACGCTTGCACGGGAAGTGGACTCCGGCGCTGAACGAGATCATGGCGGGGTTGCGGCGGGTGGCGGGGCGCAGCATCGTGCTTGGCCCGGCGGGGAATGGCGACGGGATGCCGAAGATCAGCGCGGCGGGCTATCTGCGCGATTACGCGGTGGAGACGGACGCAACGGGCGGCGCAGTGGGCTGGCGGGCATTGTTCCGGGCCAGCGGCGGGTTCGAGTTCGACGTGTTTTAGTGGGCGGGCGGGGTTGGCGGTTGAAACCGCGCCTGGAGGGCCTGCGGCCAGTTGTCGGCCTGCGCCGACAAGACGGACGGATGGGGTGGGGCAGTCAGGGGGTGGATGGGGTGGCTTTCATATGTAAGGTGGGTGGGACCGATTACGGGCCGAGCGGGGAGCACGCGCTCAGGACGTTGCGGTTGACCCCGGCGGCGCATGGCGAGGTAGGCGCGGCGACGATTCTCCTTGGCGGGTCGGAGGCGTTTCCGCTGGCGAATAAACAGGAAGTGCTGGTCTACGAGACGAACGACGAGGGGAATATCGTCTATCGCTGGTTCGCCGGGTTCGTGGCGCGGGTCAAGACGACAGTGGTTAAGGGCAACGGCGAGCGGGTGTGGCTGTTGCAATGCGAAGACTGGAACGTGCTGCTGGACCGGCTGGTGGGGCGGGCAGCGGCGGCGCAGGAGATCAGGGTCACGGCGGGCGACTTCGACGCGCAGGTGTTGAGCGTCGTGACGCAGTTGCAGGATGGGGCGGCGCAGGGTATCGACGCGAGTTCAGGCGTGGCGAACCTGGCGGCCGGGTTACCCGCGCAGACGTTTCGCGGGATGAGCCTGCGGGCGATGCTGGCGGCGCTGGGCGAGGCGGCGCGACGGCAGGATGGGGCGCTCAGGCCGCGCTTCTACCTGGGCTACGATACGGCGATGACGGCGGAGTTCGGCCCGCCGGTGTTGCAGGCGTATGACTACGCTGTGGCGGGGGCGCTGGCCGACTGGACGTTCAGCGATGCGCCGGGGCCGGGCGAACAGCCTTTCCTGGGGACGTTCATGCGCGAGCAGGATGCTACGCGGCTGGTGAACTACCAGCAGACGTTTATCCCGAACAACGGGCTGGTTTCTACGGCCAGCGACGCGCAGAGCCGGGCCGACTACCCGAACCCATATTCGGCGCAGAACTCGTGGGCGCGAGAGCCACGCAGCGACCGCCGCAGCAGCGACGGCACGCAGGCGCAGGCATTTGCCGATAGCCTGATCGCCGAGAGCGCACAGCCAACGGAGGTGGTCCAGTTCAGCACCGACCAGCGGGTGCGGCCCGGCGACTTTGCCGACGTGACGATGGCGGGGCTGACGGGGCGCTACATGGTGGCGGCGACGGAATGGGATTTCACGGTGCCGGGGCTGCCGCTGGCGACGCTGACGCTGGGCGAGCCGGTCGATAATGCGCAGGCGACGAAAGCCGATCTGCGGGCGGCGCAGAGCTTTCATATCCGCCACTATGGCGCGGTTGGCGATGGAGCGACCGACGATAGCGCGGCGCTGGCGGCGGCGCTGGCCGATGCGGCCTGGGCCGGCGGCGGCGTGGTCGAACTGGGGCCTGGGGTGATCAGGTGCGATCGTGCGCTGGCGCTGGCCGATGGAGTGTACCTGCGCGGGGCGGGGTCGGGCGCGACGACGCTCGACTTCGGGTCGGCCAGCGGCGGGGCGGCGGGCGATCCGCTGATCAGCGCGGCGGGGACGCTGGGCGCGACGATCGGCACGCTGGCCGTTTCGCCCGACGCTGGCGCGAACGAGTTGGTCTTCACGGCGGACGTAGGGCTGGCGGCGGGCGACGTTGCGCTGATCTTCGACCCGACCGATTACAGCTTTTCGGGAGCCAGGAGCTACTACCACGGCGGGGAATACGTGCGCGTGCTGGCCTACGACGCGGCCACGTTCACGGCGACGCTGGCGACGCGGCTGTTCGCGGGCTACACGGCGACGGTTGAGGTGTACCGGCCAGCGCCGGTGCGGGTGGGCGTCGAGGGAATGACGCTCCATTACAAATACGGCTATCGCGGGGTCAAGGTGGAGTTCGGGCAGGGCTGCGGCTTCCGCGACCTCGATATGAGCGGCAGCGAGTATAGCCTGCTGGAGATCAACCGGAGTTTCGAGTGCGCGGTCAACTCGTGCGTGGGTGTCGATACGACCGACCTCGCGGTGTCGCTGCGCTATGGGCTGGCGATCACGAACAGCCAGCGGATCAGCGTGTGCCTTTGCACGTTCGAGACGACGCGACACGGGCTGGTGACGGGCGGGGACGACGCAACGGGCAGTATCCCGGTGCGCGAACTGGTGGTAACGGGCTGCACGATCTCGGGCACGCAAAGCACCACGGCGGGCAACGGCATCAACGGCTGCGACCTGCACGGCAACACTGAGCATGTGCTGATCAGCGGCTGCGACCTGCCCAACGGGATCACGCTGGCGGGCGATCACGTGCTGGTGAGCGGTTGTATCATCCGCAACGGCGCGGGCGGGCCGGTCTACCTGACCGAGACGCTGGGCTTCGACTTCGGCTTCGTGGGCAACCAGATCGACGTGACCCACGACCACCCGGATAACTTCGCCTTCCTCTATTGCCAGTTCAAGAGCGATTACACGGCGCGAACGGGCGGCTGGTTCCGCTTCGTCAACAACCGCGTGAATATGGGCGCGTTCGGCAACGAGGACGGCGGGCAAAGCACCATCGGCCTCTACGTTTACAACGTCAGCGGCCCGGCGGATAACGCGGTGCTGGTGGAGGGCAACCAGTTCAGCAGCGATCTCACGTCGGCGGGCGGCGGAGTGTTCGGGGCGTACTTGCGGGCATTCACCGATGCAGGGTTGCGCGAGGTGATCGTGCGCGACAATACCTGCGGGGGCGTGGGGCTGCGGGTGGAGGATACGGGCAGCAGGCATGTGCTGTTCAGCGGCAACTACGTTTATGGGGCTCTGGATCGCGGGATCATGCTGCAAAAGCCGGGCGGGGCGGTGGCTTATGGCGATGAGATCGTGGTCTGCCACGACAACACGGTGGTCGGGGCGAAGTACAACGGCATCCAGTTGGAGGGCAGCGACGGGGGCAGCACGATCATGTTCGTGCACGACAACTTCGCCATCAACAACAACCAGGCGGGGGCGACAGGGACCATCGCGCTGGAAACAAGCATCTATTGCCACAACGCCGAGCGGGTGATCTTCAACGGCAACGTCTGCGGCGATAACCAGGGCACGCCGACGCAAGCCGCCGTGTGGTGCGCCGACCATGTGACCAACCTTTACGAGTTCAACACGCATAACGTGGGCAGCACGCTGACGACGGTGGGGCTGACTAACATCACGAACAGCTATCGCGGGTTGGGGGCCATCGCGGGCGAGATCAGCGACGCGCAACATGGCAACAGGTCGGGCGGGTCGCTCCATGCGGCGGCGACGACCGGTGCGGCGGGGTTTATGAGCGCGGCGGATAAGACGAAGCTGGGGCTGTTCAGCCCCGCGAGCGGCAAGACGCTGACTGTGAGCAACAGCCTGACGCTGGCGGGGGCGGACGGCGCGACGCTGACGGTCCCGGCGAGTGGCACGGCGGCGCTGCTCGCCACGGCGCAGACGTTCACGGCAGCGCAGACGTTCAGCAACAGCGCCGGGGCGGTCAAGGTGGACGGATCGGCCGGGGCGAGCCGCGATCTTTGGTTCGCGACCGGCGGGTCGGTGCGCTGGATTCTAAGGGCCAACGCCACGTCGGAGAGCGGCAGCAACGCGGGCAGCAACTTCGAGATCCGCGCCCGCAACGACTCCGGCGGCGACCTTGGCGCGGCACTCTTGATCACGCGTTCGACGTTGAAGGCGACGTTCGGCGGGGAGATCGCGGCGACGAACCTGGCGATAGCGGCGACAAAGGTGCTGACGATGAGCAACAGCCTGGCGCTGGCCGGTACGGACGGCAAGACGCTGACGCTAAGCGGGTCGTTGAGCGTGGGCGCGGATACGACGATCAGCGGGGGCGGCACACTGGCGCTGGCGGGTTACACGGTCACCGCGCCGGGCAGCGGCACGCTGGTGTTGAGCGGCGATAGCCGGTTGAGCGATAGTCGAGTGCCCGGCGGCGCGGCTGGCGGCGACCTGAGCGCCAGCTACCCGAACCCACAGGTGGGCGCGCTGCTCGGCTTCCCGCTCAACTCGTTCGATCCCGGCGATAATCCCGACGCTCTGCCCTGGCCGCTGACCTGGGATGGCAGCCAGGTCGCGCCGTTCAACCTGGATATTACGGCGCTGGTGCGAGCCGATAGCAGCGCGGAGTTTCAGCAGGATGTGACGTTCGATGCCAATGTCTATCTGGCCGCGCCAGGCGTCCCGGCGCATAGCAACTCGGCGGGCACGCCGGGCCAGATCGCCTGGGACAGCAACTATTTCTATGTGGCGGTGGGGGTGGCAAGCTGGAAGCGGGTGGCGCTGAACCTGACTTCGTGGTAGGAGGGCAAGATGCAATTAAGCGAGGAGCAGCGGCGGCGGATCATCGAGCAGATCGCCGCCTACGAGGCCAAGCGCGACCAGTTATTGGCCGAGGCCAACCTGGCGCAGGGGGCGGCGCTGGCCCTGCGCGGGTTGCTGGAAGAAGGCGATGAACGACCTCAGCGAGATTCTTAAGGTGGTGCTGCCGCTCCTGCTGGGGGCGGCAGGGACGTGGCTGGCCGGGCGGCTGAAGCCGAAGCCCGAGCAGCGCCAGGACGAGACGGCGGCGGACCGGGCGAGTTGGGAGCTATTGCGCGACCAGTTCGCCTGGGCGCGGCAGGAGATCGTGGACTTGCGGCAGCAGGTGGAAGGAAGCCAGCGCGAGATCGCCCGGCTGGTCAAGGCGCAGGGCGAGATCGAGCGGCGACACGCGCGGGTACTGGCCGCTTACGCCGAGTTACAGGCATACACGCAGCGCGTGGTGAGCTATCTGGTGGCGTTGTTGAAGGCGGTTTCGCTTGAGCCGAGCGGTGGGGCGCTGATCTTTGCGCGGGTAGCCTTCGAGTTGCCCGACCTGGACCGCGTACCCGACCCGCTCAAGATGGGAGAGAATGATGGAAAGCGATCTGCTGCTTGAGTTTCTGCGGTTCCTGCTGACGGCGGGGGGGACGGGCGTGGCGACTTATGGCACAATGGAGGAGTTGAAGCGGGTCTGGCCGACGAACTGGCGACCGTTGAGCGGCGACGCGAAGTTCTATACCGCCTGGGCGCTCAGTTTCGCCTTTCCGCTGGCCGCGTATCTGCTGATGCACGCGCTGTTCGGCGCGGCGCTGACGTGGGATGGGGTTTTCGCGGCCTTCGCGGCGGGCTATCTAGCGTCGCAGAAATTGTATCGGGATACGCAGAACCGGGAGGTAGGCGCGTGAAAACAGTGGATTTGCGGGCGAGCCTGCCCAGGCGGCAGCGGGTGGTGGGGCTGCGCGAGTTGAGTGAGATCGGGTTGGTGGTGGTGCATTGTGATGGGCGCGACCGCGAGCCGGGCGACGACGACCTGGCCGTGCTAAAGGAACACGCGCAGTTTCATATCGACAAGAACTGGGGCAGCACGGCGCAACCGGCCTATGGCGACGGGCTGATGTACCACTTCGCGGTGACAAGCAGGGCGATCTACGAAACCCGCGACTTGCATGAAGTGACCTGGCACGCGCGGGGCGCCAACCGCAGCGGGCTGGCGATCGTGCTCCCCTGCGGCTTCGACCAGGCGCCGACGGCGGGGCAGATCAGGAACCTGCTGGCGCTGCTCGACTGGCTGATCAACGGGCGCGACGATCTGCAACTCGAATACAAGGACGTGTGGGGGCATGGCGAGTTGACGCAATACGGCAACGATACGCCCTGCCCCGGCGCAAGCCTGCGGGAGTGGGTGCAAAACTATCGCCGGAACGGACCGCCCGACGACGATTTCCCCATCGAGGGGCCGCCGACGATTACGCCGGAGGTTTTTTCCGCACAACTGGAGCGGCGCAAAAGCCCGGCGCTGGGCGAAGCCAGTGGCGCGTATTACTTCGACCTGATCGCGTCGTATGGACTCGACCCGGCGATAGCGCTGGCCTTTTTCGGCAAGGAGTCGGAGTTTGGCAGCTATGAACATAGCGCGGTGGACCGGACGGCGATGGCCGGGGCGAAGAACTGGGGCAATCTGCGCCCGAACCCCGATCTAAACCAGCCGCCCGGAGGCCGGGCCACGCGGCGGATCGATTCGGGGCGCTACGGACCCTTTCGCGGCTATGAGCGCTGGGAGGATGGCCTGCGCGACTGGTGCGAGAAGATGCTGAGCGCGACGTATCGCGGCAAGCCGTTGCTGGGCGTGCTGAACGTCTACGCGCCGCAGTCGGACGGCAACGAGCCGGCCGCGTATGCGGCGACGGTGCACCAGTGGGTCGGCGGCTGGCGGGCGCAGAGCGTGGACTTACCGAGAGCGGCTTAGCGCACCGGCATCGCCCACCCGGCGGATCTAGCGGTTGGTGTGAAACAGGGTTGGAGGGAAAGCAGGCGGATCGGAATTGTCATTTCGAGCCAGCAATGTCTGGAAAGCAGGGTCAAGTGTTGGCTGGCGCAGCGTTGGCGGTACCCTCTATTCAAGGGGAGAGATCTCAGCAAGACGGTCGCGGCCCGTTGGTGTTCCAGATAAGGGCCGCGACCGCCTTGCTGAGATTACTCTCGCACATGAGAACTAATGGAACTTGTATTCAAAAGCTTGGTTGCACAGTTTACCAGCGATCCGATCGCTCGCAATGACAATTCCGATCCGCCTGCGTGCTTCCCGACCTGACTGACCCCATGCCTTTTGTCCCCGAGCGAGCTGCGCGATAGTCGCGGCTTCAATATATAAGCACGAGGCTGGCGGGATCAACCGCCAGCCTCGTTTGGCTTGCGGGATCGTGTTGCTAATAGCGGCGGGTTGGCTTATGATAGCGGGCACAATTGGGGGGACCGGCTTTCCTGGCTAGTGATGAGGAGGGTAGCGGCATGTTAACGGCAACAAGGGGTGAGCGGATATTCTTCGGGGTGATGTTCCTGTCGGCGGTTTGGATTGGGCTGGTGGGGTTCTTCCTGCCGGAGCAGTTCGCCAGCATCTTTACCTGGCTGCCACTGCCGCCTTTGCACGCCCGCTTCCTGGGCGCGCTTTACCTGTTCGGCGCTCTGTTCATGCTCGCTTGCCTGCTGGCCAAAGAGTGGACGCAGGTGCAGGCGGCGCTGATCACGGCGGCGATCTGGACCGGGCTGATCTTTATTGTCTCGCTGTTCTACCTGAACAAGTTCGACCTGGGCAGTTTTAGTTCGTGGCTGTGGCTGGTTTCCTATTTCGTCTACCCGGTGGTGGCATTGTGGCTGGCCTACCGGCGCGCGCAGATGCCCCACCCGGCGCGGGCTGACGTGGCGGCGCGGGGCTGGCAGTACCAGTTCTTGCTGGCGCAGGGGATCGTGGTGAGCGTGTTCGCGCTGGCATTGTTGCTGCTGCCGGGAGTGATGACGAGCCTGTGGCCGTGGAAGATCACCGAGCAGTTCGCGCAGTTCTATGCGGGGCCGCTGCTGGCCTATGGCTACAGCAGCATCCAGTTCGCCCGCGCCGGGACCGGGGCCGACCTGCGGATCTTGTTGCCGCCGATGATCGTTTTCACGGTGGGCGTGCTGCTGGCGTCGTTAATCCATTTCAACCTGTTCTCGTTGGGGGAGATCGGGGATCTGCTCTGGTTCGCGGCCTTCGCGGTGGCGACCGGCTTCCTGGGGCTGATCATCTATCGCAGCATGTCGGCGCGCGACGTTGCGGCCAGCGCCCCGGCGCGCGTGCAATAGTTCAGTTACTTATGGCGGGGGTGGGTGACTTTGGGCGGGCGCACCACACCCACCCCTGAGCAGGGCGGGAAGAATAAGGAAGGAGTATTCCAGGGGACACCCCTCGATGACCCCGGTCAAGTGGCCGCGCTCCCAAAAGTGGCCGCTCGCCGTCGCACGCGCCGGGAATAACATCTGGTATAATGGTGCTGCCGGGCCGCTGTTTGAGGGTTATCACTCTTCATGATGTGTCGTCTTCGGACGCGCATTTCGCTATCCTTCGGGAGATGCGAAACTCCCTCCGACAATATTCGCCCGGCACCCTCCCAATCCTCCCCAGCGGTGTGCGATGCAGGAAGAAGGGCTGATCGAGTACCTCGAAGGGGTGTTCGGGGAACTCCATTTCACCACGATTGGCATGATGCGGCGGGCGGCACAGGTGAGGCCGGACGGCGCCGCGTTCATGGAGCCGGGGCGGGCCAGCCTCGATTTCGCCGGGCTGCTCCGATTGGCCGAGCGCACCGTGGGCGGTTTGAACTCGCTTGGTCTCAATCCCAACAGCCGCGTGGCTATCGCGCTGCCTAATTCGGTCGAGGCGGCGGCGGCCTATCGCTGCGTGCTGGCCGGGATGGCGGTTTTGCCGCTGAGTCCGGCCCTGCCCACCGCCGAATACCTGCTGTTTTTGCGCCACGCAAAGATCGACGCGATCCTGGTGGCCGATGGTATGTCGGCCAACGCCCGCGCGGCGGCAGCACAGGTGGGCATCCCGGCCATCGACGTGCGGACTGATCCCACTGCCCCGGCAGGGACGTTCGAGTTACTGGGCGTGGGCGAGCCATTCAGTGCGCCGCGCTATTCCGGCCCCGACGACCTGGCATCGATCCTGCACACCTCGGGCACCACCTCGTTGCCCAAGCTGGTGCCGCGCAGCCAGCGCAACCTGGCCCTTGTTTCCTACTTCGGGCAGACCCAGTTCAACGACCTCACCAATCCCCACCCGATCGTCAGCGTGCTGGCGCTCTACCACTCGAGCGGCTTCGGGCCGCTGGTGCGCTGTTTGGCCGGGATGGTGGCCTTCGCCACGGTGCGCGAGGTCAATAGCGAAGCGAGCTATAACCTGCTGGCCGAAACGCAGGCTCCGGCGATCCTGGTGGTGCCGAGCGTGTTGCAGGCGCTGGTCGGCGACGCGGGGGTGTTTCGCGGGCACGTCGAGCGGCTGCGGCTCAGGTTGATCACTTCAGTATCGGCGGCGTTGCCGCAGGCCGTGGCCGAGGAGGCGGCGCGGCTGTTCGGGGCGCAGATCCGCATCCTCTACGGCATGACCGAGATGAACACGATCACGCTGATCACGCGCAGCCAGGTTCCCGCCGAAAAGGCCGCGTCGGTGGGCCGTCCGATGCCGTTCACGGAATTGAAGATCGCCGACGAGGACGGCACGCCGCTGCCAGCCGGCGAGACGGGAGAGATTATGGTGCGCTCGCCGCTCCTTTTCCCCGGCTATGCCGATAACGAGGAGGCCAACGCCGAGTCGTTCCGCGACGGCTGGTTCCGCACCGGCGACGGCGGTTATCAGGATGCCGATGGCTACGTCTTTTTGACCGGGCGCGTCAAAGAGGTGATCAATCGCGGCGGCAGCAAGGTTTCGCCGCTCGACGTGGACGAGGTGTTGGAGCAGCACCCGGCGGTGGTTGCCGCAGCGACATTCGCCTTCCCGCATTCGGCGTTGGGCGAGGACGTCGCGGCGGCGGTGATCGTCAGCGACCCCGCCGTAGGCGAGCGCGAGTTGCGCGTCTTTGCCGCCCGCCGCCTCCATTCTACGAAGGTACCGAGCCGCTTCGTCTTCGTCGACGAGATCCCGCGCACCCCGCTGGGCAAGATCCGGCGCACCCTGCTCACCGAGCGTTTCAAGCGCGAATTGCAGCGCTAATCCCAAATCCTACCCACTGGCGGCTTTCTAATGAATGAACAAAGCAATCTGGCCCAGGTGGCGCGGCTGGCGTTGCGGCTGGGTTTTACAGCGTTCGGCGGACCGGCGGCGCATATCGCCATGCTGCGCGACGAGGTGGTGACGCGGCGCGGCTGGCTCAGCGAGCAGCATTTCCTCGACCTGCTGGGCATCACTAACCTGATCCCCGGCCCTAACTCGACTGAGATGGTGATCCACGTCGGCTACGAGCGGGCGGGCTGGAAGGGGCTGCTGGCCGCCGGGGCGCTGTTCATCCTGCCCGCCGCCACGATGACGCTGATCTTCGCCTGGCTCTATAAAGAGTATGGCGCGACCGCACAGGGCGAGTGGTTGCTCTACGGCATCAAGCCGGTGATCATCGCGGTGGTGTTGCAGGCGCTCTATAATCTGGGCAAGACGGCGCTCAAGAACGTGCCACTGGCGATCATCGCCGCCGCCACGCTGGTGCTGTACCTGCTGGGGTTCAACGAGCTGGTCTTGCTGTTCGGCGGAGCGCTGGTGTGGGCGCTGCCGCAGTTGGCGGCGCAGTTAAGGCGGAGGGTTATGGCGCTGGTGCCGCTGGCGCTGGTGCCGTTGCCGGGCGTGGGTTGGGCTGCCGCCGAGCCGTATAGCTTGTGGCAACTGTTCCTCAGTTTTTTGAAGATCGGCGGGCTGTTGTACGGTTCGGGCTATGTGCTGCTGGCCTTCATGCGGAACGATTTTGTAGTGCGGCTAGGCTGGCTGACCGATAAGCAGCTGCTCGACGCAGTGGCGGTGGGCCAGTTCACGCCGGGGCCGGTGTTCACCACGGCGACGTTTGTCGGCTACCTGGTCGGCGATGTGCCGGGGGCGGCGCTGGCGACGCTGGGTATCTTCCTGCCCGCCTTCGTCTTCGTTGCGCTGGTCAACCCGCTGATCCCCAAACTGCGCGGGTCGGCATTGATCAGCGCATTGCTGGACGGCGTCAACGCGGCGGCGCTGGGGCTGATGGCCGCCGTCACGCTGACGCTGGGCCGGGAGGCGCTGGTCGACCCGCTGACTGTTGTGCTGGCGATCAGCGCCGCCGTGTTGCTGCTACGATTTCGTGTCAATTCGGCCTGGCTGGTGCTGGGTGGCGGGATAGTCGGCATAGTGGCTGGATTGGTGCATGGTTGAACGGTTAGCACGAGTTGGCTACGGTTGGTGGATCGCGTTGCTGGGGCTGAGCTGGCTCCTTTTTGCGCTGGTGATGTACCTGGGCAACACGGTCTATACCACTAATGCGCTCCTACCCCTGTTTCATCCGGTGCTGAATGTGCTGGGACTGTTGTTGCCCGGCGAGTGGCTGTCGGTGCAAGACCCGCCGTGGGACTTCGCGCTGGGAGCGGCGCTGACCCACTGGGCGGCGCTGGGGCTGCTATGGGCGGCTTATCTGCTGGCCGCGTTCGGCGTGGGGCGCAGCAAGTCGCGCCACCTGCCGTTGCTGATATTGGGCAGCGGGCTGCTGTTCGGCGCTACCACGCTGTTCTGGCGCACGCTCCACTCCACCGACGTCTATACCTATGCCCTCTATGGCAAGATGCAACTGATCGGTCTGAACCCGCTGGCACAAACGCCTGCCGCGCTAGGCGCTGACCCGCTCTTGAGCAAGACCACCTGGCCCGATATAGTCAGCGTCTACGGCCCGGCCTGGCTACTGCCGTCGCGGCTGATCGCGCAGGTGGCCGAGTGGGCGGGCGGCGACCTGGCCTATTATGCGCTGGGCTTCAAGTTGCTCGACCTCGGGCTGATGCTGCTTTGCGCCGCGCTGGTCTGGGCCATCGCCGGGCGGTTCGGCTTCGGCGTGGGGCGGCGGGCGACGGCCACAGCGCTGTTCGCCTGGTCGCCGCTACTGATCATCGAGTTCCCCGGCAACGCCCACAACGACTTATTGCTGATCTTCTGCCTGCTGCTGGCGCTGTGGCTGCACCTGCGCGGCTGGTGGCCGCTGGCGGTGGCCGCGCTGATCTGCGGCGCCCTGGTGAAGATCACCGGGTTGGTTTTTCTCCCGGCCTATGCGCTGCTGCTGCTGCGCGAGAGCCGCGACCGCATCGAGGCGGCGGGGCGGCTGGTGGCGCTGGTGTGCCTGAGCGCCGGGCTGTTCCTGCTGGCGCATGCGCCATTTGCCCACCCGCAACTGCTTGCCAACCTGCTGAACAACCCGATTGCGGGTCAGTTTGGCAACTCCCCCGGCACAACGCTGCGCGAATTGCTGGTGCGGTTATATCTGGCAACCGAAGGAGTCTTTAGCCCGGAGCTATGGGAATACACGCTGCCGCGCGAGGCGCTGACCTGGCCGCTGTTTTATGCGCTGTTCGCGGTGTGGGCGCTGCTGGCCGCGTGGTTGACGTGGCGGGTGCGTGGGACGCAGGATATGGTGCGTCGCTGGGCGCTGATCTGGATGCTCTACCTGCTGATCGGCTCGGCGTGGCTGTGGCCGTGGTACATCAGCTGGCTGGCGGCGCTGCTGGTGTTCCTCCCGGCGGGGACGCTGCGGCGGGCGGCGCTGTGGCTGGCGGTCGGGTCGGGGATGTTCTATGGTTTGGTGCCGCTGGTCAAGTTCATGACCGGGCACGTCTATAATTATGTAGCCGTGCTGCCGATCGTCCTCCCCCTTACCCTGTTCCTCCTCGCGCTGCTGGCCCAACGCCTCGGCCTACCGCGCCTGCTCACCGTCGCTAAGGATCGCCTTACGCTGCCGTCAGTAGGCGAAGCCGAAGGTTAAAGAATAGGACATGCGCGGCTTCGACGTCCGGCGCGAATAAGCATTAGCAGTAAGCAGGTGCGTTGGTTTTGTCAATTCGAGTGAGCAGATGGAGCGTAAGCAGTGCAGCCTGGCCGCTCTACATTGGCTATGCTAATGCCCCTGTGCGAGCGAGAAATCTCAGCAGAGCGGGCGCGGTACACCTCTCGAACAGCAAAGGGCCGCGACCCCCATGCTGAGATTTCTCGCTCAGGGACTACAATTAACGCTGTAATGAACGGCGCTTGCGCCTGCTACCCACCCGTTGCTCACTCGAAATGATAATTCCGGCCGCGCCGCTTGTTGGCATAAACTAATTCAAACCAAAAGCTTTACACGCCAACCCCCAGCGAACCGTAGCCATTCGTGGCCAGCCAAAACCCCTTAAACACCTTGACAACAACCGCGATCAGTGATAGAATCAACTCAGTTAGATTTAAATCCAGCGTAGTTAAATTGAGGAAGCAGCGATGAACGCACCAACTAGCCTGCCTGCACTAGAACTCAACGCCGTGATCGCGGTGGACGTGGTGCTGTTCACGGTGCGCGAAGCCTGCTCGGTTGATGAGGCCTGGCAGGTGTTGCTGGTGAAACTGGACGACCCGGCCTTTAGCGGGCGCTGGGCACTCCCGGGCGTGCTGGTGCGGGCCGAGGAGACGTTCGACGCCGCTGCCCGCCGCGCTTTGCGGACAAAGGCGGGGCTAGACGCGGCCAACTGGTATCTTGAGCAACTGGGCACCTTTGGGGAGCCGAAGCGCGACAGCCGCGGGCGCGTGGTTTCGGTCGCCCACGTCGCGCTTGAGCGGAGCGACGAGTTGACACTGGCCCCCGGCGGCGGCGTGTTGCGTGCCGAGTGGGTGCCGGTGCGGCGGGTGCCTACCGATGGCCTGGCCTTCGACCATGCGAAGATGCTGGCCGCTGCCATTGGGCGCATCCAGTCGAAACTGCGCTATTCCTGGGTGGGCTTCCAACTGCTGCCCGAACAGTTCACCCTGCCGGAGCTACGCTCGGTCTACGCCGCGATTCTGGATCCATCGATCATGCGCCTCAACACCGGCAATTTCAAGAAAGCATTCAGCGCCCTGTTCGCTTCGGGAGCCCTAACTCCCGTCGGCCAGCGCGTTGGCGGGGGCAAGGTTGGACGCCCCGCCGAGCTATACGCCTTCACAGGACCGCTGGTCGGCACCTGGCAGCGCGAGCTACCCTGGCATGAGGGAGTGGAAGAACATGAACCCGCAAGAAACTGACCTGATCGTCGTCGGCTCCGGCGCTGCCGGGCTAACCGCCGCCCTCACCGGGGCGCGGCAGAACGCCCGCGTGCTGTTGATCACCGCCGGCTCGTTGAGCACCGGTTCTAGCTGGTGGGCACAGGGTGGCGTTGCCGCCGCCGTCGGCGCCGACGACCGCCCGGCCTACCATGCCGCCGACACCGTCGCCGTGGGCGCGGGCCTCAACGACCGCAACGCCGTCAACGTGCTGGTGCGCGATGGCCGTCGCGCCATCAACGATCTCATCGCCGCGGGCGTGCCCTTCGACGGCGGGCCGGAGCACCCCGACCTGACGCTGGAAGCCGGGCACGGGCACCGCCGCATCCTGCACGCCAACGGCGGCGCGACCGGCGAAGCCCTCTCCAACGCACTCTTACAGGGTGTACTGAAGACCGAAGCGATCTCCACCCTGGCCGAAACCCCGGTCGAGCGCCTGCTCACCGAGAACGGGCGGGTTAGAGGCGTGGTCGCGGGCGGCAAGACGATCCTTGCCAAAGCGGTCATCCTCACGACCGGCGGCTATGGCGGCTTGTGGGAGCGTTCGACTAACCCGCCCGGCAACAACGGCGGCGGGCTGTGCATGGCCTGGCAGGCCGGGGCGACCCTGGCCGACCTGGAGTTCGTGCAGTTCCACCCGACCGCGCTGGCCGTCCCCGGCCTGCCGTCCTTCCTGTTGAGCGAAGCGTTGCGGGGCGAGGGCGCGCAGTTGGTGAATAAGGACGAGGAAGCGGTGGTGAACCCGCTCTTGCCGCGTGACGTGGTGGCCCGCGCTATTTTCCGCTACACCCGCGAGCACGGCACTGTCTATATTTCGCTGCGCCACCTCGACCCGGACTTCGTGCACGAGCGCTTCGCCGCGATCTCGAACCCGCTACGTGGCTGGGGGATTGACCTGGCCCGCGATCTGGTGCCGGTGGCCCCTGCTGCCCACTACTGCATGGGCGGGATCAGGACCGACACGTCGGGCCGTAGCGACGTTAGCGGGCTGTATGCGGCGGGCGAGGTCGCCTGCACCGGCGTGCAGGGCGCGAACCGGCTGGCGTCTAATTCGCTGCTCGAATGCCTGGTCTTTGGGCGCCGCGCCGTTTTGGCCGCGCTGGCCGACACCGAGAAGCACACGCCGCGCTGGCACACTGTCCCGCTGGTCGATGCCTCGCGCCAGATCACCGCCGAGACGGTTGAGGCCGATCCGTGGCTGCTGACCGCGCCGGTATGGACCAGCGCGACAATCGAGCAACTGCCCTGCGCCGGGCCGTACACCAATTCGTACCCGCTGACCAGCGCGCTATGGCGCGACCTGGGGGTGGAAAGGAACGCCGAAGGAATGCGCCGCCTGATGGCCGAGTTGCCCGAACCGGGCGATTGCGGCGGCAATTCGGGCTTCCTGGTGGCCGGGCTGGCGACCCGCGCCGCGCTCCTGCGAACCGAGAGCCGTGGGGCGCACTACCGCTCCGACTATCCCGACACCGACCCGGCCTGGAAGGGCCGCATTCTCTGGCGGCGCGACATGGCGCCCCGTTTCGAGGAGGTTTACTCGTAATTATGGCTACTAGCATGCCAACAGCGGCGTTGGGCTATAGCTCCGCCATCGCGGATATTATTCGCCTGGCCCTGGCCGAGGACATCGGGCGCGGCGACATCACCACCGACGCCACGGTTCCCGCCGACAACATGGCCGAGGCCACTATCGAGCAGAAGGCGCCCGGCGTGCTCTGCGGCATCCCGGTCGTGGAGGCGGTCTTCGCCATCCTCGACCCGCGCGTGAGCGTCAAGGCCGTGGCCGAAGAAGGCTCGTGGGGTGACCGCCGCACCGTGGCTAAACTGCGCGGCCCGGCCCGCGCCATCCTCACGGGCGAGCGCACCGCGCTCAACTTCTTGCAGCGCCTCTCCGGCGTCGCCACCGCCAGCCGCCGCGCGGCAGAACTGGTCGCCGGGACCGGCGCAACGGTGCTGGACACGCGCAAGACCACGCCGGGGCACCGCGTTTTGGAGAAGTACGCCGTCCGCATCGGCGGGGCGCACAACCACCGCGCCGGGTTGGACGACGCGATCCTGATCAAGGACAATCACATCCGCGCCGCCGGCGGCATCACCGCCGCCGTGAACGCCGCCCACCGCGCCATCGGCCCGGCCCAACTGGTCGAGGTGGAAGTCACCAACATGGCCGAACTGGACGAAGCGCTGGCGGCAGGGGCCGAGGTGATCCTGCTCGACAACCACACGCCCGACGAGCTACGCGCCGCCGTGGCCCATGTCGCCGGACGTGCCCGCCTTGAGGCCAGCGGTGGCATTACACTCGCCAACCTCGCTGAGATCGCGGGGACCGGCGTGAACTTTATTTCGCTGGGCGCCCTGACCCATTCGGCAGGCTCGCTCGACTTCTCGTTGGAGATAATCTGATGGCTAACGATACCCAGGCCCCGCGCCGCCCCACCCACCCGCTGCTGACGCAGTTCCTGCCCAAAGACCCTGCCGTGGTCGTCGCCCTGCAAGCCGAGATTCGCCAGCTTGCCGCCGAGCGCAACGCCGTGATCATGGCCCACAACTACCAGTTCCCGGAGATTCAGGACGTGGCCGACTACGTCGGCGACTCGCTGGGCCTCGCCTTCGAGGCCACCAAGACCGCCAAGCCGGTGATCGCCCTCTGCGGCGTCTATTTCATGGCCGAAACCGCCAAGTTGCTCAACCCATCCAGCACCGTGCTGATCCCCGACGTAACCGCCGGTTGCTCGCTGGCCGACTCGATCACGTGGAGCAGTTGCGGGCCTGGAAGGCCGAGCATCCCGGCGCGGTCGTGGTGAGTTATGTCAATACCACCGCCGACATCAAGGCCGAAACCGACATCTGCGTGACCAGCGGCAACGCGCAGGCGGTGATCCGCTCGATCCCGGAGGACAAGACGATCCTGTTCCTGCCCGACGTGTTCCTGGGCACCTGGCTGAAGAAGTCGTTGGGGCGCGAGAACATGGAGATCTGGATGGGCGAGTGCCACGTCCACGCCGGTATCCGCCCTTCGGTGATCGAGGAAACCCGCCGCAACGCCGGGGACGCCGACCTCTTGATCCACCCCGAATGCGGCTGCACCAGCCGCTACGTCTGGGCGCGCGACCGGGGCGACCTGCCCGCCGACACCACCTTCGTCCTCTCGACCGAGGGCATGGTGCGCCACGCCAAGAACTCGCCCAAGAAGACGCACATCGTCGCCACCGAAACGGGCATCATCCACCGGCTGCGCAAGGAGAACCCGGACCACACCTTCATCCCCGCCGACGACGGCGCAGTCTGCCGCTTCATGAAGCAGATCACGCTGGAAAAGCTGCGCGACGCGTTGCGCGACATGCAGCCGACGGTCGAGATCGACCCCGCCATCGCCGTCCCCGCCCGCCAGAGTATCGAGCGGATGCTAGCGGTTAAGTTGTAGCGGAGCTACGAGTTACGAGCTACGATCTTATATTGGGCCGCTCATGTTGTCATTATGAGCGTAGCGAAGAATCTCTGGACCGCATCGTGTTCAACCTCGTAGCCAGAGATACTTCGTTGCACTCAGGATGACAGGCGGAGAGGATCGGTTTGGACACCAACCATCGCTGCTCCCCACTCGGTACTCGTCTCTGCTCGTAACTCGTAGCTCGTAACTCGTAGCTCGTAGAGGTTCCACCATGCCTGAGCGAAACTCCCACTGCTCTTATTGTGGAGCAGCGTTTGATACAACACAGCCCTGGCCGCGCACCTGCGCTAATTGCGGGCGCAAGACTTATCTGAATCCGACGCCGGTCGCGGTGACGCTGATCCCGGTTGACGATGGGTTGGTGGTGATCCGGCGCAAGATCGAGCCACGGCGGGGGCAACTTGCGCTGCCGGGCGGGTTTATCGTGCTGGGCGAATCGTGGCAGGAGGCCGGAGCGCGGGAGGTGATGGAGGAAACGGGGATCGAAATCGACCCGGCCAGCATCGAGGAGTTCATGGTCCGCAGCGCCCCCGACAGCACTCTGCTGGTGTTCGGCCTCGCCCCGGCGATGCGCGCCGCCGACCTGCCGCCGCTGATACCCAACGACGAAGTCAGCGAGCTACAAATCCTGACCGCGCCCGCCGAACTCGCCTTCTCGTTGCACACCGAAGCCGTCGCCCGCTTCTTCGCGCACCAGACAGCGATCAAGTAGCGTCCGCAAAATTAGGATTGGCTAGAGGGCGCCGGCTGTGCAGCACAGCCGGCGCCCTTCTTGTTGGCCCGGGTGTAGGGCCGGGCAGCAGCTCTGCCAAACGTAGCACGATGCACAAATCGCGCCGGATAGGACGTTCGGCAGGGTCCTTACAGGACCACCTGCACCCCATTATTACGTTGACACCCCATTTCGGGCCGTGCTAATATAATCCCACACAGGCACGTGTGAACCCGGCAAAATAAAGTTGATCGTTCAGCCGGTCTAGAATCAAGGGAGCAAGGATAGCCAATGGACCCGCAACTGACAAGCCTGGTCGTGGCGGAGCAGGACACCGCAGAGATCAGAGATTGCCTGGAGCGTCTGGTGGACGACACCAACGCCAATTTTTGCATGCTCCTCGACAAGAGCGGGCAGGTTATTGCGGCGCGTGGCGATACCACCCGGCAGGATATAACTGCCCTCGGAGCCTTGCTCGCCGGAACATTTGCCTCATCGCGCGAGGTGGCGCGCCTGTTGCGCGAGCGCGATTTTCGCGTCCTGTTCCAACAGGGCGTCAAGGAGAACATCTTCACCGAACTGATCGAGGAACAGTGGATGCTGGTGGTGATGTTCGATAAGAGGACCCACATCGGTCTGGTGAAGGTGTTGACCAAACGCGCTACCGACGAGCTTGGTTCTATTTTGAAGCAAGTCAAGCAAAAGAGCAGCGCGCGTGACGCAGTGATCAGCACCAGCTTCCGCACGTCGGTTGAAGACACCATCGACCTGCTGTTCAAAGACTGAACCCGACGCCGCTCGGCCATGCGCCATAAGCTCTAGCCCGCTGGCCGCCATCACATGCGGCTTGCCAGCCGCGCTATCTGTGGGCCTGAGACGAGCGAGCAGCAATCTGAAGAGGCAATATGGCGCTGATCAATGTCGCAGCCCGCGAGATCCACTGCAAAATCGTCTATTATGGGCCTGGTCTTTGCGGCAAGACAACCAACCTGAAATATATCCATACCGCCGTGCCTCGGCAGGCCAAAGGCGACCTCGTCTCTATTGCCACCGAAACCGAGCGCACACTGTTCTTCGACTTTTTGCCGCTCGACCTGGGCACCGTACACGGTTTCCAGACGCGCTTTCACCTCTACACCGTGCCGGGCCAGGTACTGTATGAGCGGACGCGCGTGGCTGTGTTGAGCGGCGCCGATGGCGTTGTCTTCGTCGCCGACTCGCAACGCCACAAGCTGCAAGAGGATGTGGTGAGCTTGCAGGAACTCGCTCGCAACCTGACTTCACAGGGTAAGAAGTTCCTCGAATACCCCCTCGTTTTGCAGTATAACAAGCGCGACCTCGACAACGCACTGCCCGTGGACGTGTTGGATCGCTACCTGAACTCGATCCAGGTGCCACGCTTCGAAGCAGTGGCCGCCAAAGGGGTTGGCGTGTTTGACACGCTAAAGGCGATCAGCAAACTGGTCATCAGCAAACTGTAGTTGCCGGTCCGCCGGTGGCGGCATCTCCGGCGTCTGGTAAATAACATGGCTCTACAGGGCACCCTGCGCGACTTCGCGCTGCCCGATATTATCCAACTGATCAGCCTGGGCAAGAAGACCGGCGCGGTGGAGATCACCAGCGGCGACGGTGAGGGCACGGGCTTCCTCTATTTCAGCGGTGGCCGGGTCGTGTCGGCACAGTTCCACGACCTGCCGCCGATGGACGCCGCCTGCCAGTTTTTCGCTTTCAAGACCGGCTATTTTCGCTTCATCCCCGACCAGCAACCAACCGGCGAGTTGATCAGCATCAGCAACGAAATGCTGATCCTGGCCGGTATCCAGCGCGCCGAGGAATGGAAGGAGATCAGCACCAAGATTTCGTCGCCTGGCGTGGTGATGAAGCTGAAGCAGGAAGCGGGCGGTAGCTCGATCAGCCTGAAGCCGGAAGAGTGGCGTGTGCTGACGATGATCAATGGCCGCGACAGCATCAGCAATATCTCGCAGAAGACCGGGCTGGGCGAGTTCAAGACCTCCAAGATCGTCTTCCACCTGCTGAGTTCGGGCCTGGTCGAGGAAGTACAGGTCACGCCGGAGAGCACCGCCGCCGCTGCCGCCGCTGCTGCTGCCGCCGCGATCCGCCCCGAAACCGGCCCCTTGATCAACCCGCTGCCCGGCACCGGCCCGCTGCGCGCCGAGGTTATCCGCGCCGGGACTGCCCCGCTGCGTAGCGATGCGATCCGCCCGCCGACCAACGGTGCGCGCCCAACTCCCCGCCGTGGCACTGCCCCGCTGCGCCTGCCCGACACCCCGCCGCCGCCGCCACCCGACCCCAACGCGCCCAAGCGCGGCCCGGCCCTATTTAAGCGCCTCGAAGGGCTGGCTATCGCCGAGCTAGGCATCACCGGGCGCATGTTGCTCAACGAAGCCTATCGCCGCGTCCGCCTCGACCCTGGCTCCGAGCTTGATCCGGCCACCGCCGGCGATCTCTGCGACCAGTTCGAGCGCTCAGCCACCGTGCTGCTAGGGGCAGTCCGCGCCCGCAACCTGAGCAACATGCTCCGCAACGCTACCGCCGAGATCTATTCCCAGTAACGAGATCTTGACACGCAGATAGGGAGACACAAAGAAGGGGATTAATTGAGCTTGCCCAGCCCCCAAAGCGGTGGGCTGGCACGTCCTACTACCAATCAAGATTGCACCGACTGGCAATAACCTATAACCGGGAAAGCTGAATGATGAGGCCGAGTCCGCATGGACTCGGCCTCATCATTTGACCTTCACCCGCTACAGGGCGTTGAGCGGGCGAAAATTGCAGCCTGCTATTTGCTGAAGTAGTAGGTATTTGTCCCGCTGGCCGAGCCTACGTCGATCACCTTGAGCCGCGTTCCGGCGATATCGTCGAAGGTGATGGTGAACTCGTGCGTCGGGAAGCCGGGCGGGTCGAACAGGATCGTGAATGGCTCGCCCTTGTACTCTTTGCTCTGGCTGCCGTTGTCGCAGGGGTTCGGGCTGCAGGCGCCATACCAGTGGACGGTCAGGGTCTCGCCGGTGTGGCTGATCACCAGGCGCACGACGCCGCCCGTGCTGCCATCCACGTTATCCCATACGCCGTCATACATGGCGGCAGTAGCGCGGTGGAAATAGTAGGTGTTGGTACCGCTGGCGGAGCCTACGTCTACCACTTTAAGCCGGTTACCGGCATCGTCGTCCAGGGTGATAGTGAACTCATGCGTCGGGAAGCCCGGCGGCGCAAACACGACCACGAACGGCTCGCCGCCATAGGGCTTGCTCTCGCTGCCGTTGTCGCAAAAGCCGCCGCCACAGGCGCCGAACCAGTGGACGTTAAGCGTCTGGCCGGAGTTGCTGATCCACAGCTTGGCAACACCGCCGGTGTTGGTATCCTCGTTGAGCCAGGTACCGCTGTATTGGTCGGCGCCGGTATTGAAACTGAAGGTGCGCCAGTCGCTCCAGGGGCCGACCGGGCCACTGTTAGCGTTGGCCGACACCCGCCAGCGCCCCTGGTTATCGCCGGGGAAGGGCGCCATCGTGTAGGTGGGATTGGTCAGGTTGGACTGGTTGGCGAACGGCTGCCAGCTGCCGGTGTTCACCTGGATCTCGATGTTATACGCCACCCCGCCCGGATAGTTGACCGGGTCCCAGGTGAAGGTCGCCACGCGTGGCGACACGCGCAGCACCGCACCGTTGGCGGGCGAAGCCAGCGCCGGGGCTGCCGGTGGGTTGGCGGGCGCGGGGGTGTTGGTCGGCGTTACAGTGGGCGCGGAGGGCGCTGGCGTGTTGGTCGGACTGCCCGACCCGTATTTAGCCTGGTACTGGAACTTGCCGAGTTGCGAAAGCAGCACGTCGTAAGGCGGCTGGTTCTCCGGATGCAACTCGAACACCGCTCGCTCGAAATACTGCACCGTATAGGTCTGGTGGTTCAGGTCGCTGACCTCGGTGAACTCGTCGGAGAGCGGGTAGCCCTGCTGGGCCAGGCCGCCATGCTGCTGCCAGTATTGCCAGAACTTGCCGCCGACCCAATGGTTGGTCTGGGGAAAGAAGTTGCCGTTGGTCTTGTTCTGGGTCTGGTTGGGCGCGCCACCAGGGTACTTCTTATCGTAGCGGAACTTGCCGAGTTGCGAAAGCAGCACGTTGTAAGGCGGCTGGTTCTCCGGGTGCAACTCGAACACTGCCCGCTCGAAATACTGCACCGTGTAGGTCTGCCCGTTGAGGTCGGATTTCTCCTGGAACTCTTCGGAGATCGGATAGCCTTGCTGGGGCAGCGCGCCGTGATCCTGCCAGTAGTGCAGGAAAAGGCCGGACACGGTATGGCCGGTTTCGGGGAAGAAAGTCGAGTCCTGGGCGTAGGTACGTTGTGTTCCGCTAAATAGCAGCGCCAGCACGGCTAGGAGCAGGAGTGGAACGAGGCGGCGCAGGCGAAGAGGGTTAGGCATACAGATCCTCCTCAGTGGTTCAGGTAGGCCCGCCCCACAGGTCGGGCCGCCGGAATTCTATCGCCACTGCAGGGCCGATACTGAGCTACTGCGTTGTTGAGCTACCTGCGCCCCCTGCGGGTCAGGAGCTTCTGGCACAAAGCAGCAACTAGAGGCCCGGCAATGGGTGCGGCTACAGCAGGATCAGGGCCGAGAAAGCCGGTCATCGGTAGTCCGTAAAGGCCGAGAGTTGAGGTTGGATGATTGGCAGGAGTCCGCTGTAGATAGGCATAACTTGCACCATTAACACAGGTTGCAGGCTACGAATTATACCCATTCGCTCCCATAAGGCGATAAATAGGCTTTACCTTATTACAGGCTCATTTCCGTTCTACCGGGCAAAATGGATGGTGGGTGCGTGTCCTGGACACGCACCCACCATCCATTTTGCCCCTGGTTTTAGAAGTTTTGTGAAGTTATGAGGCAGATCGGCGGGTGCAAGACCTACCGATCTGCCTCATAACTTCACAGGAAGAGTTGCCGCGATATTATAGCCCAACCACGGTGAATCGGTATAAGCCTTGCGCCCATCTTTATCTTCTTAACCCGTCTCCCTCCGTGTCCTCCGTGTCCTTCGTGGTGAGAACCCCGTTGGATCAGCGGCGGAGCAGGTTGCTGAGCATGAAGAGGACGTTGGCGGGGCGTTCGGCGAGGCGGCGCATGAAGTAGGGGTACCACTGGTCGCCGTAGGCCACGTAGACGCGCATGTTGTAGCCTTCTTGCGCAAGTTGCTCCTGTAGCTGGCTGCGGATGCCGTAGAGCATCTGGAACTCGAAGCGGCTGTTGGGGATGTTGTTCTTCTGGGCGAAGCGCTTGGCGAGGTTGATCAGGCGGATATCGTGGGTGGCGATGCCGGGGTAGTTGCCCTGCGCGATCAGTTTGCACATCAGGCGGGCATACTGCATGTCGGTGTCCTTCTTCTCCGGGAAGGCCAGCGACGGCGGCTCGTCGTAAGCGCCTTTGCACAGGCGCACGCGGGCTTTCAGCTTGATCATCTCGTCCACATCGCGGGGTGTGCGATAGAGGTACGCCTGTAGCACCACGCCGACGTTCTGGTAATCCTTCCACAGGCGGCGGAAGATCTCCAGGGTGACGTCGGTATAGTCGCTGCCCTCCATGTCCATGCGGACGAAGTTGTTGTATTGCCTGGCGCGGTCGAGGATGACCCGCATGTTGTCGTAGGCCACGCCCTCGCCCTGGTCGATGCCCACGGCGGTCAGCTTCAGCGAGACGTTCGACTTGAGCTTATGCTGTTCGATGGCGTCGAGGATGGCGACATAGGCGTCGGCTGTCTGGCGAGCTTCCTCTTTGGTGTTGACGTTCTCGCCCAGCAGATCGAAGGTCGCCATCATCTTCTGCTTGTTGAGGTCGCCGATCACCTGGACGGCTTCGGGGAGCTTTTCACCGGCCACGAAACGGCGGGCCATGCGCCGGGCCAGCGGGTTGCTTACGGCGAAATCGCGCATACCCTTGCTATGGGAAAGAGTCAGGAAAGCCTGGCGCAGCATCGTGGTGCGGCTCCTTAAGGGATGATTAGTGAAACGTGAAACGTGAAACGTGAAGAGACGAAAACTTACTGGCAACTGGCAACTAGTCCGTACTATTCACGTTTCACGTTTCACGTTTCTGACTTAGCTCCCGTTACTTGAAATAAGCATTATCCACGTACACCTGTACCGTGGTGTACGCTTTGGGCGGGGCGGGGGTGCTGCCGTCTTTGGGTATCGAGCCAACCGATAGCTGTGTCGGCACGCTGAAATCGACCGTAGCGCCCGGCGCGACGTTGTTGACGTTGCCGATGCCATTGCCTACCAGATTACCGTCGGCATCATAGACGTAGGCTTTAAGCTGAATATCCGATGCCGTCTTGCCACTGCCGTTGGTGAGTTTGCCGGTGACGTTGAAGAAGTTATTATCCGTGACCGGGTAGGTCCTAGCGTCGGTGCCGTATTGCAGGCTCATCTGGCCGATCTCCGGCATGTGCGGGGTCGGGGTCAGCACGACCTCGTTTTCGGCGTGGACCGGCGAGAGCAGGTCGTTCCAGCCCTCCCCATACCAACCCAACGAGAAGAACATGCAGGCCAGCGCCAGGATCGGCACAATGGTGATCAGCAGGATATACCAGGGGTTGATCCCCTTGCGCGCGGTGGTAGTTCGGCCCGACCGCAGCGGCCTCGTCGGTTGCTCGCTGGGCGCCGGTGCGCTAGGCTCATTGGCGCGATATGATGTCATTTAACGGGGCATCCTCCTGAGGTCGGGTTGGCAGCGAGGCTATTATAACATCTGCCTGAATCAACGGGCAAGAGGGCGCACTTGCTACGCTGGCTGCCGGTTATGGGCCATTGACTACTGGCTGCCGGTAACTGCAATAGTCAGATATCGTAGGCGGAAACGTTAAAGTAGCCGCCGCGGAAATGCCCTGAATCTTGTAGTATGGGAGCATCAAATATGATAACAATGAGCAGGGGAATGGCCCCGAAACGGGCATCCAGGCACGACGGGGTTTGACGCAGGCACGAGAATCCGTATATAATAACGGCTGCTGACAGTACGTGGGTGGTTTTGGTTGTAGTAAAGCGGGCGTTGTAGCAGATAGCCGAATTCAGCGCAGCCCCAATTGCCGCTGTGTAGTCGGAAGAACAGGATTATATCGCGCGCATTGAAGAGAGGTAGAGAACGATTTGGCTACAAGATCCCCAGATAAGAGCAAGAACTCGCGCGCCTCAGCGAACGAAGCGGAAACCGGGGCCGATCCCGCCGTGGCAAGCCCCGAAGTAAGCGTGGATGAAAGCCCCAAACACATCCTGATCGCCGACGACGAACCGGCGATCCGCTCCCTGCTGGTCGAAGTACTGGAGAGTGAAGGCTTCACCACCAGCGTGGCCGAAACCGGCCAGGCGGTGATGAAGGCGCTCAACGACGGCTCCTATGACCTGATCCTGATGGACGTAAGGATGCCGGAGATGGACGGCCTGGCGGTTCTGCGCGAGATGCACGCCAAGAAGATGGACATCCCCATCATCCTGATGACCGCCCACGGCTCGTCTAACATGGCGATCCAGGCCACCCAGCTAGGCGCCTACGACTACATCACCAAGCCGTTCGAGCTTGACGACGTACTGCTGACGATCAACCGCTATTTCGAGCGCCAGCGCCTCACCAGCGAGCTACGCACCCTGCGCAGCCAGCTCCAGCGCGACCCCGCCGTTTCGATCATCGGCAACAGCAGCGCGATGCAGGGTATTTATAAGATCATCGGGCGCGCCGCCGGTACCGACGCCACGATCCTGATCACCGGCGAAACCGGCACCGGTAAGGAGTTGGTCGCCAACGTGGTGCATGCCAACTCGCAATACCGCCACGGCCCGTTAGTGAAGGTCAACTGCGCCGCCCTGCCCGAAACGTTGCTGGAAAGCGAGCTGTTCGGCCATGAGAAAGGCGCCTTTACCAACGCGCTGACCCAGCGCAAGGGCCGCTTCGAGATGGCCCACAAAGGCACTATTTTCCTCGACGAGATCGGCGAGATGACCCTGAGCACGCAGCGCAAACTGCTGCGCGTGTTACAGGAGCGCGAGTTCGAGCGCGTCGGCGGATCGATCCCGATCAAGGTGGATGTGCGCGTGGTAGCCGCCACCAACAAGCACCTGGAAGAAGAAGTCGCCGCCGGTCACTTCCGCGACGACCTGTACTACCGCCTGAACGTGATCCGCGTCGATATGCCGCCGCTGCGCGAGCGCAAAGAGGATATCGCCCTGCTGGTCGAGCATTTCCTCGACAAGTATCGCTACAGCCCGACCTCCGCGCCCGCCCGCATCTCCGAGGAGGCGATGCAGGTGTTGCTCAACTACGACTGGCCGGGCAACGTGCGCGAGCTGCAAAACGCCATCGAGCGGGCCGTGGTTATGTCGCAGGGGTCGATCATCACCAGCCATCACCTTTTGTTCTCGCCCTACACCGAGCGCAAGTTCCTCGACCTGACCCGGTTGATCCGCGAGAAGACCCCGCTGGCCGACATCGTGTCGGAAGCCGAGCGCATGGCCTTGCTAGAGGCGCTCAACCAGAGCCACGGCGACCGCGGCGACGCTGCCCGCCTGCTGGGGATGGATCGCCCGATCTTCTACGCCAAGCTGAAAGAACACGATCTAAGCTCGTAGGCTGCCTCTGGCTTGTGATTGCAACCGCCCGCTTTGCCGGGCGGTTTCTTTTTGTCGGCGGCCCGCCGTTTCTGGCATGCTTCTTGCCACAAACTAATATCTGTCGCACCCGTCGGCTAGATCCCTGCTGCTTCGCAGTCATGCTGTCTGATCCTGGATTTGAGCCGCAATCTCTAGGTAAGGTTAGCAAACTAATGGAAATCCCCAACGTCGGGGGAAATCACCCAACTGGCGCTGAGCAATACCAGTCGCCAGCCGTAACTGCCGTACGGAGCAGTCAGACGGAGCCGCCCAAAGTGCCGCCAACGTCGCTAACGATCGAGCCGGGATCGAGCGTACTCGCCAGCCTGTTACCATTCGTGAGCGATCATACACGCCTGTTGGGGAGCCTGAATACGCTGGCTGCCGACATGTTCGGCGGCGAGGCCGGGTTTATGGCGCGCGTCGGCCAGGAATCGGGCGACGGCTTGCAGATAGTTGCCCGCCAGGGCAGCGTGATGGCCGCACCCGCCCTCCCCGATAAACTGCGCGGCAGCGAATTATTCAGCCCCTGGACCCTCCATGACTCGGCCCTGATTATCGACGATCTGCACGACACCGAGCAGACGGTGGCCTCATTTCTCGGCGCGGGTGGCCTGCGCTCGTTGCTGGCGGTGCCATTGTCCGGGGCCACCAGCAGGCCAGAGGCGTTGTTGGTGCTCGCCAGCCGCAAGCCAGGTGCTTTCTCTACCCTGAGCGGCAGCCGGATCGACGCTTTCCGCCACGAGGTCGAATTGTTGCTTGGCGCGGCCAGCAAGTTCCGCGGTCAGGAGGAAACCACCGCTGCGGCGTTGGACCTCTCGCAGCACCTGTGGCAAACGGCGCGCCGCGAGGGCGAAAATGGTGTGCTGCCGCTGTTGCTGGACAAGGCGCTGCGCTTCTCCGGGGCGGCTGCCGGGTCGATCATGGTGGTCGAACGGGAAACCGGTGCGCTGCAACTCCGGGCCAGTCACAATCTGGCTGCGGCAGGCGCGGCGGAAACGCAGGTACCCGGAGGCAATCACTCCGGCCCTGGCTTGATCGCGGTGGCGAAGAGCGGCGACGCGGCCTTCCGCGAGTTCGCCCGGCAACAGGGCTTCGGCTCCTATTATGGCCTGCCGCTGTGTTTCGCCGATCAGCAAGCCGAGGGGCTGATCAATCTCTACTGGCGCAAATCGCCCGTCGAACTAACCACGGCGACGCAGGTGTCGCTTGCCAGGCTGGCCCAGGATGGCGCGGCGATCCTGCAATATCTCCGCGCTCAGGAAGATCTCGAATCGAGCCGCCTGGTGCTGGGGCAGTTTCAGCAGCACAAAAAGCTGCTGGTTTCCCTGATCTCGCACCAGCTACGCACGCCGCTGACCTCGCTGAAGGGTTTTTCTCAGTTGATGGTACGGCGGGCCAGCAACGGGCAGCCGATTGGCGACGCCCGCCACGCCGAAACGCTGCTCAGCGAGTCAAACCGGCTGGCGATCATGCTCGACAACCTGCTGGAACTGTCGCGGCTGGAAGGCGCGTTGCTGGAGATTGGCCGCCATCCCTTCGACATGGCTGCCTTCATGGACGATCTGCACAATGATCCGTTAATCGCCATGCTGATCGACAACGGTAGCCTGAAGCTACAGGCGCCCGCGCAATTGCCCACCCCCGTCGGCGACCCGCTGCGGCTGCGCCAGGCGTTGCTGGGGACGCTACGGCGGGCCAGGCTGCGAAGTCCTGAGAGCAGCCGGTTGCTGTTGGCCGTCCAGCCGCGGCGTGAGGACGATAGCACCGCGCTGGAGGTGCGAATCAGCGGCGCGGAAGATGCTGCTGATATCGGCAGCGGCGACCCGCTGGGGCGGATCGATCTACGCAACGTAATCGAGCACCCATCGGCCAGCCAGGACGAACTGGCGCTCTATTCGGCGGTACTCTTGATGCGGGCGATGGGTGGCGATTTGCTGCTGCGCCCCGGTCCTGCGGGCGAAGCGGAGTACGTCTTGACGCTCCCGGCACAGCCCGGCGACCAGTAAATAGCACCGTGCAGCGGCCGTCAAGCCAGGCCGTGTTGCAGTAGAGGGAAGTAACTCTTTTAGCTTATGCACCTCGACTGGTGCCCCTGATTTAGCCCTGACGAACAGTCGATGAGGTCATTATGAGCAAGATTCTGGTGGTGGACGACGAGCGAACGATTGTCGAATTGATCGAGGAAAGCCTGCGCCTGGAAGGCTACGAGACGTATCGCGCCTATTCGGGCGAGGAAGCGCTCGACCTGCTGGCTAAAGACCCGCCTGATCTGGTCTTGCTCGACCTGATGTTGCCGGGGATGGACGGCTACGAAGTCTGTCGCCAGATGCAGCGCGATGTCCGGCTGGCCCAGGTCCCGGTGATCATGCTAACCGCCAAGAGCACCGTCGCCGATCGCGTGGCCGGGTACAACAAGGGCGCCGACGACTATATCACCAAGCCGTTCAGCCCCGACGACCTGCTGGTGCGCGTGCGTGCCCAGTTGCACCACCTCTATCACGACCAGTACAGCGAGTTGACCGGCCTGCCGGGCAGCCAGGCGGTCGAAAATGCGATTTCACAACGCACCGCCGCCCCCGGCGAAGCCTGGTCGATCGTCTACATCGACATCGAGCGTTTCACCGTCTACAACGAGGTCTATAGCTTCGTGGAAGGCGACGAGATGATCAAGATGGCCGCGCAGGTCTTACGCGAAGCGGTTATGGCGAGCGGCAACCCCTCCGACTTCGTCGGCCACATGGGCGGCGACAACTTCGTCGTCGTGACCACGCCCGATCGTGCCACGGCGGTCTGCGACGAAGCAGCGCGGCGCTTCGACGCCAGCATCGGCGAGTTCTATTCGCCCACCGACCGCACCCAGGGCTACGTCGTATCGATCAACCACGAAGGCCAGCTAACCCAAACCCCGCTGGCCGCCCTCTCCTTCGACATCATCGACAATAACCCCGACGCAGCCGAGGAAGAACCGAGCGTCGAAATTCACTGAAACGTGAAACGTGAATAGTACGAGAGCCCACCGGCAACTGATCACTGATCACTCGTCCCATTCACGTTTCACGTTTCACGTTTCACGTTTCACGTATGGTATAATTATTCATCAGCGCTCAATGCAGGAGCGCACTTAACGCTGTCGTTCAAAGGAGAACGCACGCCGTGAAATTTGCTAATCGCGTCAGCAATCTTCCCCCCTACGTATTCGCCACCCTCGCCAAGAAAATAGCGGCCCGGCGCGCCCGTGGTGATCGCGTCATCAACTTCGGCATGGGCGACCCTGATATGCCCACGCCCGACCATATTGTCGAAGCGCTGTGCGACGCTGCCCACGATCCGGCCAACCATCGCTATCCCGGCTACGGCGGCATCCCTGAGTTGCGCCGGGCCTTCGCCGACTGGTATTGCGACCGCTATGGCGTTACCGTCGAGCCGGAGAGCGAGATTCTGCCCCTGATCGGCTCCAAAGAGGGCATCGCCAATATCGCGCTGGCCTTCTGCGACCCCGGAGAGCTGGCCCTGGTGCCCAACCCCGGCTACCCGGTCTATCGCTACGGCACGATCATGGCCGATGGCGAGGTCTATAACCTGGACCTGCGCGAGGAAAACGGCTGGCTGCCGCAACTGGACGAATTGCCGGCGCGGGTGCGCGAGCAGGCCCACGTGCTCTGGCTCAACTACCCCAACAACCCGACCGGCGCCATCGCCGATCTTGATTTCTTCGAGCGAGCGGTCCATTTCGCCAAGACCAACGATGTGATCATCTGCCATGACAACCCCTATTCGGATGTCGGCTTCGATGGCTACAAGGCGCCTTCCATTTTGCAGGTGCCGGGGGCCAAAGACGTGGCGGTCGAGTTCAATTCGTTGAGCAAGAGCTACAACATGGCCGGGCTGCGCATCGGCGTGGTGGTCGGCAACCCGCAGGTGGTGGAAGCGCTGGGGCGCATCAAGAGCAACATCGACTCCGGCGTGCCGACGATCGTGCAGCGGGCCGCCGTGGCCGCCCTCACCGGCGACCAGAGCGCCATCACGACGCAGAACGCAATCTACCAGCAGCGCCGCGATAAGCTCGTCGCCGCGCTGAACTCCGCCGGTATAGAGGCGCCGACGCCGAAGGCCAGCCTCTACATCTGGGGCAAGGCGCCCGCGGGATATACCTCGGCGCAACTGGCCGACCGCTTGCTGGAGGAAGCCGCTATCGTGGTCGCTCCCGGCACCAGTTTCGGCTCCAACGGCGAGGGCTTTTTCCGCATGTCGGTGACTGTGCCCGACGAAGAAGTGGAGATCGCCGCCGAGCGCCTCCACAATATGAGCCTGTAGGCGTAGGACGACCCTACCGTTGACCTACAGCTTTCCCGGCGCCAAGTTGGTAGAATATGGGCGGGTTACGAGGATCGTAGCCCGCCCTTCTCGTGCCCTTAAATCCAACCGGAGGTGGACCACAATGGTGATCTTTAAGTTGTTCGGCCACCAGCCGCAATAAGATCAGGCGTAGTTTCGCCTGATACAACCAGAATACTACGTTGCGGCGTTTGCTATATGCGCCGCATAGTTAGAGCTAACGGCGCTCAGCCCGTAGCTTGTAAAGGATTTTATGGCAGTTAATAGAACAAACGGCGCTGGACCACAGCGCATCGATCGTGATGATCTACAGGTAGCGCCCGGCGAAGAACGCGCCCTCCTGGTGGGCGTGGAGATGGGCCGCGACGAGTGGCATGTGCAGGACTCGCTGGACGAACTGGCGCAGCTGGCCAAGACCGCCGGGGTTAAGGTGGTCGGGCAGGTGACGCAGAAGTTGAGCCAGCCGAACACGGCCACCTTTGTCGGCAGCGGCAAGGTCGAGGAGATCAAGGAGGCCCAGGAAAAGGCGGGCTACAACCTGATCCTGTTCGACGACGAGCTTTCGCCGCGCCAGCTTCGCAACCTGGAAGAAGCACTGAACGTCAAAATAGTAGACCGCACCGCGCTGATCCTGGACATCTTCGCCCGCCACGCGAGGACGCACGAAGGGCGCTTGCAGGTCGAACTGGCCCAACTGGAATATCGCCTGCCGCGCCTGACCCGGCTGTGGACCCACCTCTCGCGCCAGACCGGCGGCGGGGGTGGCGCCTCGGTGGGTTTGCGCGGTCCCGGTGAGACTCAGCTTGAAGTTGACCGACGCCGCGCCCGTGAACGGATCGCCCGGCTCAAAGAAGACCTCAAGCAGGTGCACGCGCACCGCGAACTGTATCGCCAGAAGCGCCGCCGTGAAGGCTTGCCGGTGGTGGCGCTGGTCGGCTATACCAACGCCGGTAAGTCTACCCTGCTCAACGCGCTTTCGGGCGCGGGGGTGCTGGCCGCCGACGTGCTGTTCGCCACGCTCGACCCGACCACCCGGCAGGTCGATCTGCCTGAGGGCCGCCATATCCTGCTCACCGATACGGTGGGCTTTATCCAACGCCTGCCCACGCAGCTAGTCGCCGCCTTCCGCGCCACACTGGAGGAGATCGCCGACGCCGATCTGCTGGTGCATGTGCTGGATATCACCCATCCCAACGCCGCCGAGCAGGCCAACACCGTCGAAAAGTTGCTGGAAGAACTCGGCCTGAAGGATAAGCCGCGCATCGTGGCGCTCAACAAGATCGACAAGTTGATCGGCAAGGAGCGCGAGAAGGCCGACGCCGCCATGTCCGACGAGGACATCAGCCGCCGCCTGATCGCCGAGATGGAGATCCCGCCCGACTATGTGCCGGTGTCGGCGCAACGCAACATCGGCCTCGACGCGCTCAAAGCGCGCATCGAGCAGGAGTTGAGCGAAAAGCTGTTGCCGGTTCTGGTCGAGATACCGTATAGTTCGGGCGATATGGTCGCGCTGTTCCACGAACGCGGGACCATCGAGCGCGAAGAATTCAGCGCCGCAGGCACAGTGATCGAGGGCCGCATCCCGGCCCGGCTGCGGCCCCAGTTTAGCAGGTACATCAAAGCCTAAGTTGCTCTTCGACCTTACCCCCGGTCGGCGCCTGGCAATAGTGGGAATCATCGCCGGAGTGTTGTTAGTCGGCGGTGTGCTGTTAAGCTCCCTCTTGCGCCGGGCGCCCGGCCCATCACAACCTGGCACCGCGACGCCGAGCCTGGTGGCGACCTTCTCGCCCACCGCTGCGCCGCCGTCGGCAACGGCGACGGCGCAGCCGGCTATCGCTACATTGGCCCCCACCCTGACGGTCGCGCCATCGGCCACCGTGGCGGCGCCAGGCGCTGCCACCGCAACGCCTACCGATACGCCGATCCTCGGCCTGGCGACAGTCACCCCACGCCCCGCGACAGCCACATTCGTCGCCGGGCTGCCCACTGTTACCGCACGGCCCACCGACACGCCTGCGCCCAGCAATACGCCGCAGCCGACTGCCACCGACACACCGGAACCTAGCAACACGCCACAGCCGAGCAATACGCCGCAGCCGACCGATACCGCGCTGCCCAGCGCCACGGCCCGACCTACAGACACGCCGGAGCCGCCGACGCGCACACCGCAGCCAACAGCCACCGCTACGCTAGCATTGACGCTCACCGCGCTGCCCAGCGCCACGCCGCCGCCGACCGCGTCCGCGACCATGACGCCCAGCGCCACCGCGTCCGCTTCGGCCACGCTCACGGTCACGCCGTCGCCCAGCGCCACGACTAGCAGCACGGCGACCGCCCAGCCGCCAACCGCGACGACTGCGCCGAGCAACACGCCGGTCCCAACCAACACGCCGGTCCCAACCAACACGACGATCCCCAGCAACACAGCCGCGCCCAGCGCCACGACGACTACCGCGCCTACCGGCACGCCAACTGACGAGCCAACTAGCGGCCCGACGCCGACCTCCTCGGGCGGGCTGCTGCCGGATACGCCGACCCCGAGCAGCGACACCGATACGTCGAACAGCGTGCTGTGGCTGCACCACCAGAGCGCCCATTTCGACTATTACTACCTGCCCGGTGGCCCCGCCGAGCGTGATATTGATGCCCTGGCCGACCTGACCGAGCGCTCGTTGCAGGAGGCAGCATCGGTGTTCCAGGTGCCCGCCGAGACGCATATCAACATCTATTTCGTCAATCGCATGTTCGCGCAGGGCGGCGCGGCCTATGGCGACGAACTGCTGCTGACCTACGCCGAACCCGACCGCGCCTATAACTCCGGCGACCTGGGCACGGTGCTGCGCCATGAGATCACCCACGCGCTGGTGAATAAGCTGCTGGTGGACAAGTATCCGGGCGGGATGCTGGGTGAAGGGGTGGCGGTTTGGGCGGCCGGCGGTCACTATCGCCGCGAACCGATCGAGGTACTGGCCGCCGCGCTGGTCGGAGACAGCCCCTCGCGCTACGTGCCACTGCCGCAGCTAACCGATAAGTTCTATGAGACACAGCACGAGATCGCCTATATCGAGGGCGGCTCGTTCGTCAAATATCTGGTGCAAACTTACGGGCTGGACCGCTTCAAGCAGTATCTCGCCAACCAGGACGCGCCAGGCCGCGTCTACAACAAGGGGTTGGCCGCGCTGGAGCAGGAGTGGCTGGCCTGGCTGGGCACGGTTCCGGTCAGCGCCGAGGATATGCAGGAATTAACGCTGCGCCTGCGCTATTTCGACCTGATGCGCCACTATGAGACGGTGGCCGACCCCGCCGCCGAGAACCTGCCCGACAAGCCGCCGTCGCAGTGGAACGCGGCGACGGTCGATCAGTTCACCCGCCCGGCGCAAGACCCGCGCAACATCGCCATCGAAAAAGAGTTCGTCCAGGCCGGAAACGCCATGTGGTCCGGCGACCTGCAAGCCTGCGCCGACCTGCTCGACACTATCGAACACGCCATCAATTCCACCAACATCCCGCTCACCCAGACGGCGGGCAATTAGGCGCGTCCCAGGACTAACCTCGCCGCTACCCAATTGCGCCGCCCGCGCAGCAGGACCACAGGCATGCGCCGTGGCGAAGGCCCGGCGGTAAGGTTCGCCCGCGCCGGACCCTCTTCCCACCGCCCGCAACTGAGGTATTGGTCAGGCGATACGTTCGGGGGTTACGGCTCGATGACCTGGTTCCCGTCATTTGTGCCTGACACCAGCCAGAAACAGGAAGGTCCCCCCCACAATTTAGTACCAATGGGCTACATTTAGCGGCTTAGTCGGTAAGAGTGCCGGTAAGGTGGCCCCGCTATAATAGCGAGGATAGTAGCCTTAACCGCATAGACGGGCGATACTATTAACGCCGCAATAGCACAATAGAATTGGCTAGAGCGAAAAGGCAAACCCGGTGTAAGCCGGGGACGCAAAGCCACGGGTCCGCTAGCAACATCCTACAGGTGGAGTGCAACGGACAGCCGGGTTCCCGACTCACCAGTCCAGCGATTTTGCAGACTTCGAGTGCGAAACCCGGTTCTCCAAACAGGAGCCGGGTTTCGCACTTTTCATTTACACGAGTTCCGCGGTGCCGAGGTTAAGCACCGTCTACTCCCTCGCCCCGCTGGGGCGAGGGAGAAGCACGGCCCTTTTCTGACCACCGCACAAGTCCTGTCATTTCGTCCAACTTGCGTCACAACATTATCCTTTCTAGGAGGCAGGGCACATGGGTTTTGGTTTGGCACGACCGAATACGGGCATGGTAAGCGCCGGACTGGTGCGCTTGCTACTGCTCGTTATGCTGGCGCTACCGTTTGGCAGCGTGGCAGCCGGTGCGGCGCAGGCGACCATCCTGCACGCCGACGCGCGGCTGCTGGCGCTGGCGGCGAGCGAGCCCGAGGCAACGTTGCCAGTTATCGTGCAGAAAAGCGTGGCAAATAACGGTTTGGAGAACGCCGTTAGCGCGTTGAGCGGCTCTGTCACACAGGATCTGCACATAATCAACGCCTTCGCGGCGCAGATCCCGGCTTCAGCGCTCGCAACCCTGGCGGCTAACCCCGGCGTGCGCTTCATGTCGCTCGACGCCCCGGTAGGATCGGCGGGTGGCCCTTCTACCTTCACCACCTGGGCCTCCGATTTCAGCGCGGCAGCCAACACCGGCAGCAACGCCAGCCTCGACGGTGCGGCGCTGAAGGCCGGTACGGCGGTCTGGTTCAGCGCGGTGGCGTCGGTCAGCAACATGAACAGCAAGGCGGCAACGCTGCTGTTCGACAAAGGCGCGATCAGCTTCACGGCGGGCGGACACAGCTTCAAGTTGAGCGTCCCGGCGGCCACGATCAGCCTGTCGCCCGACGCGAAGGCGACCAGCCAGTTCAACGCCGCCGACCGTTCGTGGGCCACCAGCGCCCCAAGCGGCAGCAAAGGCGACATCTTCCTCACCGGCCTGGTCTGGAACGTGCCGTTCGACCTGCCTGACGGCGTCGGCCAGGTACAGTGGAGCGGTCGGCTCGTCAGCGACACGCCCGGCATGAGCGTTAACTGGAAGTGGTCGGCGGCGACCTATTCCAACCTGAACAGCGACTACAACAAACTCGGCGTCGGTGCGACCGGCAAAACGGTCGGCGCTCCCGCCAACGGCAAACTGAGCGCCGGCAAGGACAGCGGCGTCAGCGCGACCAGCGCGGCCCGCGCCGCCAGCCCGGCAGCGGTCTTCGGCAACATCCGCGCGATCACCCGCTCGCCCCACGGTCCCAACGGCACCTACGGCGTGGCCGGGAACGGCGCGACCACCTTCACCAGCTTCGCGGCGGAGAAAACCCCCGGCAACGCGATCAGCAAGGTGGAAGTAGCGCTGCGTACCTACACAGCGGCCCCGCTCAGCGGCAGCCTCGCGCTGACCGTATCCTGCGGCAGCGCGGCAGGGACCACCGTAAACGTGCCTGCCTCCGCCTTCAACACGGCGGTGGGCGCGAAGAACGCCCGCACCATCTACGCCGATGTCAGCAGCAGCCGCAAGTGGCAGTGGAGCGACTTCGACGGCTGCCTGAGCCTGAAGGTGGACGGTAGCAAGGTGAATAAGGGCGCGACGGTCTATTACGACGCGATCGGCCTGCGCGTCAGCAGCACGGCGGGCAACGACCCGACCGGCGGCCGCGCGGTAGCTACCACTAGCAGCAAGAGCGGCAACGCCCCGGCGAAGGACAGCAGCGGGCTATCGAGCAGCGCCTACTTCGACCCGGCCACACTGGGCAACCCGATGGCCCGCGTCGTCCGCGCCAGCGACCTGTGGAACGAAGGGCCGAGCTACCTGCGCGGCAGCGGCACCACCATCGCGGTTGTGGATAGCGGCGTGTTCGGCTCCGACGACCTCAGCGGTCGCATCGTCGCCAGCATCAATACCAACCCGGACTATCACGAAGCGGTAGATATGTACGGCCACGGCACCTTCGTCGCCAACATTGCGGCGGGTGACGGCAGCGCGTCGGGCGGAGCCTACGCCGGTATCGCGCCGCAGGCTAACGTCGTCAACGTACGCGTGAGCGACGACGAGGGCGGCGCCACCGAGCATGACGTGGTGGCTGGCCTCCAATGGATCAACGACAACCGCAGCACCTACAACATCAAGGTAGTCAATATGTCGCTCAACTCGGCGGTGATGCTGTCGCCGAGCGAAAGCCCGATGGACGCGGCGGCGGAGATCCTGTGGTTCAACGGCGTGACGGTAGTGGTCGCGGCCGGCAACAACGGCACGGCGGATATCTTCCCGCCCGCCAATGACCCCTTCGTCATCACCGTCGGCGCCAGCGACGATAACGGCACCATAAGCCCTGCCGACGACAGCGTAGCGACGTTCTCGGCCTGGGGCACCACCGCCCAGGGCATCAACAAGCCCGACATCGTGGCGCCGGGCCGCAACATGGTCAGCTACTTGCCTGACAACGAGAACCTGACCGCCAGCCGCGAGCACCCGGCCAACCGCGTCAACGCGAATTACTTCCGCATGTCGGGCACCTCGATGGCCGCGCCGGTCGTAGCGGGCGCCGTGGCGCTGCTGCTGCAAGACGAGCCGAACCTGACCCCTGATCAGGTGAAGTATCGCCTGACCAACACCGCTAACACATCATGGGCGGGCTACAACTCGCTCCACGCCGGTTCCGGCCTGCTCGACGTCTACGCCGCCGTACACGGCACCACTACCGCCTCGGCCAATACCGGCCAGCCGATCAGCCAATTGCTGACAAGCGGCGATGGCTCGGCCAACTGGGGCAGCGTCAACTGGAACTCGGTCAACTGGAATAGCGTTAACTGGAACTCCGTTAACTGGAACTCGGTCAACTGGAATTCCGTTAACTGGAACTCCGTTAACTGGAATAGCGACTACTGGGGCGGCAATTAACTCGCTCCAGCGGCAAAAAACACCCCGGCCCCTCCGATGATGCAGAGGCCGGGGTGTTTTTGGCCCGCGATTCCACCCTATGACCGTTCCCTATGGTCAGGTTTCAGCTAACCAGGTTTTGTGAAATAATAAGGGAACGATTTATCAGGGCAGCCAAAGCGCTGTGCTAACATAAGGAGTAAGGCTATAGCTACGCAACATCCATTCCGCTTCGGGGTAATGATCCACAACTGGAAGGACCGCCAGGAGTTAATCGCCAAGGCGCGGCGCATCGAGCAACTCGGCTACCAAACGCTGCTGGTGCCCGACCATCTCAGAGGGCAGTTCGCCCCAATCGCCGCCCTGGCGACGCTGGCCGCCTGCACCAACCACATCCGCATCGGCAGCCTGGTGTTGGCTAACGACTTCCGCCAGCCGGTGATGCTGGCCCGCGAGGCCGCTACACTCGACGTCTTGAGCGATGGTCGCTTTGAACTGGGCATCGGCGCGGGCTGGCGGCAGGGCGAATACGAGCAGGCCGGTATCCCCTACGACCCCGCGCCCGTTCGTATCAATCGCATGGCCGAGGCATTGGACGTTATCAAGGGCTATTTCAGCGGCGAGCCATACAGCTTCAGTGGCGAGTTCTACACCGTCAGCAATCTGACCGGCTTCCCACACCCACTGCAGCCGCACATCCCGCTGCTGGCGGGCGGTGGCGGTAAGCGCATGCTGCAAATCGCCGCCAGCAAGGCCGATATCGTCAGCCTCACCCTGAAGTCGTTGCCCGATGGCAGCGGCCCCGACTGGGCCGACGGCTCGACCGAAGCAACCACGCGCAAGATCGGCTGGATAGAAGAAGCCGCAGGCGAGCGCTTCGGCGATTTGGAGATCAACATCATGACGAACACTATCGCCGTCACCGATGACCGCGCCGCCGCAGCCGAAAAAGCCGCCCAGTGGCGCAAGATCCCCGTCAATCAAGTTCTCGACAGCCCGCACGCCTTCATCGGCACGGTAGAGCAGATCTGTGCCGACCTGCAACGGCGACGCGAGCAATTCGCCATCTCCTACATCGCCCTGCCCGAAATGTTCGCGGAGCCATTCGCCGCCGTAGTCGCACAAATGGCGGGCAAATAAAGCTAACAAAGGCCGCGCTTCCGGGCAGCGGCCTTTTGTTTTGCGCCCGGAAGCGGCGCTTTACGGCTCGACGCCCCAGACCAGCGTACCGTTGTAGTAGACGGTTACGTGCGTCCAATCGGCGTAATTGGACTTGCTTGGGTCGAACGAGTAGTCATTCGACTGGCTGTAGTTGGACCAGTCGCTTTTATTGAAGCGGGTTTGGATCTCGTTGGTGCTGGCGCCCGCCGCTAACGTACCCGCGCCGCTGCCGAAGCCGATTTCCAGGTAGCTATCGGCGTTGGGACGTGCCGTGGCGAGGTTCACGAAGCTGCCGGTGAGGTTGCCACAGCCGAGCGTGGCGTAATCGCACCAGAAGCTTTGCGCCTGGTTGCCGTCGCGGGTGTACCAGTAGCGGATCTTGACATTGTTCAGGCTTACCGCGCTGCTGCCGGTGTTCACTAGCTGGAAGCGCGGGTGCGGGCTGTTGCTGGTCGGGTTTGTTTCGGCGGTGAAGTATTGCGCCTTCAGTGTCGCGCTGCCAGCAGGCACGGTCGGCGTGCGGGTTGGTGTGCGGGTCGGAGGCGCTGCAGTTGCCGTGCGGGTGGCGGTACCGGTCGCCGTGCGTGTGCGGGTCGCTGTAGACGGGGCCGCGGTCGTCGTCGCGGTTGAGGTCGCTCCTGGGACTGTGGTGCGGGTCACTGTGCGCGTGGAAGTGCGGGTGGCGGTGCGGGTCCGCGTGCTGGTCGCTCCCGGCGTTAAGGTGCGCGTGGCCGTAGCCGTAGGGCCGGAGCCGTCCAGGGCGAACTCGATGGGCGTGAGATAGCTCTGCTTCTGCGTGTTGACGGTGGTCCAGTCGTCGTTGAGGATGCCGCCGGTATCGCCCGAATTGGGGTTCCAGGACCAGAAGGTCCAGTTGATGCCGGTCGCGCCGGTCCCCAGATAGGCGGTGAGCTTGCTCAGCCATTGCTGGTCCGACGTGGTGGCGAGGCGGGTGCCGAACTCGCCCAACCAGACCGGGGCGATGTTGTTACGGGCCAGGTAGCCCCAGTGAGCGTCCCAGACGCCGGGCAGGTTATCAGGGTAGTTGGCGGCGCTGAACCAGGGCTGGTTGTAGACGCTGGCCGGGTAGTCGTGGGCCGAGTAGACCAACCGCCCGGCGACGTTCAGTTGCACCGGGTAGGTGCCCGCCCCGGCCAGGTTGCCGCCCCACCAGTAGCTGTCGCCGTTGTAGGTATCAACGCCCTCGACGAAGATCAGCCAGTTGGGGTTGGTGGCGAGGATGGCGTTACCGGCACGTTGCGCGGCCAGGCGCCAGTCGGTGCTAGCGTCGCCGCAGCCCCAGCAGGCCGGGCTGTGCGGCTCGTTGTGCAGGTCGGCGCCGATCACGGTGGGATTGCCGTTGTAGCGGCTGGCGAGCATCTGCCAGTCGGAGATCCAGCGCGATTCGGGATAGGCCGAGGTATACCAGAGCGCCGATTGCCCGCTCGCGTCGGGGCGATGGCGGTCGAGGATCACGCGCAGGCCGAGCTGTCCGGCGTAGGCGATGATCTTATCCATGATCCCAAGCGAGGTGAGGCCCGACAGGTCGGCGTTCTTGCTGAAGTCGATGCCGTTGGGCGTGCTGCCCGGGTCGAACATCTGGTTGGTGTAGGGCAGGCGCAGTGTGTTATAGCCGAGGCTCTTGATCTGATCGAGCATCTCCTTGTAGCCACGAGTCCAGAGGCCGTGGACGACATAGTTGGAGGTTTCAAAGCCGAACCAGTTGATCCCGGCGATGCGTACCGGCTGATTGTTAGCGTCGAGGATCTGGCTGCCGCTGGTGTGCCAGTAGCCGCTACCGGCGGCGGAGACGGTGTTGCCCGCGGCTCCGGGCAACAGCTTACCTGTCCCTGCCAACGATATCAACATGGCAAGAAGAACGGCGAATAGCGCGGCGCGGTGTGAACGATAGCGCAAGACGTAGCCTCCTCATGCGGTTTGCGCCAGTTTCCGCAGCCTCAGTAAAGCCGGAACCTGACCGCAACCTGACCAAAGTTGGTTCTACCGTAGCGCTTTCAACCATTCAAGTCAATAGTTCGATTGGCTATTTAGCGGGGAGACTAAAGGCACTTGGTGGCTATTGCCTTCAGCTTTCGAGATTACACCACTGAGGACACGGAGGACACGAAGACAAGAAATCAGGGATTACGTCTTCTCCCTCGCCCCAAAGGGGCGAGGGAGCACGTTCTACAACTCCCCTGGTTGCAGCATGAAAAGAGGCTCAGTCAATCCAAATGCCTGAGCCTCGCTGCTTATTTTCTTTTTCTCGTCTCCCTCCGTGTTCTCCGTGTCCTCCGTGGTGTAATCCCGTCAAATGAAGCGAGATATGGAGAAAGGCGTGAGGTCCGCCTCGGAGTTGCCGGTGGTAATGAGGTCGGCGATCAGTTTGCCGCTGTAGGGACCGAGTTGGAGGCCGGTTCCGGCGTGGCCCGCGGCGATGTAGATGTTGCCAAGCGCAGGCACCGGGCCGAGGATCGGCAGGCGGTCCGGCGTGAACGGGCGCAGGCCGACGCGGATGTCGGCGATGGTGGCTTCGGTGAGGCCGGGGGCAACACGTAGCGCCTCCCCTAAGATCTTGTGGATACCTGCAGCGGTGGTATGCGGGGCAAAGCCGCTGCTCGGCTCGAACGTAGCGCCGACGACGACGCGGCCATCGGGCCAGGGCACGAGGTAATGACCGTGGAACGCGGTGATGATCGGCCAGTCGCCGGTCGTCGGATCGTCCAGTTTCAAGTGGATGATCTGGCCGCGCACCGGCTCGATAGGGATGCGGACGCCGAGTTGTTTGGCAAAGCTCCCCGACCACGCGCCGCTAGCCAGCACCACCGCCCCCGCCGGGATCGTCGCGCCGTCGGCAACCACGCCACGAACTGTGCTGTCGCCTATGTCAAGCTGATCTACGCCCACGAGCCGGATCTCCAGGCCGCGACCCTTCGCCGCCTCTAGCAGCGCCGACGTCATCAGCCGCCCATCCATTCGCCCGGCGACGCGCGAGTAGATCGCGCCGCGTATATCTTCCAGTGCGGGGAAAAGCTGCCGCGCTTCCGCTGCATCAACCTGGCGTATATCATCAGGCTCCGGGTAGCTATACTCGGCCTGGCGGGCGAAGATGCGCTCGCTGGCCTGGTGAAACGCGGCGTCCTCGTCCTCGCTCACCGCCATAACCAGCAGGCCGGAACGGGCGTAGCCGGTGTCGCCTGCCCCATCGGCGGCCAGCATCTCGACCAGCGGCGGATAGTATTCGACGGCGGCGCGGGCGAAGCGATACCACACGTCCGGCTCGGCGGCTGTCTCCGGCGTGACGATCCCCGCCCCCGCCGCGCTGGCCTGCCCCGCATCGCCCCGATCCAGCAACAACGTCCGCGCCCC
>JADMIO011011105.1_pt1 | contig 50583 bp, 51 predicted proteins | sample 8958161 | NCBI WGS metagenome assembly JADMIO01 (sample SAMN16585339, study PRJNA669376) | soil metagenome | isolation source: Crop rotation soil | place: USA: Cullars Rotation, Alabama | collected 2011 | reverse complement strand
GCCGCGACTTCAAGTCACGTGAATTCCAAGCTTCGGATCCCACTGTGCTGGAAAGCCTTCGGAACAGTACAAGGAGCAGATCAGTCCGCCCGTCGAATGTCCGGCCAGGAGCACGGGAGCGTCGATGACCTCGAGCGCGCGCGTGATGTCGTCGAAATATTCGGTGAGGTCGCGACAGAAGCACGGATGCTGGTGCGCAAGCAGCGAGCGCCCGTGCTTGCGCAGATCCAGCGCGTAGAACGCGTAGCCCTCCGCCGCGAAGCGCTCGGCCATGTGGCGCTGGAAGAAGTAGTCGATGAAGCCGTGCACGTATAGAACGATGCCTCGCGCGGCCCCTTGCGGCGCCATCGCCTGCGGCAGCCGCACCAGCGTCGCGACGACGCGTCCGTCGTAGTCGTCGGGCGCAGGCAGCTCGAGCGACTCGTAGCCCGCCAGCAGGCGGTCAGGCTGCCACGCCATGGCGCTCCAGTGCCCAGTTCACATGTTCCCTGATCAGCATCGACGGATCGTCTTTTCTTTTCCTGAGAGAAGCAATTATTTCAGGAGAACTAGGAGCGTTACCCAGTCCAACCGCAATATTCCGGAGCCATCGCTCGTAGCCAATGCGCCGGATGGGCGAACCCAGCATGCGTTGATCGAATTCCTGTTCGGTCCAGGCGAAAAGCGCTACCAGCGTGGCGCGCTCGAGCCCGTGGCGCGGCTGGAAATCCTCTTCGGGTGTTTGCTTGGCGAAGCCGTTCCACGGACATACGAGCTGGCAGTCGTCGCAGCCATAGACGCGGTTGCCGATGAGCGGGCGCAGATCTTCGGGAATGGAGCCTTTCAGCTCGATGGTGAGATAAGAGATGCAGCGGCGCGCCTCGAGCTGGTAGGGCGCGCGAATGGCCTGCGTGGGACAGATGTCGATGCAGCGCTGGCAGGTCCCGCAATGGTTTTCCTTTTGCCGATCCAATTCCAGGGGCAGGTCGCAAAATATCTCGCCTACGAAAAACCAGGACCCGGCGTCACGGTCCAGCAGCAGCGTGTGCTTGCCGCGCCAGCCGATGCCCGCCTGCACGGCGAGCTCCACTTCCATGACGGGCGCCGAGTCGGCAAACACGCGATAGCGGAATGCGCCGGCCTGCGCCTCGATGCGATCGCACAGCTTCTGCAGGCGATTGCGCATGAGCTTGTGGTAGTCGCGCCCGCGCGCATAGCGCGCGACGTAGGCGCGCGCGGGATCGGCCAGCTCCTGCTCGACCGTGCCCGGCGCGTCGGCGAGGTAATCCATGCGGCAGGAGATCACGCGCAAGGTGCCGGGCACCAGGTCTTTCGGCTGCGCCCGGAGCCCGGCATGGCGCGCCATATAATCCATTTCGCCGTGCCATCCGAGGCCGAGCCAGTCGGCGAGGCGGCCATGCGCGGCCGAGAGATCGGTACCCGCAATGCCCACCGCCTGGAAGCCGAGTTCGGCACCCCACTTCCGAATGTCCTGCGCGAGCTGCGCGTAATCCATGGCCGATCTTAATTTGCCGGACGAAGCCGCGACGCTGCGCCTGGGCGCGGCGCTGGCCGAAGGGGCGACGCCCGGCCAGGCGTTGCACCTGCGCGGGGAGCTCGGGGCCGGAAAAACGACTCTGGTCAGGGGCTTGCTGCGTGCCTTGGGCCACCCCGGACGCGTCAAAAGCCCCACCTACACTCTGGTTGAACCTTACGAGCTTTCGAGGTTAAACTTGTATCACTTTGATTTTTATAGGTTCAAGGATCGCTCTGAATGGTTGAGTTCAGGCTTCCGCGAGCACTTCAATCCGCACTCGCTCTGTGTCGTCGAATGGCCGGAGCGCGCGGGCGATCTTCTGGCGCCGCCGGATCTGGAAATCCGCCTCGATTACGCGGGCGAACAGAGGGCAGCCACGCTGACCGCGTCTTCGCGCGCGGGCGCAGCCTGGCGCAGCGCAGCGCTTTCGCGCTGGGCCTCTTCCTAGCGTTCACCTGCGCGCAGGCGCAGGTCATTTCCGCGCGCATCTGGCCCGCCAAGGAGTACACGCGGGTCACGGTCGAATCGAAGAGCGAGATCAAGTTCCAGGTCTTCGCCGTCAAAAATCCGGAGCGCCTGGTGGTCGATCTCGAGGGCGTGGAGCTCGGTCCCGCGCTCGCCGAACTGGACGGCAAGGTCGCGACCGGCGATCCGTACATCGACAAGCTGCGCATCGGGCGCAACCGGCCCGGCGTGGTGCGCCTGGTGCTCGACCTCAAGACCGAAGTGCGCCAGCAGGCCTTCACGCTCAAGCCCGTGGGCGAGTACGGGCACCGGCTGGTGCTCGACCTCTACCCGCTCGTCGCCGTCGACCCGCTCGCAGCGCTGATCGAGGCCGACGGCAAGCTCGCGCGCCAGGAAGCAAGGCCCGAGCGGCCCGAGAAGGCCGAACGCGAATCGGTCCCGCCCCCGCCGCGCCCGAAGGTGGCGCGTCTCGCGACGGTGGTCATCGATCCGGGCCACGGCGGCGAGGATCCGGGCGCGCGCGGGCGGCACGGCTCGCGCGAGAAAGAAATCACGCTGCTGATCGCCAAGCGCCTCAAGGCGATGATCGACAGCGAACCCGACATGCGCGCAGTGCTCACGCGCGACGGCGATTACTACGTCCCGCTGGGTACGCGCGTAGACAAGGCGCGCAAGGTCAAGGCCGACCTGTTCGTCTCGGTGCACGCCGATGCGTTCATCAAGCCGCACGCGCGCGGCTCCAGCGTGTTCGCGCTGTCCGAGCGGCGCGCCACGTCCGAGGCGGCGCGCTGGCTCGCGAAAAAGGAAAACGAGGCCGACCTCATCGGCGGCGTCAACATCGACATCAAGGACAAGTACCTGGCGCAGACGCTGCTCGATCTCTCGCAGACCGCCACCATCGATCACAGCCTGCGCCTGGGCGGCGCGGTGCTGGGCGAGATCGGCCAGATCAATACGCTGCACAAGGGCCAGGTCGAGCAGGCGAGCTTCGCGGTGCTGAAGTCGCCCGACGTGCCCTCGATCCTGGTGGAGACCGCCTTCATCTCCAATCCGCAGGAGGAGAAGCGCCTGAACGACGAGGCCTACCAGGACCAGCTCGCTCGCGCGATCCTCACCGGCATCAAGCGCTACCTGGCCAAGAACCCGCCCAGGCCTTCACCCGTTGCCCTGAATTGATCTCCTCGCCTTGATCCAGGCGACGATGCCGGGCGAGATCGATATCACCACGATCAGCAGGATCACGGCAGTCAGGTTGTTCTTCACGATGGGCAGGTTGCCGAAGAAGTAGCCCACGGTCACCAGCGATACCACCCAGATCACCGCGCCGGCCACGCACCAGCCGATGTAGCGCGCGTAGGGCATCGCGCCGATGCCCGCCACGAACGGCACGTAGGTGCGCACGATCGGGATGAAGCGCGCGAGGATGATGGTCTGCCCGCCGTGCTTTTCATAGAAGGCGTGCGCGCGCGCGAGGTGCTTGGGGCTGAACCAGCGCGACTCCTCGTAGTGGAAGACGCGCGGTCCGAGCCAGCGGCCCACCGTGTAGTTGACGTTGTCGCCCGTGAGCGCGGCGGCGATGAGCGTGGCCATCACGGCCGTCACGTCCATGCCCCCCGCCGCGGCGATGGCCCCTGCCACGAACAGCAGCGAGTCGCCCGGCAGGAAAGGCCAGACCACGAGCCCGGTCTCGATGAAAACGATGACGAAGAGCAGCGCGTACACCCAGGTGCCGTGCTCGGCGACGAATTGCGCGAGATGGGTGTCGAGATGCAACGCGACGCCGACGATGGCCGTGAGAAATTCCATGCCTCGATTCTATATACTCCGCACATGAGTTTTGGCGGCGGCAAGATCCGCGTCCTGCCCGACCTGCTGATCAGCCAGATCGCGGCCGGCGAAGTGGTGGAGCGGCCGGCTTCCGTGCTCAAGGAACTGCTCGAGAACGCACTCGACGCGGGCGCGACCGAGATCCAGGTGGCGCTCGACCAGGGCGGCGCGAAGCGCGTGCAGGTGGACGACGACGGCGCCGGCCTCGCGCAGGAAGACCTGCCGCTCGCCCTCGCGCGCCACGCCACCAGCAAGATCCAGAGCCTCGACGACCTGCAATCGGTCGCCACCATGGGGTTCCGCGGCGAGGCACTCGCCTCCATCGCGTCGGTCGCGCGGCTCTCGATCACAAGTCGCAATAGAAATGGCGCCCACGCCTGGGCGATCCGGGCGGAGGGCGGCAGCGGGGGCAATCCGGAACCTGCGGCGCGCGCGCATGGGACGACCGTGCTCGTGGAAGACCTCTACTTCAACACCCCGGCGCGCAAGAAGTTCCTGCGCACCGAGCAGACCGAGTTCGGCCACTGCGAGGAGATGTTCCGGCGCGTGGCCCTCGCGCGCCCCGACGTCGCGTTTTCGCTCAGGCACAACGGGCGCGTCTCCGCGCACGTGCGATCGCAAACGCACGCCGAGCGCGCCGCGGCGCTGCTCGGCCGCGAATTTCCCGACGCGAGCCTGGCCGTGGACGCACGGGCCGGCACGCTGCGGCTCGCAGGCCTGGCGGGCACGCCGCAGGCGGCGCGGCCGCGCGCGGACGCGCAGTACTTCTTCGTCAACGGCCGCTTCGTGCGCGATCGCGTGCTGTCGCACGCCGTGCGCGAGGCCTACCGCGACCTGCTGCACGGCGACCGGCAGCCCGCCTACCTGCTGTTCCTCGAGATCGACCCGCGCGGCGTGGATGTGAACGTGCACCCGGCCAAGATCGAGGTGCGCTTCCGCGATTCGGGCGCGATCCACCAGTTCGTCGCGCACGCGCTCAAGCGCGCGCTCTCGCCCACCGCGGCCGAAGCCCCGGTCGCCTTCGCGACGCTGTCCCAGGGAGCGCCGATTCGACCGATGCAGGCAGGCCTGAGCCTGGCGCAGCCGGCGGCGGCCTACCAGCAGTTCATGGCGACCGCGGTCGCTTCGGCCCCCCTGCCGGCGACGGAAACGTCGCCTCCGCTCGGCTACGCGCTCGCGCAGTTGCACGGCGTCTACATCCTCGCGCAGAACGAGGCCGGGCTCGTGCTCGTCGACATGCACGCCGCGCACGAGCGCATCGTGTACGAGTCGCTCAAGTCGAACCTCGACGCGGGCACGGTCGAGCGCCAGCAACTCCTCGTGCCGGCGGCCTTCCGCGCCGAGGCGCTGGATGTCGCCGCCGCGGAAGAGCACCGGGACACGCTCGAGCAGCTGGGGCTGGAGGTCAGCGCGGCGGGCCCGAACGAGCTCGCCGTGCGCGCCGCGCCGGCGCTGCTCGCGAGCGGCGATGTCGCGGCGCTCGCACGCGAAGTGCTGCGCGAGATCCGCGAGCACGGGCCGAGCGGCGCGCTGAGCGCGCATCGCGACGAACTGCTGTCGGGCATGGCCTGCCACGCCGCCGTGCGCGCCAACCGCCTGCTGACCGTCCCTGAGATGAACGCCCTGCTGCGCGAAATGGAGGCCACCGAGCGCGCGGGCAGCTGCAATCACGGCCGGCCGACCTGGTACCAGCTCACCATGGCCGACCTGGATCGCCTTTTCCTCAGGGGACAGTGATGGCGGGCGATGAAAGGAACGCGCGGGGCGCGTTGATCGTCACCGGCGGCGGACGCGGCATCGGGGCCGCGACCGCGCGAATCGCGGCGCAACGCGGCTACGCGGTGTGCATCAACTACCTTCGGGACCGCGCCTCCGCCGAAGCCGTCGTGCAGGACATCCGCGAAGAAGGCGGCAGCGCGATCGCGGTCGCCGGCGACGTCGCGGCGGAAAAGGACGTGCTGCACCTCTTCGAGGCCTGCGACCGCTCGCTCGGGCCGCTCGCGGCGCTGGTCAACAATGCCGGCATCGTCGCGACCAAGGCGCGCGTCGACGAAATCGGCGTCGAGCGCCTGCAGCGCCTGATGTCGGTCAACATCGTCGGCGCCTTCCTTTGCGCGCGCGAGGCCATCAAGCGCATGTCGACGAAGCACGGCGGCAAGGGCGGCGCCATCGTCAACGTGTCCTCGGGCGCGGCGCGCCTGGGCTCGCCCTCCGAATGGGTGGACTACGCCGCCTCCAAGGGCGCCATCGACACCATGACGCTCGGCTTGTCGAAGGAGCTGGCGGGCGACGGCATCCGCGTGAACTGCGTGCGGCCGGGATTCGTGAACACGGACATCCACGCCGGCGCGGGCGAACCGAACCGCATCGAGCGCCTGCGCGACAGCATTCCGATGAAGCGCGGCGGCGAGCCCGAGGAGGTCGCGCGCGCGATCGTCTGGCTGCTGTCGGACGAGGCCTCGTATTCGACCGGGGCCATCCTCGATGTCACCGGCGGCAGGTAAGCCGGCCGCCTTCTGCCTGCTCGGTCCGACGGCCAGCGGAAAATCCGGGCTGGCGATGGCGCTCGCCGCGCAGCACCCCGTCGAGATCGTCAGCATCGATTCGGCCCAGGTGTATCGCGGCATGGATGTCGGCACCGCCAAGCCCACGGCCGCCGAGCGCGCGGCCGTGCCGCATCACCTGATCGACCTCGTCGAGCCGACCGAGGCCTACTCGGCGGGGCGCTTTCGCGCGGACGCCATCGCCGCGGTCGCGGGCATCCTGCAGCGGCGCCGCATCCCGCTGCTCGTGGGCGGCACGATGCTCTATTACCGCGCGCTCTCGCAGGGCATCGACGCGTTGCCCGCCGCCGATCCCGCCGTGCGCTCGCAGCTCGACGCTGAAGCGGCGGCCAAAGGCTGGCCGGCGCTGCATGCCGAGCTGGCCGCCGTCGACCCGGGTTCCGCGTCGCGCATCCAGCCGGCGGACCCCCAGCGCATCCAGCGGGCGCTGGAAGTGTTCCGACTCACGGGCAAGCCGATCTCCGAGCTGCAGACGCGCGAGGCCACGCCCTTGCCGTTCGAACTGCGGGCCTTCGCGCTGGTGCCGGACGACCGCGCCGCGCTGCATGCACGCATTGCCGAGCGCTTCGACGCCATGCTGGCGGGCGGTCTCGTGGACGAGCTGAGGGCGCTCAGGAAAAGGCACGAACTGCGCGCGGAAATGCCCAGCATGCGCGCGGTCGGCTATCGCCAGGCCTGGCAGTTCCTCGACGGCGCATTCGGCGCGGACGAGCTGCGCGAAAAAGGCATCGCCGCGACGCGCCAGCTCGCCAAGCGCCAGCTGACCTGGCTGCGCAGCCTTCCCGGGCTGGCGGACGCTCGCGAGCTGGAAGACGCGCTGCGCCGCTAGCGCTATTCCGGCTTGATGCCGACGTCCTGCACGGCGCGCTTCCAGATCTCGATCTGGGACTTCAGGTGCGCCCCCAGTGCTTCCGGCGTGGAGCTGTGCGGCTCGAAGGCGAGCTTGGCGAAAGCCTCTTTCACCTCGGGCTTGACCAGCAGGATCGCCATTTCACGAGCGATGCGGTCGACCACGTCCTTGGGCATCTTCGCCGGCCCGAACAGTGCGCCCCAGGGCGAGAACGGCAGTTTCGACACGCCTGCCTCCTCCATGGTCGGCGCCTCCGGCAGCAGCGAATTCCGGCTCGGCAGCAGCGTCAAGAGCACGCGCAGCTTGCCCTCCTTCACCTGCGGCGCCGCAATGCCCGGCGTGGCGATGGCGAAATGCACGCGGCCGCCGAGCAGGTCCTGCGAGAGCGGGCCGTCGCCCTTGTAGGGCACGTGCACCACATCCATCTTCTCCTGCATGGCGAGCTGCGCGCTGGCGAGCATGCTGGTGCTGTTGCCGCTGCCGTAATTGAGCTTGCCGGGATTGGCCTTGGCATAGGCGATCAGCTCCTTCATGTTCGCCGCCGGGACGCTCGGGTGCGTAAACAGGAAAAAGCCGAACGTGCCCACCATGGAGATCGGCGTGAAGTCCGCGACCGGATCGTAGGTCGGGTTCTTCTTGATCGCCGGCACCCAGTTGAAGCCGGTGTTGGTGGCGTAGTAGATCGTGTAGCCGTCCGGCGCCGCCTGCTTGACGAATTCCGAGGCGATGGCGCCATCGGCACCCGACTTGGGCTCGATGATCACCGGCTGGCCGAGCTGCTGGGAGAGCGGCTGCGCGAAGATGCGCGCGCCGAGCTCCGCGGCGCCGCCCGGCGGGAAAGGAACGACCAGCCGGATGGGTTTGTTGGGGTACTGGGCAGAAGCCGTTCCCGCCAGCAAAACCAGCAGAGAACAAAACACCCTGATCCAGGCCATGGCGCTCACTCCGGCTGCATGCCGATGGATTTCATGATGCCGCGGTAGGCCTCGATCTGCGCCTTGGTGAAGGCGCCCAGTTCCTCGGGCGTGCTCAGCGACACCTGGAAGGCCTGCTTGTCGAGTGCCGCGGCCACGTCCGGCCGCTTCATGGCGTCGTGGAATTCCTTGTTGAGGCGCTGCTGCAGCTCACGCGGCAGCTTGCCCGGCGCGTACAGCGCCGCCCAGGACGCCACGGAATACTGGGGGATCCCGACCTCGGCCATCGTCGGCACTTCCGGCAGCAGCGGCGAGCGCGCCTTGAGGTTGGTGGCGAGCGCGCGCAGCTTTCCCTCCTTCAGGTGCGACAGGCCCGTGGTCGGCGTGGCCCACAGCAGCTGCACGCGGCCGGCGATGATGTCGGTCACCGCCTGCGGCTCTCCCTTGTAGGGCACATGGGTCATCTCGATGCCCGCCAGCGCGTTCATTTGCGCGAAGGACATGATGCCGGTGGTGTTGCCCGTGGCGTAGTTCAGCTTGCCGGGATTCGCCTTCGCGAACGCCACCATCTCCCTGAAATCCTTCAGCGGCGTCGCGGCGTTGATGTACAGGAAGAAGGTGTAGCGGCCGATATCGCTGATGGGCGTGAAGTCCGCCAGCGGGTCGTAAGGCGGCTGCTTCTTCATCGCCGGCACCACCGCCATCGGGCTGTTGGTCGCGAAGATCAGCGTATAGCCGTCGGGCGCGGCCTTCGCCACCTCGGCGCCGGCAATCGCCCCGTCGGCGCCGGCCTTGTTGTCGACGACCACGGGCTGGCCGATCGACGTCGACACGGACTGGCCGATGATGCGCGCGACCGTGTCGGTGGCCGAGCCCGCCGGGAACGGCACCACGACGCGGATGGGCTTGTTGGGGTACTGCGCGAAAGCGGCGCACGAGACCAGCAGCGCGGCCGCGGTAAGCATCAGACGCTTCATTGGGACCTCCTCTCTCCGCGGCGATTATAGAATGCCGCGCAGCGGAGGCAGGCATGCAAATCGGAATGGTCGGTCTGGGCAGGATGGGGGCCAACATGGCTCGGCGCCTCGCACGAGGCGGCGCTGGCGTCACGGCTTTCGACGAGGCGCAGGCCGCGCGCGACGCGCTGCAAAAAGAACCGGGTGTGGCCTGCGTCGAAAGCCTGGCTGCGCTGGCGGCGCAGCTGCCGGGGGAGCGCGTGATCGTGCTCATGCTGCCGGCGGGCGCGCCCACCGAGGACACGCTGGCTGCGCTGGTACCGCTGTTGTCCGCGGGCGACACGCTCGTCGACGGCGGCAACGCGTTCTACAAGGACAGCATGGCGCGCTCCCTCAAGCTCTCGCAGCACGGCTTGCGCTACATCGACGCCGGCGTCTCCGGCGGCGTGCACGGGCTCGCGAACGGCTACTGCCTCATGCTGGGCGGGACGCCGAAGTCGATCGAGATCTTCGAGCCCTACGCGAAGCTGCTCGCGCCCTCGGCCGACACCGGCTGGCTGCACTGCGGCCCGAGCGGCGCCGGCCACTTCGCCAAGATGATCCACAACGGCATCGAGTACGGAATGATGCAGGCCTTCGCCGAGGGCTTCGCGCTGCTCGCCGCGCGCAAGGACCTCGAGTTCGACCTCGGGCGCCTGGCCGAGACCTGGCGCCACGGCAGCGTGGTGCGCTCCTGGCTGCTCGACATCTGCGCCGATGTGCTGCAGAAGGACGAGGACCTGCAATCGATCGCGCCGGTCGTCGCGGATTCGGGCGAAGGCCGCTGGACGGCGCTCGAATCGGTCGAGCTCGGCGTGCCCGCGCCCGTCATCACGCTGGCCTTGATGGCGAGATTCGCCAGCCAGGACAAGTCCGACTATTCGAACAAGCTGCTCGCCATGATGCGCGCGGGCTTCGGCGGGCACGCCGTGCAGAAGTCCCCGTGAAGGTCATCGTCATGGGCGTGTCGGGGTCGGGCAAGTCCACCATCGGCAAGCCGCTGGCCGTGCGCCTGGGCTGTCCGTTCCTCGATGCGGACGAATTTCATCCGCCGGAGAACGTCGCCAAGATGGCCTCGGGCACGCCGCTCACGGACGCCGACCGCTGGCCCTGGCTGGACCTGCTCAACCGCAAGCTGCAGGAGCACGCCGACGTCGTCCTCGCCTGCTCGGCGCTCAAGGAAGCCTACCGGCAGCGGCTTCAGAAAGGTCTCGACGATTGCCGAGTCGTGCACCTTAGCGGCGACATCGCGCTGATCAGGGAGAGGCTAGGCGCACGCAAGCATCGCTACATGCCGGCCTCTCTGCTGGACAGCCAGTTCGCGACGCTCGAACCGCCGCGCGGCGCAATTGACATCGACATCGCGCAGCCGCCCGAACGCTGCGTCGAGGCCATCGCCGGCGCGCTGCGCTAGCGGAACTGGGCGAGCTCCGCGACGATGCGCTCCGAGCCCTCGTCCGGCGCGCGGCCCTCGCGGATAACCCTAACGATCTGGCCCGCCTTGGGCGCGTACCAGAGCGTCTCGCGCGAGCTCGCCCGGGTCGTACCGCCTTCGATGTAGCGCAGCGCGGCCACGATGCGCGCCGCCGGAAAGGTCCCGGCCGGTACCTTGACGTCCTCCCAGCCCTGCACTTCGGCCTCGTAGCGCTTGACGCGGCCGGGCTGCACGGGCTGCCAGGGCCATTCCCAGGTGAAGCGCTGGCCCGCCTTCAGGTCCGGCGGAAAGTAGACCGGGTGCAGGAAGAAACCCGGGAAGCGCACGTTCGCGTGCGTCGCGTGGCCCGGTACGAGCGTGCCGAGATAGAAATTCATCTGGCCGCCCGCATGCTTGAACTCGGTCTGCGCGCCGACATCGGATCCGCGCCGCTCGGTGCGGTACGTCAGCGTGATGTCGCGCCAGATCGGTGGCTCGACCGTTACCGCGTACACCCACATGTGGCCGGGAAAGAACCGGTAGGTCGACTGGGATTGCGCGACGGGTAGCGTGGATGCCGGCTTTGGAGCCGGCTTGGCGACCGGTGGCGGGGACGGCGGTGGGGGCGGTGGCCGCACGAACAGGGCGACGTACGCCACCAGGCCGACCAGAACGACAATCGCCGTCGCGAAGACCGCGACGGCGACTGGGTCCTTCTGGCCGGGCGCACTCACGCGCCCAGCTTAGCGCTACATCAGGGGAACGACGAGCAGCGCGACGATGTTGATGATCTTGATGAGCGGGTTGACCGCCGGGCCGGCCGTGTCCTTGTAGGGATCGCCGACCGTATCGCCGGTCACCGCGGCCTTGTGGGCTTCCGAGCCCTTGCCGCCGTGGTGGCCGTCCTCGATGTACTTCTTCGCGTTGTCCCAGGCGCCGCCGCCCGTGCACATCGAGATGGCGACGAACAGGCCCGTGACGATGGTGCCCATGAGCACGCCGCCCAGCGCCTGCGGCCCGAGGCAGATGCCGACCAGGATCGGCACCAGCACCGGCAGCAGCGACGGGATCATCATTTCCTTGATCGCCGCCTTGGTGAGCAGGTCCACCGCCGTGCCGTATTCGGGCTTGGCCGTGCCTTCCATGATGCCCTTGATCTCCTTGAACTGGCGGCGCACCTCCAGCACCACCGAGCCCGCCGCGCGGCCGACGGCCTCCATGGCCATCGCGCCGAAGAGATAAGGCACCAGGCCGCCGATCAGCAGGCCGATCACGACCATGTGGTTCGACAGGTCGAAGGACACGCTCTTGCCCGCCGCCTCCAGCGCGTGCGTGTAGTCGGCGAAAAGCACGAGCGAGGCCAGGCCCGCCGAGCCGATCGCGTAGCCCTTGGTCACCGCCTTGGTCGTGTTGCCCACGGCGTCCAGCGGATCGGTGATGTTGCGCACCGAATCCGGCAGCTCCGCCATCTCGGCGATGCCGCCCGCGTTGTCGGTGATCGGCCCGTAGGCGTCCAGCGCCACGACGATGCCCGCCATCGACAGCATGGAGGTCGCCGCGATGGCGATGCCGTACAGGCCCGCGAGCGTGTACGAAGCGCCGATGGCGATGCACACGGCGATCACCGGCCAGGCCGTCGATTTCATCGACACGCCCAGGCCCGCGATCATGTTCGTGGCATGGCCGGTGGTGCTCGCGGCAGCGACGTGCTGCACCGGCGCGTACTGCGTGCCGGTGTAGTACTCGGTGATCCAGACCAGGAAGCCCGTGAGCACCATGCCGACCACGGCCGTGCCGTAGAGGTGCGCCACGGTGATCATCTTCTTCTGCCCGCCGATGTCGAACGGCGTGCTCGCCACGATGTCGCCCATCATCCATTGCGTGATCGGCCAGAAGGCGATCAGCGCGATGACGCCGGCCACCGCGAGCCCCTTGTACAGGGCCGTCATCACGTTCTTGTCGGCCGGCTTGGCCTTCACGAACCAGGTGCCGACGATCGAGGCGATGATGGCAAAGCCGCCGATGACCAGCGGATAGATGACGGCATTGGCGCTCGCCGTCTTCACCATGAGCGCGCCGAGGATCATCGTCGCGATGATGGTGACGGCATAGGTCTCGAACAGGTCGGCCGCCATGCCCGCGCAGTCGCCCACGTTGTCGCCCACGTTGTCGGCGATCACCGCCGGGTTGCGCGGGTCGTCTTCCGGAATGCCCGCCTCGACCTTGCCCACGAGGTCGGCGCCGACGTCGGCGCCCTTGGTGAAGATGCCGCCGCCCAGTCGCGCGAAGATCGAGATGAGCGAGCCGCCGAAGCCGAAGCCGATGAGCGGGTGGATGACCTTGGCGAGGTCCTTCTGGTCATGCGCGTTGGCGTAGAGGAGCGCAAAGTAGCCCGCGACGCCCAGCAGCGCGAGGCCGACCACCAGCATGCCGGTGATGGCGCCGCCGCGAAACGCGACGTTGAGCGCCTCGTTCAGGCCCGTGCGGGCCGCTTCCGCCGTGCGCACGTTGGCGCGCACGGACACGTTCATGCCGATATAGCCCGTGGCGCCCGAAAGCAGCGCGCCCAGCACGAAGCCGGCTGCCGTGGCGCCGTCCAGGAAAATCCCGATCAGCACGGCGAGCACGATGCCGACCATGCCTATGGTCATGTACTGGCGATTGAGATAGGCGCTTGCGCCCTCGCGGATCGCGCCGGCAATCTCGCGCATGCGCTCGTTGCCCTCGGGCTGGGCGAGGATCCAGTTGATCGAAATGACGCCGTAGGCGATCGCAATGACGGCGCAAATGAGCGCGAACCAGACACCACCGGACATGCGGAATTCTCCCTAGGAAAGGCAGAATTTTAGCAGGACGCGCGTCCGCGACGCGCGTTTATGCGTTCAACGACTTTATAGCGCGGTCGCGGATGTCCTCGACCGGCCCGAGGCCGGAAATTTTCCGGTACTTCGGCGCCGCGGCATCGCCCTTGCCGGCCCAGCGGCTGTAGAAGTCCACGAGGGGCCGGGTCTGCGACTGGTAGACCTCCAGTCGCTTCTTCACAGTCTCCTCGCGGTCGTCGTCGCGTTGCACGAGCGGCTCGCCCGTCGCATCGTCCTTGCCTTCGACCCTGGGGGGATTGAATTTCACGTGGTAGGTGCGCCCGGAGGCCAGGTGGACTCGCCGCCCGCTCATGCGCGTGATGATTTCCTCGCCCGGCACGTCGATTTCCAGCACGTAGTCGATCCGGACCTTCGCATCGCGCATGGCCTCGGCCTGGGGAATGGTGCGAGGAAAGCCATCGAAGAGGTAGCCCTTCGCGCAATCCGGCTGCTTCAGGCGCTCCTGCACGAGCCCGATGATGATGTCGTCCGACACCAGCGCGCCGGAGTCCATCACCTTCTTGGCCGCGAGCCCCAGCGGCGTGCCGGCCTTGACCGCCGCGCGCAGCATGTCGCCCGTGGATATCTGCGGGATGCCGAAATGGGCCGTCAGGTAGGTCGACTGGGTGCCTTTGCCGGCGCCCGGCGGGCCCAGGAGTATCAAGCGCATTATTGTTTTCCTCCTCCGTCCAGCATTCTACGCACCGCCTCGAGGTCCTGAGGCGTATCGACGCCCGGCGGGATATCGTGCTCGCTGACCACCACGGCGATGCGGTGGCCGTGCCACAGCGCGCGCAGCTGCTCGAGGGACTCGGCCAATTCGAGCGGGCTCGGCGCCAGCGCAGCAAATGCGCGCAGGAAGCCCGTGCGATATCCGTAGATCCCGGCGTGCCGGAGGCAGGGGCTCGCCTGCCGCGGGAACGGTATGCGCGAGCGCGAGAAATACAGCGCTCGGCCCGCGGCATCGAGCACCACCTTCACGACGTTCGGATTGTCGAGCGAGGCGGCATCGTGGATCGGATGGCACGCGGTCGACATGCTGGCCTCGCGGTCGCGCTCGAGCGCCTGCGCGACGTCGCGGATGAGGCCGGGTGCGATGAGCGGCTCGTCGCCCTGCACGTTCAGCACGACGTCTTCGTCCTTCAAGCCCAGGGCGGCCGCGGCCTCGGCGATCCGGTCGGTGCCCGAAGGATGGTCCGGGCGCGTCATGAGCGCACGGTGCCCGGCGCGCTCGACTGCGGCCCGGATGCGCTCGTCGTCGGTGGCCACGTACACGCTGCGCGCGCCGCTCGCTCTCGCGCGCTCGCATACGTGCACGACCATGGGCTTGCCGGCGAGATCGGCCAGCGGCTTGCCCGGAAACCGGCTCGACGCGTGGCGCGCCGGAACGATGACGATGAAGGAACCTGCCTCGCTCAGCTGACGTCCTCTTCGGGCGGCAGCTTGCGCGCGTCTTCCTCGAGCATCACCGGGATGCCGTCCTTGACGGGAAAGCCGAGGCGGTCGGCCTTGCACAGCAGCTCGGCTGCCTCTTTGCGGTACACCAGCGGCCCCTTGCAAAGCGGGCACACCAGGATCTCAAGCAGCTTTGGGTCCACCCAGCTTCTCCAGCAGCCATCGGCCGAACGCGGGATCGAGCGACGCGCTCACCGGAAACACCCAGTAGTGCGCCTTTGCGAAGCGCTTGCATTTTACCGCGTCCTTCTCGGTCATCACGACCGGCGCCTCGTCGCCGAAGTCGAGATCCTCGGCGCGGAAGGGATGGTGATCGGGAAACGGATGGGGCACCACTTTCATGCCGAAGCGCGCGAGCTGCAGGAAGAAGCGCTTCGGATCGCCGATGCCGGCGACCGCATGGACCTTCTGCCCCGCGAAAGACTTCGCCATGCGCACGTCCCGCGCATCCGTGAGACGCACGAGCCGCTCGCCCTCGAGCGCCATGGCGTAGCCCTCGACGCCCGGCGCGGCGTGCGTCACCACGGCGTCGCAGGAGCGCAGGCGCGAAAGCCCCTCGCGCAGCGGCCCGGCCGGCAGCCTGAACCCGTTGCCCAGGCTGCGGGCGTCCACCACGCAAATTTCCAGGTCGCGCGCGAGCGCATAGTGCTGCAGGCCGTCATCCGCAATGAGGATGTCCACGTCCGGATGCGTCTCGCGCAGCCTGCGCGCCGCCGCCACGCGCTCGGGCGCCACCCACACCGGGCAGCCGCTGCGGCGCGCGAGCAGCATCGGCTCGTCCCCGACTTCCGCGGGATCGGAGGCGATGGTCGCTTCCCGCGGCGACGCATGTTCCTTCGATGCCGAGCCCCCATAGCCGCGCGACACGATGCCGGGCTTCCAGTGCTCGTGCCGCAGGAAATCCGCGAGCCACAGCACGAGCGGCGTCTTGCCGCTGCCGCCCACGCTCAGGTTGCCCACCACGATGACCGGGATGCCGGCCTTCTGGCTGCGCAGAAGGCCCAGTCGAAACAACCATCGCCTGAAGAAAACCAGGGCGCCGAAGGCGAGGCTCGCCGGCCACAGCAGCCAGGCGATGGCGCCGCGGCGGCTCCAGTGCCTCACTACTTCGCGGACTGCGTCGTGAAGGTGATCTGCGAGAGGCCGGCGACGCGCGAGGCTTCCATCACGCGGATCACCGACTGGTGGGTGGCGGCCGCGTCGGCGCTGATGATGACCACCGGCTCGCGCAGGCCGGCGCCCGCGTTGCGCAGCGCGCCGGCGAGCTGTTCGATGCTGGCGAACTCCACCGGGGTCTTGTTGATCACGTACTGGCCCTTGGCGTTGACCAGCACGCTGACCTCGCCGGGCCGCTCGAGCTGCTTCTCCGCGTCCGCCGTGGGCAGGTTGATCTGCAGCTCGGTGTACTTGGAATAGGTCGTGGTGATCATGAGGAAGATCAGGATCACCATCATCACGTCGATGAGGGGCACGAGGTTGATCTCGGGCTCCTCCTTGTAGCGGCCGCGCTGGAAGTTCATGGCCCGGGATCCGCTACCGCGGCGCCGCGCCCTCGCGCTCGCCGTGCACGATGTCGATCAGCCTGGAGGCCGCCTGCTCCATCTGCACCACGAAGCCGTCCACCTTGTTCTTGAAGTGCCGGTAGAAGATGAGCGAGGGGATCGAGATGGCGATGCCGAAGGCCGTGTTGTAGAGCGCGATCGAGATGCCGTGCGCGAGCTGGGCGGGATTGGTGCCGCCGGTGGGCGCCTGCGAGCCGAAGATCTCGATCATGCCGACCACCGTGCCGAACAGGCCCAGCAGCGGCGCCGCGGTGGCGATGGTGCCCAACGTGGTGAGGAAGCGCTCCAGGTTGTGCGCGGTGGCACGGCCCGCCTCCTCGATGGCCTCTTTCATGACGTGGCGCGGGGTCTTCTCGTTGCGCAGGCCCGCGGCGAGCACCTCGCCCAGCGGCGAATCCTTGGCGAGCTTGTCGAGCACGTCCTGGGTCACGCCCTGGCGCGCGTACACGGTGAGCACCTGTTCCAGCAGGGTGGGCGGCACGATCTTGGCGCCGCGCAGGGAAACCGAGCGCTCGATGATCAGGGCGACGGCGATGATGGAAGTCAACAGAAGCGGCCAGATGGGCCAGCCGGCGGCCTGGATGATGGCGAACAACTCGTTATCCTTGGAAAGTCAAAAGCATTTTTGTGCGCGCACTTTAGCCAAATCGCACCGCAGCAGCAAATCGGCTCGCAGGCCGACTTCCCGATATCCACAAAAGATGTGGATAAGTTTGTGGATTATCGCTGAACACAGCATCCCCTCAGCCTGACAACGCGCTGCCAGTCGGGGGCGAGTAATTTTTCAGCAGTCCTTTTCACATTCGAAACAGCGCTTTACGGATAAGAATGGGCCTCCGCGAGGATTCTTTACGGCCAGTCGCAATACGCCGACTTGCGTGTGGATTAGTGTAGTCTCGACGCCACGGATGCAGCTTGACTTTTCTTCCGCCGGACCGGCGATTCTGAGCGTCTCGCAGCTGCTGCGCAGCGCCCGGGACACGCTGGAAAGGCGCTTCCCCCTGCAGTGGATCGCCGGGGAGGTTTCCAACCTGCGCCCGGCCGCCTCCGGGCACCTGTACTTCACCCTCAAGGACGAATCCGCGCAGGTGGACTGCGTCATGTTCCGCGGCCGCGCCACGCACCTGGACTGGACGCTCGCCGACGGGCAGCGCGTCGAGGCGCGCGCGCTGGTCACCCTCTACGAGCCGCGCGGGCGCTTCCAGCTCAACGTCGAAAGCATGCGCCGCGCGGGCCTGGGCCCCCTGTACGAGCGCTTCCTCAGGCTCAAGGACAAGCTCGAGAAGGAAGGCTTGTTCGATCCGGCCGCGAAGCGGCCCCTGCCGGCGCATCCACGCCAGATCGGCATCGTCACCTCGCTCGCGGCCGCCGCGCTGCGCGACGTGCTGACCTGCCTGCGGCGCCGCAACGCCTCCATACCCGTGGTCGTCTACCCCGCGCCGGTGCAGGGCGAGGGCGCGGCCGCGAAGCTCGCGCAGGCGCTCGCCGTCGCGAACAAGCGCGCCGAATGCGACGTGCTGCTGCTCGTGCGCGGCGGCGGCTCGATCGAGGACCTCTGGCAGTTCAACGAGGAAGGCCTCGCGCGCGCCATCCGCGCCTCGGCCATTCCCGTGGTCTGCGGCGTCGGCCACGAGACCGACTTCACCATCGCCGATTTCGCCGCGGACGAGCGCGCGCCCACTCCGACGGCGGCGGCCGAGCTGGTCAGCCCGTCGCGCGCGGACCTGCGCGCGCGGGTCGTGGAACTCGGCGTGCGCCTGTCGCGCGAAACGGCGCGCCGCATCGAGTACGCCATCCAGGGCATCGACAACCTGGCGCGGCGACTGCAGCACCCGGCCGAGCGGCTGCGCGCCTCGCGCGAGCTGCTCACCCAGCTGGCACGCCGCCTGGCGGCGGCGACGGGGCGCCGACTGGAGCAGCTGGAAGCCGCGCTGCAGCGCTCGCAGACGGCCCTGGCCGGACTGGACCACGGCGCCGTGCTCGCGCGCGGCTACAGCCTGACGCTCGACGCGCGCGGCGCAATCGTGCGCGACGCCGGCGCAGTGGCGCACGGCGACCGGCTCCTTACGAGCCTTGCGCAAGGCGAACTGGAAAGCGAAGTCGTGCGGAGGGTTCGATGAACACCGCGGCAAACATCTTCATCGGCCTCGTCGCGCTGCTGCACGTGTGGTTCCTCGTGCTGGAGATGTTCCTGTGGGACACGCCGTTCGGCCGGCGCGTGTTCAAGCTCACGCCCGAATTCGCGGCCGCCTCCAGGACGCTGGCGGCGAACCAGGGCCTCTACAACGGCTTCCTGGCCGCAGGGCTCATCTGGGGCCTCGCGCTCGGCCCGGCCGGCATCCAGGTCAAGTGCTTCTTCCTCGCCTGCGTGATCGTGGCGGGGGTGTTCGGCGCCGCTACGGCGAGTCGAATGATCCTGTTCGTGCAGGCGCTGCCGGGCATCGTGGCGCTCTCCGTGCTGCTCGCCGTCTAGCTGCGTGGGCAATCGGCTCTCCAAGATCGCCACTCGCACCGGCGACAAGGGCGAAACCGGCCTGGGCGACGGCACGCGCGTCGCGAAGGATTCGCTGCGCATCCAGGCGCTGGGCGACATCGACGAGCTCAATTCCATGCTGGGCGTGCTGCTGGCCGAGAAGATCCCGGCCCGGATTGCGGCCGAATTGCTGCGCATCCAGCATGGCCTCTTCGACCTGGGCGGCGAAACCTGCATCCCGGGCCACCGCATGGTCACCCAGGAGCACGTGCTGCATCTGGATGGCCTGCTCGAGACGTATAACCGGAACTTGCCCCCGCTCAAGGAATTCATCCTGCCCGGCGGCACGCGCGCCGCCGCCCTGGCCCACCTCGCGCGCACCGTGTGCCGGCGCGCGGAGCGGAGTCTTGTCGCGCTCGGACAAGCCGAGCGCGTGGGTGACCACGCGTTGCAATATCTCAATCGGCTGTCCGACCTGTTGTTCGTGCTGGGCCGGGTGCTGAACCGCGCAAGCCGGCGCGGCGACGTGCTCTGGCGGCACGAGCGGCGCAAGAAGGCCTAGGTGGCCGACGACGCCTTCGCGGCCCGCCTGGCCGTCCTGCTCGCGGCCTGCGCCCGGCGCGAGCGGCCCGCGCTGGCCGAGCTGTACCGGCTCAGCTCCGCGAAACTGTTCGGCGTCGCGCTGCGTATCTTGCGCAGGGAAGACTGGGCCGAAGACGTGCTGCAGGAGTGCTATCTGAAGATCTGGAACCACGCCGCCGACTACCAGGCCGGCCTGTCCGCGCCCATGACCTGGATGGGCAGCATCGTGCGCAACCGGTGCCTGGACTGGCTGCGCCGGCCGGCTTTCGAGCTCTCCGACGAGGACGGCGCGGTCGCAGAATCGACCCCGTCCGACGAAGAAGGCCCGCTGGCGCGCCTGGAGCGCGCGGGCGACGCGGCAGGCATCGCGCGCTGCCTGCAGCAGCTCGATGCAAAGCAGCGTCAGGCGATCGCCCTCGCCTTCTACGACGGGCTTTCCCATTCCGAGCTGGCGGCCCATCTGCGCGAGCCCCTGGGCACGGTCAAGACCTGGGTGCGGCGCGGGCTGCTGCGCCTCAAGGCCTGCCTGGAAGGGAAATGAGGGCGCCATGAAATTCCGCGACAAGCCCGAGCTCATCGAGCGCCTCGCGGCCGAATACGCGCTCGGCACGCTGCGCGGCGGCGCGCGCCGCCGATTCGACGACTGGATGCGCCAGGACGCGTCCGTCGCGCTCGCAGTCGCCCGCTGGCAGGGGCGCCTCGCCCCGCTGCTCGCCCATGCCAGCCCGGTCGAGCCTCCGGCCCGCCTGTGGCGCGCCATCGAGGCGCAGATCGGACCCGGGACGCGCACGGTGGGCTTCTGGGAAAGCCTGGCCTTCTGGCGCAACTTCGGCCTTGCCGCGGGCGGCATGGCCGCCGCCCTGCTCGTATCGCTCATGCTGCTTGCGCCGCAACCGCAGCCCTCCGCCCCGGCACCGGCCATCGTGCAGGTGCCCGCACGCGGAATTCCCGCGTCCTACCTCGCCGTGCTGTCCGATCCGAAGACGCAGAGGCCCGTGCTGGTCGCCTGGGCCGAGCGCCGCTCCGACCAGTTGCAGCTCACGACGCTCGACCCCGCGATCCAGGTGCCGGGCAAGAGTCTCGAGTTGTGGGCGCTGCCGGCCTCCGGCGCGCCAAGGTCGCTGGGGCTGGTGGCCGCCGGCAACCAGGGCTCGCTCAAGCTCGTGGCGGCGGCGGACGAGTCGCTCGGGGCAATTCCGGCACTCGCCATCAGCCTGGAGCCCGCCGGCGGCTCGCCCTCCGGCGCGCCCACCGGTCCGGTGCTGTTCACGGGGCCCTGCGTAAAATACTGGTGATGCGCGCCATCGTCGTTGCCCTGCTGCTCGCGCCGCTCGTCGCGGGCGCGCAGGCGCAGGAAAACCTGCTCACCCCGCTCTTCAACCTGGTCTCGCTCAGCGCCTCGGCCGAGCGCGACGTGCCCAACGACCTGATCGTCGCGACGCTCGCCGCGGAATCCGAGGGCTCGGACCCGGCCAAGCTCGCCGACGGCGTCAATCGATCGATGCAGCGCGCCCTCGGGACCGCGGTCGCCGTAAAGGCCGTGCGCGCCCAGACGGCGGGTTACCAGACGTTCCCCGTGTACGACAAGGGACGCATCGCGCGCTGGCGCGTGCGCCAGGAATTGCGCCTGGAGTCGTCGGACTTCGGCGCGACCACCGACCTCGTCGGCAAGCTGCAGTCGGATCTCGTCGTGGTGGGCCTGGTGCAGACGGTCTCGGGCGACGCGCGGCGCAAGGCCGAGAACGCGCTCATCGGCGAAGCGTTCGCCGCGTTCGAGGAGCGCGCGCGCGTGGTGCGCGATGCGATGAAGGCGAAGGGCTATCGCGTGAAGGAGCTGCAGCTCTCGCCCGGCGGCGTGCCGCCGCGGCCCATGGCGATGCAGGCGCGCGCATACTCATCCGAGTCCGCGGCAGCGCCCGCGATCGAACCCGGCAGCACGCGCATCCTTATCACGGTGTCCGGCACCGTCCAGATGCAGTAGCCCGGCAACCGGGCTTGCCGTAACCGGCCCTCAGGGCGGCTAGAATTCCCGCATGCCTGCCGTTCCCGCCCGCGCCCTCATCTTCGACGTCTTCGGCACGGTGGTCGACTGGCGCGGCTCGATCCTGCGCGAATGCCGCGCGCTGGGACGGCGCAAGAAGATCGCCGCCGACTGGGACGCGTTCACCGACGCCTGGCGCGCCGGCTACAAGCCGGCCATGGCGCGCGTGCGCTCGGGCGAGCTGCCCTGGATGAACATCGACCAGCTGCACCGCCTGATCCTGGACGAACTGCTGCAGCGCTTCGCGATCGAAGGGCTGAGCGAAGTCGAAATCGACCACCTCAACCGCGTGTGGCACCGCCTCGACCCCTGGCCGGATTCCAGGAAGGGACTCGCACTGCTCAAGCGCCGCCACATGATCGCCACGCTGTCGAACGGCAACGTGTCGCTGCTCGTCAACATGGCCAAGCACGGCGGGCTGCCCTGGGACACGGTGCTCTCGGCCGAGCTGTTCCGCCACTACAAGCCGGATCCCGAGGCCTACCTAGGCGCCGCCGCCATGCTCGGCTTCGAGCCGCAGGAGGTCATGATGGTGGCCGCGCACAAGGACGACCTGCGCGCGGCCAGGGCCTGCGGCCTGCAGACGGCCTTCGTCGGCCGCCCGCGCGAAAAGGGACCGAAGGTGAAGGTGGACGTGAAGCCCGAGGCCGAATTCGACTTCAATGCGAAGAGCTTCGTCGAGCTCGCAGGAAAGCTCGCGCGCCGGTGAGCACGCGCGCCGCCGCGCCGGACAAGCCCACGCGCCACCGCGTGCTGATCGTCGACGACGAGGAATCCATGCGCCTGTTCCTCGCGCGCGTGCTGACCACGGTGCTCAAGGTCGAGGTGACGCTGGCGGGCACCTGCGAGCAGGCGCTGCGGCTCGCGCGCAACTACGCCTATGACGCGATCCTGCTCGACCTGCTCATGCCGGGCGTCGGCGGCTTCGAGGTGCTCAAGGACCTGCGCCGCGCCTCGCCCAACGTGGCCACGCCCGTGATCATCGTCTCGGTCCTGTCGGATGCCGCGACGCGCGACCGCTGCGCGCAGGCGGGCGCCAATGCCTACGTGGTCAAGCCGGTGGAGCGCAACTCGCTGGTCGCCACGGTGAAGGCGCAGATCGCGGGACGCAGCAAGCCGAAAAACGGAGGAAAGTGAACGTGGCAGAGATCAAGGTGGGCAACGTCGAAGCGCTGGGCAAGCCGCTCGGCCAGTACTCGCACATGACTCGCGTCAGGAACGCCAGCGAGACGCTCTACATCGCCGGCATGCTCGCGCCGGGCGACGATTTCGACGCGCAGTGCACGGGCGTCTTTAGGCAGATCGAGACCGCGCTGAAGTCGGCGGGCGCCGGCTGGGGCAATGTCGCCCAGTTCACCACCTACCTGGTGCACTCGCAGGACATCCCGAAGTTCATGGCCTGGCGCCTGCGCGAATTCCCGAAGATGTTCCCGGACGGCAAGTACCCGCCGAACACGCTGCTGATCATCGACCGCCTCGTCCAGGAGCAATTCCTGGTCGAAGTCCAGACGATCGCCGCTCTTTAATCGGCCTTGGCACCCGAGCGCTTGACGAGCCCGGTGTAGGTCTTCAGCTCGGCAGACACGAACGCCGCAAACTGGTCGGGCGTGCGCACGGCCGGCGCCTCCGAGCCCATGTTGTGCAGCCGCTCCTTGAGGTCCGGCGAGTCCATCGCCTTGAGCATCTCGGCGGACAGGCGGTCCACGACCGGCTGCGGCGTCTTCGCCGCGACCGAGACGCCCCACCAGGTCGTCATGTCGAAGCCTGTCAGGCCCGCCTCGTCCAGCGTGGGCAGGTCGGGCAGGAAGCTCGAGCGCTTCTTCGTGGTGGTCGCCAGCGCGCGCACCTTGTCCGACTTGATGCTGGGCAGCGCGCTCGCCAGGTTGTCGAACATGAGGTGGATGCGCCCCGCCATCATGTCCGCCAGCGCAGGCGCGGAGCCCTTGTACGGGATATGCACCATGTAGGTGCCGGTCATCATCTTAAACATTTCGCCCGCGAGGTGTCCCGTGGAGCCCGTCGAGCCGGAGCCGAAGTCGAGCTTGCCCGGACGCGCCTTGGCCAGCGCGATGAGCTCCTTCACGTTCTTCGCCGGCAAATCGTTGGCGACGATCAGGACGTTCGGCACTTGCACGAGCAGCGTGACGTGGCGCAGGTCCTTGAGCGGATCGTAGGGCAGGCTGCCGTACAGCGAAGGATTGATCGCCAGCGTGGCGATCGCGCTCATGACGAGCGTATAGCCGTCGGGCGCGCTCTTCGCGGTCTGGTCGACGCCGATGTTGCCGCCCGCGCCCGGACGGTTCTCGGGCACCACCGGCTGGCCGAGCGATTCCTGCAGCTTGGCGGCGACCAGGCGGCCGGAAATGTCGACCGGCCCGCCCGCCGCGTAGGGGATGATCAGGCGCAGCGGCCGTGAAGGCCATGCCTGCGCAAAGCAGCTGGCCGCCGCGCCCGCGAGCGCGACGGCAAGAAGAAACCGCCTCAAGGGCTCAGGCCTGCTCTTCGGCCGCGAAGGCTTCGTCGCGCTTGGCCCGCAGCGCCGGCAACGCGATGATGATCAGCAGCAGCGCCGAAGCGACCAGGAAGCCCAGGCTGATGGGCTTGGAGGGGCTGATGAACACGAACGGGTCGCCGCGCGAGAGCAGCATGGCGCGCCGCAGGTTCTCCTCCATGAGCGGTCCCAGGATGAAGCCCAGGATCAGCGGCGCGGGTTCGCACTCCAGCTTCACGCACACGTAGCCGAGCAGGCCGAAGATCGCCATCAGGAAGCAATCGAACGGCTGGTTCGAGATCGAGAACACGCCGACCGCCATGAACAGCAGGATCGACGGGTACAGGATCCGGTAGGGCACCGTCAGCAGCTTGATCCACATGCCGATCAGCGGCAGGTTGAGCAGGACCAGCATCAGGTTGCCCACCCACATCGAGGCGATCATGCCCCAGAAGAGCTGCGGCCGTTCCGTCATGACCTGCGGCCCGGGCGCGATGCCCTGGATCATCATGGCGCCGATCATGAGGGCCATCACCGCGTTGGACGGAATGCCGAGGGTGAGAAGCGGGATGAAGGAGGTCTGCGCGCCGGCGTTGTTGGCCGACTCGGGCGCCGCGACGCCCTCGATCGCGCCCTTGCCGAACTGGCTCGAGTACTTGGAGATCTTCTTCTCCAGCGTGTAGGCGCCGAACGACGAGAGCAGCGCGCCGCCGCCCGGCAGGATGCCGAGCGCGGAGCCCAGCGCCGTGCCGCGCAGCGTGGGCGCGATGATGCGCTTGAAGTCCTCCTTGGTCGGCCACAGGTGCGTGACCTTGCTGGTGAACACCTCGCGGTGCTCCTTCTGCTCCAGGTTGCCGATGATCTCGGCGATCCCGAACATGCCCATGGCCACGGTCACGAAGCCGATGCCGTCTGCGAGTTCCGACAGGCCGAATGCGAAGCGCAGGACGCCGGAATTGACGTCGGTGCCGACCAGGCCCAGCAGCAGGCCCAGGATCACCATGGCGATCGCCTTGATGAGCGAGCCGTGCGCCAGCACGACTGCCGACACCAGGCCCAGCACCATGAGCGAGAAGTACTCGGCGGGGCCGAACTTGAGCGCCACCTCCGCGAGCGGCGGCGCGAACATCGCCACGATCAGGGTCGAGACGCAGCCGGCGAAGAACGACGAGAGCGCCGCCGTGGCGAGCGCCGGTCCGGCGCGCCCCTGGCGCGCCATCTGGTAGCCGTCCAGGCAGGTCACCACCGATGAGGATTCGCCCGGCAGGTTCACCAGGATCGCCGAGGTCGAGCCGCCGTACTGCGCGCCGTAGTAGATGCCCGCCAGCATGATCAGCGCGGCCACCGGCGAAAGGTTGAACGTGACCGGCAGCAGCATCGCGATGGTCGCGACCGGGCCGATGCCGGGCAGCACGCCGATGAGCGTGCCGAGCAGCACGCCGATCAGGCACATGAAGATGTTGAACGGCACGTGGGTGAGCGTCATGCCCCACAGGGTGACGGACTGCAGCTTGAAGACTTCGACGAAGCCGATGCCCAGATTAGCGAAAATGCCTTCCATGGCGGCCCCCGGCTAGCGGATCGGACAGTTGTCGATGAAGCTGGGGCAGATCGGGAAGGGCAGCGTGAGGCCCTTCACGAACACCAGCACCGAGAAGATCACCAGCACCACCGAGAGGATGGTGACTTCCTTGAGCTTGAACTCGTGCCCGCCGTAGGCCGAGATGAAGATCAGCGCGAACGACGCGCCGACCAGGCCGAGCGGCTTGAGCAGGTATGCGAAGGCGAGGCTGGAGGCGAGCACGAACAACAGCGGCCGGAAAAAGAACGGCGGCACCGGCGTGCCTTCCGTCGCGAGCGACTGGGCCAGCACGACGGCGCCAAGCACCGCCAGCATCCCGCCCAGCACGGTCGGAAAGTAGCCCGGCCCCATGCGCACGGCCGTGCCCATCTGATAGTTCATCTGGGCGACGGCGAGGAAAAACAAACCGAAGCTGATGAACATCAGCCCCGCCCAGAAATCCCGCGGACTCTTGATTTTCATGCGTCTCCTCCTACTCTCGGGCGAGTGTAGCATGGGCTTTCGTGCCCTTGCGCCTGTCGAAATCCTGGTTCACGCCCCTGCTCAGTGCATTGATGGCATTGACCGCGTCAATGCTGCTGGTGCTCGCGGGCTGCGGGCAAAAGGTCAAGCTGCCGGCGCTCGCGCAGGACGCCGTGGTGCTTGCATTCGGTGACAGCCTCACCTTCGGCACGGGCGCCAATGAGAACGAAAGCTATCCTGCGCAGCTCGCGCGCCTGATCGGCCGTCGCGTGGTGCGGGAGGGCGTGCCGGGCGAGGTCAGCGCCGCGGGGCTCGCGCGCCTGGCGGCGGTGCTGGACGAGCACCAGCCCCGCCTGCTGCTGCTGTGCCACGGCGGCAACGACTTCCTGCAGCGCCTGCCCAAGGCCGCCGCCGCGGAAAACGTGCGCGCCATGGTGCGCCTCGCCAAGGGCCGCGGGATCGAGGTCGTGCTGATCGGAACGCCCGAGCCCAGCCTGTCGGTCGCGCCGCCCGCGTTCTACGCCGACATCGCGACGGAATTCCGCATCCCGTACGAAGCGGACGCGCTCGGCAAGATACTTCGGGATTCCACTCTAAAGTCGGACGCGGTGCATCCGAACGCGCAAGGCTATCGCCTGATGGCCGAGCGCGTTGCCGACCTCCTGAAGAAGGCCGGCGCGATCTGACTTGCACGCAAGCTCGCTGTGCGAAATGAGGCGCGCAAGCGCTCGAGGTCTTCCGGACGGTCGACGTCCCAGACGCTGCGCAGCTCCCTCCAGCTCCAGCCGAGCTCGCGCAGGCGCGCGTGCGTCTGCGCCATGACCTCGGGCCCGCCCCAGTCGATGGCCTCGAACAGCCGCGCGGAAATCCGGCGCAGGCCAATCAGCGCGTAGCCGCCGTCCTGCGCAGGCGAGAAGACCGCGCTCGCGCCCGAGCGCAGCGCGCGAAAGGCCGCGCGCAGGTCTTGCGGGCGCAGCTCGGGACAATCGCTGCCGATCAGCACGACCGCACGGCGGCGGCGCAGCGCAACGCGCAAGGCGTGGAGCATGCGAGCGCCCAGGTCTCTGCCCTTCTGCGCGCGCAGGCCGACCCCGTATCGCCGGCTCAACTGCCGGAAGAACAAGTGCCCGGTGCGCGGGGCGCAGTGCAATTCGACGTGGCCTGCTGCAGCGAGCGCCGTGCGAACGGCCTGTTTCACCATGCGCGCATGCAGCCGGGCGGCGCCTTCCGCTCCGAGCGCAGGCACGAGCCGCGTCTTCACCGCGCCCGCCACGGGGGCGCGCGCGAAGACGAGCACGCTAGCGCGCGTATCTCTTGGCGAGCGCATGCGGCGAAGCCCCGAAAAAATAGGCGAGCCGCAGCCGCCACATCAGCAGCACGGTGCGCAGCACGCCGCGCCGCTCCCAGCGGCGGCCCGAGGTGCGCACGCGCGCAGTCAGGCAGGCAGGCGGCCCGTGCCGCTTCATCGCGCGGCTGAACGCGATGTCCTCCATGAGAGGAATGTCGGGGAACCCCGGGAACGCCGCGCGGCGCACGAACAGGACCTGGTCGCCGGTTGCGATGCCCGTCAGGCGCGAGCGTGCGTTCATGAAAAAGGCGATCACCGGGAAAAGCGGCGAGCGCCCTTCGATGCGCACGTCGAAGCGACCCCAGGTCTTTTCCGCCAGGCCCGCAACAATCAGCAAATCGGCGTCGCGGGGCAGAAAGGTATCGGCATGCAGGAACACCAGGAAGTCTCCCTTCGCCTCGTCCGCACCCGCATTCATCTGCCGGGCCCGGCCTCGCGGCGAGTCAATCACTCGATCCGCCAGCGGACGCGCCAGCGCCGGCGTGCCGTCGTCGCTGCCGCCGTCCACCACGATGATCTCGTGGCCGCGCGCGCGCAGTGGCGCGAGGGCGCGCAGCGACGCTTCGATGGCCGCCGCCTCGTTCAGCGCCGGGACGATGACGGAAAGTCGTTGAGCGTCCAGTCGTAGTCCAGGAAGCTGACCTGCGCGGAAGTGCCGCCGAGCTGCGCGGCGTAGCGCTCGAGGAATTTCTCGCGCGGCGCGAAATCCTCCTTGAACCAGTCGAAGATCCTCGACACTTCCAGGCGGCCGTTCGCGTAGCGGTTGCGCGAGCGGTCGGACAGGAAGCGCCTGGCCTGGTCTTCCAGCTGGGCCTCGAGGCGTTCCGCCACGTAGGCCTCCTCGCGCAGCATCGGGCAGCCGACCGAGGCGCAATTGAGCGCGAAGTGCACGCGCGGCTCGTCGTAGGCGCCGGGCTTGCGCAGCATCTCATGCTCGATCTGGTCCAGGTACGAGTCCTGGCCGAACAGCCTGAAGAATTTCTTCTTCCAGCGGTTGCTGAAGACGTCGTTGCCGATGTCCTTGATCGACTTCACCGGGTAGTTGGCGAGAATGAGTTCGACCGTGAACGCGTTATAGGCGTTGACCAGGAAAGCCATGCGCTGCGGCTTGCTCCAGGCACGGAATTCGGCTTCGCGCACGCCGGAAAGCGTATCGAGGTAGGCCTTCAGCACGGCGCGGTCCTTCGCAAATTCCGTGTAGCGCACCTGGGAAGCCTTGCCGCCGTCCAGCACGACCACGTGCTTCTGCAGCAGCGCGCTCCACGCCGGGTGCGACGGGTCGAAGCCATGCGCGAGCGACAGATTGGAGAACAGCAGCAGGCCCCACAGCCATCGCCTCATCCTCGCCTCCAGGCTTGGAAACGCTCGACCCAGCGCAGCAGCCCCTGCGGCGCGTGCGCCTTCTTCCAGACGCCGGCGGCGTACTTGTTGGCTTCGGCGAACGTCGGGTAGATATGAATGGTCCCGAGGATCTTGTTCATGCCGAAGCCGTGCCGCATCGCCGCCACGTATTCCGCGATGAGTTCCCCCGCGTGCGCGCCCACGATGGTTGCGCCCAGGATGCGGTCCTTGCCCGGCACGGTCAGCACCTTGACCATGCCGCGCGCGGCCTCGTCGGCGATCGCGCGATCCAGGTCGTCGATGCCGTAGACGGAAACCTCGTGCGCAATGCCTTGTTCCCTCGCCTCGGTCTCGGACAGGCCGACGCGCGCGACTTCTGGGTCCGTGAAGGTCGCCCAGGGAATCACGGAATAGTCGGCGCGGAATTTCTTGAGCGGGTCGAACAGCGCGTTGACCGACGCATACCAGGCCTGATGCGACGCGGCATGCGTGAACTGGTAGGGACCGGCCACGTCGCCGCAGGCGTAGATGTTCGGATAGACCGTCTGCAGGAACGCGTTGGTTTCCACCGTGCGCGCCTTGGTGACGGGGATGCCGAGGTCCTCGAGACCGTAGCCCGAAGTGTTGGCGACGCGGCCGAGCGCGCACAGCAGCACGTCGAACCCGATGCGCACGTCCCGACCCTCGTGCTCGCACACGAGGACCTTGCCGCCGCCTTCCTGCAGGAACTGCTTCGCCTTGTGCCCCGTGCGCACGTCGATGCCTTCGGCGGCAAATTGCTTGCGCAGCATCTCCGAAACCTCGGGATCCTCGCGCGGCAACAGGCGCGGCAGCATTTCGACCTGCGTCACCTTCGAGCCCAGGCGCGAGAACGCCTGCGCGAGTTCGGACCCGATCGGACCGCCGCCCAGCACCAGCAGGCGCGCCGGCAGCGTGCGCAATCCCCAGACCGTATCGGAGGTCAGCGCCTCCATGCGCTCGATGCCCGGGATCGGCGGCACGAGCGGGCGCGCACCCGCGGCGATGACGATGGAACGGCCGGTCAGTATTTTCTTCTTGTCATCTCCGCTGCTGATTTCAATCTCCCAGGGCGACACGAGCTTCGCCTCCCCCTGCAGGCACTCGACACCCAGACTCGTGTAGCGCTCGACCGAGTCGTGCGGCTCGATCGCGCGGATGACGCGCTGCACGCGCTCCATGACGTCGGCGAAATCGAAAGACAGCTCTGCCTTGTCTATTCCGAGGCCTTTCGACCTGGACGCCTCGTAGACGAATTTGGCGGAGCGCAGCAAGGCCTTCGAGGGCACGCAACCCGTGTTCAGGCAGTCGCCGCCCATCTGGTGCTTCTCCACGAGCGTCACCTTCGCCTTCACCGCGGCAGCGATGTAGGCGGCCACCAGGCCGGCCGATCCCGCGCCGATCACGAGCAGGTTGCGGTCGAAGCGTGCGGGCTTCTTCCAGCGCGCGTAGATGCGGCGCGCCTTGAGCAGCTCCAGCCAGCGCTTGGCGAGGAGCGGGAACACGCCCAGGAGCGCAAACGCGGCCAGCAAGCCCCACGAGGCGCGAAACTCACCCAGTTTCGTGCCGGCGTAGACGTAGACGATGGTGCCCGCCAGCATGCCGAGCTGGCTGACGACGAAGAAGGTACGCGTGCGGATCGGCGTCAGGCCCATCAGCAGGTTGATCGCGAAGAACGGGAACGCGGGCACCAGGCGCAGCGCGAACAGGTAGAACACGCCTTCGCGCTCGATGCCCTCGTTAATCACCTTCAGGCGTTGGCCGAACCTCGCCTGCACCCAGTCGCGCAGCAGGAAGCGGGCGGCAAGGAAGGCGAGCGTTGCGCCGATGGTGGACGCGAACGACACGATGACGGTGCCCCACAGCAGGCCGAAGACGGCGCCGCCCGCGAGCGTCATCACCGCTGCGCCCGGCAACGACAGGCCGGTCACCGCGACATAGGCCAGGAAATAGATCAGTGCGCTGCGCAGGGGGCGCGCCTCGACCTCGGCGGCGATGGCCGTTTGCTGCGCGCGCAGGAAGTCCAGCGTCAGGAAGCGGCCGAGGTCGAGCGCGAAGAACGCGCCGATCGCGGCGGCAAATACGAGGAACAGGGCCAGGCGGCCCCGGGTCACAGCAGGTTGGTCGCCCGGTGCGAGCGCTCGTCCATCATTTCGAGCAGGTGGCCGCTGGTCGAGCGCAGGCGCTGCGAGAGCATGAGCACGAGCTCCATGAGGATCTTCGCGCCCAGCATCGGCTGCTCGACGATGATGCGCGCGAGGTTCTCGCGGTCTAGCACCGCTACGACGGCCGGCTCGGCCGCCACGCAGGTCGCAAAGCGCGGCTCGCCGTCGATCATCGACATCTCGCCCAGGGTCTTGCCGGCCTCCACCACCGCGATCATCTGCGGCGTGTTCCAGCGGTCCCGCTTGAGCACCTCGACCTTGCCCTCGATGATCATGAGCATGAAGTCGCCGCCCTCGCCTTCGCGGATGATCTCCGTGCCGGTGGGCGCCTGGTACACGTCCATGAAATGGGCGAGCAGGCGGACCTCGGCCGGCGAGAAGTTCTCCAGCAGGTCGCACTTCGGGATGAGCGCGTGGATCTGCGGCGAGAACTTGGTCGCGTCACCGAGGTGCTCCAGGTGCGCGAGGTGCGAGGGACGTTCGGCCATGGGCGGATGTTCGCGGGAATTCTAGCCGATCAACCACAGCACGGTCGCCAGCCAGCCGGCGATGGCGGCGGCGAGCAGCGGATCGCGCACCACCTCGATCGCGGGATCGCCCCCGCCGCCCCGCCGGCGCAGGCGGTACAGATAACGCGCCGTGCCAAGCACCACCCAGGGAAGCGTGAGCACGAGCCACGCCGTACCGTGCAGCTGCGCGGTCGCCGGCGCGAGCGTGTACCAGGTGTAGGCGAGGATCATTCCCATCGCGCAGAATTGGATGGCGCCGTCGAGGAAACCGATCGAATAGGCATCCAGCACGGCGCGATGGCGGCCGGCGTCCTCGTCCAGCCGCACGAGTTCCGCGCGCCGCTTGGCGAAGCCGAGGAAAAGCGTCAGCAGGAATCCGCAGGCGAGCAGCCACCAGGACGGTTCGATGCCCACGCCCGCAGTGCCGGCCAGCAGGCGCAGCATGAAGCCCGCCGCGATGATGCCGACGTCGGCCACGGGCACATGCTTCAGCCCTAGCGAGTACGCGGCGCTCATGCCGAGATACGCCGCCACGATCAGGGTCACCTTCCACCCGGCGCAGGCGGCGAGCGCCAGCGCGGCGCAGGCAACGACGGCCGAGAACAGCATGGCCTCGCCGGGCGCAAGCGCCCCGCGCGCCACGGGCCGACGCTGCTTGTCGGGATGCTCGCGGTCACGCGCGGCGTCGCGTGCATCATTGAACGCATAGACCGCGCCCGAGGCGAGGCAGAAGGCGAGCGTCGCCTGGCCCACCGCGGCCAGCATGCCCGGATCCCGCCAGGCGTGCCCGAACACGAGACCCACCAGCACGAAGGCGTTTTTTACCCACTGGTGCGGCCGCAGCAGCTCGATGAATGCGGCGATGCGGCTCATGGGAAATACCGCTCGAAGAAGTAGCAATGCCTTACGGGAAGCGCGGCCGGGATGCGGTAGAAGCGGCTCTTCACATCCGCGAGGACGGCGCTTCGGTACGCCTCGTAGCGGAATCCGCGCCCGAGCACCGCGTGATAGACGCCGACGCCCAGCGGAATGGCCTTGATCTCGATCGCGCCGAAGTACGGCTGGAAGTCCTGCGGCAGCGGCGCCTCGCGCTTGAGCACGACGAGGTCGCGGCCATCGAGCGCGCGCCAGTCCGTGTCGATGTCGCTTTGGCGCGCGTGCGAGGAACCGGCGCCGAACACGGGCACCGGCCGGCGCGCGTGGTACTCGAGCAGCGCGGCGGACGCGTAGCTGTCGGCGGCTAGCACTCGTCCCCGCGCATCGGCCGCCGTGGCACCCAGCAGCTCGTCCAGGCGGCCCGGAAACACAAGGCGCTGGTAGAAACGCGTCGATTTCCAGGTGTCCAGGGGCAGCACCAGGAGCACCGCCAGCGGCAGCACGTGCAATGCCGCCAGAACCGCAAAGAAACGCACGCTGGTGGCCAGCGACCGGCGCTCGGCGGCAAGCGCCACGCTGAGGGCCAGCGCCGGCACGAAGGACAGCAACCAGTGCAAGCCGATCCTCTTGACCGGCGCCAGCAGGGCGAATACCGCGAGCGGCACGAGCCAGGCCAGCAGCAGCGCGCGCTCGCCCGGTCGCTGCCACGCCTCGCGCAGGCGCGCGCGGCCCGTCCACGCGAACCAGAGCAGCGGGCCGCCCACGTAGGCGAGCGATGCCGCATAGAGCGCGGGATTCGCGAGCCCCCAGCCGCTGTCGTCGCCCTCGTGCCGGTTGATGGCGTTGAACATCACATTGCACCAGCAGGCCTCGACGTTCCAGTAGAGGTTGAGCAGGCCGGCCGGCAGCGCGCCGAGGAACACGAGCAGGAACGCCTTCGGCCGGCGCGACACGATCGCCCAGGCGAGGTAGGCGAGGCCGAGCAGCACGGCAAAGTACTTGGACAGGAAGGCGAAGCCGAGCAGCGCGCCCGAGGCGAGATAGCCCGCCGTCGAATCGCGCTCGGCGGCGCGCGCGAAGACGAGCACCGACGCCACCGAGAGCAGCACGAGCGGCGTGTCCGTGGTGATGAGCACGTTCCAGACGTTCACCGGCACGAGCAGCACGGCGAGCGCCGCGAGCGCCGCGGTGTCCTCGTCGCGCCCGAACCAGCGGCGCAGAGCGGCCGCCACGCCGAGCGCCGCGAGCGGCGGCACGAGCACGGCGGGCAGGCGCAGCAGCAGCGGCGCGTCGGACAGCGCAGCCAGCGGCGCGAGCAGCCAGCCCACCATGGGCGGGTGGTCGTAGTAGCCCAGCGCCGGCGCGCGGCCCCACAGGATGAAATAGGCCTCGTCCGCAGTGACCGGGAGCGCGGCGGCGAGCCAGAGCCGGAACAGCAGGGTCGCGGCCAGCGCGATCCACAGCCACTGCCGGGGGCGAAGCGCCGTCAAAGCGAGCGCGCGAGGAGCGTGAGGCCTGCGATCACCAGCAAAGCGTACACCGCTTTAATCACGGTCGCGGCGGGCACCGAGGCGTGCAGGCGCGAGCCTGCCCAGAATCCCGCGAGCATCGCCGGCGCGAGCAGGATCGCCGTGGCAACGAGCCCGTCCTGCAGCAGCAGCCCGGTGGCCAGGAACAGCAGGATGCGCAGCAGCGCCGAATACATGATCATCGCGGCGTTCGTGGCGCGCAGTTCCGCCTTGTCGGGAATGCGGCCCGCGTTGTAGAGCGCGAACAGCACGCCGCCCGTGCCGAACAGCGCCGAGAACGAGCCGCCCGCCAGGCCGATGGGCGCGATCCAGCGGCGTGTGACCGCGGGCGGCCCCCGTCGCGCGAGGCCATACAGCGCGTAGACGAGCAGGAAGAGGCCGAGCACTGCGAACAGGATGCGCTCGGGCACCTCGATGAGCAGCGTCAGGCCCACCGCCATGCCGGCCAGGATCCAGGGCACGAGCGGCAGGACCTCGTCATAGCGCACCTTGCGCAAGGCGCCCCGGCCGAAGACGACGAACGCGGTGAAATCGAGCAGCACCAGCATCGGCACCGCGACCTTCAGCGTGAGCAGGTGCGCGAGCAGCGGCAATGCCAGCACCGTCGAGCCGAAGCCCGTCAGGCCGAACGACACATAGGCGAAGGCGACCATCGCCGCCGCCAGCAGGAGCGTCTCCGGCGCGTGGGGGAGTGAAGCGGGCAGCGCGAAATTCAGCGCTTGCCTTTCTTGCGCCTCGCCTTGACCGCGGCCGCCAGCGTGTCGAGCAGCTCCGTGGAGTCGTCCCAGCTCAGGCAGGGATCCGTGATGCTCTGCCCGAACTTCAGGCTGGCCGCCTTGCCGTCCACCAGGTCCTGCCGCCCCTCGACCAGGTGCGATTCGACCATCACGCCCACGATGCAGCGCGAGCCGCCCTCGATCTGCGCGCCGACGTCGCGCGCGACGTCCAGCTGCTTCTTGTACTGCTTGGACGAATTGGCGTGCGAGAAGTCGACCATGAGCCGGCACTCGAGCTTGGACTTGGCCAGCTCGTCGCAGGCCGCCTTGACGCTGGCCGCGTCGTAGTTCGGCGCCTTGCCGCCGCGCAGGATGACGTGGCAGTCCTCGTTGCCGCGCGTCTCGACGATCGAGACCTGCCCGCTCTTGTGCACCGACAGGAAGTGGTGCTTCTGGCCCGCCGCGAGGATGGCGTCCACTGCGATGCGCACGTTGCCATCCGTCCCGTTCTTGAAGCCGACCGGCGCCGACAGGCCCGATGCGAGCTCGCGGTGCACCTGCGACTCGGTCGTGCGCGCGCCGATGGCGCCCCAGGACACGAGGTCGCCGATGTACTGCGGCGAGATCACGTCGAGGAACTCGCAGCCCGCCGGCATGCCCAGCCGGTTGATGCGCACCAGCAGGTCGCGCGCGATTCGCAGCCCCTCGTTGATGCGGAAGCTGCCGTTCAGGTACGGGTCGTTGATGAGGCCCTTCCAGCCCACCGTGGTGCGCGGCTTCTCGAAGTACACGCGCATCACGATCTCGAGCTCGCCTTCGTGCTTCCGGCGCTCGGCGAGCAGCTTCTCCGCGTACGCGACCGCGGCGGCGGGGTCGTGGATCGAGCAGGGCCCGATGATGACGAGCAGCCGGTCCGACTTGCCGCGGACGATCTCGCGTACGCGCTTGCGCGTGTCGGCGACCAGCTTCTCGACCGGCGTGCCCTGGATCGGGAAGAAGCGGATCAGGTGCTCGGGCGGCGGCAGCGGAACGATGTTCTCGATGCGCTCGTCGTCCGTGAGCGAAGTCTTGTCGTCGATGGGCTGGATGCTGGTCATGGTGGCCTCGGAATTTTGCGCCGCCCCAAAACAAAAACCGCCAGGCATTTCTGCTCTGGCGGTTTGTTGGGCAGCTAAGCGCGTCTAGCCGGTCCCGTCCGCCAGGTGGCAGGGGAAGTAAAAGAAGAAAAAGTAGAACCGGCGCGTCATCGGGACGGATTCAAACACGGTTTGCGGGGGCCTGTCTACTTCGGCCACAGGACCATCTGCGTGCAGCGAAAGAGCGCGATCTTGCGGTCCGTGCCCCCGATCGTGACCACGGCGTCCCAGACCTGGGTGCTGCGACCGAGGTGGGCGGGCGTCGCGCGGCAGGAGATGGTGCCTTCCTTGGCCGTGCCGAGGAAGTTGGATTTCAATTCGAGCGTCGTGAACCCGCTCGCGCCCTGTGGAAGATTGGCGACGCACGCGTAGCCGCATGACGTGTCCGCGAGCGCGATCACGGAGGCCGCATGCAGGAAGCCGTTCGGCGCCATGAGCTCCTGGCGCACCTCCAGGCGGCTTTCGAGCGCCTCGGCGGTGAGGCTCACGATCTTCACGCCCACCAGGCCCGGCAGGTGTCCCGCACCGCGGGCGTTCAGAACATCGGGCGTGATCTCGGGTCTGAAGGATGAGGGCTTCGCGGGCATCGCGTGACAACTCTAACGGATTGGCACTCGCCTGGCCAAGCTGCCAGCCAAGCCATTTGCTAGGGAAAAAGTGCCGTGCTATTTTTTTCCAGGAAGTCCGGTCGATAACAAGAACGTAAGGAGGTGGCAATGTCCTCTAACGTCGCGCTACCCGTACCCCAGCCGAGCATTCCCCTGGCCGGATTCAAGGACGTCTATGACGTCGCCGCGGTCGAAAAGGCCCTGACCGAGCTGCCCGCCTCCGCCAACGAGGCCCTGCGCTCGCTCTACGAGAAGATGCTGCGCCTCGGCGGCCAGCGCTTCGCGGTCAAGCCGTCCGCGCTGCCCGAGATGCAGGCGCTGTTCGAGGAGCTGCCCAACTTCTCGGAAGTGCTCGAGCACATCCGCCGCCAGCTCGCGCTGTGCGTCGACTCGGCGGACGACGTCGAGCTGCCGCCCATCCTGCTGCTGGGCGGCCCGGGCATCGGCAAGACGCACTTCGCGCGCCGCGTGTCGCACCTGCTGGGTACCGGCTACGGCTTCGTGCCGATGAGCTCGCTCACCGCGGGCTGGGTGCTCTCGGGCGCCTCCTCGCAGTGGAAGAACGCCAAGCCCGGCAAGGTGTTCGAAACGTTCCTGAACGGCGAGTACGCCAACCCGGTGATGGTGGTCGACGAAATCGACAAGGCGAGCGGCGACGGCCAGTACGACCCCCTGGGCGCGCTCTACGAACTGCTCGAGAGCCAGACCGCCATGCGCTTCATCGACGAGTTCGCCGAGATCCCGATCGACGCCTCGGGCGCCGTCTGGTTCGCGACCGCGAACGACGCGGCGCGCATTCCCGAGCCCCTGCTCAACCGCATGAACGTCTACGAGATCGATCCGCCGGACGCCGAGGGATCCGCACGCATCGCGCAGTCGCTGTACCGCGAAATCCGCGAGACGCACGACTGGGGCCGGCGCTTCCCCGAGCTGCCCTCGGGCAGCGTGGTCGAGAAGCTCGCCCTGCTCACGCCGCGCGAGATGCGCCGCGCCGTGCAGGCCGCGTTCGGCAACGCCAAGATCGCCGGTCGCGACGAGCTCACCCCGGAAGATGTCGACGCCGTGCGTGGCGGAAGAAAATCGAGAATCGGGTTCTAAAAATAGGCCAGCAGGCGGCCACAGGCAATCACGGAAATCCAGAGCGACAGGGAAAGCGCCGCGGCTGCGCGCGCGGCGAGTGGCGGCATCACATCGACATCCCACCCTGCCGCGCCGCGGAACACGCCGGCATGGAAGACCGCCGCGTTGATGCCGGCGGCCATGATCAGGCACATCTTGAGCGCGAACACCGGGTTGGCGATCAGGTCGCCCGCGTGCGCGATGAACATGAGGAAGCCCGAGGGCAGGATCAGCACGAAGGCGCCCGCGCTCCACGGCAGGGTGTGTGCCGCGAGCCTGCGCGCGGACAGCGAGCGGGAAAATCCCAGCAGGCGCAGGTCGAGCAGCACGATGGAACCCACCAGCAGCGCGATGCCGGCGATGTGGACGATCTCGACCGAGGGATAGAGCCACAGCCACTGGCGCATGGCCTGGCCCAGGGCGCTCGACTCGATCGCGCCCATCCCCGTCACGGCCTTACCTCAGCTCGACCGTCTTGCCGCCGATCGTGATGCGCTCGGCGCGCATTTCCTCCGGCTTCGCGCGGTTGGCATAGCCCTCCAGCGTCGCCTCGGCGCCCGCCTTGAGCATTTCCTTCGAGAGGCCGCGCGCCTCCATGCGCGACGGCGGCGCCAGCACGCAAAGCCAGGTCTTGCCTTGCGTCTCCAGCTTCGCGAAGCCGTGCGGATGCTCGTAGCCGGTCTCGACGATCCTGCCGCTGAGCTTGAGCAGCTTGGTCGAGTCGTACTCGCTCCAGCCGTGGTGCGCCAGCGCGAGCGGCGCCGCCAGAAGGGTAACGCCCAGGACTACAAACGCTCTTCGACCCATGGTTTTACGCTCTCCAGTGCTCCAGCCAGCTTGGCGGGCTCGGTGCCGCCGGCCTGTGCCATGTCCGGCCGCCCGCCGCCCTTGCCGCCCACCTGCTGGGCGACGAAGTTGACGAGCTCGCCCGCCTTGACCTTGCCGACGAGGTCGCTCGTCACGCCCGCGATGAGCGATACCTTGCCGTCGGTCACGGCGGAAAGCACGATCGCGGCGCTCTTCAGGCGCTCCTTCATCTTGTCCATCGTCTCGCGCAGCGTCTTCACGTCCGCGCCATCCAGCGTGGCCGCCAGCACCTTGGCGCCCTTGACGTCCACGGCCTGGGAAGCGAGGTCCGTCCCCTGCCCGGTCGCGAGCTTCGAGCGCAGGCGAGCGAGCTCCTTTTCGAGGTTCCTGCGGTCCTCGCGCTCGGCCAGCAGCTTCTTGCGCAGGCCTTCGCCGCTCGCCTGGTAGAAATCCTCGACGAATTTCTTCTCGTCCTCGACGGCCTGGACCCAGCGCATCGCGCCCTCGCCCGTGGTCGCCTCGATGCGGCGGATGCCCGCCGCCACGCCGCCCTGCTCCATGACCTTGAAAAAGCCGATGTCGCCCGTGCGCGCCACGTGCGTGCCGCCGCAAAATTCGCGGGAGCTGCCGATGTCGAGCACGCGCACCTCGTCGCCGTACTTCTCGCCGAACAGCATCATGGCGCCCGACTTCTGGGCGTCCTCGATCGGCATGATCTGCGCGCGCGTGGGCGTGTTCTTGAGGATCTCTGCATTCACGAGGCGCTCGACCTTGCGGACCTCGTCCGCCGTCATGGGCTTGTCGTGCGCGAAGTCGAAGCGCGTCTTGTCCGGATCGACGAGCGAGCCCTTCTGCTGGACGTGCGGACCGAGCACCTCACGCAGCGCCTTATGCATGAGGTGCGTGACCGAGTGGTTGCGCATGGTGCTCTCGCGCCGCGCCACGTCGACCTTGGCCTCGACCTTGTCGCCGACCTTGAGCGCGCCGGTCTTGAGCGTGCCGTGGTGGCCGAACACCTCGGACTGGATCTTCTGCGTGTCATCGACGGCAAAGGTGCCTGCCGAGCCGACGAGCTCGCCGCGGTCGCCCACCTGGCCGCCGGATTCCGCATAGAACGGCGTCTGGTCGAGCACCACGCTGCCCGTCTCGCCGCTCCTGAGCGCATCGACCTTCGCGCCCTCGCGATAGAGGGCGACCACCTTCGCGCCCGAGCTGAGCGTCTCGTAGCCCTTGAACTCGGTCTTGCCGCCGGAGTATTCCAGGCCCGCGGCGGACACGAACTTGCTCGCGGCGCGCGCGCGCTCGCGCTGCTGCTCCATCGCCGCCTCGAAGCCGGCGAGATCCAGATTGACGTGCCTTTCACGACATATATCCGCGGTGAGATCCACCGGGAAGCCGTAGGTGTCGTAGAGCTTGAACACGGTTTCGCCGTCGAGTAGCTTCTCGCCGGACGCGAGCGCGCCTTCGAGCACCACCATGCCGTTCTCCAGCGTTTCGGCGAAGCGCTCTTCTTCCTGCCTGAGGACGTCGGTCACGCGCCTGGCATTGGCCCGCAGTTCCGGATAGGCGTCGCCCATCGCCTTGTCGAGGTCGGCGACGATGCGGTGGAAGAACGGCTTCTTCTGGCCCAGCTTGTAGCCGTGCCGGATGGCGCGCCGGATGATCCGGCGCAGCACGTAGCCGCGGCCCTCGTTGCCCGGAATCACGCCGTCCACGATCAGGAACGAGCAGGCGCGGATGTGATCCGCGATCACGTTGAGCGAGGGATTCTTCAGTTCCTTCTGGTGGGTCTCGCGCGCCGCCGCCTTGATCAGGTCCTGGAACAGGTCGATCTCGTAGTTCGAATGCACGTGCTGCAGCACCGCCGCGATGCGCTCGAGGCCCATGCCCGTGTCCACGCAAGGCTTGGGCAGCGGCGTCATGACGCCCTTGGCGTCACGGTCGTATTGCATGAACACGAGGTTCCAGATCTCGATATAGCGGTCGCCGTCGGCGTCGGCCGAGCCCGGGGGCCCGCCGGGAATGCCTTCGCCATGGTCGTAGAAGATCTCGCTGCACGGGCCGCAGGGGCCGGTGTCGGCCATCTGCCAGAAGTTGTCGGACTGGTACTTCTGGCCGCCCGGCTTGTCGCCAATGCGCACCACGCGCTCCTTCGGCACGCCGATCACCTTGGTCCAGAGATCGTAGGCCTCGTCGTCGGTCTCGTAGACCGTGGTCCACAGGCGCTCCGGCGGCAGCTTGTAGACCTTGGTGAGCAGCTCCCAGGCGAACTGGATCGCGTCCTTCTTGAAGTAGTCGCCGAAGCTGAAGTTGCCCAGCATCTCGAAGAACGTGTGATGGCGCGCCGTGTACCCGACGTTCTCCAGGTCGTTGTGCTTGCCCCCCGCGCGCACGCTGCGCTGGGAAGTGGTCGCGCGGGAATAGGCGCGCTTCTCCTTGCCGAGGAACACGTCCTTGAACTGCACCATGCCCGAGTTGACGAACAGCAGCGTCGGGTCGTTCGCGGGCACGAGCGAGCTGGAGGCCACGATCGCGTGGCCCTTGGACTTGAAGTACTCGAGGAAGCTCGAGCGAATTTCGGCGGATTTCATGGAACCGCCATTTTAAGGGAAAGCGTCGCGCCGCCCGGGCGGCGCAACGCCTTCTTTCTCTATGCAGCCAGCCGGCCGTATTTCACCAACCGCGCGCGCACGCCCGTCTGCGTGCGCTCGTGCGCGCCAGCCAGCTCGGCCAGCCCGCGTCCCGCGTCGAAGCCCGACAACAGCCGCCGGTCCTCGTCCTCGCTCCAGGGCTCGCCCGTCTTCGCCGGCAACTGCTGCTTGCGCCGCTCGAAGCGCTCGGCGCGCTCCAGCGCCTCGGCCGCCGCATACAGCGCGCGCACGGTCGGCGCGCGCTGGTACACGCTGTCGGCCGGGAACACTTCGCCCGTCTCCGGATCGACGCCGTTGGCCAGCGAGCGGACCACGCTCAATGCTTCCGCCTGATTCATCGTACTCACCTCCTTTCCTCCTTGTTCAACGTGCCTGGGCCGCAGGAGATGACAAGCACCGCACCTGCTGTGAAAATTCCCGCGGGGAGGAGAAGCCGCGCGATGCGCGATGTCCTGTCGATGAAATGGTTCGGCCAGTTCGGCCGCACCGGCAACCAGTTCTTCCAGTACATGTTCCTGCGCCTGCACGCGGATGAGCATGGACTGGAGCTGCTACTGCCGCCGTGGGACGTCGCGCCCATGTTCGATGCGCGGCATCGGGCGCCTCCGCCGGACCTTGGCCTGCCCGTCGTTTTCGAGCGGCGCGACCAAGCTCGCCGCTCGCACCCGCCGACCAAGGTCCTGCGCAACGTGGACGTGCTGGGGTACTTCCAGTACCACATGAGCTACTACCGTCCGATGCAGGCGCGCATCCGGAAAATCTTCTCGCTCTCCCGCCCGGCCAAAACGAGGTTCCTGCCGGCCATCCAGGCCTGGCGCCCGCCCGGCGTCCTGGTCGGCCTGCACCTGCGCCAGTCGGACTATGGCTGGGGCATCTTCTATCGCACGCCGGTGGCCTGGTACCTCGACTGGCTTGCGCAGAACTGGGCGAAGCTACCCGAGCCGAAGCATCTGTTCGTGGCCAGCGACGACCCCGCCGCCGCCGCGCCGTTTTCCGCGTACCGGCCGATCGTGGCACCCTCGCTGCCGGGCACCCCCTCCTGGTTTCCCGATTTCTACGGGCTCGCGCACTGCGACCTGCTGCTCATGCCGAACAGCACGTTTTCGTTCGCCGCGGCTCTCATCGGCAATCCGCGCATGAAGGTGCTGCGATCCGATCCGGACGTCAGCGCATTCCGGCCGATCGATGTGTGGGACTGCGATCCCTTGCGCAAGGATTTTCGCTACCAGGATCACCCGGAGCGCACCGAGTTGTGGCTGCGCAATGCCGGCACGACCGTGCCGGCGCCGGGCTCACTCTTCGCGCAATACCTTACTCAGTCTTTGCGCTCGGACTGGTGACGGCGCGCGCCACGTCGAACGAGAATCCGCGCCCGAGGATGAAGCGCATGCGCTTCGCGCGCTCTTCGCGCGTGGTCGCGGGCTCGCGATACTTGCGCGCCACGATTTCCCTGGCCTTCTGCAGGTCGTCCTCGGACGACGAGAAGCGCGCGACCAGGTCGTCAGGCACGCCCTTCGACTTCAGGTCCTGCCGGATCCTTGTGGCGCCGTACTTGCGCGAGAGCTTCCGCGCACGCTCTTCAGCATAGCGCTCCTCGGAGAGAAGTTTCTTCTGTTTTAGTCCCGAGATCAGCGTCTGCAGCTCTTCGGACGATCCCGCGTGAGGCGAGAGCTTGCCTTCCAGTTCGCTCCGGGTGTGCTCCCGGCGCGCGAGCAGCCGTAATGCTCGCGTCCGGAGCTCCACCACATTGTCCGGCTGCTCTTTCTCAGCCACGCTTGCGCGTAGGCAGCCGCTCGACCTTGCCGTCGTCTTCGGCCGCTTCTTCGGCGGCCGGCTGCCCGGCGGGCTTCTGCACACCGGCCTTCTCGCGGATCTTCAGCTCGATTTCCTTCGCGACCGCCGGATTCTCCTTGAGGAAGTCGCGCGAGTTGTCCTTGCCCTGGCCGAGCCGGTCCTCGTTGTAGATGTACCAGGCGCCCGACTTCTCCAGCACGCCGTGGGCGACGCCCTGCTCGAGCACCTCGCCCTCCCAGGAGATGCCCTCGCCGTACATGATGTCGAACTCCGCGTTGCGAAACGGCGGCGCGACCTTGTTCTTGACCACCTTGACGCGGGTCTCCGAGCCGACCACCTCGTCGCCCTTCTTGATCGCGCCGATGCGCCGGATGTCCATGCGCACGGAGGCGTAGAACTTGAGCGCATTGCCGCCGGTGGTGGTCTCGGGGTTGCCGTACATCACGCCGATCTTCATGCGGATCTGGTTGATGAAGATGACCAGGGTATTGGTGCGCTTGATGTTGCCGGTGAGCTTGCGCAGCGCCTGGCTCATGAGGCGGGCCTGCAGGCCGGGCAGCTGGTCGCCCATCTCGCCTTCGATCTCCGCCTTCGGCACCAGCGCGGCGACCGAGTCGACGACGATGAGGTCGACCGAGCCCGAGCGCACCAGCATGTCGGCGATCTCGAGCGCCTGCTCGCCGGTGTCCGGCTGCGAGATCAGCAGGTCCTCGGTCTTCACGCCGAGCTTGGCGGCGTAGCTGATGTCGAGCGCGTTTTCCGCGTCGATGAAGGCGGCGGTGCCGCCCGCTTTCTGGATCTCCGCGACGACCTGCAGCGTCAGCGTGGTCTTGCCGGAGGACTCCGGCCCGTAGATCTCGACCACCCGGCCGCGCGGCAGGCCGCCCACGCCCAGCGCCAGGTCGAGGCCCAGCGACCCCGTCGAGACCACCTCGATGTCCTTCACCGCCTCGGCGTCCATCTTCATGATGGAGCCCTTGCCGTACTGCTTCTCGATCTGCGCCAGGGCTGCCGCCAGCGCCTTCTGCTTGTTGTCGTCCATGCCTGTACCTCTTTTTATGGTTGTCGGCATCTACGGCGGATCCCGGCCTCGGTGGGAGGGCGGTTCCGGGCCGGCACCGGATACTGTATAAACGTCCATATCATGCCGCCGTTGACCGGGGCTGTCAAACCGCCCCTCAGGCCGTCCGGACCCGCCGTCGAATGTGATGTATTTCACACTCGGGGATGACAATTCCTCACACTCGATCAGCGACGGCATAAAGCTTCGCTGCATCAGAAGTTTGCGCAAATCCAGATCGCGAAATGCTACGCAGATTCTTCTTGATTAGAGCGTCGCAATTCCACGACAATCCATGCAACTTTTAGGGGGGTTGTCGATGGATAACAAAAAATTGAACGACGCTAACGTCGTTCCGACCGAATTTGCCCAATCGCTGGTCGCCGCTGAGCCCATGGCTCCGATGACCGAACCGCTGCCGCAGCCCGAGCTGCCGCAGGCGGAACAGGCGCCGAAAAAGAAGATTGCCAAGGTTCGCCGTCCCGGCGAAGTCGATACCGACGAAGAATCTGCTGAAGAAGGCGGCGATACGAGCGGCGCTGCCGGCACGTCCGGCGACGACTCGTCGCAACTCCTCGCGCAAGCGCAGCAGCAGCCGCAAGCGGGCGCCAAGCCCGAGGGCGAAAAGCCCGCGGCCGAAGGCGCGGATGCGGACAAAGCCAAGGGGGCCGAAGCCGGCGCCGAGGGCGCCGAAGCCATGTCTCCCGCAGTGGTGGGCGGCGGCGCTGCCGCGGCCGGCCTGGCGGCGGCTGGCGGTGGTGGCGGCGGCGGCGGTGCTGCAGCGGGGGCGGTCGTCGTCTCCAGCAGCGTGCCTGCGGCTTCCGTTTCCTCCGGCGGCGGTTTCGCCGGCATCGTCGCGGACGGTTACATCAAGAACGCGCAACTCTTCATCGACAAGAACGGCAACGGCAAGCCGGATGCCGGCGAAGAAGCGAAAGATGCGGCCGGCAACAACATCTTCACCGACGCCAACGGCAATTTCTCGCTCACCTCGACGCCGACCGGCACGATCATGGCCGTCGGCGGCACCAACATCGACACCGGCCTGGCCAATACGGTCATCCTCAAGGCGCCGGCCGGCTCGACCGTCATCAACCCGCTCACCACGGTCCTGCAGGAGTACATCGAGACCAAGGGCGTGACCCTTGCGCAGGCGCAGGCGGACGTCAAGGCGGCCCTCGGCCTGCCCGCCGGCCTCGATCTCACGACCTACGACCCGCTGGGCGAAGCGCCCACAGACGCGAACGCGCTCGCAGCGCAGAAAGCTGCGGCGCAGATCGCAGCGATCCTGACGCTGGCCGAAGGCGACACCGCCGGCGCCGGCGCGACGATGCTCGACAACCTCATCGGCGCGCTCGACCCCAATACCCCGATCGATCTCACCGACACGGCGACCATCGCCGACCTGGCCAGCGGCCTGGGCCTGGAACCGACCACGCTGACCCAGATCGAGAACATCAACACGGCAATCAACAGCGCGACCACGCTTGCCACCGACGGCGCGGGCTCGCTCTCCGACGTGCAGGAAGTGTTCCTGAACACCACCGACGATGCGCCGGTGTTCCTGTCCGGCATGACCGGCACCCACGCGGTGCTGGAAAACGCGGGTGGACCAGAGGTGGTCTATACGGCGAAGGCGACCGACCCCGAGGGTGGCACGGTCACCTATAGCCTCAGCGACGACGCGGGCGGCCTGTTCGTCATCGACTCGGTGACCGGCGAGGTCTCGACCAACGATTCGCTCGACTTCGAAACGCAATCGAGCCACGTGATCCAGGTCACGGCGTCCGACGGCACGCTCAGCACGACGCAGAGCGTCACCATCATGGTCGGCAACCAGAACGAGGCGCCGTCGATTACGTCCGGCACCACGGGCTCGGTCCTGGAGAACGGCGAAGCGGGCTTCGACGTCGTTTACACGGCGACCGCAACCGATCCGGATGCCGATGCCGCGCTGACCTTCAGCCTGAGCAGCAACCCGGACAATGCGTTCAGCATCAATGCGCAAACTGGCGAAGTAACGGCGCTGTCGTCCTTCGACTACGAATCGCGCAGCGAATTCCAGATCCAGATTTCCGTAACCGACGGCGTCAATCCGGCGGCGACGCAGGACGTCACCATTTTTGTCCAGGACGAAAACGAGCCGGTCGCGTTCACCTCGAATGACACCACCACGCCGCTCCTCGAGAACAGCGAGACGGGCAATGTGGTCTATACCGCGGCGGCGGCCGATCCGGAGTCCGGCAGCGGTTCGATCCTCTACTCCCTGGATAACGATGCCGAGGGCCGGTTCGCGATCGACGGTTCCACGGGCGTCGTCACGAATATCCGCGACGACTTCAACTTCGAGACCGCCAGCAGCTACGACATCGTGATCAAGGCCACCGATGGCGTGACTGAAGCCACGAAGACCGTCACGATCCAGGTCGGCGACGTGGCCGAGGCGCCGTTCTTCCCGAATACCGACGCCGTCGAATTCACCTCCATCTTCGAGAACAATGCGGCCGGCGCGTTCATCTTCGACGCCCACGTCATCGACGAAGACACGGCCCACGGCGACGTCATCACCTACAGCCTCGTCGACGATTTCGGCGGCAAGTTCGCCATCGACGGCGAAGGTCGCATCACCGCGACGCGCGGGCTCGATTACGAGGACGCCACCAACTACTCGATCGAGGTCCACGCGAACGACTCCACGGGCCGCGCGGCCACGAAGACGGTCGCCCTGCTGATCGACAACGTTCCCGAGGCGATGGGATTCCAGAGCGAGCCCACCGGCACGATCCTCGAGAACAAGGGCATCGGAAGCCCGCTTTCGTACGTGGCGAATGCCACCGGCGATGGCGTCGGCGATGTCACTTACACGCTGGTCGATGGAGGCGACGACAATGCCTTCTTCGAAATCAACAGTTCGACGGGCCAGCTTACGGCCGCGTCCGATTTCAACTTCGAAGAGCGTTCCACCTACCAGGTGGAAGTCCAGGCGACCGATGGCGTGCAGACCACCACGCAGGTCGTCACCATTTCGGTCCTCGACAAGGACGAAGCGCCCGAATTCACCGGCGATAGCGCGACCCTGACGGTCGACAACGTCCCGGAGAATATTGCCGTTCCGGTGTTCAGCCTTGCCGGCGTCACAGATCCGGAAGGCGACGCGATCAGCTTCCGGCTGGAAGGCGTGGATGCCGCGTACTTCAACATTGGAGAGGACGGCAACGTTTCGTACAACGGTGGCGGTGACTACGAGACGCACAGCGCGCTCAACGTGGACGTCGTGGCCTCCGATGGAACCAACGAAACGCTGCATTCGCTCACCATCAACCTGGCGGACATGAACGATGCGCCGGTCTTCACCACCGGCGCCAGCGGCGAGGTGATCGAGAACGCCGCTCCCGGCACGACGGTGTTCGACGTGAACGCCATGGACCCGGACGGCAGCTCCATCACCTTCAGCATGGCGGGCGAGTTCGGCTTCTCCATCGACTCCAACACCGGGGTCATCACGACCGGCGACCATCAGTTCAATTTCGAGACCGACCCGAGCACCGTCGAGCTGTTCGTCACGGCGGCGGACGCCACCGGCGCCACGTCGTACCAGACGGTGACGATGCACCTCGGCAACGCCAACGACGCACCCAGCTTCGGCGAACAGGGCCACGAAGCCACGGTGTTCGAAAACGAGCCGGGCCCGAGAACCATCGCCACCTTCGCCGCGACGGACGAGGACGGCGACGCCCTCACCTACACGCTGTCGGGCGAGGATTCGACCAGCTTCCATATGGCCTCGGACGGGGGACTCGTCACCGACGCCCCGTTCAATTACGAGTTCCGGTCCACAATGAACGTGACCGTCAATGCGCACGACGCCTCGGGCGCCAATGCGCAGCATGTCCTCACGGTCAACGTGACGGACGTGGACGAGGCGCCGATATTCCTCGAGTCCCCGACAGCGACGACGCAGTTCGCGGAAAACGAGACCGGTTCGGTCTACACGATCAGCGCCTTCGATCCGGACCATGCGAGCGACGTCACCTTCTCGCTCATCTCGGGCGATGAGCGCTTCTCGATTGATGGCGCCACCGGCGAAGTCAGCCTGAACGCGCCGCTCGACTATGAAAGCGCGCCGGACCTGACGGGCGATCACCCGGGTCACTACGACCTGGTCATCCGCGCGAACGACGGCGCAGGCAATTTCACTGATCAAATGCTCACGGTGTACGTCGGCGACGAACAAGAGTCGCCGCAGTTCTCGTCGCACACCCTGACGATCAACGTCACCGAAAACGACGGGCCAGGCACGATCATCTCTGACGGCGAAGGTGTGAGCGACCCGGACATCGGCGACACGCTGAGCTTCCACATTAGCGGCCCGGAATCGGCCGGATTCGAGATCAACTCGACCACCGGCGAGCTATCGATCGCTTCCACGCTGTCGGCCGACGTGGATGACATGCGCGAATTCGGCATCACGGTCACGGATTCCGACGGCAACCAGGACATCCAGCTGGTCACGGTGCACATCGCGAACTCCCCTGCCTTGTGGACGAGCGGAACGACGACCGAAGTCGACGAGAACGTCACGGGCGTACAGGTTTACGACGCCGAGCTCTCGTTCGATGGCGGCGCCGACCCGGAAGATACTGTCTTCACGCTCCTGCCCGGTAGCGACGGGTTTTCGATCGATGCCGAAACAGGGGTCGTCACCGTTACGACCGGATTCGATCGCGAGTTGGTCAGCCAGGCGCAATTCACGGTCCAGGCGGCCAGCGCAAGCAGCGCATACGCGCCGATCACCCGGACGGTGACAGTCGCCATCGGCGACGAGAATGAGTACGCGCCGAGCTTCGTCGATGGTTCGTCTCGCGTGATGCACTTCACCGAGACTGACCAGTACGGCGAGGTCATGGGGATCATCTCCAGCACCGACCAGGATGCGACGGCGCAGTTGACCTACACGCTGTCCGGCGACTTCTATCAGAGCTTCGCCCTGCGGGATCCCGAGGGCGGTCCAGCGCACCACAAGGAGCTCGTGCTCAATAGCGGCCAGGCAGACGCGGACATGCACGGCGAGTACCACCTGACCGTGGGAATCTCCGACGGCTCGCACGCAACGGTCTATCAGACTGTCACGGTCGTGATCGACAACATCGACGACGAGGCGCCGCAGTTCGTAACGGGCAGCACCAGCTTCGTCGTCGAGGAGAACACCAGCCTCGGCACGGTGGTGTACTCGCCGAACGCGCAAGACGTCGATAGCGAAGGCCCGCTGACCTACAGCATCGTAGAAGGTTCGACGGCCTTCGGAATCGATGCCGAGACCGGGAACGTCACTGTCGCCGCCTGGCTGGACGCCGAAAATCCGTCCCAGGGCAGCTACAACTTCACGATCAATGTGACGGACGGTCTGGGCCATTCCAACCAGCAGGCCGTGCACATCGATGTCGGCAACGTCAACGACAACACGCCGTACCTCACGACGGGCGACATCTGGCACTTCAACGAGCACTCCAATGCGAGCCTGCCTGTGGCGGACATCGGAGCAACCGACGGGGATCACCAGAACGACCTGACCTTCAGCCTCAATCCCACGGTCGGCGACGCCGAGATGTTCTCCATCGATCCGGCCACTGGCGAGCTTTACATTGATGATCCGGCTCACTATCCGTGGCAGTCCGCATACCACGTCCAGGTCATGGTGAACGATGGTGCCGGCGCAACGCATGCCGCAACCCAGAACGTCACGCTGCACGTGGATCCGGTGGCCGAGGCGATGGCAGTGATGCCCACGGAAACCGGCGACTCTTCGGGAGATGTCTACCTGTGGCAGCACGACGCGCACCTCGCGCCTGCCGAGGCATGGATACCCGATACCGCCGACTACATCGAGGTCGCGGGAGACTCCTCGCTGGTCGGCCAGGGTGGTGTCGGCGTATCCATCGACGGATTCAATTACGTCGCAGTCCTGTCGAGCTTCGGCATGATGACCATCGACATGGACATGGGCAACGACCCGGCAACCGTGTTTTCGAGTCTGGAAAACATGCAGTCCGCCGCCACGCAGGTCGTCGACTTCTGGTGGAGCAACAACGGGAATCATGATGCAATCGTCGGATTCCAGTTCGGCGGCGACACCTACATCTGGACCGACCATGACGGCCCGGGTGCAGGGGAACCTTCCTACGTCAAGATCATGGGTGCCGACGTGACGCAGCTTCGCTACGACGCACTCGACCACTCACGCCTGACGGTGCAGACGGAGGCCGACTTGGTCGCGGTGATGCCGAGCGATCCGGAAGTACCCTCGGAAGTCGCCGATGCGGGCGCCTACGACTGGCGCTTCGCGCCGGGGGCGGACTACATCGCAGTCGATGAGGGTTCGTCGGTCGCAGGGGCGAGGTCTATGTGGATCACATCCCTGGATGGTTTCACGGTCGAGACGCCCTTCCAGGCGTTCATCGACGCCCACGGCATGATCGACGTCGACGAGACCGGCAACCAGTTCGTCGATGACGTTATTACCGGATCGAACCTGGATCACGGGCTTGATGCAGTGGTGGCGATCGCGGACCAGCTGCTCGGCCAGAACGAGATCGCGGCGTTCCATTTCGATGACGGCAACAGCTACGTAGTCACCGATACGGACGGCGTGAACGACCAGGTCCTCGCAGGTGTCATCCTGCAGAACATGGAAGTGACTGCAGTGACGCTTTCAACCATCGATCCGAACCAGCTGTGGCTCCAACAGGAGCACGTGGTCTAAGTCTGGCTTTTCCAATCCAGGCCGGCGGCACTCCCGCCTTTCCAGCACATTGGGATCCTAAGCTTAGAATTCCACGTGGACAAGTTGTCGCG
>JADMIO011432766.1_pt1 | contig 50584 bp, 68 predicted proteins | sample 8958161 | NCBI WGS metagenome assembly JADMIO01 (sample SAMN16585339, study PRJNA669376) | soil metagenome | isolation source: Crop rotation soil | place: USA: Cullars Rotation, Alabama | collected 2011 | reverse complement strand
GCCGCGACTTCAAGTCACGTGAATTCCAAGCTTCGGATCCCACTGTGCTGGAAAGTCTGCCACCATTTGCGCGCTGATTTGCTCCACGGTGGCGCGAATTGCAAGCCTTGGGGTGAGATCGCCCGGAGTTGCTCGCTGTCGCGTGCGCGCTCCAGCTCGGCTCAACGTCTGGGATTGAATGGCGCTTGCGGCGCGATGCCTGTCAAGCCTGCAGATTCACGGTTGCGGCGGCGGAATCACTTGCGCGCGTTTTTTCGCTGCTCTGGCAAGTCCCGCTTTCCGCGCGATTTCTTGGCGACGCTCAGGTGTGAGCTTAGCGCCACGCGCAAGACCGCCCTTCCGGCCTAGGGAAACTGCGGCGCGATTTTTATTCATGCGTAAGACGTTGGGGCTTAGCTTAGCGCAAAGCAAGCGTGAAATATACTTGCTTCTTAGCGGTAAGCTGACACCGTGAAGCCAACGAACCGGAGGAATTAGCCCGAGGTTCGCCCTTGCGACAAATGAAAGAAATTATCGCCTTCTTTGTCTGGAATCCGGCCACGCGCCGTTTTGAGGTGGAGGTTGGAGCGTATGTCGTAGCGCAGTTGCGCACACTCGCGGAGGTAAAGGCCTTTTGCGTGATGCACAATGACCGCTTGCTCGGCGGTGAAATTAACTCCTAACCCCAACCCTTGCACGCCATGAAAACCCTGCTTAATCCGGAGGCTGAACGCTGCGCCAATCAAATTGCGGCCGTGATCCATGACAAAACATCACGCCAAAAAACATCTTTCCCGGTTCTAGTCCGCCGGGAAGCGAAATCCCCCGCCCGCGTCAAAGTGAAGCGTGGTGCGCGGCGGGGGACTAGCTTCACCAACCCTTACGAACATGCGCTTTTTTGATGCTGAGCTGCAGAGGCCGAAAGGCCCCGTGATTGTCCGCGTCGGTTTCACCGTCGAGCGTTCCGCAGAAACCGGGTTCCAGCCGGAAGTCACCTTGCAATGCGTCGAGCCGGACCTCACCACTACGCCCGAGGAAGACGAATCGCTCCGGGACCAGGCTTACGCCTACCATCTGAAACAATGACCACCAATAACCCCATGCGCTGGTATTACACGGTGGCCGGAGGCCATACGCATGTCCGCGTCTTCATGAACGGCGCGAAATGTGGCGACTTGTGCTTCCGTAACGAGGAGTTCGCCGAACTAAAGCAGGCCAAGAGCACTTGGGAACTGACCAACTTTATCGAGGAAACCCCGAACGAAAAGGAAATATGAAATACCTCTCCTGCTACTTGGCCGGCTTGGCCACGATCCCCGTTGGCGTGCTCATTTGGGGCGCTTGGTTTGACTGGCGACTGAAACGCCGGTTTCCCGAGCACCACCGCAACGGCAAGCGCCGGCATTTCCCGGAGTATTTGGACCGATGAGCTTTCAAACCAAACTCGGGGACCTCGTTCGGCCATGCTGGCCGGCTCAGCGCGTGAATCAAAACCGCGCCTTCCCGCCCAACGTGGCCGCCTACTTGGGCAGTGTCTTCACGGTTGATGCCGTCACCACGAACGCCGTTCGCATCGGCGGCTGCGTCTGGATTAAAAGCTGGATTCGAGTTTCCCCATGAAAGTCGAATGGTACAGCCAAGCCGATTACCTCACCGCGCGCGGGAAGGATTGCACGGTGACACTGGAAGCGCGTCCCCACTACTGCGACCGCGGGAATTTCATCGCGAAACTTCACCCCGTCGGGAGATTTGCCTTGGAGATTGACGGGGCGGATATGTGGCCGAGGTACTACTTCGACCAGGCGCGCGCGAAACTGGAAATCGAGGCGTGGTTGGAGAAACGGGGGCAAATCCCATGAACCTGCAAGACATGGTGGGCGGGTGGGCGACTTTTGGGTTTTCCCCGCGGGAAACGGTGAGGGAACTCGTCGCGATTCATCTCCGGGCGGCTTGTGCCAAGGGCCGGGGGAATCGGGCGAGACGGAGGATGAAGCGAATTCAGAACGGCCGGCGCGATTGATCCTCGGCCAGCTCGTCGCATCGCTCGTTGTCAGGGTCGCCCGCGTGCCCGCGCACCCATTCAAAGCTGATTTCGTGAGGCTGCGCTAGTTCCCGGTATTGCTGCACCATCGGCCAGACGTTCGGATGCTTGGCCCGATGTTTTTCTTTCTTGAACGCGTCGGGCCTGCACCAAGCGAGGGCGGTCTTGCTGTCGGAGCGCAGCAGGATTTTGCACGGCTCCTTGACGCTGGCGAGCGCAGCCAGAATCGCTTGAAATTCCATCCGGTTGTTCGTTGTCTTTGGCTCGGCGCCGCAGATTTCTTTTACGCTCGTACCGTAACGCAATATCGCCGCCCAGCCCCCGCGCCCCGGATTTGGATGGCAGGCTCCGTCGGTTGTGATGGTGATGGATTTCATTTTATGAGGCGCAACGCGCCGACTGTAGAAAGTTCAAGGTGTCCCGCCACCCTCGTGAGCATAGCAAGCCCCATCAATGGGAGCCTGCTATGCCCGTAAAGGCAGCCCGGTCCGCAATCACGCTGCGGACTACGCTCGCCAATCCCTCCCATCCTCGCGCCACGTTGCCCCTCATGCGCTTGGCTGGTTCTCGTAGCCTGATGGGTGCATTACCCTCCGCCGCAGGCAAAGGACTGGCTGAATCCTGCGGGTTCGCTGGGTGGCTTTTGTCCCAGAGACGGTCGAGTGCCCTGGTCCGCACCTTCGCCGGTTAAATCGGCCGCGTTCTGTTCGGGCCGCCGGGTACACGTTCCGTTCGTCTAGCCAGTGAACGAAAAAGCCCGTCACCGGGACAGCGGCAACGGGCTCTTTTGAATCTGCGCGGGCACCGGCCCCCGCAAAAATGAAAGTGTCTGCAACCGTCTGTCCACGGCGATAAAGAACTGTTCCTGAAAATCTGCCCAAACCCTCCCCGTCAATCACAAAAGCGGCAGTTGGGGGTCCAAATCACCCGAAGGGGCCGCATTTCGACGATAAGCCGCCTGTTTTTCGCGCAGCGCCGTCCGCTCGTTTTCGACCTCGGACGCGCGTCTGGTCAAAAGTTCCGTCAAGCTAGGGGTGTTTTGCGCCGACTTGGACCACAACGAGGCGATAACGGCGCCGAGGGTTTTCGCTTCAATCTGGATTTCCTCGCTATTCACCCCCACGTAGCGGTCGATCGTCGCGCAGAAGTACGGCCAGAACTCCTTGATTTTACCTTCTTTCTGGTATTTCGCGACGGCGTCCAAAGGGGTGATGATATGCTTCCCGAGGGATTCCCCATCGAGGAGCCAACCCCGCCGCCAAAGGGCGAAGATCATGCGCTCCACATAGATACGCGCCTGCTCGCGCCGTTTTTCCTGCTTGGCTGGATCGCCTGCCCAAGTCCAGTCGATCCGCTTGGCGAGCTGGAAGCGGAGCCAGCGGTCGAAGCGTTCCAGCCGTTCGCCGGCTGGCCGGTCGGCGGGCGGAAAGGTTGGCTCCTCCTCCCGCGCGTCCAGGAATTGGCCGAGAACGTCCATTCAGGTGAAAAGCCCCATCTGCTCGGTGCGCTTGTCCGCGAGGCGCACGTATTCGGGGTTGAGTTCAATCAGGATGGAGTTCCGCCCTTCCTGCTCGGATACCTCGCCGGTCGTGCCGCTGCCGCCAAAAGGGTCCAGTACTGTGCCGCCCACTGGGCAGCCTGCCAAGATGCAGGGCCGAATGAGCGCGGGCGGGAACGTGGCAAAATGCGCCTGCCGGTATTGCGCCGGTGCCACGGTCCACACGCTCCGCTTGTTCCGCATCCCGCTACATTGCTCCTCCTTGTCCATCTGGCCCCAGCGGTCATTGAAGCCGTCGTGTCGCCGGGAGTGGCCGCGCTGTTTGTCTGCAACTCGTCCTTCGCCGTTTTGCGTCGATTCCGCGTGCTTCCCGTTGACCGATTTGGGCACAAATCCGTCCGCCGCGCGAGGGTCCGCATAGATCGCCGGTTCCTTGATCGCGTCCGCGTCGTGGTAGTAGTTCGCGGCTTTGGTCAGGTGAAAAATGTATTCGTGCGAGCGGGTGCAACGGTCGGTGACGCTCTCCGGCATGCAGTTCGGCTTCGCCCAAATGATGTCTTCGCGGAGCCACCAGCCGTCCGCCTGCAGGGCGAATGCGACACGCCACGGGATACCCACCAGGTCCTTGTGCTTCAATCCGAATGCTCGGGCGTTGCGGTGGGCGACCGGACCGGTCCTCGCTTCGGGACTGGATTCGTCCTGTCTGCCCCCAAGTTCCTTCGTGGATCGCCCACGGTGCGCACTGTCATCGCCCTTGCCGCCCTTTCCCCCCGCGAGCGTTTCGGCTGGCATGAGTGTGCCGCCACGCTGGGCCGCGTAGGAATCTCCGAGGTTTAGCCATAGGCTGCCGTCTTTTTGCAGCACGCGGCGAATCTCACGGAATACCTGGACCAGGCCCTCAACATAGGCATCGGGCGTGGGTTCCTGTCCGATCTGTGCGGCGTGGCCGTAGTCCCGCAGTCCCCAGTAGGGCGGCGAAGTGACGCAGCAATTCACGCTCTCATCGGGCACGGTTTTCAGCACTTCGCGGCAATCGCCTGCGAGAATTTTGACGGCCATTTACTCAGCCTCCTCGATTTCGACCGGCCGCTCCACGGGCTTATGTGGCGGAATCTCATAGAAGATTGCCCCGGGGATCGCCGCCGCACCCTTCTTGCCCGCTTTGGTCGCCTGTTCCGCCTCCTCGGGCGTCATGCCTGAATGACATTCCTTCACTGTGCAGCCGGGATGAAGGTTGAGGGCGCCGAAGATGGCTTCGCCTGCAGATGATGCGTTGCGTTGCAAACGCGAGCCGTCGCTCATCACGATGCGGTAAACGGTATTCATGGCAGTTTCGCGCAGTCGACCGAATTGATCTGGGTGCGATTGGCGTAGATCGGGACGATCTTGGGGGTCACGCCCGCTTCGATTTGCGCGAGGGTCAGTTCGGCGTGGGTGCGACAGATGTCAGCGATCACGCGCAGGCATTCGTCGGTGGGGGACTCGACAGCATCGCGATCCCCTGGAGTGTTCGGCATTTTGTTCGGAGTCATGCGGCGGAGGATTCAGAGCATACACCCGAAGGCAAGCATATTTTATTTTATTTGGCTTGCGCTCCGCGACATTCGCTGTTCTCTCTGCAGCTAGATGAAAAAAGAACGTCTCGTAAACACCGCGGTTACGCTGCCGAAGCCGCTTCTGAAACAGGCCGTCGAGCGCGCCGAAAAACAATTCGGGGAGCGCCGCACCTTTTCCCGCTACGTGCGGAAACTGATCACCGCTGACCTCGCTTTGGAGAAATAACTATGTATGCCGTCCAAACATCCGTCTCCGTCGAGAAGTCGCGCGGAGAGTTGGAGCGCATCCTCGCAAAATACGGGGCGAGCGCCTTCGGCTACATGAGTGACCCGACGCGCGCCATGGTCGCCTTTAAAGCCCACGGGAAAAGCGTGAAGTTTGTTCTTCCACTGGCGCAGCAAAGCGAGTTCGCGAAGGACAAGCGCGGCAGTCGCCGGTCGAGCGGGGCCATGCTGAAAGCCGTGGAGCAGGCGAACCGTGCCCGCTGGCGCGCGCTGAATCTTTGCGTTAAAGCCAAATTGGAGGCCGTCGAGTGCGGCATCACAAGTTTCGAGCAGGAATTCCTGGCCCACTTTGTTTTGCCGAACGGCGAGACGATGGGCGACTACGCCATCCCCATGATCGAGGAAGCCACCAAATCCGGCAAAATGCCACAACTGGCCCTGATGGGCTGAAAATCCTATGAGCACCGAAGCACCGATTGAAACCTCCGCGACGCCGGTCGAACCCTCACCCGCTCCCACGCCACCCATTGCTGGCGGCAAACCAGCGTCAGCCCTCATTCCCGTCGCTGCGAACGGGGTGGAATTGAAAAGCATGGCCGACATCTTTCTTTTCGCGAAAGCGGTGATGGACTCGCAGATGGCACCCAAAGGATTTGATACGCCCCAGAAAATCCTCGTGGCGATTCAAATGGGTATGGAGCTTGGCCTTTCTCCAATGGCGTCTTTGAGTAACATTGCGGTGATTAATGGCCGTCCAACTCTTTGGGGCGACGCGGTACCTGGAGTGTGCAACGCCTCGGGAAAAGTCGAAGATTACAAGGATGAACAAATCGGGGCTGACGAATCTTACGGGTATCGCGTCACCATCAAGCGGCGCGACCGTTCCGAACCCGTTAGCCGTGTGTTCACCGTAGCCATGGCAAAAAAGGCTGGGTTATGGGGGAAACAGGGGCCGTGGACTCAATACCCCGAGCGCATGCTTCTCATGCGCGCCAGAACTTATGCTTACCGGGATTGTTTTCCCGAGGCGCTTCGGGGTATTTCGACTTATGAGGAAGCGCGGGATCATCCCGAAGCTATGACTAATGTGACGCCGAAACTCTCTGAAATTGACGCTCCTTCAAATGACGCGCCCAAGAACACCTGATGCCGAGCTTCATTATTTGCTCGCCCGAACGAAGCGCACCCGGAAGGGCTGCAAGGAATGGTTGGGCAGCAAAATGAAAGACGGCTACGGCACGGTCGGTTTTCAAGGCAGAACGTGGCTTTGCCACCGACTCGTGAAAACGCTCTCCGACGGGCCGGTTCATCGCAGCCTCGAAGTAATGCACATCTGCGACAATCCAGCCTGCTTGAATCTAGATCATTTGGTTGTCGGGAGCCATTCCGACAACATGCGAGACATGATCCTTAAAGGCCGTGACTCTAAGGCGAAAATAACCGGCGCTGACGCCACCGAAATCCGCGAGAGATACGCCGCTGGAGAAACTCAACGCGACATCAGTTTGAGTTTCGGAATCACGGAAAGCAACGTGGGCTATATCACGCGCGGGCTGACCTGGAGGCATACCGCATGAACTTCGGCATTATCGACGGCGAGCCCTCCGCCGAGTATCACGCGAGCGATGCAGTCGGGAGCCACAAGCTCCAGGATTTGTCGCCCTACCCCGTCCTCTTTTACCGGCGCTGGGTCGAGAAATCCATTCCGCCCGAGGCGCAGACGCCAGCTCTGGCCTTCGGGCAGTATTTTCACACGCTCGCCTTGGAGGGGGAGGATGCGATCAAAGACCGCTATATCGCGACCCCGAACTTCGACAGACGGACCACGGCCGGCAAAGAGGGCTACGCGAAGTTTCTGGAGGAGTCGGCCATGAAAACCATCGTTCACCCCGACGACATTTCGCTCGCGTGGCGGATGGTGAAGTCCATCCGCGCGAAGCCCTCCGCCGTCGCAATCCTTTCCCGTGGCCGCCCCGAGGTGACATTCCGCAAGAAGATGGAGCACTTCGCGATCCAAGTGCGGGCTGATTGGTTTGACGACGCGCAGAAGGATTCTCCGCTGATCGTCGACCTGAAATCTGTCGAATCCCTCGGCGCCTTCGACAAACAGTTTTTCAATTACGATTACTACAAACAGGCGGCATTCTATCGACTAGTCGTAGCAGCCGTGATGGGGCTGGAGACATTTCAGCCGCAATTCCTCTATATCGTCGTCGAGAAGAACGAACCCTTTCAATGCGCGATCCGTGTCCCTGATGCGGAATCGCTCGCCATCGGTACGAAGGAAGTGATGGCGGAACTCACGAAACTGAAAAACTGCTATGCGTCGGGCGAGTGGCCCGGCGAACCGGACGAGGCGCGCCCCATCTCGCTCCCGGAATTTAAGGTGCGGGCATCCCTATGACCATCCATCCCAACGACGAAATCTCCTCATTCCAGCTGGCGCTCGCCGTCACGCGCGGCGAAGCGATCTGGATGATTCCAACCCCGCGCGGCTACATGCGCTGCAATTCACTTCGGCCCGGGGATTTCCTTTGCTCGCTGTCGGGCGCGGTTGTCATGGTGGCGATCAATTCGTCCAAGCTCGGGCGAACGGTGATCCGCTGGCGCGACGGCGTTGAAACTTCCGAACCGCACGAAAGCCTTGTTCGCGGCGGCTGGGCCTTTATCGGCCACGGCAAGCGGCGCAGGTTGTGGAAATACCTGCCGCAGTGGGCACAGCAACTGGTCGGGGAATTCTCGCGGCCATGAGCGACAATCCCCCCTCTAGTGCGCCGCCCCTTCCCCCGGCTTGGGCTGTGGAAGCTGCCCGACGGATTCGATTGGAGATCAATGAGTCGTTTGTGACGCAAGGAGCGGTCGGCGTTACCGCCAGAATCTTGCCCGAATCTGACGCCTTCATAGCTGAAATTATCGCCCGTCTTGCCCCCACCAAACATGAGCACCGTACCTGAATTGAAACAGCCCGTGACAATCGAGCCGTGTCCGCGAGGTGGCATTGCCATCGTGAACGCAGACGGAACACTCCCGCATCTCGACACCCTTCTTGCCAAGCTCAACGCCCCCGTAGCCGCCGCGCCGGTAGCGCCGGAACTGACAGAACTCTTGGAGGTGTTTTGCGAAGCCGCTCTGGCGCTAGAAACGCTCTACCATTCGGACAGCACCAAGAAGATCGAAGCCATCGGCCCCGGTTTGCGCGGTCAGATCAATAAGGCCGTGAAGATGGGCCGGGAGTATGCCCAACGTCACAAAACCGCACTCTGCGCCCTTACAGCCCCCGCGCACCAAGCCGCCCTTGGGGGGACGCAGACGGAGAAGTGGATTCCCGTTTCGGAGAGACGCCCGACTCTGGCTGACGCTGACGAGTTTGGGCGCATTCTGTGGGCATGGAAATCCGAAGGCTACAACACCATCCAATACGGCTTATGGAATTGGAGCGCTCCGTTTGTCTCGGCGTCTCGCATGACACCGTTAGCTTGGACCAAACCACCCTCCGTAGCCATCAAAGCGGCCATGGTCGCGGGGGCGGGGGAATAGGCCATGAGCACGCCAAAACTAAAGGTTGGAGATATGATTCGGAAGATCATCCCGCTTCAGGGAGGCGGGGAAATGATAGGCATACCAAATAAGGTAAAGTGGATAGATTCGGACGGAGTTCCCTACATTCGCTACAGATACGGCAAAGTAGATAAACCGGTTCCCAAGTGGATACTCGCCGACGCAACCCCACCCGCCCCGGCGTCCCCCGCCGCGCCCCAAAACTATGAGTGAGACACCTGACAAAGAAGAACCCGACTGCACCCTCGGCAGCCGTAGCTCCGCAGGAGCTTTCAACGCAGTCGCACGCGAACGCGATTCAATGCGGGAGCAAAACCTACGGCTTGCCGACGAGCTGGCGCGACTGCGGCAGATCATGACGACGCCCGCCATGCTTCGCTATCACACACAAAAGCAGTTCCCGGACTACTCTTGGGAGAGCAATGAGTTTATCGGCAGACTGCGCCAAGGGGCCGAAGAAGCCGAAGCCCTGCGTGGCGACCTCACCGCCCTGCGCGACCGTTGCGCGGCGCTGGAAAGGGCTTTAACCGCCATTGAGGATGATGCCTCATGCGGTCTTGCCGAAATGACTGCGCAGACGCCGGAAGGAAGGCTGGCTAGACGTCTGCTTGATCGCATCGGGCAAAAGGGAAACAAATCCAAGCGCGCCGCGTCCACGCCGTCCCGGGCGGTGACGACGGGGAAGGAGGACAACCATGGATAAGGAAGCACAACGAATCGCGATTGCCGACGCGTGCGGGTGGAAACGCAGCGAGGAAGCCCGTGGACCAACACTCGCAGACAGGAAGCACTGGATAAAACCTGGGGACGACGGCTCGGATTATCACACGCAGTGCCACCTCCCCGATTACCTCAATGACCTGAACGCGATGCACGAGGCGGAGATGAAGTTTGCCGATCAATATGATGGCAATTTCATCTTCAACTTTAGGTGTGAGCTTCACACCCTCTTGGGGCACGACGGCACGATGGCTGTCCACGCCACCGCCGCCCAGCGCGCCGAAGCATTCCTCCGCGCCATCGGCAAATGGCAAGACTCCCGCCCCCGCCCGCACTGACAGCACTGCCACACCATGAAGACGAAGAAGGCCAATAGTGACCAACAGTTCATCGACGCGCTGGATGCCAGAATCGATTACCACCGAAGCAACACGTATGACCCGTACAACATAGGAAACGCGGCCATACTGATACTCACCGAAGTGCGAGAAGCGTTCCGGGAGAGCCGCAAGCCCGCGCCCCCGTCCGGCAAGAAGGGGAGGAAGCGCAAATGACGCTGGAGGAACATGCCGACCGCATCGCGCGCCACTGCATCGTCCCGCACGCCGTTCCGGTTTACGTCGCGACAACGCACTACCAAATCGAGCGCGTGATTGCCGACGCGAAGGCGCAAATCCTGATCGAACTGAAAGACCTGCTTTCCGAATACCACATCCGATTCCAGTGAAACCTATGATCTACGTATACATCATCGCCGGTATTTTCATCGCTCTTTGGCTATTCACGCCGGTCGCACGGAGCGACGAGGGTGGATCAATCAAGCAATTCGAGCCGCCGGCCGAGATCGAGGCGAAGCGGCTCCTCTCGTGCGTGAAGGCCGTGGAGAATTCCCCGCTCACCTCGCCTGGTGGCGTCTACCAGTTCAGGCGCGAAACATGGGAGCAGTATTCGACGGAGCCCTACGAGACGGCCAGCCGCTTTGACCGCATCGCGCAGATGGAAGTCGAGCGAGTGGCGCGGGCGCATCTCGCCTGGATCAAGCGTACCCTCAAGAAGCACGGGCAAGCGGCGACGCCATTTGTCATTGGGCAGATTTGGAACGCCGGATATACTAACTGGGAGACCGGGCGGCTCACCTTCAGCCAAGTCGAATTCGGGAAGAGAATTCTCAACTGCTACGAGGAGGGTGGGCGTTGAAGCGCGCCGACTACGAGCTGGCCGCCGAGGTCTTTCGCCGCTCGATCGGAACGGGGCCAAAGAAGGCGACGCTCCTCGCCGCGGCGATCGCCCTCGATGAAGCCCGAGCGGCCCTTCGCTGGGCGGGCGACCCCGATGACCAACTTCTGAAGGACTTGGCGACTATGCAGTCCCGGTTGGAGGCGCGGGCGGCTTCGGAAAGTTGATTCCTAATTTGGCGAGGATCGGAGCGCGGAACTTGACCACGAGGGCGGTCGCAATGACGCCGAAAAGAAAACCGAGGAGGAAGGTGCTCATGCGGGTTTGGGAGTTGGCTCTATCGGCTTCGGAATCGTGACCAAATCGAGCGCGAGGACAAGTTCATAGCTGAACTTGGAATTCGGGAGGATTTCCTTGCCCAGCGCGTGCGTGAGGGCCGACTTGCAGAAATCGCGGTCGGGGCCGTCCATTTCCACTTCCATTGGAACCTCGCGTCCCTCATCGGTTGTCGGTTTGGGGTCAGGAAGCGCCACCACTAGTAGACGCCCCGCGCGGTAAATTTCATCGAGGGTTTTCGCAGACCCTTGAACTCCGACAACCGAACGAAGGACAATGATTGCTCCCGCCGAAAGCTTATATTTTGCCATGGGGATAGCCGTAGTCGTTTGTAATACGGTAGTGCAAGGATTAACTGGTGACGACTTTCGTGACGGCAAACGTGAAAACCGGCTGCTCGGTTGTGGTGCCACCCGTCGTCGCGAAGGTGATTTTGAAGGAGCCTGCGGCGACATTCGTGACAAAAATCATGTAGAGGTCGGTGCCGGATTTCTGCACCACATCCACGAGGTCGTTTGCCGCCACGGCCGCATTCGTCACGGTGAAGGTCTGCCAGGTCGCGGTGCCAGCGGCGCTGACAAGCGTAATCTGGCCGCACACCTTATCCAAGGTGACGCCCGTCGTCCGACTGGTCCCCTGAGTCACGGTGCCGCCAGCACCCGTGCCGTAACCGATGCCGCCCGTCGGGTTCAGGCATACCACTTGGCCGTCGTTCGTTACCTTGGCGTTCAGCGTCCGCGTGGTGGTCGTGTTCTTGGTCGTGTAGAAAACGATTTCGCAACCTTGCGCGGTGGATGATTGGGTCTCAGTGGTGACAATACTCAGGATTCCCTTGGAGGCAGCCCACGCCGCTCCCGTGTAAACATTCAGCTTCATCCCGATGCCGCCTCCACTTGCAGCGGCGGACAGCGAGCCATAACTCCCGCCGGCAATGTTTCCCTCAAGATTGCAGGCGAGGCCCGCGCCCACGCAGAGCAGGGATAGTTTGGGCACGTTGCCGCCCGCCTGCTGGACATAGACGCCGTTGAAGCCAGCGTTGGTTGATCCCTGCCAAGTGCGCGTCGAAGTGCTGTCAGACAGAACCAGGTCCGCGTTGCCAGACGTGCCGGCCAAGGAAACAATGCCCGTGCTTTCCCGCGAAGGGTTCAGGTTGATGCCCGCCGCACCGGCAATCGTCAGGTTTCCACTCGACTGGCTGATGACGCCCAAGCTCGCCCCGGCGACGCCGCTACCCATCATGAGATTCCCGGCAACAAGCCAGAGGGCGGCGTTATTCGTGATCGTGGCATTAGTGCCAGCGGTCGGAGCCGCCTCGATCGCCAGCGTTGCCGCATTCGTGATCGTCGCGGCACCGCCGGCAAAAGAATAAGTCGGCGCGTGAATGTAGATTTCGCGCTGGCTCCCCACGCCAGAACTGCCCGCGAACTGGCGCCCCGCGCCCGTCTGCTGCGTGATATTGATGCCGATTGCCTCCGTGCCGGCGGTCATCGCCGTGTCCAAGGGGCCGGTGATCGTAAGATAGGAAACAACGCCAGAACTTGTCGCCGTCGGCGTCATCGTGAGCCGCCCCGTCGAACTGACGGTCATCGTTCCCGTCCCGCTCACTGCGGTTCCGGTGGAAGCGTAGTAGGCAAAATTGGTCGCCGTGCCGCTATTCACTGTCCCGGTGCCCGTCCCCGCCGACTGCCAGAAAAGGTTGCCGCTGCCATCGGTCGCCAAGACGTTTGTGTTCGAGCCCGCGGTCGCCGGAAGTTTGAACGTATTCGTCCCGGCGGCATCCGCCACGGAAAGCGTGACCGTTCCGGAAGTCGTGCCCTTGAAATTGATAGCGCCTGTCGTGCCAGAGGCCGCGCCAATCGTCATCGTCGACGGGAAAGTGGGCGCCGTGGCGAGAACCGCACTCCCTGACCCGGTGACGGCAATTTCCTCGATCGCCCCGGTGCCCGCGGTGGCGCGACCCAGCATCTTCGCCGTCGCCATCGTGAGGCCCGAGGTCGTGATCGCCCCAGGCGCCACGTAATCTGTCCCCGCCGACGCCGCAGAAATCGCAGTACCGTTGCCCTTTAGAACGCCCGTGATCGTGGTGGTGAGCGTGATCGCGGGCGTCGTGGTCGGATTTGCCACCGAACCTGCAAAGCCATTCGCCGAAACAACCGACACCGTTGTCACCGTTCCTCCCGCGGCGGCCGGGGTTTCCCAGTCAATAATACCGCCGCTGCCTACAGTGAGCACCTTGCCCACCGAGCCCACGCCGAGGCGCCCCGGTGTTCCGCCCACGCCGCCCACGATTATATCCTGGTTCGTCGTCATGGGGTTCGAGAACCCGCCAGTCGCCGCGTCCCAATCGACGATTCCGCCAGAGCCGACCGTGAGGACATAGCCGACCGGGCCGACCCCCAGCCTCGTCGGCGCCCCGCCAAACCCGCCTACAATCAAGTCCTCGGCGGTCGTCATGGGGTTCGACAGCGCCGGAGTCACCCACTCGTCCAAGAGCCCGCTCCCGTTGGCGATTGGGATGACGTAGGGCGTCGGAGTGAGCGTCGCGTAAAGCGGGGAGACTTGGCCCATGGGGAACCTCTCTTAGATTCGCTCCGCTAGAGCAAAACAAAAAGCCCCGGCCCTTGCGGGCGCGGGGCTGGCACTATTCTGCTCGTACCTAAGCGAATTAGCAGGCGTCGAGCGCGAGCGTGAGGCCGGTGATGCCGACCTCGGGGCGAACGGGCTTCGCAGCCGCTGACCAATTCATCATATAGAACCCAAGATTGCCTTGGAAATTTTCATCCATGTCCGGGTTGTTGATCCACATCGGCTCGCCTACGTAGGTGATCGGGTTGAACGCCATCCCGCCGAACGAGGTCGGCGAGGTGGGGCGCACCTTGATTTCCCACGCATTGCGGGGCAGGATCGTGAACGTCTCGTACACGGCCAAGCCGCCGTTGGCGACCGTCCGGTAATCCGGGTTCGGGATGAACTTCCGGCCCACCGTGGCATTGGTGTTCGTCCACGGATAGATGGGGGTCGTCCCGTTGGCGGCGTAACGGATGCGCCATTCGTCCAGATTGGGGATGTACCCATTGATGGACGTATTGATGCCGCGCGCCGTGAAGTTCTGGAAGGCGTCGCCCCAGTTCACGGTGTCGCGAACCTGGGAATCGGTCTGCCAGAGTTTCCGCTTGTAGCCGGGACCGACGGCCAAGGCATAGAGGGGTTGGCCCTCGCTGTAGCCGACCGGCTCGGCGCCCAGGTTCGTCTGGGTGTCGTACAGGGCGTTCAGGTGATCCCAGTTCAGCTGGGCCGTGGGGAGGGAAAGCCCCGAGAAGTTGTAGTTGGAATTCGTGGCGTGGTCGTAGGTGCAGCCGGAGCCGGTCGAGACCTTGGTATCGATCATGCCGATATTCTGCACGCGATACCAGTCGGCCCAGCGGACGGCCGTGTAGTTCTGCATGTTCTTTTGCAGGTTCGCCGCGAACTGCTCGGCCTGCCAGTCGAACTGAAGGTCCGTCAGGCAGAAGGTGCGCGTGCGCCACGAGTCGAACTGGAGCTGGAACGTGCGGTTGATGTAGCCGTCGTTCACGATCGTGGGAGAGGCGACGCAGGCCGCCTCACCCGTGCCATTCGACAGGGCGACGCTCGAAAGGTTGAAGGGATACGAGGTCGGCAGTTCCGCGGTCGAGGTGTTGACCTGCGGGATCAGGCCGTCCTGATAATTGAACTCGCTGCGGTTGATGAGCGAGATGAACGGATTCGTCTGCCAAATCCAGTTGTAAATGGGCATCGTGAACTGGTTCTTCGCGACGGCGAAGAAGTTGTTCAGGACGGAGAGGGAAAGTACGGACATGGGAGTTCGTTGAGAACTGACGTTGGAGTTAGCATCCAGCGCGTTGCGCCAGCATGCGGTTTCCGTTCGCGGGCCTGTCGAACGAACAATCCGGCCCTTATCCTCGGGTCGGGCTCCCGAGATTTTGTCCCTACCCCGACCGATGTATCCGCTGAATCCCTACGTCAAGCCTATTGCGTCCCGGCCCGGCGCTTGGCTTCCGCCATCGCATCCGAGAAAGTCATCTTCGACGGGTCTTTCTGCTGGGGCGCCTGGTCGCCGCTAAAGCTCGGGGCGGTCTTCGCCTTCGCGATGCCCTGCAACTCGGCGGTCTGCGCCTTGATGATTTCCTCGGCCTTCGCCAGCCGCTTTTGGAGGGATGGAATCAGGTGGTTTGCCACGACTTTCAGGTTCGCCGCCTGCACCATGGCGTCCGCCACCTCGCGTTCGCTCATCTGGCCGAAGGTCATCTTTTCCGCGTCAGCCAGAGCCGCAGCGCGGGCAGAATTGAAGGCATTTACTTCCGCGATCGTTTCCTCGTCCGCGCCTTCGGGGACCGTGAGGACGGGAATTTTCGTCTCGTAGTTCTTCCGGCTCTCCATGAAGGCGTTTCGTGCCTCCTGTGCTGCCTTCTGCTGCAACGCTTGGCGAAGTTCGCCGGCTTTCGACAGGGCGCCTTTTTCTTCCCCCTGGAGCCGTCGCGCCTCATCCATCGAGGTGAAGAATTTCGACTGATCGAAGGAGGGCATGTCCTTCGCCATCTCCGAGAGCTTTTTCGAAAACTCCGGGCGCGGGAGTTCGAGGAGGGACTTGAGCGACGCGGCATCGGGCAACTGGTAATCCTTCGCGAGTTCCGTGGCGTTCGTGAGCGCCTTGTTCTTGGGCTCCGTGTATTGGCGCTGGAAATCGGGGTGCGAGGAAACGTCGTAGACGGCCAACCGTTCCTGCACGGCTTTGTATTCGGCCCGCAGCCGTTCGATTTCGGCGGCGTCAGCCGGAGTCGCGTTCTTGTAGGTCGCGAGTTCGGCGGCAATCGCGGCCTTTTCATTGGCGGCCTTGTTGATTTCCGCGGCAGCCTTTTCCTTGAATGATTTCCAGTCCTTGATCGTCTTTTCGCTGGAACCCTCCGGGGGCTCGATGCCGTCGAGCGGGTTGGCGGCCGGGGTTGGAGTGGCCTCTGCCTTCGGCTTCTCTGCCTTGGCCTCGGGCTTCGCGGGGGTTTCGGCCTTGGCTGGTTCGGCCTTCGGCTTTTCCACCGGCGTCACCTCCAGCTTTTTCCCCTCCAGCGCCTCGGGGCTGAAAGCCTCCTTGGCGGTCTTTTTCATCAAAGCCTCGATGCTTTCGGATTTCTGGAAACCGGGCGCAGGCGGAATTTCCGGGTTCGGTTTCGGGGTCGTCGTGACGGAGGCCGCCTGCGCCGCGGGAATCGGAGGGGTCGGGGACTTGGCGGGAGCGGGAGCCGGGGCTGGAGCGGCAGGAGGAGCAGCGGGAGTTTCAGTGGGTGGCATGGGAGTTACGTTTTAGCGGACGGTTTTTGGAAAAGGGGCAGCGGCGCTGGCGGGGGAGCTTTCGGCAGTTTGTTCGGGTCTACGATGTCGAGACCCGTGTCCGGCCAGGATTCCTCGGCGCGGCTCACCTTGGGTTTCGGCTCATTGATTTGGGACATCAGAGCCACCTCGAAAAGCTTCCAGCCGCGCATCTCGTGGAGGCGGTTCACGGCGATTTTCTCGCCCGTTGGGCCGGCAAGGTCGCCACCCGGAAACGCCGTGGGTTCACTGAGTTTCGCCATGGCCCAAGCGCGCTTGAACGCCTGCGACTGGAACATCGTCCGGAGCGCCGTGCGATCCTCCAAGGTGAGCGGAACCGGCGCCTCCCGAATGAACTCTGCTTCCGCTTGGGCCAGTTGCGGTTTGAGCCCCTTTGCTTTCGGCATAAAATTAGCCTGCGCCGTTTAACATCGGGTGGTCGTCTTGGGCGGGTTGAAATCCGGCGGCTGCTTCCATCTGCCGTTTGATCGACGGCGGAGCGTCCTTGTAGTTGATGGAGATGCTTTCCTTCGCAGGACTGCCTCCCCCACCCTGCGGCGCGCCACCGCCCGACTGATCGGGCTGCCCACCGCCTTGCTGGGGGTTCTGCTTCATTTTCGCCAATACGCCCTTCGCAACGGATTGAATCAAGCTAAATTGCGGGCGAATGCTCTGGAACTCCTGCTTCTTCGTGTCGTCGCGCTGGAGGAAAGTCATGTGCTGCCCGGCGTGCTCCAGCGTAATGACGAGGGAGGCAATCTGTTCGGGCGGGAGGTTCCCCTTCTGCTTGAATTGGGCCGCGATTCCCGCCGCCGGTTTCAAGTGCTCCTGCAAATGTTCAAAATGCGCGTCCGACGGGGCGGCGTCGAGCGGGACACCTTGGCCAAAGTCCACGTTCTCCATCTTGGCCTGCCGGCGCTGGATCGGCTCCGACTCTGCGCCCTCCGGCAGCAGCGCCTTGTCGACCGCGTTCGCCCCGTACTTGTAGGCGATGAAATTCTGAAGGAACCAGCGGGTGTTGACGCCGGGCATCGAGGCCAGAGCCAAACCCTCCTGAAACGCCTGCGCGCGGACGGCCGGGTTCCACATGCCGGCATTGGCGCCCGTCTTCACCCGAAGGTCGATGTCGTAAATCGCAGCATCGGGTACGCCGCGCGCCTTCAGTCGCTCCTGGAATTTCTTCGCATCCGGGTCGCTGCTCCCCTTCATGCGGAGGCGGCGAATCTGCTCCGTGTAGAAATTCTCCCCGAGTTGCGCGAGGAAGATGGCGGCGGATGACTCGGCGGTCTGACCCTGCATGTTGGCCAAGATGTTCGCCTGCGTCGCCGTGTCGGAGTTCTCAATCTGGCTGCTTTCCTGCCGGTAAAGCGAATTGTTCTCGGCGGCGTTATTCTCCAAGATACCCATGACATCGCTCGCGGCCTTGAGCTGGGGATAAATCGGGAGTTGCACGAGGCCACTCGGGAAAACCGAGTACGCCCCGTAGTTTTCGACGGGCGGCGTCTCGTCCGGCTGGTTATTATCCTGATACTGGAAATTGACCCCGAGGGAGAAAGTCGCCGAGTCGCACATGCGGCTTTTCATCCGGTTAATGAGTGAGGAAAAGAAAAAGTTCTTGATGCCAAAGCCCTTGATCGAATGCACCATGCCGTCGACCCCGGTATCGTACCACATCCCGGCAATCAGTTTTCGGAAACTATCGGAGCACTTTTCGTCCGAGTAGAGAAAGTCGTCGGAACCCCCGAAAGGCGTGAAGACGTAGCAACCGATTGTGCCGTCAAACTGCTTCACGTAGAGCCATGCCACCGTCTGCGGTTGGAAGGGCGTCGTAATCATGATGTCGTTATTGACCAACTGATCCGAAATCCGCGTGTAATCCCGCCAGTCGTAGGGAGGGCCACCGCCTGCCGCCATGACGATTGTCGACTTAATGGCGTTCTCGTTCCAGCCCGCAGCGACGCTCCGCTCCGTTGTCTTCTTGTCGCGGATATAGGCGTAGAGTTCCGTCATCGGCATGTCGCGAACCAGACACACCATCTCCCACTCCTCGGGCGACATCTTGCAGTTCTTTGGAAAAAGGGCGCGCGTCGGGTTGATCGCCTTGTAGCGCGGGGTCTTGGGGTCGGGCCATTGCACGAGCCCCGGGCCGAACTTCGTGTAGTTCGCCACCGTCTGCATGAACTGTTGGTAGTAGTCCGCCGCCCAGTCGTCGTGAAACTCATCGAACGCCTCGGCGTAGGAAGCCTGCCACTGGTCCACTTGCGGGGCGGTCGAGTCGATCGTGAAGGCGGCACGGTGCGGCACGTCATTCACCATCTTCCAGAAGGGCTGGAGGACTCGGTTTAAGGATGCCTGCGCGTCGCCGAAATTCACATTGCAGGCCCAACTCTCGCCGTTTTCCTCCTTCTCCGCCGGGTCAAAGGGGCGACCACCTTCCAACTGGTTACGGACCGAGGCAAAGGTCGCGCTTCGGAGCGTGTTATCCTGGACGAGGCGGTTGTAGATGGACCGCGCCGCCGCAGCGTCGGCCACCCTCCGTGCGGAACTTACGCGCTCAAAATCCTGCGCCTTCTCATCCTTCGGCGTCCCGGGATTTGCCGGCGGCTTGACCGAAACCGTTTTCGGCGTGGAATTTTTCTTGTAGGCCATGTGGGCTTACCCGCCCACGGCAGCCTTGAACGGGACTTGATTCTTGATCGCGGGCGTGGACTTGGACGTGGGGGTGCAACGGGACGCGCCCGTGACGGGAATCTTGATGCCGCCTTCGAGGGTGACGGTCTTCGGCGTGGACTTGGGTCTGGCTTGTCGTGGGGAATCCATGGGAGTTAGGGGCGTCCGCTCATGCCCATTCGCATCCCCGTGCCGGGGACGAGTGGAGGGACTTTGTTGTCGGTCGAAAGTTTGCCGATGATGTCTGGCTTGATCGCCGCGCCATGCATCAAATCCATCCCGCCCGCGCCCGTGAAGGAAGTGGTCGGCGGGGCGCCCTTCGGCGCAGGCGTTTTCAGTTTGCCCATGGACGCGACCATTGCGCCGATTTTAGGGCGATGGCAAGTCTTTAGGTTTTGGATACAGCCTTCTCCATGATCCGGGCCTGCCAGCATTCCTGGTCCTGAGGCCATTGGATGTCGCGCCCCTCGTTCGACGCGATGACCTGTTCCTCCGTCAAATTAACTTTCACGGCCAGGGAACAAGAGCACTTTACGCACACCCCCAAGTCCGGCATCCGACGGGCGCGCGGGATCGTCTTATCAAGGAGGGCGTAGAACGGGGCGCAGCGGCACCCGGAAATCCGCTGGTTAAAGAGGCATGTCCGGCAGATTTCCGCCCGGCGCCTTACTTCGTCCATCGGCTCCATTTCTCCGCCGCTCGCGACAAAGGCGATGGCGGCCTTACTGAACCCGACCACCGCGTCGAGGGTCAGCATCGTTTTCTCATGCGGGAGCGGGAGCCACTTGTCCTGTGGCCCCTCGCTCACACATTCATCCTTCCCTAATTTCCGGCACATCTGCCGCTGAATATCGAGTTCCACGGCGGCGCGGTCCTGCGGGTGGAGGTTCTTGTATTTCCGGTGCTCGATCACCTTGTCCACAATCTCCGGCCAGCACTCGGCCTTGATCGTGCATTCAGTTTCCAACTGGAAATACTGGAAGCCGCCGGGCGGCGTATCGCGGAAGCTTTTCAGGAGGGCCATGGTTTCACGCTTGCCGCCGTAGTCGTTTGTATCACAGCCTCGGCGACGTGCATCTGCTCTCCAATACCGAACCCGTCCATCTTGGCAAGACTCTCGGCGTTTTAGCCCCGGGGGATTGGCTGATGAACGACCAGAACGCATTCGAGATTGCGACGAAAGCGCCGCGGGGATCGGTAAAAGTTAAGGACCACGGTTGGAAGACCTGGCTCAGTCAGGAAGAAGACGCTCCGACGCTCATCATGCGCAATGGCGCCTTTGGTGATCTTCTCATGCTCTCGCCGATTCTCGCGGAATGGGCGCTCTACACAAACCAGCGACCGCATCTCTCGTGCTTCCCATTTCACCACACACTCTTTGAGAATTTTCCGGTGGGGCTCGGCTTGGAGCCCTACCCATTGCCACTTGCCGCTGTGAACAAATATCGCGAGGTGGTGAGCCTGGAAAATCTCGTCGAGGACAATAAAACAGAGCACCCGACCGATGTTTTTCACCGCGCTCTGGAACTGAAAGGTGAACTGCGATCAAAGAAGCCGAGTTACGTCGTTACCAGCGAGGAAAAGGAGCGGACAAAGAAGTGGCTGTTCACGGCGCGCCCCAATGTCGCCATCCAGCCGCGCGCCTCGACGCCGAACCGAGACTACCCGGGTCAACTTTGGGGTGAGGTCATCATGGCCCTCGAAAAGCGCGGCTGGGGCGTGCTGCTCTTAGGAAAGAAAGGACAGATTCCGCCGCTCGACAAGAGCCTGCAATCGCCCTTCATCCGCAATCTGGCTGAGGAGGATTTGCCGCTCCGGGATTCGGTCGCCGTCCTTTCGCAATGCGACGGCTTTTGCGGGGTGGATTCGTCCTTCATGCATTTCGCGGGCGCGCTCGATATTCCATCGGTCTCCCTTCACGGCAGTTTCCCGTGGCAAATCCGCACAAAATACTACCCGCACAACACCGCGATCACCGGGACCGGCGAGTGTGCCGGGTGCTGCTGGCACAAGCATGACGGACAGTATTTCCCTCCGGATAAACCTTGCACGGGGCGCGGCGTTTGCGTCGTTTTGGCGACCATCAAACCGGAGCGCATCGTGGCGAAAATCGACAGCTTGAAACCGTGAAATTCTGCGTCTCGATGCTCACGCACACGGCACTTCGGCAGGCGAAGGTCTGCTTGGCGTCGGTCTTGAAGTCCACGGGCGACTACCGGCTCATTCTGACCGCGAACGGGAATCCGGAGGCGGCGGCATACTTCCATAAGCTCGCGGCGGAGTTTCCCAACATCACGGTGGTCGTGAACCCGAACAACGAGGGTTACATCAAGCCGCATGAGTACGCCTTTTCGCTCTGCCAAGAGCCGTATTTCATCACGCTGAATGACGACACGGTTGTCCCGCCGGACTGGCTGGAAAAACTGGAGGCACCGTTTCTCCTCTATCCCACCGGCGCCCTTTCCGCTCCTCGCGGGGGCTGCCAGTCGCTCCAGCCCTCCTTCCACGGCTACAAGGGTCCGGCTTTTGAATACCTGAATGGCGCCTGCCTCTGCTGCAAGACGGAGGTCGTCCGTAAGCACGGGCTTTTCGACCCGCATCTGGTTTGGGCCTACGGCGATGACAGCGACCTAAGCCTCCGGATGCGGGAACTGGGCTACACGCTCCACCACGCCGACTTCACGCTCCAGCACGAGATTGGGGCGACTTCCAAGTATGTGACCGACGTGCGGAAGCACCAGCAGGCGAACCACGCCTACCTGATGAAACGCTGGGCCTACTACCTGCGCGGGCGCCGCATGGAAGTCCCGATTGTGATCCGGCGCACCGCAGCCTATGGCGATGTCCTTTTGACCACGATCCCGATTCAGGCGCTCAAGGCCAAGTTCCCGCTGCGCCCCGTCTTCGTTGAGACCATCTGTGGCGGCATCTTTGAAAATAACCGCATGGTGACGAAGGTGGACAAGCGGCTGGAGCGGATGCCGGATGCGACCGTTTACGACCTGAACCAAGCCTACGAGCGCCAGCCCGACCGTAAGTTCATCGAGTCCTATGCGGCGGCGTGCGAACTATCCCCCGAGGAAATCGCGCCCTACCGGACGCAGCTTTTCCCCTCACCCGTCGAGCGGCGCCGGGCCGAGCAGCAGATGAGCGGCGACTGGGCGGCCGTCCACCCGGGACCGAACACTTGGAAAAGCAAGGAGTGGCCGCTGGACCGCTTCGCCCAGGTGATCGCCTTCCTGCGTGGACGCGGGTTCAAGGTTGTGTTGGTCGGGGCGGCGGGGGCTCGCCTCGATGCGGATTTGGACCTGCGTGGGAAAACCTCGATCCTCGATGTCGCCGCCACCCTTGAACGCTGCAAACTTTTCATCGGGCTCGACAGTTTCCCGCTGCATTGCGCGGAGGCCGTGGGCACTCCGGCGATTGGGCTCTTTGGCGTGACGGACCCAAAATACATTATCACGCGGCCCGACCTGACGACGGGCGTCTGTGGCACAACCGAATCCTTTGGGCTCCGCCACCGGGTGAAGCACGCGACCACAGTGGACGACAAGGGTGCCGCCATGAACAGTATTTCTGTCGCCATGGTCATCCAGGCGATTGAACAGAAACTCCCATGCCCCGCTACCTCGTAGGCTCCAGTTATTTCGACAAACGGCAGGCCGACCGGCCAGAGTTCCTTCGTATTTGGATTGCAAATACAAGGAAGTGTTTCGCCAACCCCACGCGCGTCGTGATCGTGGCCGAGGCTGGTTCCAAGCTCCCTTTCGCGCTGCCAGAGGGTTATGACTCCGTGAGCCTCTCCGGCGACTTGGGCCATGTCACCATGCTGGAGAGCGGCGAAAAGAAGCACGCCCACGGAGGGTGGACAGCGCACATGCTGGCTCTGGCGATGCTCGCCTACTGCGACGAGGCGGATTTCATCTACAAGGAGTCCGACTGCTTGGCCTTTGGCGACATCGAGCGGCGGCTCTATGAGGATTTAGGGGATGGGGATATTGTGTTTGGCCATCCCCATCCGGGACCGCCCGGGATGCCGAGTAGCCAGTCGCTTTTCCTTGTGCGCCACGCCTTCATCCCCGAGTTCGTCAAGTCATACATCGCCTACGGGCCGGATGCGAAGAACTACGGGGAAACGAAGATGTGCCGCCTGCGGGACGACTTTGGCGGCTACCGCGTGAAGATGCTTTCCTTTGGCCAAGACCGCTGCCGACCCATCGAATGGCACCGTCCGACTTTCTACATCCAGCAGATTTACCCGGAAGAAATCGCCGAACTAAAAAATCGTAACCTCATATGAAATTGTTCCCCACGCGCCTCGCCATGATTCAGGAATTTCGTCCCGGCAGCCTCGGCGCCGAGATTGGCGTTTATCGGGGGGATTTCAGCCGCGAAATCCTCACCGACACCAAGGTGGGCCATCTCTACCTCGTGGACCCGTGGGTAAAGCAGCCCGACTACAAGGACACGATTAACGAGGAGGACCAGAACGGGCATTTTCAGGAGACGATGCGCAAGGTGACGCCTTTTATCCACAATGGCCACTGCACGGTTATCCGGGACTTTTCCGCGAACGTGGCCAAGACCGACAAAACGATTCCTCCGCTTGATTGGGTTTTCATTGATGCCTACCATGCCTATGAGGCGGCGCTGGAGGACATCACTCTCTGGTCGAAGCGGCTCAAGAACGCACCCTTTGGGACAATCTTCGCCCACGATTATTTCGAGGGGCCGAAATACGGCCATCAGGGGCACGCATGGTACAGCGGGGTCGTGAAGGCGTGCGCGGACTTCTGCGCCGCCGAGGGCTGGGAAGTGACGGGGATAACGACCGAGGATTTGCCCACCGCGCGGCTGGAACGCAAATCGTGAGCGTCGTCGCCCGGAGGTTTCACGACAGGGCCGGGAATAATTTATTCCAATACGCCCATGCCCGCGCCTACGCGGAAAGGATCGGGGCCGAACTCCAGACCGATCCATGGTGGGGCCAGCAGGTTTTTGGGCTCACCGAAAAACCCATCGCGCGCGAACTGCCGAAACGCGCCGACATGGAGTTCGAGGTCTGGGACGGCGAGAAGGACATCGAAATCACGGGCTGGTGCCTGCACCAGAAATGCCTCCTTTATTCGCGGGCCGAGGCCAAGGCTTGGCTCAAATTCACGCCCGAAATCCGGGAGGCACTAGGCGACGTGGGCGACGCCCATATCGCGATTCACCTGCGCTGGGGGGACTTCAAGGAGATGGCGGACTTTATCGCCATTTCTATCAACTCCTACGAGCAGGCCATCGCGACGCGGTTTCCCGATGCCGAGTACCGCACAGTCTGTTCGTGGAGCCCAATCCGTAACCATCGGCTGGAACTCATGGGATTCGACTGGCTGCCGGATTTCTACGAACTGATGTGCGCTATCCACCTCTTTCGCGCCAACTCCACGTTCTCGTGGTGGGCGGCTGTTCTCGGCGATAATCACCGGGTTTTTTCACCGGACTTGAATGGCATCAAGCCGCTCGCGGGTAGGTTTCAGGATGTGCCCTTTGTCGAAGGAAACCACTGCGCCATTTCCTGCGTGCATTCAAACTGCTCCGACCTCTATCTTCGCGAAACATGAACGACGTATCCCACATGGGCGGCACCGCAATCGTCGGCGACCCGATGACGTTCGTTCCCGACGTGTGGACGCGCCTCATTGCGAAGTACGATTTCAAGTCAGTCATCGACGTGGGGAGCGGGGTTGGCGTGAACGCCAAGTGGTTTTTGGACCACGGGCTTGATGCGCACGCGGTCGAGGGATATCCCGATTACCTCCGCAACTCCGTCTTGCCCGATGGACGGATGATCGCACACGATTACACGACCGGCCCATATGTGCCCCCCGGAAACTTCGATCTCGGCTGGTCCTCGGAATTTGTTGAGCATGTCGAGGAGCGGTTTGTGCCAAACTTCATGGCCACCTTCAAAAAGTGCGGCCACGTCTGCATCACGCACGCGACGCCGGGACAGGGCGGCTACCATCACGTCAACGAGCAGCCGAGCGAATACTGGGTGAAGGTTTTTGCGGACGCCGGTTTCTCACATTTGGCCGACGATACTGAATGGATGCGCGCCACCGGCCCATCGACACACTATGGCCGCCGCACGCTGACCCTCTTTTTCAATGACCATTTTTGAGCATTATCGCGGCATCGTGAATGGGGCGACGAATCCCGTGGTCATTGAAATCGGGGCGGCCGACGGCGGTGACACGGAAAAACTGCGCGAACCGTTGCTTAATGCCGGGCGCGACTACCGGTTCCTCGCTTTTGAGTGCGAGAAGAAGAATTTCCCGAAGTTCCACGCCAGGAATTTGAAGGGTGTGGAATTCTTAGGGGTCGCCGTGGGAGACCAATGCGGATTTCACCGCTTTGTGGGGTCGGGAAGCTGGCCCTATTCCGGGTCGCTGAAGGAGCCAAAACTTCACCGAATCTCGCACGCCTGGATTCCTTTCGAGGAGCCGAGCGAAGTGCCCTGCGTCACTCTTGATAACGTTTTTCAAACCTGCCGATTGGATCATTGCGATTTCGTGTGGATGGACGTGCAGGGCGCGGAAGACTTGGTGATCGACGGAGGGCAAAAGGCACTCACGAAAACGCGATTCATTTATTCGGAATACTATGGCTCGGAAGAATACGCCGGCCAGTTGAACCGGGACCAAATTCATGACCGCCTGCCCGGGGCTTGGGAAATTGTAGAGGACTGGGGCGGGGACGTACTTTTTCGCAATATCACATGAAACGCATTTTTTTGACCGGCGGCGCTGGATTTATCGGGAGTCATTTGATTCCGGTGCTCTTGGACGAAGGCTACCACGTCACGGCCTACGATAACCTCTCGACGGGGACCATCGCGAATATCGCGCCCTTCATGAACCAGCCGCGGTTCTATTTTGTCGAAGGCGACATCATTGATGCCCCGAAGCTGAAACGCCACATGGACGGCCACGACCGCGTGTGGCATTTGGGCGCGAATACACTCATCCCGCCAGGGGGCGACAACCGACGGCTGGACCTGCATAATAACACGCTCGCCACCGTGATTCTCTTGGAGGCGATGGCGGAACTGGGGATCAAAGACCTGCTCTTTGCTTCAACGGCGGCGGTTTATGGCGACGAGGAAGGCGTGCGGTTTTATGAGCGGTTCGGCCCACTGCGCCCCATCTCGCTATACGGCGCGTCGAAACTCGCGTGTGAGGCGTTCATCTCCGCCTACTGCCACCTCTTTCAAATCTACGCCTCCATCTTTCGCTTTTCCAACGTCGTCGGCGGCCGCATGGGGCACGGCGTCATCTTTGACCTCATTCAGAAATTGAAGAAAAACCCGGCCAAGCTGGAAATCTGGGGAAACGGGCTCGGCTGCAAGCCGTACTTCCTTGTGGACGATTGCATCCGAGGAATGTTTGCCGCGCACGCGGTCCCGTCCAGAGGACGAAAGACGTGCGACATTTTCAATCTTGGCTGCGATACCTACACTCAAGTTGACCGGGTGGCCCACATCGTCATCGAGGAGATGGGACTGAAGGACGTGGAGTTAATCCACCAAGGGGGTCGCCACGGGTTTCCCGGTGACGTGCCATTCGTTAGTTACGACCCCTCGCGCATGGAGGCTCACGGCTGGCGCGTCTCGTGCGATTCCGATACGGCTGTCCGTCTAGCGGCGCGGCGCATCCTTGACGGAAAGCCATAGGCCGAGAATCAATTCCCAATCCTCCTCCTCCATTGCCTCGTTGATCTGGAGACGGCGTTTCTGGTTCGCGTAACCCTTGACCTGCCGCGACGGTTCCCCTCTCTCCAGGAGCAGATGCCCGCAATTTTCGAGCCGTAGGAAAAATCCGCTCTGTAGGAGAAGCGCGGGAGCAATCGGCGGGTATGGCGTGCAGCCACCGCCGTCGAGAAGAAGGTGCCCGCAATCCTCAAGACGGAGGTAGGAGCCATCCTCTAAGAGCAGCGCCGAGGCAATCGGCGGAATCGGCGGACAACCGCCCTCCAGCAAAAGATGGTCCCCGGTTTCGAGGAGCAGGGCGAACCCGGATTCTAGGAGGAGAAAGGACATTCACGGTTCAGTAGGCAAAATCCGCGATTGTCGACGTGACCATCGGGTTAGAATTTGTTACGTCCCATGTGGGGTTTTGAGCGGACGACGAGGTTAGAACCTTGTATGCCGCCGCCGACCCCAAATAAGAACCATTCACGTTCGGGATGGAATCCGTGAGCGTGTAGCTGCTATTTATGGAAACCGACCCGCCGGAATTATCTCCGAAACTTGTGCCGCTCAAAACAAGCGTGTGAGCCGTACCGGGGGTAATGCTTCCGGTCTGTCCAGTGGAAGAAGAAGTCGTGGTTGTCCCATTGTTATGATCGACGGACGCGGTGGAAATGCCACTAAATGCTAGGACTTCCATGGATGGATACGTATTGAATTCCGAGGAATACGTGAACGTGTGTCCGGAGCCAACGGAGGTCGGGGAAAAACAGAAAAACCAGCAGCTTGTGTAATCGCCGTGGGTGCCGAAAATCTGAATACTCGTCCATGTGTTTCCCTTGTTGTCGGTCATAGTGAGCGTTCCGACGGGAATATAGGCGGAGACATGAACCGCGATGAATGTCGCTCCCGTCGTGTCGACCGCTGATGAAGTTCCGCCCATTAAACCTAATCCGCTTGCCGTGTGAGCCACGAGCACGGGGCTGCTCGGTGCGCTCGTCGTCTTCCCAATCATCAACGCCTGAACGTGCATCTTAGGTCAGGCCGGCGCCGTTCATAATCACCCATGCGCCCGAGGCGTATTTATACACGGTCGCAATGGCGTTCGGGCCAGTCAGCGTTCGGCTCCCCGAAGTGGCAGTGCCCGCGAGCTGCATTGAATCAGTCGACATCGCAATCGTGACAACGCCCGTTCCGTTATTGAAAAAAGTGATGGTCGTTCCCACCGGATAGGAAAGGCTGCCGTCAATTGTCCAAGTGTGCGCGCTGCCGGACGAATGGGTGATGGACTTCCCGGCGTCAGAAAGGACGGTCGAGTAAGTACCGTTTTGAAGATTTACCGGAATCTCGTTCGTGATGGCCGCACCATTCACCGTCATGGAACTGCCCATCGTGCAGGCTCCGGTCGGGGATTTGAAAGTCCCGCTCCACGTCGAAAGGTCCACGGCGTACGCACCGGAAGTGCCCGTGAGGCCAATATCCAGAACCGCCGCGGAGAGAGTTTTGTTTGCGAGCGTCGCGGCGAGAGTGTTGAAAACGAACGTGTCTCCCACCCCGGCCACGTTGGGAATGGTGAGAGTCGCGCCACCTGTCGTCTGGGCCGCGAGGCCAATGATTATATTCTGGGCGGTGGCATCGTTCACCGCGAGGCGGAGCGAGCCAGAAGTCTTGCCCTTGATGACGACCGCCCCGCTTGCCGTGGCACCTGCGACGCCCACAGTGAGAACTGAAGTGCCATCGGTCACGAAGGCCGTGGACACGGTGACATCGGCGGTACCATTGCCCAAAACGACCGCGTTCGCGGTCAAGTTGCCCGTGTGTGTGACGGTGCCCGACCCGGAAGGGGTGCCCCAACTCGGGGCCGAGCCGGTCGTGGCGGCGAGGAATTGCCCGGTCGTGCCGTTGGCGAGCCGGGTCAATACGCCCGAGGAATTGCGGTAATAGATGTCGTTCGCCGCATCGGAACCCAAGGTTATTGTGACACCGCCGACCACGAACCCGGTTGCGAGGGAGCCGGTAGCGAGTGCCCCGACTGCCGTCAGGGACGACGTAACCACCGTCGAATTGAGTGTCGTCCCCGTGAGCGTTCCCGCCGCTGCGGTGACGGTGATTCCCGCCGTCCCATCGAAATTAACCCCGTTGATTGCCCGTGCGGTCGTGAGTTTGGGCGCGGAGACGACGGTCAAAACCGGCGTCGTGGTCCCCGTGGCCACGGTCAGGTCCCCGTTCGCCGAACTTACCGATGTGACGGTGCCGGTCCCAGCGTTTGCGATGACGAAAGCCGTCGTCGCAAGTTGCGTCGTGTTAGTCCCCGGCGCCGCCGTTGGCGCGGCAGGTGTCCCCGTGAAAGTCGGCGAGGCGAGAGGTGCCTTGAGATTCAGCGCATTTTGGAGGTCGGTCTGGTCGGAAAGTGTCCCCGTGATCGCTCCCCACACCGCTGCGCCTCCGGTCGCGGTCAATTCTCCCGCCATGGAGAGGTTTAAGCCCGCGCCAATCGTAATCTCTCCAATGGCCCCCACGCCGAGACCGGCGCCACGGCCCAAAAGAACGCCCTCGTTCATCGTTTGCCCGTTGCCAACAATCGTACCCACGTCGACCTTGCCGTCGAGGGCGGCCTGGAGATCGGCCTGATTGCCCAGCGTCCCGGTGATGTCGCCCCACGCGGTTCCCGTTGGAATCACGGCGATAATCTGGTCGAGATTTCCTTGGTAGCTCACGCCACCACGGACGATGTAGAACTGGTCGGACCCAATCAGTGGGTCTGAAATCACCGGCAATTCTGTCAGTTTTTCGTCGGCCATGTTATTCGAGGGCTTCCACTACGATTTCCTTGATGCGTTGCTGGGCGGTGTTGTCGCGCTGGGTTACGGTGAAGCGCCAGCGCCGCGGGGCCGGGACGGACGGTGGCACGGATACCTGCACGTTGGGCGGCGAGACGTTCACGATGGGCGCGGGGTCGGGGGCTTCGGGGGCATCCTCTTTCTGTAATACGGAAACGACAGCCGCGCTGAACCGTTTCATCTCCGAAAGGAGCGCCACCACCTCAGACGACGGCGGCGCGGGCGGGACAGATTTCACCGTCACTTTTCCGCCCAATTTGGCGACCGCCTGTTCGTCGAGCACGATCATGGTGTACCTCTAACGCTTTCGCTTCTTCTTACGCGAGGCTTTCTTGACGTGCTCCGGCAGCCCCTTTCCGGTCTGCCCGTATTCCTTCTCCCACCGCTTCGCGATGTCGGGGTGGTTTTTGAACATGAAGCGCATTTGCGCGAGACTTTGGAATGGCATGGTTATTTCTTCGCCTCCACTTTGTAGTCGGGCGTAACTCTGGCACCGACGGCGCCTGCCTCCACGCCCATGAGGAGCGCCTTGATGAGATGTTCCGCGGTTGATTCGTCCATCCCTTGATGCTTCCAGATTTCCCGAGAAGCCTCAGCGACGGGGATCATCGTCATATGGGTCATTCCATATTCCGCGTAGCTATATTTTCCCACGCCCTCTTTCCTAAGATAACTTGGAACCTTCTGACTTGAAAACGGCAGTGGGCGGCCCTGGAAATCCGTCCCGGTCGCGACATCAGTCAGGACACCCATGGTGGGAGAGAGTTTACTGCGCGCGAAATCGAGCGCGGTGTCCTTGAGTGCTCCGCCCTTGCCGCTTCGTTTCTCCATTCCTTCAAGTTGGCCGGCCTCGATCCGAATGAGATTCCCGAGGAGACGTACCAAGGCGAGCGGGCCGCTGACCGGCGCGATGTTGAGCCCGATCGCCTTGAACTTGAGCCAGTCGGCCTGGTGGGGGTCGGAGAAATTGATCTTCTGCTTGCTTCCCGACGCCGAAAGCAGCCCTTGGTTGAGTGCGAGAGCCGCGGCGTAAGCGCCAACGGCCGAGGCGAGGAATTTGACGTGGGCAATCGCAGCCGTGCGCTCCTCGGGCGTCGCCTTGGTTCCCTTCGCAATCGCAATCGCGGCCTTTCCGGAATCGAGGACCAGGTGGGAAAACTGCGAAGCGATGAGGCGAGGCGCGAAAAAGATGGCGCGCGTGATCGGGCCGTAGGAACGGCTCACGCTCCCGGTGGCATGATTGATTTCGTCGGCGTACATCTTCGCCATGAGGGGCGTCCGCTGCGACTCGGGCGTCTTGTCCCAAAGCTGGTTGGCATAATCCTGCCGGATGAGTTTCAGGGAATCGAATCCTCGGTTGCCAATAGCGCCGATTCTTTCCAGCCAACCACCCATCCAAGCCCTTTCATAATCAGTCGCCGCCCGATGTGGTTCATTGTTCAGCCCGGCGCGGCGAAAAGTGATATAGTTCGGATCGCGCACGAGGTCTTGCATGACGCGCTCGTGAAAAGCGCCAGCGTCGCGAATACCCATCAGCTTGAAACCCTTCGCCCAGTTCCGCCAGAAGATGCCGAAAGTCGGAGCGTTGAATCCCAAGAGCGGGGCGTGCGTGAACGGAGCCACCGTCCCGTGGCCAAAGGTCGCAATCTTGAAGCCCGCCCGGAAAGGAGCAGTCGCCACGCGGTAAGCAAGCGGGGCCGAGCGTTCCTGCACCCAGTTTCGCGCGGCGTCAGTCAGTTGCCGGCGCGCGGCCTGCCGTCGGAACATTTCGTCGGTGACAGTCCGCACAGTCTTGTTCGTGGCGAGTTTTTCCCAGATGTCCGCCTGCGTGGTCCCCAAATCCGCCGCGATCTTCGCCACGACATCGCTCGGATTGGTTTCACCCTTATCCAAGTAGTCCTTCGCGCGCTGATAGACTCCAGCCACCGTGTTCCCGAGTTCGCCCTTCGTGGCATCGGAGTAGGTCTTTTTCGCGGCATCCAGAATCGCCGGGATGTGCTCACGGATGGATTCCCCAAACTGCTTGATGAGTTCCGCCGCCGCGTCGACGCCACGCGCAATGTGGTACGCCGCGATTTCAGCGTAGTCGCGCAAATCAGTCGGGTCGATACCCGCGGAAAGCCTGCCCTGCTTGGCCTTGAGCCGAGCCAAAGCGGCGTCAGACCGCTCCTTCAAGCTGGAAAGAATCTTCGCCCCAACAGCCTTGCGCGCCGGGGCGACAACTTCATTGATCGCCTTCTTAAATTCCGGCTGAAAATCCTCGACCGCCTTCTGCGCCGCCTGCTGCTTGTCGACGTATTCCTTCGCGACCGTCTCCTCCTTCGGCGTGAAGTCCCTCCCCGACAAATCCTGGAACGCCCGGCGAATCCCGTGGAAGGTGCCTGTGTCGATTTCCGTCTCGCCCTGCAAGGCGTGAAAACCGCGGGCAAGTTCGGTCTTGAACGGCTGGATGCGCTGCACCCATTCGCTGTCCGCTTTTGCCGCGGCCTTGTATTCAGGGGAGTCGGTGCCGAATTTCTCGGCGGCATCCGACGCCTTCTTGAAAAGCTGTTCGCCGTAGGCGCGCACAAACGCCGTGCGCTCCCCCGCGTCCTTGATGGTGTGCGCCCGAATGAATGCCTCATCGGGGGTCTCGCCCTCCTTCAGTAATTCCCGCCCGCGCGCGATCAAGGCTTCTGGCCCCGGCGACGTTCCGGTTTCCACGGGCGCAATATCGCCACTCTTTGCGCGGGCCTCATTCACGCGGTTCGCGATCCCGTAGGTATCACTCTCGGGGCTGCCGAAGTCGTTGTAAGGTGGTGGCTCGTTCGCCTTCTTCTCTATCGCAGCATTAACTTGTTCGAGCGTGTATTCTCCGGTTGGAAGCCCTGAATCCAAGATTTCCGCATCCGTGGGATATGCGGCGCGTTGCTCAGGCGTCATCGGTTCTCCAAGTCCATCATTCGTTTTCTCTACCACCTGAGCATAGGCTGGGATCGGCTCTCCAGTGGTCGGATGAGGGTCGGGCTGCTGAATGTTGATTTTCACCTCCGGCTTAGGAGACGCTTCCGGTACAACCGCCTTCGCAGTCTCAGCCACAAAGGGCTCCTCGGCCGCAAGTGGTTTAGCGGTCGTTGGGTCGAACGCCGGCTCTGCGGGCTTTGGAGCCTCGACCGGTTTTGCGGGCGTCTCGTCGGCCTTCACCATCTCCGCGAGTTTGCCGGCCGTCGTCTCGACCTGAATCGTTTTCCCGTCCGGAGTCTGCGCCTCGAAAGTTACGGGGTGGTCGGAGAATTTAGGCGTCGGTCGAAGGCTTGCGGCTTCGTGGTAGGCTGCGCCTGCACCCAACGCAGTCATCGCTGACTGTACGCCCGGAGTCGCTACGGCAGTGATTTTGTCCTCTATGCTAGCTTTGGGGTCTTGTATGACCTTGATCGCATTCTTCACCTGATCCGGAATTTCCTTGGCCATTTCCGCCGTGAAAATAGTCGCAGCGCCACCGGCAAGAATCCTGCCTCCCGGGCCGCCTCCCGGAAGCGGAGCCAGAACAGCTCCCACTGGAGCAGTGAGAGACTCAATCGGCCCCTTGACGGCGCGATAAAGCCCACGACCGACCGGGTTGTTCAATGACGGGCTCAATTTTAGAGCTTCATCGGCTTCGGGTAATTTGACTGCCGGGGCCAAAGCCTCCTGCGCTGCCGGCTCGACGAACTTCTGTTGAAAACTGCCGCCGCTGGCCTTGGCGTCGCTGCGAGCACCCTCGAAACCTTGGCCGCGGTTGATTCCGAGTTCCTCCAGACGTTTGCGATCTTCCTCCGGCAGCGTCGCAACCGAAACTTCCTTTTGAGCGACCGGCGAGGCGCTTTCGGGGTCGAACGCCGGTTCAGCCACCGCCGCGACCGGCTCGGCCGTTGAGGCGTCGAAATCCATGGTTACTCCGTATCGAGCGGAACGAAGTGGCCGTCAACCTTGTATGCTCGCTTGCCGTTCTTGTCCTTGTAAATCGGGTAGGTCTTTCCGCCGATGTCCACCGAAACGGCGTCCTTGGGAACTTTGGTGGGGGCGACAGCCGTAGGCACAGCAGCCTCCGGGGCTGCTTGATTCGCCGAAGCCGATTCGTCAACCGCTCTTTGTGCAGCCGAAGTAGCAATATCTTCGGTGGGTGTCTTGGCGAGAGGAGGAGCGGACGTGGCCGGAGCTGATGGCTCTACCCCCGGATGGGTGGTTAATCTGGCTATGTCGTCGTGCGCCGCGCTCGCATTTGCCAAATGCCTCTTTTTCAGAATTTCATCCCCCTGCGCTGCGGCCTCCGCCGCGCGCTGTCCCTCCTCTTGAATGTAATTACTCAGACTCTCTATGGTGGCCGCCTGTTTCGCCGCGGCAATCTGCCCGGCGCGTTCTTGGACAGTAAGCTTTGTGTCGCTGTTAATCTGGGCGATGCGCTCGCGCGAGCGCGTGTAGACATCGGCGTTCGCGGCCCTTGTGTCGGCGGTGTATTTAGTCCCCTCTAATCTGGTGTTGGCTCCAAACTTTGCCGCATCCGCGCGGGTGTTGGCGATTGCCAGGGCTTCATCCGCCTTCAAATTGATGTGCGTATTCTCCATCGCCTGTGCCCAAGACTTCGTGAGCGTGTCGTAAAACGCGCCATAGCCACCCGGCAAGTTTGCCATGTAGCCATACTTGGCGCGCAAGCCAGCAAGCTTGTTGGCGCGGGCTTCCCAAGTCGCCTGAGTGTCAACCGTCCCAAGCCCAGTCGGGTCTCCATCCTGATCCACGGCAGCCCCGCCAACCGTGAATTGCTGCGCATCCATGAACTCTTTGTTCGCAGCCACCGATTCTGCTGCCGCCTTGGTCTCGAAGTTGGTGCGCTCTGTGGCGTTTTTCACCGCCGCCGCAGCGTTAGCCTGTGTCAAGGTCGTCTGCGCCGCGATGAGCGGAAGCTTCGCCATGAACTCCGCCTTCTGCTGGTCAGCCTGCTGCTGGCGAAGCGCCATCGCCTGCTTGCGCTCCATGAGCGACTGCGCCTCATTGAGCCCAGAGAAAAGCGCATCGGCGGAACGCCCGTAGGACGAGTTGCCGGGATCAAATGTGGCGAGGACGGCCATGGCTTAGGTGTAACCGAGAAGCCCTCCGTTGGCAGCACCAGCAGCAGCAGCACCAATCGAGCCAGAGCCGCCATATGGAGCGAGAGCATCTGTATTCGATGATCCGCCGCCACCCATTGACCCAGCGTAAAGGCCGGCAATCTTTGAGAGGCTTCCGAACAGGTCCGCGTTGGCGGCATTCGACGCGGCGTTCTGGGCGTTGATCGAGCCCTGCGCGATGGCTTGATTCTGGGCGTTGTTATTCGTCGCGTTGGCGAGGGCTTGGCTCGGCGTCACGTAGAATGAAAGCGGACTCATTGGATTTACCTTCGGAGCGATTGCTGCGAGCGTCGCCGCGATTTGCTGAGACTGGCTTATAGCGGTCTGCCCATACTGAAGTTCGTTGACGCCCAAATCTCGCAAAAGGGAGAAATCATTGAATTGCCCACGAGTGCCCGCCGCAATACCCTTCTCCGCCGCAATTCTCGAAAGATTGTCCTGCACTTCCTGGGGAACATCATAGGGATGTGCAGCAAGCGTCTGAGCGCGACCCGAAAGCGTTTTTGCCAAATCCTGATAGCCCGGCGTGAGCTTATTTTGGATGTTGATCGCTTGGTTGGTTGCGAAGGTGTTGCCTTGGGAAATCAGGTTTTCCAGAGATTTTTCCCCGCTCAAATTTGCGTTGAGCGTTTCGTTCTGTATGTCCGCGATATTGGGATTTTGATACTGAGCGACCTTGCCGGCGTTCTTCTTCGCCTGCTGACCTTGCACCACGCCGCCCACGACGCTCACGGCTGCGACTCCAATGTTTACCCAGCTCATTTGTCCGCGTCGGGGACGCGCTCCTTTTCTTCCTCAGTTAAGAGTGGGTTATCGTGCTGAAAAATGATGTCTTTTTCGATTTCCAAAATGTCGGTCTTGTCGGTGACGTGGAACGTAGTCCAGATCGTGTCCTCCTCGATAATTAGGATGCGCTTGGTCATTGGCTCCGTAATTCCGGTCCATGGCGCCATGAACCGCTCCCATCCATTCTGCGGAGTCCACACGGCGACCCGACCCTGCGAAATCACGTAGGGATGGACAGTTTTCTGAATCTTCGATGTGAAGATTGATCCCTTGGGCATGAAAATCTCGCGGATATAGAGCCCGGGGGTGAAGCGATGGGTGTGCTTGAACTCGGCCGGAGGGAGATTGACGAGCATCTTCTCGAACTCATCCACACGCGCGAGTTGCGCCAGAAATTCCGGCAAGACCGCCACGGGATTTTGCATTTCGGCGACCATGTTACGATTTGACGAGCCGCCAATACACGCGCGACGCCTGCCGCACATCCAAATCGACTTGCGCGTCCGGATTGAGCGGCCCGGTGTCCATCGTCGCCGATGCGCCTTGGCCCGTTACAATTGGAAACACGCCGGCCGGTTGCGGTCCGTTCTGAAATGAGCCGGAATAGGGCGCCACACCGCTCGCCAGTTGGATCGTGTCGGACGGAAGGTTTTCCTTCGCGAACGTCACCGAATCCGAGCCGACGTTCGTCCCGTAGTCGGAGCCATCGGCCAACGCGCCGATAATCACCTTGCCGATGGAGTCCGTATCCTGCGTCCAGCCGGGATTGCGCGTCAGAGCGTCCGCGAGTGTCGCTGCCTTCACTTCCTTCACATCGCCGGGGCTGCCGCTGGCCGTAATCCACTGCGATCCGTTGAAAAGAAGGAGGACACTGATGTCGGTGTCCCAGTATTCCTGTCCCAGCGTGGCGGACGTGGGACGGCTGGCGGTCGGGCCGCTCTGCGGTGTCACGGGCGTCGGTTCCCACGATGAACCACCCCACGAATACCAGCCGATCGGGTTGCCACTTCCGTCCGTCTTGAACCACGGGCGATCGCGCTCCTCAGGAGTCGGCTCCGTGTCTCCGAAATTGATCCCCGAAAAAGGATTCAGCCCCGTAATCGCAAGATATTGCGCACAGAAGTCCAAAAACGCCTGCGGAGTTCCGGGGAACTCCGTGCCACTCGGAACGGTCAACGCTTGGAGTTCGGCTGAGAGGGGCACGGCAGTTTCGCTATGGAGTTTGTATCAGAATTGCAATGACGAAGCGGATTACGGCGCGTACCGGATGGCGCGCATCGCCGAAATCCGAATGCGGTTCGAGTAGAAAGGCATCCGGATGAAAACGGCGTCGGGAATTGTGCGAGCCACCGCGCCGTCGTTCCACGCGATCGTGACGCCGCTCCCGTAGGAGGCGTTATTGATCGCCAGCCGCAGAGCTTGCGCTGAATAGTCGGTGCCCGAGATTGGCGTCGTGTTTGCAGCCGAGATAGCCACGGATTGCGATGAGGTGCCGCGGTTGGAAATGACAAACCGAACAGCATAAAAGCCATTGTAACCCGTCGCTCCAGATGAGCTTGCCGGATACCCCATCGAAATCACATCGGTCGCGCCGGGGACGCTCGTTGTCTCGTGCATGCCGGCGGGTTTTAGGTTGGCCGAACCGCTCTGGGTGAAACTCGACCCATCGCAATTTGAGGTTTGCCCGGCCTTCGTGATTACGCCCAAAAAGAGGGCCGCCCCAAATCCCGGAAGGTCATTCGTGGCGGAGTCCTTGATGCCGAAAGTGATCAGGTCCGCGAAGGTCGAAAGAGTGACGGTCTCGGAGGCGGAATTGGTGTTGTCGCCAGAGGAGGCCACGCCATCGAAGTAGATGCCAAGCCGCATCTCCGTCCAGTCGTTGTGGAAGTCGAAGGGGCGAAGGTAGAACTCGCGCGGGGCGAGGATCAAGGTCTTGTCGCTGACGGTCTTTTGATAGATGAGGGCCATGGGAGTTTTGGGTTACACGGCCCGGCCATCGCCGTTCCATGCGTTATCGGTTGCGGTGTAGTTAAAGACGGTGATGGTCCCCGTCGAGTAGGTTTCAAAGTCCTCCCAGGCGTTGATGTATTCCACGTCGAGGAAAGTGCCATCGCCCACCCAGAGGTTGTTAAAGTCCTTGAAGTCGAGGGCTGTGACGGTTCCGGCGGTGTAACTCTCGAAATCATCCCACGCATCGATGTAGTTTGCGACCGACGTTGCGCCGTAGCCGTTCCATCCGACCCCTTGGCCAAAGACGAGGATTCCGTCACCGGGCGTGTAGTCCTCAAAATCCTCGTAGCAGTCCTGATAGTCGACGCCAATGAAGATGCCCTGACCGTTCCACCGGCCGTATCCATAAATCTGATTCGTGATTTGGGTGGGGCCGTTGGCCGGATAATCAGAGAAATCGTCGAAGCAGTCTGTGTTCGGGGCCGGGGCTCCCAGAGTCGCCGGGAATTTCCACGAGGAAGAAGTCCCGAGCGAGAAATACTCGTAAACCGGGTAGCCGGCCCAGTTTTCCGAGACGGTCAGTTGGTACGTGAAAAACCACGAGGCCAGCGTGATAACGGCGTCCGCAATGAAGGGGAACTGCACCGTCGCCGAGACCACCGGGCCAGTGATCGGGTAATCCTGCAAAACCACGAGGTCGTAGGGGTCGCCGACATCCGGAACCACATGGAAGGTGTATTCACCTGTGAGATTCGTGTGAGAAATATCGACTGGAACGGAGACGTTCGCGCGGGAAACTTGGCCCTCGTAGGTGCGCGTCGTTCCATTGAAGGCGTGAGTCGTTTGGATGGACGCGGGCGAACCCTGCGGGCCGCTTCGCGCCACGGGAACCGCCAAATCCTCCAAGGTCACGGGATTCGAGAGCGTGGAAGTGGTCGTGTAGCCCGCGCAGTAGATATTGTCGTACACGCCCCCGAATTGGCCGGCGAAATATCCGGTCGGGCGATCCGGCGAGGTCCACTGTCGGATAACGCCATCTTCGTCCGGATTCAGGAATTCCCCGTAGACCTCGAAACTGAACGCCGCTCGGAGTGCTTCGTGGCCCGCACCGAAAAGCTGCTCGTTCAGGTCGTTCATGCTGCTGCCGGTCAGATTCACCACTGTTCCCGGGGAACCCTGCCAATCATAGGCACCGAAAAAACCCTCGCGCTGGAGCCGGACAGTCACGTCACCCGTGCGAGTGCAGTCCATGTTTAAGGTGGCGCTGCCGCCCCATTGCGTCGAAAGGACACCCGCCACGCCAGGCGGATTTCCGAAGAAACAGTCGCGGCCCAAAATATCGCCCGCGATCGGGACGTATTTGACGCGGTTCTCGCCGGAGAGGGTTTCCGTCTTGTAGTAGGTATCGCCGAACTGCGTCATGCAGGCTGGGTAGACAAAGGGACCATCGTACTGCGTGAAAGTGATCGTCGGTGTGAACTCCCCTGTCACCGTGAGTTGCGCGGGAATCTGTGTGTCCCCGCACATATTGGTCGTGTTGGAGAAGGTGAGCGCCCCATTGTATTCTCCCTGCTCCAGCCCATCGGCATCCACCGTGATCGTGATCGTGACCGACTGGCCCGGTTCCAAGGTGCCACCCGGCGTGTCAGTTTGCAGCCACGCGACGTTACTGGTCACCGTCCAGTCGAAGGGAATCTCGCTGTAGTTTCGGAGGACATAATCCTGCGATGGCGGAACGGTGTCTCCGTCGATTTCGGAAGTGATCGTGAGGATGTCCCGCGGGGAAACGTTCAGGAATCCGCCGCTCGTTGGGATGACGTAGTTGATTTCGTTACCCGTGACATTATTCTCGACGCAGAGGGTCGTGATCTCATCGCGGTAGTCCGGATCGTCCTGGTACTGCGCGTAGAGCATCATTTTCTCGATCCGCGCTTTCCCGGTCCAGACGACGCGAATCTGGTGGTAGAACCCATTTTGCAGGGCGTACTTTGTCACCTCCTCTAGTGTGTCCGGAATGGTGAAGGTCTTTACCTGCGGCCGATACTGCGGCAGGAGATTTTTCCAAGTGTGCGGCGTGTTCGTGGCAGCGTCCGTCACCTTGGCGCAGACATCCGTCCGCTCACTCCACTGGGTCCACTGTTGGGTGTTGTCCGGCCTCCAGAAAACATTCAGGTCGAGTTCGCCTTCGATTCCCGAGAGCCAAACGTCGCAGCGCATGAGCCGCTTCCGCACCTTGTCGATCTGGAAATTGATCGACGGCGTTTCCAGAAAGCACTCGATGGGAGTTTCGGTGATAATGCCGCTCCCGCAGGAAAGCGAAATATCATCCCGACCCGCGCCCTCGGGCTTAATTTCCCAAATGCGGTTCACCGCTTCCTCATCCGAGGAAATGACAAAGGCCCGGTTGACCCCGTTGAACTGGCCCGTGACCAATTGCGCGATTCCGGGGATACCGGCCCACGCGCCATCGTAGGCTGGCGGGGCTTTCAGTTGCATCGTGGAAATCGGCGAGAAATCTAGGCTCACCAGATTCCGGAAGGACACGCCGCCAGAGATATTCAGGTAGGGAGACGCCGTTTGGAGGAGCCGGTTGTTGAAATAAATCGACGACACCCACGGGAGGAGCGAATCCGAATCGTATTCGACAATTCGCGACACCTCGCGGCTGATAGGGGTCGAGCCGGGCGAATAGTTCGTGGAAATCGCATTCGCGAGAGACCGGATGTTTCCATTCGAGTCCCGCCAGTAGAGGTCTTGATTCACCTGCGCGATCGACCAGTCGCCCGCGGCTCCGATGTCACGGAAGACATTCGTAATGAAGCCCGGCATCCCCCACTGATCGCGGGTCGTCACGTCCGCCCGGATGGACTCAGCGTAGTCCGCGCCAAATACCATGAGCGTCCCGAAATCCGCGGCTCCCGTGATGGGGATGAACTCCAGCCCCGTAATCCCGCGCGAGAAAAAGAGGGCACCTCCACCGGCCAAGTAATTGGTCTCCGTGAAAAAGAGTTCGCTTCCCGGCGCGCGCTGGCGGATGTCACCTGCCACAAGTTCGTTCTTGTTGATCGCGACCCAGAGCCGCCCGTTGCCATAGGCCATCTGTCGCCCGCGCGGCACTTCCGTGGGTCCGGCGCGGCGGGCCGTCGACCCGTTGTAGATGATTGGCGTCGATTGGCCGTCCTGGATCACCAAGGATTCCACGGTCTGCTGCATCCAGGCTTGGGTGAGCGCCGCCGAGTTGCGGAAGGTGAGTGGAATCGGTTCCCACGAGTAGATGTTCTCGCCAATCCGGACCCGGAAAAGGTTTCCGCCGATCATCGTCACGATCATGCCGCCCTGGACGCCAAAATAGGCCGAGCACTGATGGAGGCCCGGTGGTAGTCCGCACGGCAATTCCACAAACGGGGGCCGGGTGTGCATTTTCCCTCCACGAACCGCCGCATTGTATCCCCATGCGAACTGGGTCGGCGGCAAAAGCTCCGGCGTGACGGCGCTTGAGACGCCGCCGGGACAGGTCGCCCATGTCTGAGTTGCCCACTTGTTGCTCATGACGTGAAGAATCGCACGCGCCAGATGCCCTCGGCTAAATCAAGGTCATCGATCCCCATGTTGGTGACGGAAATCCGCACGACGTTCAAATCGACCACGGAACCGGAAAATTGGACGTTCTGGTCGCTGAAAGGAGCCCCGATGATGACCGGGTGGCTCACGAAGACCCCGGGAACGTAGAAATCCTCGGTTGCGGTCTGGAGTGCGTGCAGATTTGGAACATCCCAGGTCAAAGCGACTTCACTCGACTCCGGCGCGGGTGTCGGAGCCGGCGCGGGGCTCGGCGCCAGCCGCGAACCGGGCCGGAAACGCTTGGCGGCGGCATTGTAGACCGGAATCTGGCCATCCGAATAGCCATTGCCGGTTAGCTCGCCAATATCGGAGGCGCCAAACGACACAGGCTTGTCGGTAATCCCGATCCACGGCACGCTTGCCGCCCAATCTGCTCGTGAGATTTTGGCCATGGATCACCGAATGGCGGGAAGTGTCCCGATGGCGAACCCCCTTTGGAACGTGAGCGCGGGAATCTTCACTTTCCCGGTATAGGCGACCGATTCCTTCCGCATGATGTCCACCGCAGTCAATTTCTGCGCCGCGTACTCGTCCAAATTCCCCGCCTCGCGCTTCCACTGGGCAATCAACATGCACTTGAGCGCAAGGACGTTGGAAATCAGCATGACATCGGTGTCCTCCTCAACGGGAACGAACCGTCGACGTGCGCGGGCGAGGACCACCCGCAGGCACGGGTCCGAATCATTCCGGAGGAGATTAAGCCGCGGCGAAAAGTAATGATGGTAACTGGGGGTCGTCTCCCACGGCGCGTAATTCGAGAGTTCAATTTCATCCGTGCCGTTCCAGGCGGTGATGCGCACGTAGCCGTTGGTCTCCGGTTTCGTGTAGGCGGAAATCACGTCGAACTGCTGGGTCGACTCAAAGAAGGACGATCCGTTGCTGATCGGGATGCGCTCCCCGTTAATCCATTCCGTCCCGCCACTCCCATCGGAAATCTGCGTCCGCACAATCTGGCCATTGAACGTCCCCTGCACGGTCGAGAAAATGTCGGCCGTTTCGTCCACGGTCGCGTACTGACGGATGACCCACGGCCCAACCGGCGTATCCGGGCACCCGCAGGAGCCGTCGGAGACCGGAATCGGCGTGTAAACCGGGAGTTCGCCGCGGTCGTAGAGATTCCCGCCCTGCATCCCCCACCACGTCCGGACGAGCGAACCATTCCGTGGCAGGATGTCCTCCGCCATGGCCGGGCCATAGTTCACGAACTCCGCCCACGGCGACATGATGGTCTGCGGGATGCCGTCGACCGTGAACTCCAGGAGCATGTCCAGTTCCGGCGGGAGGACAATTTTCCCATTCACCGCCCGGATTTTCCAGCGGTCCACGACACCGGGCCACGCCCCCTCATTCATGAGTTCCTGCACCGCCATGTTCGTCAGGACCAAGAGCCGCGGGTCCGTCACTGACATCCCGCTCGTTCCCGCGACGCGCGCGAGTTCCGCCTTCAGGTTTCCGTAAGTCGCGCGAATCATCGGCAGTCAGCCAATGCCGCGTGTCCCCGAAAAGTCGATACGAAACCTAACTCAGACGATTTCCACCAGCTCCGCCGTAATCATCTCCTGAGAGAGAATCCGCCACACCTTCAAAACCCCGGCCTTGCGCTTGTAGCCCTCGCCCTCGGCGATAATTTCGGAGTTGCCCGCGCGAATGTGCCAGTACCACTGGCCGTTCTTGTGCCGTCCATACTGGAAGCGAAGGGGTCGTTTCATCCTGCGTAGTTGGTTGACATACGCGGAAAAGGCAAGTGTGTTTTTGGGCGTGGACGAAACCGAGCAAGTGATCGCCTTTGAAAACGAGCTGGAAAGGCTCGTAGACCGCTTCCGTCAGGAATACTGCATGACCTACGCCTCCATCATCGGCGTCCTCCACATCAAGGCCCATGTGCTGACCGCCGAGGCGCTGGAGGACGACACCCCGCCCCACACCGACTGATGGCCAACGCCCCCACTCCATTTCGCCAGAGTCCCGAGCAGCGCAAAGCCGTCAAGGAGGCGGCGCGCATCGTGGGGCTCTCGTGTGCCGAGACCATGCGAAAGGCGATTGACTTCGGGCTCCCGGTTTTGGTGAAACGTCTGGGGAAAAAATTTCCCACGCTCCACGGTGAAACCGGCATTCCCTGAATCCTTGAGCGCGGCCCAGCTCGCCGCGGATTTCTGGGCACATTTCGGCGAACTCAAGAATGGGCGAACTCCTTCGCCTCCGACTGCCGCCGAGACGCGCGGATCGCCCGCTGCCGATGCGCCGCCCACTGTGACCCATGGCCGGAACGTCCCCGGCGACCCGGACCGTGCCCCTCGCGGATAAGGAGTTCACCGAATTGGACGAAAGCATCGCCGTCGTCGGGGGAGCGGCCGAGCCGCGCCTTCATTTCGGTCTTTTTTTCCGCCACCTGGACCGTGCCGTCGGTCACAGCCTTCAAGGTGTAGCGCCGCGTGTGCAAATCCTCCTGGGTTAGCTTCCCCAGGTTGTCCATCCCGCCCAAAATCCCATCCTCGCAGGCCGCGCGGGCGCGAAACCAGAGTTCGGTGACGAATTTCTCGTAGATGTCGCAGCATTTGTCGGTTTCGTCGCTCCGGAGCGGTCGTTCGGTCGCCGCCCCGCCATAATCGACCCCGTGAATCTCCGGGGACCATGTTTTTTGAAGGATCGCGAACACGCCGCGGCCTCCCCCCGACTTGTCCATGATAAAATTCTTCGGTTTCACCCCTTGGGCGAGGCACTTTGCCTTCACCTGCTCCGCCATCTGGTAATCCTTCGGATTTGTGGGGTCGGAAGTGAATTTTAAGTGCTCCGTGTGCGTGCCGCTGATGGCCACGCGCCCGTCGCGCAGTTTTCCCTTGTCGCCGAAGTGCAGCGGGCAGGCATCCTCCTCGAAAGCGGGGTCCAAACTCGCGACCTTTTCCGTGGGAAAATCGAAAACGATCGCCGGTCCCGCCTTCGCGATGATCTGCGAGGGGAAAATGCGGCTAACCATGCCGTCCGGCGGGAACCAGCCGCGCACCAGCGCCCACCACTGGACGGAATTTTCGCCATGAATCCTGATCACCTCATCAATATTCGATTTCGAGATGATCCCGGTGAAGACTTTGGGCGCTTTGAGGATATTCGGGGAGCGGAGTCCGTCGAAGTGCAGGCAGATGCCGCCCTTTTCGGTCTCCCAGTGGTCGTCAGACTCGCTGACTTTCGACCAACCTCCCGCCGGTTTGCACCAGTCGCCGAATTTGGAAATCTTTTCCACGGGGTTTGAGAGCATGACGCACTTCGCGTCGGGGGCGGACATCGGGTTAATCATCGCCTCGTAGATGGGGTCGGCGATATTCTGGGCCTCGTCCAAGAAAATGCGCCGCCGCGGGGCGTGGCCACCGCGGATGCGACCTTCAGCGTCCTTGTTATTTTGGACCGCCATCCCCTGCACCTGATATTTTTCGGCGGAATCCTTACTCGACTGCTCCGGGTACACGCGCAATTCGTTCGTGGAACTCCGGATCGTGAACGCCTGCTGCACGGCCGCCGTTTCCTTGGCGCGCATCAAGTCCGACCACATGCGCATCTTGAGTCCGTCAAACGTCACGGTTGCGAGCGAGGTCAGGGTCTCAAAGGGCTGCGCGCTGTAGTCCAGCCACGCGATGTGGGATGAGGTGTAGGTCTTCGACGCGCGCTCGCAGCCAATCACCTTGATCCACTTGTAGTTGCACCAAGCGTGAACCAAGAGTTCCACCCAATCGCTCCATTCATAGTTGGGCCACATAAGCCGAAAGGCATTCTTGAAATGCTGTTCCGGACCCAGACCGCCCTGCGCGGGGGTGAGCCCCAGCCGGTAGGCATTGAGTTCGACGGAAATCTTCGGCGTCCCCACTGGGACGCGAAAACCGTACATCTCGACCTCTTTCGCGAGCGGGTCGAGATTCGGGGGCTTGGGCATTCCCCACCTCTATCGTCCGAGCCTATCCGTTCGTCAACGATGGACCGCGGCGCCGAATACGGCCCAGCCTAAAATCCCGATCAGGATGAAGTGCAGGAGGGAGCCACCGATCCAAGCGGGGACGGCAGCGCGGTTCTGATAGAGGCCGAAAACGAGGGCCACGATGTAGAGGACCCAAAACAGGAGGGCGAGGTTCATGATAGGTTATGGATTATGGGCGGAAGTATTTCGGGAATCACGCCGATCCTGCCAATCCGCCCGACGCTCCAACCGCTCGATCCCTTTGACGGCGGCGACGAGTAAATCGTGGTCAGCCTTCTGGGCAGCGGAATCGGCGGCACGGATCGCCACGAGGTCCTGGATGGCGGCGTGATTTTCGCGGTAGTCACTTTTCAAGTTGGCCCACGCCAGTACGGCGGTCGCAGTCGTCACCAAAATCAAAACGAGCGTGCGCTGGCTCATCTTGACCGCCACGTCCTCACCGAACGTGAGCGGAGTCTCACGGTTACTGGGGACTCTCGGCATGAAGGGCATCTTCACGTCGCGAAAAAGAAATGCGAGCCTTGGGTGTACCGGAATTCCGGTAGAGCGCGCGGTTGACATGGTGATTTGGACCCCGCGGTTGCCATCTGGTTCAGACGTGGGCGCTCGTTATGCTCTTGATCGCCTTGTTGAATTTCTGGAGGCCCGCGGCGTTCGGGAACTCCTGCGCGAGCGACGGCAGAATCCAGTTGGCGAAGATGAAGATGAAAAGGAGGATGCCGACAACCCAGCCGAGCTTCGTCAAGAGGGCACCCAAGGAACCATTCTCCTTTTTCTCGGCCGCGGCCTGGTTCGCGTACTCGACCACTTGCGCGGTCTTTGTCGTTACGACGGCCTGCGCTGCCGCGACCTCGTTCGATTTAACCGCCACCTGTTCGGTGAGCTTGGGAATCTGTGCCTCCACCATTTTTCGCTGCGCGGTCTCGGCCGCCAAGTCCTTGTCCCGCTGCGCGAGGAGCGCCTTCGCTTGATCGACCTCGGCTTGCTTCGCGGAAAGGGCACCCTCGACAATCGCCATGATTTCGGCCTGCCGGGAGGGCGGGAGGTCGCCGATCGCGGCCCGAAGCCCATTCGAGGCGCGGTCCAGGAATCCCGCGGCCAAGATTACCTCGGGACTCGGCTGCGCGCGCTTTAACGCCGCAATCGCGCCCAATTCCATCTGCTGCGAATACGCGACCTGCTCCCGCTGTTTCGCGAGCGCCTCATCCTGCGCGGCTTTTAGTTTTGCGACGGCCGCATCGGAGTCCGCCTTCAACTGGTCCAACTTCGCCTGCGCCTCGGCGAGTTGCTTTGTGCCCGGTCCTTTCTGGAAGAGATGCGAGACACGCCAGTTGGGGACCAACTGTGTCAGGGCCAAACCGGCGAGGACGATCAAGATTGTCACGCCACCGTCGCCGCGCTGGTCGAACTTCATGGAACGGAGGTGAATCACCCGGGCATACGTATGTCAACCCACTACGCCGGACTTGACTTTTCCTAGTGTATTCACATCTCACCTACATTAACCGGGAAAAAACGTCCTCTCAGGCCGAGGGAAACATTTCCGGCGCTCGGCAATCCCGGGCGCCGGTTTTATTTTTCCTCCCGCGCGGCTTTCAGGCCGGCGAGAAATGCCAGCCGATAGTTTTCTGGCAGGTATGGATCGACACAACTCCCAGAGGAATTCCGGTACTTTATCCACAGTTCCTCATCCTTTTCCTCCTGCGACTTCTCCGGCAGCGGCGGGATTGGCGCCCAGTGGATGGTCCGAATAGGAACCAGTCCGCTTACAACCCGGCAGTCACCAGTGGCGTCCGAGACAAGGATGTCGCCTAGACCTATACGTGAATCCGGGTGCCGCTCGCTCACCGGAATCCACCGGAACTGCGTGGCGCGGAGCTTCTCGATTTCGGTGATCGCGTCTCCGATTAGCTTGTAGCTAAAATCTCCCTTTAGAACCAATGCATCGTGGAAAGAGGCGAGCTGCTTAACCAGTGGAGTTTCCATCCCCACCGTATACGATTGGTATACGGCCCGGTCAAGCGCCTAATTGACGTTGGAGTCGGTGCCGGAGACGGGATGCCCGGGCAGGTCAAAGGACCCCAGAAATTCCAGGTCCTCACGGATGGGCGGGAGGGGATCGGTTCCGCCGGCAGCCTGAGCGGCCAGAGCAGCGTCATAGGCCGCCTTATCCGCTTGGGTCGTGGGGCCAGTCCCCAGAATCCCGCCGCCCTGGGTCGCGAGGACAATCTTCGTGTTCCGATAGTGGCAAACCCGCTTGCCGCTGAAATCCAGAACCCAGATAGACCGGTCCTCGATGCCGTGGGTGTCGGCGGTGCCGGCGTCCACCGGGTCCCCGAGCTTCTGGTCATTCAGCTGCCACTTGACCTCTTTCCCGGTGACGCCGTAGACCGTCCGAGCGCCACGGGAAGTGACGACCAGATTGCCGGTGCGAACTCCGCCCTTGTACTTGTCGTCGCGGATGGAGGTGATGTTGGCCCCAAGCTGGAGCGTGCCATCAACTGAACCATCGTCCTTGTACCAGTGAAGGACACCAGCCTCGTCACCGACCACAAAAGCCCCATCGTTCGTCTCCAGCATCCACGCGACCGTGGGACGGGTCAGGTCGATCGTGCGAGTGACGGTCGGCGTAAAGGAGGCGGCCATGTTCGGCCAGACCGACTGGTCGGCCGTATTGTAGACCTTCCACCACGATTCCCCCGGATTCTGCGGCCGGGAAGCGGCCCACTTCTCATCGGTCGTGAAATACTGGTCCCGGTAGCCTTGGTAGAGAGTGGTGGCATCCACTTGGACCACCTTGTTCTCCTCCTTGCTGGCGATGACAATTTCGCCCCAGTCCGCAATCCAGCCCCGGTTCTTCGCAAGAAAAAGGTCACGGAGGGCCTTGGTGGAGAGGTCCCAGTCACGGAGGTAGGCTGCGTTGCCGTCGGCACCCTCGATCCGGTCGTTCCAGCTGCGCGAGGTGGCAACCGAAATGGAGGTCGGCCACTTGACCGGCAAATCCACGGTGCCAATAATCTTCATCCCCAAGACGACACCCGACTGGACCAAGCCCGGCATCGGTTCACGAAAGTCAAAGGGGAACTGGCCTTCGCCCGCATTCAGGCTCCCCCAGTTCACCACGACGACCAATTTTCCGGTATTCGTGGACCCATCGTGGACACCGACAAAAAGGAACTCGTTCTGGGAACTGACCGCCATGCAGAGCGGAATAAAGTTGTCGTCCAACTGCTCACCCGCCCAAGCGGACCAAGCGGTGTTGGTGCACATGGTCCCGATGTAGGCCATGCCGCCGCGAGCCTTGTCATAGAGGCCGAACCCGCCATCGTAGCGATTCACGCGGCCGCGGGCTTGCTGGATGCATCGACCCAGCTTGTTGCCCATCCCGAAGGAAGCGGTGTGGCCCATGACCGCCCGTTTGTCGGGAACCGTCTCAGGCTCATTCCACGGAATCACCGGCTTCATCTGGATACCGCCATGGGAATGCTCCTCAAGGCGCAGCCGGTACACACCCAGGCCTTGCGGACCCGGGCCGCCGTCCGAATTGACCGCAGAAGGATTGCTTGGGTTCACCACGAGTTCGGCATCATCCACCGCAGCGATATTCAATTCATCGGAGCCAAAGTCATACCATGGTTTGTCGGTCGGCGGGTTGGTGACGGGCGGGGGCGGCGCGATAATCGAAAGCCCTTCGGACAGCATCGCCATGGGCGGGGCGCCCTCCAACCAGCCCAGGTCGGTCGTGGGCACCTGCCCGCGAGTCCACACGTCGGGAGCCGGATTCGCGCCCGTGGCCTTCGGTCCCAGTCGTGCGTCCATCCCGGGGACAGTCGAGTCGCGGTATTTCGCGAGGATCGCCGCGTCGTCCCCCGTGGGCGGTGGCGGAGGAGGCGGAGTCACCGCCTTCAGGACCGGCGCATCGGCCGTCAGCCCCAGGGTCGTCACCGGATCATCCACGGGCGGAGGAGGGGGCGGGGGATCAATCACCACGGCAGTGACAGCGACATTCACGGCATCGGTCAAAGTCTTCAATGTGGTCCCTGCGCCAAAATCGGCGGCGACCTCCACCACCGAATCTCCCGCATTCGCGCCCGAGACAATCACACAGCTTAATCCATCGGCCGCCGGGGCGATCGAACACCCTCCTGAATTCACGCTCCACCGCGGTTTCCCCACCGGCGTCGCACTTTTCCCGCTCTGGGTCTTCGGCGAGAGCCGCACCGTCACCTGCTGGGCCGTCGTGATCGACAAATTCATCGCGTGCGTGAACCTCTGAGACAGCGCGAACCGGAATGCGAGCCCGAAATTTATTTTAGGCTTGGCCTGAGAGGCGATATCTTCCTCTTGCCGGACTTCACGAGCGAGATGTGAGCGCGGCTAACTCCAAAGCGGTCCGCCAAAATCCGGTGCAGCTCGTTCGATTGCCGTATCTCCCGCACAGCCTCATCACTCAATTTTGTTTTCCGGCGAAACCGGCTCGCCTGTGCCAGCACATCCAGTTTCAGGCGGCCCTTCCGTTTTGCGTCCTGCGCGTTATCCTTCGCCGTTCCCAGAAACAGATGGTCGATTTCGCAGCACTTCGGGTTGTCGCAGCGGTGGCAGACCTGAATCCCTGCCGGAATCTCTCCGCGCTTATCGACCCACACTGCTCGATGCACGAGCATGAGTTTATTTCCAACACTGACCCTGCCGTATCCACTCGGCAATCCATAGCCGCGCCATTCCAGGCAGCCGCCTGCTGTTCGCACCGCGTACCGTTCAATCCTATTTTGCAGAGTTTTCATTCGCACAACCCTATGCAACGCTCCGCACACGTACAGCAAATTTGTGGGGAGATCGAAATCGAGACTGGGGCGCGTGCGTTTCCGGGGGTACCACCCCACCGCGGGGCCTCCGGCCAACGGATGGTCACCGTCTCTCCCCTAGCCTGTCTACCGGGAACATAATAACGATTGTCGGTAGCCAGTGACGCATAGCCATGTAGTCACGCTGCTTGCGGAATCAGCCGCACAATCTCAGTCTCAACAACACGCCGGAAAACTCGCCAGCTTTTCTAAGTCGTTGATGGATTCGCGGGAGGCAGCTCAATCGCAGCAGGCTGCGGCGTCACATTCACCGGCTCGCGCTTCGCTTCCACGCGCGGCAGATCGATGAACACGAGCGTTTGCCCGTTGCCGGCACGCTCGCGCGATTCCAGGTCGAGGCCGCGCGCCTGCCGGGCGACGGAATAAATGTTTTTCGTCGCCTGAGTATACGCCTGCAAATCCCGCGCGGCGTTCACGTCATCACGGTCAATCGCAGCATCAACCTTATCGAGAACTCGCACCGTGATTTCCTCAGTCTTCAGCGCAACCGCCTCGTGAATCTCCGCGCATTCAGCTTGTGCGCGTGCGTCGTGCTTTTGTTCGAGAGATCTTTCCAGCACATTGGGATCCTAAGCTTAGAATTCCACGTGGACAAGTT